>Ga0213827_1000373_pt1 | contig 39863 bp, 36 predicted proteins | sample MC6MC0898MG_FD_180669 | JGI IMG/M metagenome (GOLD analysis project Ga0213827, IMG submission 180669) | Enriched soil aggregate microbial communities from Iowa State University, Ames, United States - MC6-MC0898-MG | ecosystem: Environmental > Terrestrial > Soil > Unclassified | place: USA: Iowa...
CATGTACAGCGGCAGCAGGGCGTGGATCATCTCCGAGGAAATGTCCATGAACATCGACACAAAACCCAGCGCCCAGACACTGCGCGGGATCTTAGGCAGGGTTCGGGTGGCATTGGCGGAGCTGCTGACTTCATTGCTGCGCATCTGGGGGCTCGGCAGTGTTCCTACGATTCAAACTGTAGGAGCCCGGGCGCATGATGCAAACCGTCCGGCAACCTCAAACACTCAACCAAAGTGCCAGGGCCGCCAAGGTCACCAGCAGCACCGGCACGGTCAGCAGTACGCCGACCTTGAAGTAATACCCCCAGCCGATCACCACCCCTTTGCGCGCCAGCACATGCAGCCACAGCAACGTGGCCAGGCTGCCTATCGGGGTGATCTTCGGCCCCAGGTCGCAGCCGATGACATTGGCGTAGATCATCGCCTCGCGCACCACGCCCTGGGCTTCGCTGGCATGGATCGACAAGGCGCCGATCAGCACACTGGGCAGGTTGTTCATCAGCGACGAGAGCAGCGCCGCAATCAGCCCGGTGCCCAGCGTAGCCGCCCACAGCCCATGCCCGGCGAGCCAGTCCAGTACCCCGGCAAGGGCGTCGGTCAGGCCGGCATTGCGCAGCCCGTACACCACCAGGTACATCCCCAGCGAAAACACCACGATCTGCCACGGTGCTTCGCGCAGCACGCGGCGGGTTGAAATCACGTGGCCGCGGGCGGCCACGGCAAACAGCACGGCGGCGCAGGCCGAGGCCACCGCGCTGACCGGGATGCCCAGCGGCTCCAGCACGAACAGCGCGGCCAGCAACACCACCAGTACCACCCAGCCCGCACGGAACGTGGCGCGATCGCGCACTGCCAGGGCAGGCAACTGCAGGTCGTCGGTGGCGTACCGCAATGGGATGTCACGGCGAAAATACAGCCACAGCACCAGCAGCGTGGCCGCTACCGCCACCAGGTTCACCGGCACCATCACGGCGGCGTAGGCGTTGAAGCCGAGCCCGAAGTAGTCCGCCGACACGATGTTTACCAGGTTCGATACCACCAACGGCAGGCTTGCGGTGTCGGCGATAAAACCGGCGCCCATCACGAAGGCCAGGGTTGCCGTGGGGGAAAAGCGCAGCGCCAGCAGCATCGACATGACGATGGGGGTAAGGATCAGTGCTGCGCCATCGTTGGCGAACAGCGCGGATACCGCTGCCCCCAGCAGCACCATGAAGGCAAACAGGCGACGCCCGTCGCCTCGGGCCCAACGCGCCACATGCAGCGCCGTCCAGGCGAAGAAACCGGCTTCGTCCAGCAACAGGCTGATGACGATCAGGGCGATGAAGGTGGCGGTGGCGTTCCAGATGATTGCCCAGACGGTGGGGATATCGTGCAGTGACACCACACCGCACAGCAGGGCCAGCAGCGCACCGAAGGTGGCACTCCAGCCGACGCCGAGGCCTTTGGGTTGCCAGATGACCAGGGTCAGGGTGAACAGGAAAATCAGCGTGGCTGGGAGCATGAACAGATGGCTCGGGTTAGAGGAAGGCAAGTGTAGCCAGTGCAGAAGCCAATTACTTCAGCATGACCAGGATTCTGTGTGAGCGGGAATACGGCGCTCTACCGCGCGCTTCAGCAAAGTTCGGTTACAAACATGTAAACTTCGTAAATACGATTTACTCTCATTTGCGATTCCCTATATTTACCACCTCTGTTGGCCACCAGACTGTGTTTGCGAGGCCGGTGGGCGAGGGCTCCCGGTTTCCGACAGGGATGTGCCGTTTCGCTCATGAATCGCAGGAGATGTACCCATGCAGTGCAGAACTTCACCCAACAGCCTGGCCTTGGCGTTCGTTGCGCTGGCGTCACCGGCCGTGGTGGCCACCGCGGCCCAGGCTGAAGAGCAGCGCACGGGTGAGGTGCTGGAAGTGCCGGTTGCCGACAACGCGCTGGTGATTCAGGACACCCTGATCACCGCCGAGCGCGAGGCGCGTCAGGCCTTGGGTTCGTCGATCATCACCGCCGACGACATCAAGCGCCACCCGCCATCCAATGACCTGTCCGATATCATCCGCCGCGAGCCCGGCGTCAACCTGACCGGCAACAGCGCCAGCGGCGCACGCGGCAACAACCGGCAGATCGACCTGCGGGGCATGGGTCCGGAAAATACCCTGATCCTCATCGATGGCAAGCCCTCCAGCGCCCGCAACGCCGTGCGTTATGGCTGGAACGGTGACCGTGATACCCGTGGTGAAACCAACTGGGTGCCCGCCGAGGCAGTCGAGCGTATCGAGATCTTGCGTGGCCCGGCCGCCGCTCGCTATGGCTCCGGCGCCATGGGCGGGGTGGTGAATATCATCACCAAACGCCCCACCGACGAGCTCAAGGGCAGCGTCAGCCTGTTCACCCAGTTGCCGGAAGACAGTGCCGAGGGTGCCAGCCGCCGCGCCAACTTCAACCTCGGTGGCGGCCTCACCGATAACCTTGGTTTCCGGCTGTTCGGCGGCCTGGCCAAGACTGACGCTGACGACCTCGATATCAACGCCAGCCACGCCAACAGCGCACTGGTTGCCGGCCGTGAGGGTGTGCGCAACAAGGACATCAACGGCCTGCTCAGCTGGAAGCTGAACGACGAGCACCGCTTCGAAGCCAGTGCAGGCTACAGCCGGCAGGGCAATATCTATGCTGGCGACACCATGAACAGCAACGGCGGCAGCGACGTCGCACTGATTTCCAGCCTGTATGGCCACGAAACCAACGTCATGCAGCGCAGCACCTATGACCTGACCCACCTGGGCGACTTCACCTGGGGTACCAGCAAGACCACTCTGGCCTACGAATACGTGCGCAACTGGCGCCTCAACGAGGGTTTGGCCGGTGGCCCGGAAGGGGCGATCAACGACAGCGGCGCGGCGATGTCGCGGTTGCGTAACACGCGCTTGAACAGTGAGGTCAACTTGCCGTTCGCCCTGGGCAGCACCGAGCATGTGCTGACCCTGGGGGGCGAGTACCTGTACGAGTCGCTCAACGACCAGGGCTCGTTCCGTCCGCAGAGCTTCGACCCGAGTGGCTCGGGCAGTGACGCGATCAGCGGTTTCGACCGCAGCGAATCGAAGATGACCGCCAGAAGCTACGCATTGTTCGTCGAGGACAATATCGTCATCGGCGACACGACGGTGACGCCTGGCTTGCGTTTTGACCATCACGAGATGTTTGGCGACAACTTCAGCCCCAGCCTGAACCTGTCGCACAAGCTCACCGAGGCGCTGTCGGTCAAAGGCGGCATTGCTCGCGCCTACAAGGTGCCGAACCTGTATCAGTCCAACCCCAATTACTTGCTCTACAGCCGCGGCCAAGGCTGCAGTGTGGAGCAGACCAACTCCGGTGGCTGCTACCTGCAGGGTAACGCCGACCTCAAGCCGGAAATCAGCGTCAACAAGGAGATTGGCCTGCTGTACGACCGCGGCACCTGGCGTACCAGCGCCACCTACTTCCGCAATGACTACAAGAACAAGATCATCGGCGGTACCGATGTGCTCTATGCCATCAACAGCGGCCGCCGCGTGACCCAGTGGGAAAACGCCGGCAAGGCGCGGGTGGAAGGTATCGAAGGCAACTTCTTCATCGAGCTGACGCCGACCCTGGACTGGAACACCAACCTGACCTGGATGCTCGACAACGACAATCGCGAGACTGGCGAACCGCTGTCGGTGATCCCGGAATATACCGTCAACACCACCCTTGACTGGCGCGCCACGGAGCAGCTGTCGTTCCAGGTGGCGGGTACTTACTTCGGTCAACAGAAGTCGCCGACCTACAACTACCGCACCCAGCAAGACTACGACAAGGCCGCGCAGCAGGACGTCGAGGCCTATGGCCTGGTGGACGTGAGCGCCGGGTACAAGTTCAACGCCAACTACGACGTGCGGGTGGGCGTGAACAACGTGTTCGACAAGCAGATCCTGCGTGGCGGCAACGCCAGTAGTTCGGGGGCCAACACGTATAACCAGCCGGGCAGGGCGGTGTTTGCTGCGCTGAATATCAACTTCTGATCCAAGGGGCCGCTATGCAGCCCTGGCCTCATCACCGGACCTCAAGGAACCCTCCGATGATCAAAGCCCCTGCCTGGCTACAACTACTCTCCCGCAGCGCCGCCGCACTGCTCGGCGGCTACGCCCTCAGCTACGCCGCCAGTGCCTGCCTGGCCCGCATCCTGCCGCTATCTGCCGCCGATGCGGTCATTGTCGCGACCCTGCCGGCGTTCATTTTTTACACCGTCGCCATCCTCTGGGCCTTCGCCTGCCGTGATGCCCTGCGCGCCTGGGCGCCGCTGGCACTGGCTGCGCCCCTTGCCCTGATCGGTTTCTGGCCGCAGGTAATGGAGCGGCTGGCATGAAGAACACTTTCACCCAATCGATGGCCTGGCTGCACACCTGGGCCGGGCTGATCTTCGGCTGGCTGTTGTTCGCCATCTTCGTCACCGGCACCCTGGCGGTGTTCGACAAGGAGCTCAACCACTGGATGCAGCCGGAAATCCCGGCCACCCAGGTGTCCCAGGCCGACGCTGCCCGGCGCGCTATCAACTACCTGCAGGCCCATGAACCGCAGGCCGGCAACTGGGGGATCAGCCTGCCGAGCGAACGCGCGCCCGGGTTGCGCGTGTCTACCGGCGAGCGCCGCCACGGCGGTGGCGTACAACTCGACCCGCGCACCGGCGAGGCCATCGAGGTGCGCGACAGTGTCGGCGGCAACTTCTTCTTCCGCTTTCACTTCACCCTCGACCTGCCACGCAACTGGGGCATTTTCGTCGTCGGCGCGTTGGCGCTGGTGATGCTTGCGGCCTTGATTACCGGCATTGTCATTCACAAGAAGATCTTCAAGGAATTCTTCACCTTCCGGCCGAACAAGGGCCAGCGCTCGTGGCTGGATTTCCACAACGCCAGTGCGGTGCTGTTGCTGCCGTTCCACCTGATGATCACCTACACCGGCCTGGTGATATTCATGCTCATCTACATCCCCGCCGGGGTCGATGCGCTCTTTGCCGGCGACACACGCGCCTACTTCCAGGCCCAAGGCAATGCTCGCGTGGAACAGCCCCGTGGCCTGGCCAGGCAGCCGGCCGCGCTGGTGGATGTCGCACCGCTGTTGGCCCAGGCCGAGGCGCGGCTCGGGCCGATTGGCGGCTTGAATATCCGCAACCCGAACACGGCGGCGGCGCGCGTCGAAATCCGCCCCGAACTGGGCAATCGCATCGCGCTGGCCAAGGGGCAGGCCATGGTCTTCGATGGCGTCAGCGGGCAACTGCTCAGTGACGTGCCTGAATGGCGCGCGGTGCCTTTGACCCAACGGGTCATGGTCGGCCTGCACTTCGCGCAGTTCGGCGGCTATCCGATGCGCTGGCTGTACTTCGTGTGCGGGCTGGTCAGCTGCCTGATGATCGCCAGCGGCCTGGTGCTGTTCTGCGTGAAGCGCGGGCGCAAGTATGTCAATGCCACTGCCGATGCTTCGGCACGGCGCTGGTACCGGGTGGCAGAGGTGTGCAACGTGGGCTTCATCAGCGGTTTGCTGCTGGCGTGCGTCGGGCTGCTGTGGGCCAGCCGCTTGTTGCCGGTGGAACTGGTACAGCGGGAGAGCTGGGAAGTACGTGCATTCTTTGGTGTATGGCTGCTGGCGCTGTTGCATGCGGGTGTCAGGCCGGCACGCCGGGCATGGGCCGAGCAACTGTTGCTGACGGCGTTGCTGTGCATCGGCCTGGGTGCGTTTGGCGGCCTCGAAGACGCCATGCGCCTGGGCGTAGCGGCCTGTGCCTTGGTACTGGGCGTGTTGGTTGGGCTGGTGGCCTGGCGGGTGCGGCAAGCACAACCGGTGCAGCAGAAGGCCCGCACAGGGCGGCAACAGGAGGCCGAGGCATGATGATGTGGATTGCAGGCGCAGTGCTGTTCGCTTATGCCGGTATGCTCGGGCTGTGCCAGGGGCTGGAGCGGCATTACAAACAGGTGTGGAATCGCACCTGCCCGCGCGCGTGGAGGATCAGCCTGCGCAGTGCCGGTTGGTTGGCGTTGCTGGCGAGCCTGACGCTGTGTGCCCAGGCCTGGGGCTGGGCCATGGGGCCGGTGGCCTGGTTCGGCGTGCTGTCGCTGGCGGGGTTGGTGCTGGTGATGTTGCTGCCGTACTGGCCGCGGCTGGCGGTGGCATTGGTGGGGGCGCTGCCGGTGTGGGGTCTGGTGCAGGTGGTTGCCCATTTATGAACTGAACGCGCCTACAAGGGATACGCGTTTGTGCGGGCGGCGACATCGTTGCAGCCAAAAGCCTCGCAGCATGCTAAACCATGGGCCCCTGCCTGCTGCGAGAGAGCCCCCGGTGAAAGCCGTCCGCCTTACCCTGATCTGCCATGCCCTGACCCAGGCCCAGAAGACCGGGCACCTGCACCGTGCAGATGACGGCATCTTGCCGTTGACCCAACACCCCGACGCCATCGTGCCCGGCATGCAGGTGCTGACTGCGCCAGAGCGGCGAGCCTGCGAGACGGCGGCGTGGTTGTCGGGGCCGGCGCAGATCGAGCCGGCATTGGCCGATTGCGACCTGGGGCGTTGGCAGGGTTTGCCGTTGAAGCAGTTGCAAACCGAACAACCGCAGGCGTTGGCAGACTGGCTGCAGGACCCTGCCAGTGCGGTGCATGGTGGGGAGTCGTTTGCTGCGCTATGCCAGCGTGTGGCCACCTGGCTGGCGGCTTTCGACACGCCGGGTGAGTGGCTGGCGGTGACTCACCCGATGGTCATGCGCGCCGTGCTGGTACAGGTGTTGGGGTGCCCGATGCAGGCCAGCCAGCGTATCGACGTGCTGCCGCTTTCGCGCCTTGAGCTGAGCTTTACCGGGCAGTGGCGCCTGCGCCTGGGCTGAAGGTCAGAACGCCAGCTTGTAGCCGATCAGCAGCAGCATCGCCGCCAGGCATGGACGCAGCACGCGGTCGGAGATCCGTCCGGTGAGGTGGCTGCCCAGGTAAATGCCCGGCAGCGAGCCCAGCAGCAGGTAACCCAGCAGCGACCAGTCCATGTTGCCCATGCCGGCGTGGCCCAGGCCTGCTACGAGGGTGAGCGGCACGGCATGAGCGATTTCGGTACCGACCAGGCGGCGCGTGACCAGAAACGGGTACAGCAGGAACAGCGCCACCGTACCCAGTGCGCCAGCACCGATGGAGGTGAGGGTGACCATTACCCCCAGTACCACGCCAGTAAGCACGGTAAGGGTGTTCAGGCTACGGTCGCTGAGGTGGTAGTGGTCACCGGCATGGCGGCTGGCAAAAGCCTGCAGGCGTGATTTGAACAGGATGGCCAGCGCGGTCAGGATCAGTACCACCGCCAGGCCCTGCTTGATGATGGCGTTGAGCGCCGAGGTGTCGGTGTGCAGGGTGTTGAGGAACCACAGCGTCAGCGCTGCGGCGGGCACGCTGCCCAGGCTGAGCAGGCCGGTGATCTTCCAGTCGATGTTCTTGTGGCGCGCATGCACCCAGACGCCACTGGCTTTGGTAATTGCCGCATAGAGCAGGTCGGTACCGACGGCCGTCGCCGGGCTGATGCCAAACCACAACAGGATCGGGGTCATCAGCGAGCCGCCACCGACGCCGGTCATGCCGACGATGAAACCCACGACCAGGCCAGCAATGGTGAAACCGAAAGAACCTACATCCATACGCTACTCGACTGCCCATCTTTGCCCGTTATCGGATGCAGCCAGCATATAGATTTTTTTATAGCCAAATAGACTTGTTCGTTATTAGGTTATAACCGGGCGCCTTCAGCGATCGGTCATCACCACCATCACATGCGCGTCCCCGCCATCCTCGCTTTCCGACAGGTAGATGTGCCCCACTTGGCTGTCGAAGTACGCGGTTTCCTGCGGCCCGATGCTCACGGCTTCACCGGTTTCGAACTCGATGCGCACGCGCCCGCTCAGCACCAGGGCGAACTCTTGCCCGGGGTGGCGGATAAAGTCGTCGAACTGGCCCCGTTCGCGGGCGATGATGCGGGCATAGGCCGGGGTCATGCGCCGCTCGGGGAAGTCGCCAGCAATGGGGTGGTAGTCGTAGGTGCCGGTGGAGTACCCCGCCGCTGCAGGTAGCGAGTCGACCACCACGGTCACCGGCACCGGGGTGGTGACCGTACCGCCGGCGCGAAACAACTGGGCAATGTCGACATTCAACGCCCGTGCGGCGGCAGCCAGCTTCTCGTAGCTGACCGAGACTTGTGCCAGCTCCATCTTCGACAGGGTGGACACCGGTACGCCACTGGCTTCGGACAACTGCTTGAGTGTCATCTGGCGCGCCTTGCGCACCTGGCGCAGGCGCTGGCCGACTACAGTGCGGTCAAGCAGGGGTAGGGCAGCGGGCATTCAGGGCTCTCGGCATACGGCGTTGGTCGGGCATCTTACCTTGGACACTTGCGTATTTCTAAATTCTCATATATTAGAATTCTCATAAATGATAATTAGCCTGGCAGGAGCGTGCATGACCCCAATCTACGACACCCTGATCATCGGTGCCGGCATTGCCGGTGCGTCGCTGGGCTATCGCCTGGCGGGCCAGCAGCGCGTACTGGTGCTCGAGCGCGAATCACAGCCTGGTTACCACTCCACCGGGCGCTCGGCGGCCATGTTCATGGAGGCCTACGGCACCGCGCAGATCCAGGCACTGACCCGCGCCAGCCGGGCCTTTTACGAAACGCCGCCGCAAGGCTTCTGTGAGCATCCGCTGCTGGAACCTCGCGGCTGCCTGTATGTGGCCAGCGTGGAGCAGCGCGAGCTGCTTGAGCAGACCCATGCGCAGAACCTGGCCAATGGCACCGAAGTCCGCCTGCTTGACCGTGACGCCGCCCTGGCCCTGGTGCCCAGCCTGCGTGGCGAAACCCTGGCCGGGGCAGTGCTTGAACCGGGTGCCATGGACCTGGACGTTCACGCCCTGCACCAAGGCTTCTTGCGCGGTTATCGCGCCGCCGGCGGAGAGCTGCGCTGCAACGCCGAGCTTGTCCAGGCCTCGTACCTGGGCGGCCTGTGGCAGGTGGAGCTGGGTGACGGCAGCCGGGTGCAGGCCCGTCAGTTGGTGAACGCTGCTGGCGCCTGGGCTGACCGCGTGGCCGAGCAGTGCGGCGTGGCGCGCATCGGCCTGCAACCTTGCCGGCGCAGCGCGTTCACCTTCCCCGGCCCGGCAGACCAGGACTTCGCCCGCTGGCCAGCAGTGATCGGCGTCGACGAAAGCTTCTACTTCAAGCCCGACGCCGGCCAGTTGCTGGGGTCGCCAGCCAATGCCGACCCGGTCGAACCCCAGGACGCCGCGCCCGAAGAGCTCGACGTCGCCTTGGGCATCTACAACATCGAAGCCATGACCACCTTGGCGATCCGCCGCCCCAGCCACACCTGGGCCGGGCTGCGCTCATTCGTTGCCGACGGGGACCTGGTGATCGGTTTCGATGCACACGCCCCCGCGTTTTTCTGGCTGGCGGCGCAAGGTGGCTATGGCATCCAGTCGGCCGCCGGCGCCTCGCGCCTGGCCGCCGACCTGCTGCTTGGCCACCCCCTGTGTCCTGGTCTTGTCAGCCAGGGGGTGGCGCCCGAGCGCCTGTCCCCGGCCCGTTTCCAGCAACCTTGAAAGGAGCATCTCATGAGCAATGACATCCAGCGTTTCCCCAGCAGCCTGCCGTTTCCGTTTTCCCGTGCGGTGAAGGCGGGTGGTTTTCTGTTCCTCTCCGGCCAGGTGCCGATGAGCACCAGTGGTGAAGTAGTGCGCGGTGATATCCAGGCCCAGACCCGCGCAGCCTGCGAGCGCATCGCCGAAAGCCTGGCGGCTTGCGGCGCGCGCTTCGATCAAGTGGTAAAGGCCACGGTATGGCTGTCGGACATGAGCCATTTCGCCGGTTTCAACGAGGTCTACAAAGAGTTCTTCGGCGCGGCGCTGCCGGTGCGTTCGACCGTGGCCTCGGCCTTGGCGCTGGGGGTGGATGTGGAGATTGAAGTGCAGGCGTTTGTCGGCGGCGAGTAACCAAGCACGAAGCTTTTGTAGGAGCAGCCTTGCGCTGCGAAGAGGCCAGTAAAGCCAAAGCGCTTGCAACGACCTTACCGGCCTCTTCGCAGCGCAAGGCTGCTCCTACAAGAGATATGGGGTGGCAGTAAGACAACAACAATAAATCCAGAGGTTCACATGCAAGAGCAACTGAAGATTGCCGGCGCATTTGTCGGCGTGATCGTGGGGGCAGGGTTCGCTTCAGGGCGGGAACTGTTGTTGTTCTTTGTCGACTTCGGCGTGTGGGGGCTGGTCGGCGCACTGGTCAGCGCCGCCCTGTTCACCTTCCTCGGCATGGCCCTGGCGGCGTTGGGCAACCGCCAGCAGGCCACATCGCACAAGGATGTGATCCAGGCCATCTGCGGCCGCCACCTGGGCCTGTTCGTCGACTGGCTGATCACCTTTTTCATGTTCGCCGTCACCGTGGTCATGCTGGCCGGCGGTGGTGCGCTGCTGGAGCAGCAGTTCGGCATTCCGGCACTCACCGGCAGCGTGCTGGTAACGCTGGTGGTGGTGGGCATCGTGTGCCTGGACGTGCGCAAGGTGATCCTGGCCATTGGCGCCATCACCCCGCTGTTGATTCTGGTGGCGTCGGCAATCGCGTTGTATGCCGTATTCACCCGCGAGCAGAGCTTCGCCGCGCTCGATCACCTGGCCAGCCAGCAACAAGCCGGCACCCGCCACTGGCTGCTGGGCGCGTTCCTGTATGTGTCTTACAACATTGTGGCCGGCGCGCCGATCCTGGCCATTCTAGGCGGCTCGGCCAAGGGCGAGAAAACCGCAATGTGGGGTGGCCTGCTCGGCGGCGCGGCGCTGGGTGGCCTGATGCTGGTGATGAGTGCCGGGCTGTTGTCGCGCCTGGACAGCGTGGCCGACTTGCCCATGCCGATGCTGTCGATTGCCAGCGAGGTGTCGCCGCTGCTGGGGCTGGTGATGTGCCTGATCATCTTCGGCATGATCGTCAACACCGCGGTGGGTACGTTGTTCTCGTTCCTTTCACGGCTGCTGCCGGCGGGCACGGCGAAGTTCCGCTGGGGCTCGGTGGTTACCGGGGTGGTGGCGTTTGGTTGCAGCCTGGTGGGGTTCATCAGCCTGGTGGGCGAGGTGTACCCGTTCTTTGGCTACCTGGGGTTCGTGCTGATGGCGGCGGTGTTGCTTGCCTGGGTGCGGCGGGGCAGGGCCGTCAAGGCGGCGGTGGCATAAGGGGCTGCTGCGCAGCCCAATCGCCGGCAAGCCAGCTCCCACAGGGATATTCAGGGCTTATGGTCAGCGCTTTGGCTGTGGGAGCTGGCTTGCCGGCGATTGGGCCAGTACAGGCGGCAACAGGCGGTGGCCGTTGCCGTCTATGACAGGGCTTAAATCCTGAAGCTGCCCACCAGTTGCTTCAAGCGCCCGGCCTGCTGGGCCAGCTGGTCGCAATGGCGCAGGGTGTCGTTGAGGTTTTCCACACCCTGCTGGTTCAGGGCGTTGATCTGGGTAATGTCCAGGTTAAGGCTCTCGACCACGGCAGTCTGTTCTTCGGTAGCGGTAGCCACCGACTGGTTCATGCCATCGATTTCGCCAATGCGCTGGGTCACGCTGGCCAGGCGCACACCGGCCTGGTTGGCCACCTGCACAGTCTGCTCGCTGGACACCTGGCTGGTGTTCATGGTGTGCACCGCTTCGCGCGAGCCTACTTGAAGGCTGGTGATCATGCGGTGAATCTCTTCCGCCGATTCCTGGGTGCGGTGCGCCAGGTTGCGCACTTCGTCGGCCACCACGGCAAAACCACGGCCAGCTTCACCGGCACGGGCCGCCTCGATGGCGGCGTTCAGGGCCAGCAGGTTGGTTTGCTGCGAGATGCCCTTGATCACGTCGAGGATCTTGCCGATTTCGTCGGTGCTGGCGTTAAGCGTTTCGATCTGCGCGCAGGATTCGCTGATGCGCTGCGACAGGGCGGTCATGGCGCTGATCGCTTCCTCGACCACTTCACGTCCGCCGTGGGCCTGCTCGCTGGCGCCGCTGGCATGCTGCGAGGCATCGGCGGCGTTGCGGGCGATTTCCTGGGTGGCGGCACCCAGCTCGTTGATGGCGGCGGCCACGCTGTTGGTGCGCATGCTCTGTTCTTCAGAACCGCTGATCGAGGCGTTGGACGCGCTGACCACTTTCTCCGACAGGTCATGTACCAGGCGGGTGGCCGAAGACACTTCGCTGATCGAGGCATGGATGCGCTCGACAAAGCGGTTGAACGAGGTGGCCAGCTCGCCGAACTCGTCCTTGTTCTGCACGGTCAGGCGGCGGGTAAGGTCACCTTCACCCTCGGCGATGTCGCGCATGGCGCGGCCCATGGTGGTCAGCGGGCTCATCAGCACCGGGATCAGCAGGCCGAGCAGGCCGGCGATGGCCGCCACGGCAATCAGCATGGCGATGATCGCCGAGGTGCGGAACTGGCTGAGCGCGGCGTAAGCCTTGTCTTTGTCGATCGACAGACCGATGTACCACTGCGCCGACGGCAGCCCGGCCACCGGGGCGAAGGAGATGATGCGGTCCTGGCCGTTCAGGGTGACATCCTGCATGCCGGCGGCAACCCGCAGATTGCTCCCGGGGTAGATGTCCTTGAGGTTCTTCATCACCTGGTCTTTGTCTGGGCTGACAATCACCTGGCCATTGGCGTCGGCCAGGAAGGCATGGCCGATGCCACCGAAATCGACCGAGTTGATGATTTCGACCAGGGTGTCGAGGGTCACGTCACCACCGACCACACCCAGCAGTTCGCCATTGTTCTTGCTCTTCACCGGGGTGGCGATGGTCACCATCAGGCCACCGACGGCGCCCTGGTAAGGGGCTGTCAGCACGGTTTGCCCGGCGTTGGCGGCGGCGCCATACCACGGGCGCTGGCGGGGGTCGTAACCGGCAGGCATCTGGGTGTCCGGGCGCTGGGTGAACACCCCGTTGGCCTGGCCCAGGTAGGTGAACAGGAAATTGCGCGTGTAGGAAGGCTGCTCGATCAGCCCGGCCAGGGTCTCGCCGGCACCTTGCTGGCCGATGTCCTGGGCCAGGTTTTCCAGCACCAGGATGCGCCCGCTCATCCAGTTTTGCACGCTGCTGGCGGTCAGTGCACCGGACTGCTGCACGGAGGCTTCGATGTTCTGGCGAATGGTGTTGCGTTGCAGGTAGTCGTTGTAGAGCGTGAACAGGGCAAATGCCAGGACCACGACGCCGCAGGCGCTGAGCAGGATCTTGTGGCGAAATTTCAGGTTCATGTTTCGAGACCTTGAGCCAATGAGGGGAGGGCGCAGCACGCTCATGACGCGATGCGGGGCCTGTCGATCTGGATATCGGCCCAAGGGGTAAAAGATTGAAGCACTTACAGTAATTTCTTAGGGGCGTTTCGACAGGCGGCAGTCACTGATTCGCCAGCTGTTCAATCAACAGCCGTGCAGCCTGCTGCAGCGGTTGTTGTTTGCGCCAAAAAATGTGTACCGGCAGCTGCAACTCGTTGCGGGTATTGCGAAAATCCAGGCGTACCAGGCGTCCGCTGGCCAGTAGCGGCGCGACCCGCGACAGCGGCAGGTCGCCCCAGCCCAGGCCGGCTTCGACCATCTGCAATGCCAGGTCGAAGCTGTCGGTGGACCAATGCGTTGCACCAATCAGCGGGCGCGGGTCGGCCAGCGGCAGGTCGCGGCTGCGAACAAGAATCTGGCGCACCCGGGTCAGGTCTTCGAGGTAGTGAATGCGCCCCTCGCGCAAGGCCGGGTGGGTGGGCGACAGGGTCGCCACCAGCGACTCCATGCCGATGTGCTGGAAGCCTCGGCGGGCATCGACCTGCAGGCCGGCAAAGGCCACACAGAGGTCGGCCCGCCCACTGTCCAGCAGATGCAGGGCTTCTTCGTGCGGGGCGCTGAGCAGGGCGATGTCCAGCAACGGGTGGCGCTCGCCCAGGCGGGCGATGGCCGCCAGCAAGGGGCGGTGATCGATGTCTGGCACAACGGCCACGCTCAAGCTGCTTTCCAAACCCTGGGACAGCTCCTGGGCATGAACCTGCAGCAGCCCCAGTTGCTCGGCAATCAGCCTGGCGTGTGGCTCCAGGGCCAGGGCTTGTGCGGTTGGGCGAACTTCACGCGAGCCACGTTCGAACAGACTGTAGCCAAGTTCGGCCTCAAGGTTGCCGATGGCCATGCTCACGGCCGACGGCACCCGCTGCAGGGCGCGTGCGGCGGCGGAAAACGAGCCGCGGTCGAGCACGGCAAGAAACAGCTGGATGTTGTCGCTGGAAAAGTTCATGGCAGCCTCCTGTCAGTAGATCTGACAGCTGCTGACTTTTGCTGTCAAGCACGATGAAGCATGATCTCGCCCCATCGCTATTGTCATTGGAGGTAACCCCGGGTGCAGGGACTGAAACGCAAACTGGTCTACGTGACTTTCTATGAATTGATCGGGCTGTGTATGTCGACCCTCGGGCTGGCCTACCTGTCGGACACCCAGGCGTCGCATACCGGGCCACTGGCGGTCATGATCACCACCATCGCCATGCTCTGGAACCTGGTCTACAACACCCTGTTCGAACACTGGGAGAGCCGCCAGGCCAAGCGCGGTCGCAGCGTGGGGCGCCGAGTGGCGCATGCCATCGGTTTTCAGCTGACCCTGGTGGTGTACCTGATCCCGCTGATTGCCTGGTGGCTGGACATGACGCTGGTTGAAGCGCTGCTGGTGGACATGGCATTCATCATTCTGGTGCCTTGTTACACCTTTGCCTACAACTGGGCGTTTGACCGGGTGTTTGGGCTGCCTAGCTCGGCCATGGCTACCGCCTAAGGCGGCAGGCGGATGATCAAAGGTTCTTGCTGCTGCTTCACCTGCTGCTCCGCCGGTTGCTCGGCTGGCCGCGGCATGCTGGCCAGCAAGCTGTCCTCAACCTGCCCCGACAGATAATACACCCCAGCCATTGCCCCGCTCTGGCGGTTCTCCATCAACTCCTGCCATTCCTGGTTCAGTGCCACGTTGAGGATCACCCGCAACTGCTCGACCATCTGCGGCTGTTCGCGGTCATGGGTCATCATGCCGTAGCCGGCCGCGGCGATCGAAATCATGGCCCCTGCCACTTTGCCGACTGCCGATGCCACGGCGCTGGCGATGCCGCGTGGGGCCAGGGTAGCGCCGAGCTTGTCGCTCGCCTGGGTGGCCACCGAATTCAGCCCGATATCGGTCTTCCCGGGGCCTTTGCTGGCCAGTTGGTGAAGGTGCTGGCGCATGGCTTGCCAGGCCGGCTGCTGGTCCAGCGGCTTGGCCCGTAGCAGTTGATACAGACTGGCATTGCGGGCATCCGGTGGCCCCAGGGCGATGGCGGGGATCCGGTTGAGGCGCTGGCTGAGCTGCTCGGGCGGTGCGTTGTAGCGGCTGATGATGGCTGGCAGCTGCTGGCCGAACAGTTGCAGGTACAGCTCGCAGGCCCGGTCGCGGATGCCCTCGGGGTTGATCTGTTCGGCCACCGGCTCGATCACCCGCTCGTGGTACTGCTCCTGCAGGTACAGGGCCAGGCGCTTTTCCGCAGGTTCCCGGCCTTTGCCACTGTCCAGTTTGTACCAGGCCACCTTGAGGGTCAGCCACTGCTGGGTCCAGTAGCCGGTGAACCAGGGGATGAAGTCACTTTCAGTGCGCTGTTGTACCTGCTCCCGCCACACCCGCATGGAGCGCCGGGCATAGTCGTTGGCCGAACCGGCGGCGCCGACCGAGGCATCGATCAGTTCCTGGTCGATGCGTTGCCAGGCGGCGGGCGTGAGCACCGCAGGGGGGGGCGGGGCAGGCGGGCGCTTGCCCGCGCAACCGGCGAGCGCCAGCAGAAGGCACAGCAGCAGAGGGATTCGAGAACTCACGCAACCGCCTCCCTGGTAGAGGCTGGGGTGGTTCTCGCAGTATAGAGTGGGGTTATTGGAGCTGCTGTGCAGCCCATCGCCCGGCCACCGCGGCCCCTGTAGGAGCAGCCTTGTGCTGCGAAGAGGCCGGCAAGGCAAAAGATCATCTTCGCCAGCTATGGCTTCTTCGCAGCACAAGGCTGCTCCTACAGGAACCGCGTCAGCATGAGCGGTTATTTCAGGTCGAGCTTTTCTTCCAGGCGGTCCAGGTGCTTGTGCATCAGCCCAAGCGCCGCCTCGGCATTGCCTTGCTCCACGGCATCGATGATCGCCGCATGTTCCTGCCAGGCGCAGTGGTCGCAGCACGGCGATTCGTAGCGGGCGATGATCAGCGAGGTCATGGGAACCAGGCCATTGAGAAACCGCGCCAGTGGCGCATTGGCTGCAACCTGGGCCAGCTTGAGGTGAAACTCGCCGCCCAGGCGGATCGCCGCGCAACGTTCGCCGCTTTCATGGTGCTGGCGTTCGCGGTCCACCAGTTGCCGCAGCTGGCGCACCTGCGCCGGCCGGGCGCGCTGGGCAGCCAGGGTGATCAGTGTGGTTTCGGCCAGGCGCCGGGCACTGAGCACCTGGCGCGCCTGGTCCGGGTCGGGCGCGGCCAGGTGCGCGGTGTGGCTGGGGCGCTGCACCACCACCTGCTGGTCGGACAGGCGCCCAAGTACACGCCGAATCACGGTGCGGCTGACACCAAAGGCATGGCCCAGCGCCTGCTCGGGCAACAGGGCCCCCGGTGGCAGGCGCTGTTCGAGAATGGCGTCGAACAGCCGAGGGTAGATCTGCTCGGCCGACAGGCGGGTTTCGCCAGCAGCCAGCAGGGATGGCAGGTGGGGGGCGGCGTTCATGGTCGCTCTCCTGGGGTCATGGGCGCGGGTGGTCGTCCGGGATGTTCAACGGGATGCCCATGCGCTGGCCTTCGGCCAGAATGTGCTGGCGCATCTGGGCGCTGGCCTGGGCACTGTTGCGTTCGCGAATGGCGCGTACCACGGCTTCGTTTTCCTTGAGCCGCGCGGCCAGGTGTTCCGGCGAATTGCGCAGCATGTCGGCACTTTGCTTCAAGGCATTGCCGGTCTGCTGCACCACGCTCTGGAAGATCGGGTTGGTGGTAAGGGTGAACAACGCCTCATGGAACGCGATGTAGGCTTTTACCCCGGCTTCGCTGTCACCGGCCTCCAGCGCTTCACGCATGTCCATCAGGGTGAGGCGCAACTGGCCGACGTCCTGGCTGTTGGCCGACTGCGCCACCAGCCCGACGATGAAGGGTTCGAGGGTGTAGCGTAGCTCCAGCACATCGGCCAGGCTGGCCGCGGCGCTGGTGTCCATGCCTGGTTCCTGGATGACGGCGTCGGCGTCCAGTACCAGTACGCCCTTGCCCGGCAGGGAGCGTACCAGGCCCAGGGTTTCCAGTACGGTCACCGCTTCGCGCAGGCTTGGGCGGCTGATGCCCAGCTGTTCGGCCAGCTCACGCTGGCCCGGCAGCATGTCGCCGGTGCGCCATTGGCCCCGGGCCAGGGCCTGGCGCAGTTTTTCCACCACTGAGGTGACGACGGTCGATGAGCTGATCACGGTTCGCTCCTGCAAGGGCCGGCGTCATCGCCGGCCACTTTCGGTCAAAATTCCTGTTGATGATGTGTGTTGGGCTGTTTGCGCGGCGTCGGGGTAAAGCCGAGCTTGCCGTCGAGCACGTTCTGCGCGCGCTCCAGGTCAATGTCCTTTTCCCAACGGGCGATGGCCACGGTGGCCACGCAGTTGCCAATCAGGTTGGTCAATGCCCGGCCGATGCCCATGAACCAGTCCACCGCCAGCACCAGCACCAGGCCCACCACCGGAATCGCCGGCACGGCTGTCAGGGTGGCGGCGAGGATCACCAGCGCCGAGCCTGGGATGCCGTGAGCCCCCTTGGAAGTCACCAGCGACACCAGCAGGATGGTCAGCAGGTCGGTCATTTCCAGCGGCGTGCCGGTGGCGTTGGCGATGAACACGATGGCCAGGGTCAGGTAGATGGAGAAGCCGTCGAGGTTGAACGAGTAGCCGGTGGGGATGACCAGGCCGACCGTGGAGCTGCCAATGCCCAGGTGCTCCAGCTTGCGCATGATCTGTGGCAGCACGGCGTCGGACGACGCGGTGCCAAGGACGATGGTCAGCTCTTCACGCAGGTACTTGATCAATGGCAGCAGCTTCAGGCCCGACAGGCGCATCACCGTACCCAGCACGATCAGCACGAAGCCGGCGCAGGTCAGGTAGAACAGTGCCACCAACCCGCCCAGGTGCTGCAGCGACTCCAGGCCGTACTTGCTGGTGGTGAAGGCGATGGCGCCGAACACGCCGATGGGGGCCAGGCGCACGATCATGCCCATGATGCGGAAGATCACATGGCTCAGTTCGTTGATCAGCCTTGAGATGCCGGCGGCCGAGTCACCCACCAGGTTCAGTGCGCTACCGAAAAGCACCGAGAACAGCAGCACCTGGAGAATGTTGTTGTCGGCGAAGGCACCCACAACCGAGGTGGGGATCAGGTCCATGAAGAAAGCCGTGGCGCCATGGATGTGCTGGCCGCGCTCGGCCAGGCCGTTGGCATCGGCGCTGGACAACTGGTCCAGGTGGATGTTGGCACCGCTGCCGATGCCACTGCTGAAGGCGAACACCAGGCCGATCACCAGCGCCAGGGTGGTCAGCACTTCAAAGTAGATCACCGACTTCAGGCCGATGCGCCCGACCTTTTTCAGGTCGCCCGCGCCCGAGATACCGCTGACCACCACGCAGAACACGATCAGGCCGATGAGCATCTTGATCAGCTTGATGAAGCCGTCGCCGAGGGGTTTTAGTTGCAGGGAGAGGTCGGGAAAACTGAGACCGCAGGCGATGCCGAGGGCAAGGCCGAGCACGACTTGCAGGAATATCGAACGCGAGCACCATTTGAGCATGGGGGGAGTCTCTGATCGGTGTCCTTGCTTCGGTAGCCGCACGGGGCGAAAGAGCGCAGGACTTAATTATTGTGGTCTTACCGGTTTGTTCAGCGCGAAGCCATAAAAGCGCGAAAAATCCTACATTGCAAGGGTTTTTGGCCTTACCGGTCTGACCAGTTGTGGTGCAATTTGGCTTGCCAGGCTCTACTTCGGTGCGTGCCGTGAGGGGAGCCCGCACGCGTTTGTGCAGGGCCCGGCCACTGCCGGGGAATACCGCTGCAATCAGCTTGCCAAGCGCAGCCGGGAACGTTGAATCATCGATAACGCCATGATCCGTAAGGTTGATTTGCTTTATGTGGCGGGACTCGTAGAATCCGCGCCTGACCGGGCAGTCACTGAGAGCGCATTGACGGATTTTTTATCCCGCAAAGGCTCGCAGCAAGCGCCTGGCACCCCCTTGAATGGAGTCTCATCGTGCGCCTCAACCTGCCGGTAACCCCGGTCGAGCAACGTTTTCCCTCTGGCCAGCGGCTGATTTCCGCTACCGATACCGCCAGCCTGATCACCTATTGCAACCCCGAATTCGCCGCCATCAGCGGCTACAGCGATGCCGAACTGATCGGCAGCCCGCATAACCTGGTGCGCCACCCGGACATGCCGCCGGCGGTATACGAGTTGATGTGGCGCTACCTGAAGGCTGGCAAGAGCTGGATGGGCATCGTCAAGAACCGCTGCCGTAACGGCGACTATTACTGGGTCAACGCCTACGTCACGCCTATCCTCGAAGGCGGGCGGGTGGTTGGCTATGAGTCGGTACGGGTGTGCCCCACGCGTGAGCAGGTGGCCCGCGCCGAGGCCTTGTATGCGCGGATGCGTACCGGCCAGGCGGTACTGTCGGCGCCGCGCCGGCTGAGCCTGCTGGTGCAGGCACTGGCGTTGCCCCTGGCCGGTGGGCTGTTGGCGCTGGGCGCCAACCAGCTGTGGCCTGGCCTGGTGGGGCAGGGGCTGACCGTGGGGCTGTTCATGGCCTATGGCCTGTGGAAACGCAACGCCCTCGGCCGCCAGATGCAGCAGGTGGTCGAGGGTGCCGAAGGTACCTTCGCCGACCCGGTCGCGGCGTTGACTTACAGCGACCTGCCTGGCGCTGCCGGGCAGCTGCAACTGATGCTGATCAGCGAAGAGGCACGGTTGAAAACTGCGTTGACGCGGTTGAGTGACCTGGCCGGGCAAATGGCGGTGGCGGCCCACGATGCCGGGCAGCTGTCACGCAGCACCGAGGCAGCGTTGCTGGAGCAGCGCGCAGAAACCGACCTGAGCGCCACGGCAATGAACCAGATGGCGGCCTCCATCGGTGAAGTGGCCAACCACGTGCAGTTGACTGCGGCCGAAGCCCACACGGCGCATCAGTTGGCCGAACAGGGTAGCCAGGTGGCCGATGCCAGTGGCGCGGCCATTCGCACCTTGGCCAGCACGGTGACCCAGATCAACCAGGCAGTCAGCCACCTGGCCGGTCAGACCGGTGCCATCGCCGAGGCGGCCGGGATGATCCGCGGTATTGCCGAGCAGACCAACCTGCTGGCCCTGAACGCAGCCATTGAAGCCGCGCGTGCGGGCGAACAGGGCCGTGGTTTTGCCGTGGTCGCCGATGAGGTGAGGGCGCTGGCTGACAAGACCCGCCAGTCGACCCTGCACATCCAGGCCATCATCGACACCCTGCGCAGTGGCGCCGAGGAAGCCGTGACAATTGCCAGCCAGGGCATCACGGGCGCCGAGCAGGGCGTTGCCCAGGTACAGGAAACCCGCGAGGCACTGCATGGCATTCGTGATGCGGTGCAGCGTATCAGTGACATGAGCCAACAGATGGCCACCGCCTCGCAGCAGCAGTCGGCAGTGGCTGAAGACGTTTCGCGGCAGATCAATGGCGTGGCCGGCATTGCCCAGCACAGCGCCCAAAGCGCCAACGCTGCCGCCTCGCGCGGGGCCGAACTGGAACAGGTGTGCGTCGGCTTGCGCGCCCTGGTGGAGCGCTTCAACCGCTAAGGCAGGATGCTTCATGGATGATAACTATCGTGCGGCCGTGGACGCGGCCGCGATCTTTTCCGAAACCGACCTGCGTGGGAACATCACGTACGTCAACCAGCAGTTCTGCAGCATCTCGGGCTACAGCCGCGAGGAACTGCTGGGCGCCAACCACCGTATCCTCAACTCCGGCCTGCACGAGCCGGCGTTCTTCGTCGGCATGTGGCAGGCCCTGACCGCCGGGCGGGTGTGGAAGGGCGAAATCTGCAACCGGTCCAGGGACGGTTCGCTGTATTGGGTCGACAGCACCATGGTGCCACTGGTTGACCCGGCGACTGGCCAGGTGCGCAAGTACGTGTCGATCCGCTTTGACGTCACCGAGAAGCGCCAGCTGCTGCATACCTTGCAATGGCGGGTGGGCCACGATGTGCTAACTGGTCTGCCCAACCGCGTCTACCTGTCCGAGCTGCTGAACCAGGCCCTGGCCTACTCGCGCCGCGAAGACATCTCGCTGGCGGTGTGCATGCTCGACCTGGATGGCTTCAAGGCGGTCAACGACGGCTACGGGCATGCCGTGGGCGACCTGCTGCTGGTGGAGGTGGCGCAGCGCTTGAAGAGTATCTTGCGCGGTGCTGATGCCGTGGCCCGGTTGTCGGGTGACGAATTCGTGCTGATCCTGCGCAATGTCGATGATGAGCGCCAGCTGCATGCAGCCCTGAGGCGGGTGTTGCGGGCATTGGCGGCGCCCTGTGTGGTACGCGAACACACGCTGTCGCTCAGCGCCAGTATCGGCGTGACCCTGTACCCCCAGGATGACGAAGATGCCGATACGCTGGTACGCCACGCCGACCAGGCCATGTATGTGGCCAAGCAGCGCGGGCGCAACCGCTATCACTTGTTCGACGTATCGCAGGAGCAGGAGCTCAAGGCCACCCACCAGACGGTGGCGCGGGTGCGACGGGCCCTGAACAACCACGAGCTGTGCCTGTATTACCAGCCCAAGGTGAACCTGCGCAGTGGCCAGGTGCTAGGTTTCGAGGGCTTGCTGCGCTGGCAGCGGCCAGGCCGTGGCGTGGTGCCGCCCGGCGATTTTCTGCCCTGGGTTGAGCAGACCGACCTGATCGTCGAAATCGGCGAATGGGTGATCGGCCAGGCCCTGAGCCAGCTGCAGGCCTGGGGGCGCCAGGGGCAGCCTTGGTCATTGAGTGTGAACATCGCTGCACGGCATCTACAGCGCAGTGACTTTACCGAGCGCCTGCAGCAGCTATTGGCAGCGTACCCGCAGGTGGACCCGTCGCGGCTGGACCTGGAAATCGTCGAGTCAGTGGCCATCGACAACCTGCAGCACGTCAGCCGCTGCCTGGACGCCTGTCGTGCGCTGGGCGTGCGCTTTTCGCTGGACGATTTCGGCACCGGTTACTCGTCGTTGAGTTACCTGAAACGCTTGCCGACCCAGACGATCAAGATCGACAAGTCGTTCGTGCGCGACATCCTGCACGACCAGGATGACCTTGCCCTGACCGCCGCAGTGATCGGCCTGGCGCGAGCCTTCGGCCGCGAGGTCGTAGCCGAAGGACTGGAGAGTGTGGAACACGGCAGGGTGTTGATGGGCCTGGGCTGCGAGCTGGCGCAGGGCTATTGCATCGCCAGGCCGATGCCGGCCAATGAAGTGCAAGCTTGGGCACTGACCTACCGCCAGCCGGTGCAGTGGCGCGACCCTTGAGCGGCCATCAGCCGCTCGGTCAAGTGCAGCATTGGTGCAAATATGGCTTCATCGCGCCCGCAAACGCTTGTACAGCGTGGTGCGGCTGATCCCGAGCCGGCGTGCGACCGCCGACAGGTTGCCGTTGGCTTGCTCGACCAGCATCTGCAGGTCCGTCTCTTCGGCCGCCACCAGCACCGCCATCGGCGACTCGGCCAGAAAGCCCGCAGGCAGGTGCTCGACGCCGATAGGCCCGTTGCCCGCCAAGGCCAGCGCAACTTGCAGCACGCTTGTCAGTTCACGCAGGTTGCCTGGCCAAGGGTGTTGATCCAGCAGGTCGATAATGGCCGGGGACAGCCGCGTGGGTTGCCCAGGGTCGCGAAAACGCGCATGCACCTGCTCGATCAACTGGCGCCGGTCACCGCGTTCGCGCAGCGGCGGCAGTACCACGGCCAGGCCGGCGATGCGGTAATACAGGTCCTGGCGAAAGCGCCCTGCGCGCACTTCTTCGGCCAGGTCGCGGTTGCTGGCCGACACCACGCGGATATCCACTGCCACCGGCTCGCCACTGCCCAGCGGCTGGATGCTCCGTGACTGCAGCACACGCAGCAGGCGTGCCTGGGTGGGCAGTGGCATGTCGCCGATTTCATCGAGAAACAGGATGCCGTGGTGGGCTTTGCGGATCAGCCCCGGGTTGCCCTTGTGGTGCGCGCCGGTGAAGGCGCCTTTGTCGTAGCCGAACAGCTCCGACTCCACCAGCTCGGCGGGGATCGCCGCACAGTTGACGGCGACCAGCGGCCGGTTGGCGCGGCTGCTGGCGCGGTGCAGGCTGTCGACGAACACTTCCTTGCCGACGCCGGTTTCACCTTGCACCAACACCGGGATGTCTTTTTCCAGTAACAGGCCGGCCTGTTGCAACGCTTTTTCCAGGCGAGGTTCGCCACTGTCGGCCTCGGGGCGGCGAGCGGTTTTGCGTGGGGGATGCCACTGGCAATGAAAGCGGTTGCGCCCGGTGGCTTGCAGGGCAAATGCCTGTTCTCGGGGATGACTGAGCAGCTGTTGCAGGGGCAACTGGAACAGCTGCTCGATGTTCTGCCGCAGCGGATTACCACCGAGCAGGCTGTCGGCCCGGTGATTGGCCGCCAGCACCTGCCCGCGCTCATCGAACACCAGCAGGCCGGCCCAAGGGCTGTCGAGGTTGTCGGAGGCGCTATTGAAGATCAGCTGCGCATGCCGGTCGGCATGCTCGGCGAGGATCAGGCGGTTTTCCAGGCTCTGGCCCATCATGCGCACCAGGCCAAGCGTCTGGCTGGCCGGCAGGTAGCCGTCGCTGGCAACGTCGAGCACTCCGACCAGCTGCCGCGCGGCGTCGAACAGGGGGGCGGCTGCGCTGGACATGTAGCGGTTCTGGCGCAGGAAGTGCTCGTCCTGGCCCACGTGGATCGCTTGGGCGCAAATTAGCGTGGTGCCCAGGGCATTGGTGCCGACGCCACGCTCAAGCCAATGGGCACCGGCGCTGAAACCCTGCTGCTGGTTCGGCTCGATGAAACGCCGCGAGCCCCAGCTATCGAGTATGCAGCCGCTGGCATCGGCCAGCATCACCAGGTAGCTGGCGTTGCCCAGCAGGTGTGTGTATTGCGGCAGTACCTCCTCGCGGGTCAGCCGCAGCAGCGCCTGGCGCTGTTCCAGCAGGGCGCTTAGCTCGGTGCGGGTCAGGCAGTCGAAATCCGGCGCGTGCTGCGGCTGCAGGCCGTGATCGCGGCAGCGGGCCCAGGAAGCCTGGATCAGCTGGGCGTGGGTCGAAGCGGATGCGGCCATGGGCCTGTCCTTCGGGTTGTTGTTATGGGCCGACCGCTGTTCAGTGTTGTCCACGGGTGTTCATTGTCAAACCGGCAAGTGTTCAGTTGTTCAGTGATTGTGTTCAGGTGTGAAGCCGCGATTTGCCAGCGCTGCCACCCAGGCCCCGGACCAGAGCACCGGGGGGCGACTGGCACGGAACTGGCTGTGCATGGCAGACAACAATCACAAGAAGGCCACGCCATGTCCCTGGTGCTGGAGCAGGTCAGCCGCAGCGTCGATAACCAGCCCTGGATCGTCGAGGCTTCGCTGCGTTTCGAGCCCGGTTCGTTCAACGTGCTGCTGGGCCGCACCCTCGCCGGCAAGACCAGCCTGATGCGCCTGATGGCGGGGCTCGACCGCCCGGACAAGGGCCGGGTGCTGATGGATGGCCAGGACGTCACCGGTGTGCCGGTACGCCAGCGCAATGTGTCGATGGTGTATCAGCAATTCATCAATTACCCGACCTTGAGCGTGTTCGAAAACATCGCCTCGCCGCTGCGCCAGGCGCGCATGGCCGAGGACCAGATCCGCCGGCGGGTGCAGGAAACTGCCGAGATGCTGCGCATCGAAACCTACCTGCAGCGCCTGCCGCTGGAACTCTCCGGCGGCCAGCAGCAACGCACGGCGATGGCCCGGGCATTGGTCAAGGATGCCTCGTTGATCCTCTTCGATGAGCCGTTGGTGAACCTCGACTACAAGTTGCGCGAAGGCCTGCGCCAAGAACTGCGCGAACTGTTTGCGGCGCGTCATTGCATTGCCGTGTACGCCACCACCGAGGCCAACGAGGCGCTGGCGCTGGGCGGCACCACCACCCTCGTGCACGAAGGCCGGATCGTGCAGAGCGGGCCCACCACCGAGGTGTATCAGCGCCCGGGCAGTGTGCTGGCTGCCGAGCTGTTTTCCGAGCCGCCGATAAACCTGGTGGCGGGCCGTATCAGTGGCAACGAGGTGAGCCTTGCCCAGGCTGTACACTTTGCCCGCAATGCCGACTTGCAGCCGCTGGCCGAGGGCGACTACCGCTTTGGCGTGCGCCCCAGCCATATCACCCTGGTGCCGGCCCATGACGATGACCTGGAGCTGGCGGTGCTGGTGGAACTGGCAGAGATCAGCGGTTCAGAAACCTTCCTGCATGTGCGCAACGAATACTGGCGCATGGTCCTGCACCTGCCCGGTGTGCACGAGTACCAGGTGGACACGCCGATTCGCGTGTTCATCCCCACGCACAAGCTGTTCGTCTTCGACAGCGCCGGGACGTTGGTGCAGGCCCCGGGGTTGCGCCAGGCAAGGAGAGGGTGATGGCCGAAATCCGCCTGCGCCAACTGGCGCACAGTTACAGCCGCCAGCCCGCCAGCGAGGCCGACTATGCCCTGCACGCACTGGATCATGTGTGGGAGCAGGGCGGTGCCTATGCCTTGCTCGGGCCATCGGGCTGCGGCAAGTCGACCTTGCTCAATATCATTTCCGGGCTGCTGACGCCGTCCCATGGCGAAGTGCTGTTCGACGGCAAACCGGTCAACCAGCTGTCACCACAGGCGCGCAATATCGCTCAGGTGTTTCAGTTCCCGGTGGTGTACGACACCATGACGGTGTTCGACAACCTGGCCTTCCCCTTGCGCAACCAGGGGCTGGATGAAGCCCGGGTGCGTGCCCGGGTGGAAGAAATTGCCGAGGTGCTCGACCTGGCTGGCGTGCTGCGCAAGAAGGCGCGCAACCTCAGTGCCGACGAAAAACAGAAGGTCTCCATGGGGCGCGGCCTGGTGCGCGATGACGTGTCGGCGATCCTGTTCGACGAGCCGCTGACGGTGATCGACCCGCACCTGAAGTGGAAGCTGCGGCGCAAGCTGAAGCAGATCCATGAGCAGTTCAATATCACCATGATCTACGTCACCCACGACCAGTTGGAGGCTTCCACCTTCGCCGACAAGATCGCGGTGATGCACGGCGGGCGCATTGTCCAGTTCGGCACACCGCGCGAGTTGTTCGAGCGGCCGCGGCATACCTTCGTTGGCTACTTCATCGGCAGCCCGGGGATGAACCTGATCGACGTGCGTGCCAAGGCGGACGGGGTGGTGTTCGGCGATGTCCACCTGGCGCTGCCCGATGGCCTGCGCGAGCGCCTGGCGGCGACAGCATGTGGGCGACTGCAGGTGGGCATTCGCCCAGAGTTCGTGCAGCTGTGGGACAGCCCGTTCGATGATGCCCACCCGGCACGGGTGCTGGATGTCGAAGACCTGGGCACCTACCGCATCGTCACCCTCGAACTGGGCGGTGTCGCGCTCAAGGCGCGGCTGGGCGAGGACCGCCCGTTGCCCGTGGAGCAGGCCTGGGTCAGCCTGCCGGCGCAGTGGCTGATGTTGTACGTCGACGATGTGCTGCTGGAGGCCGGGCCATGAGCAACAAGGTGCAGAACAACAAGGCCTGGTGGCTGGTGCTACCGGTGTTTCTGCTGGTGGCGTTCAGCGCAGTGGTACCGATGATGACGGTGGTCAACTACTCGGTGCAGGACATCTTCGATCAGTCCAACCGCTACTTCGTCGGTGCCGACTGGTACCGCCAGGTGCTGCGTGACCCGGCGCTGCACGATGCGCTGCTGCGCCAGTTCATCTACTCCGCCTGTGTGCTGCTGATCGAGATCCCGCTGGGTATCGGCATTGCCCTGACCATGCCGACCAAGGGGCGTATGGCCTCGCTGTGCCTGATCATCATGGCGATCCCGTTGCTGATCCCGTGGAACGTGGTCGGCACCATCTGGCAGATTTTCGGCCGTGCCGACATCGGCCTGCTCGGCGCCACCCTGGCCAAGCTTGGGGTCAGCTACAACTATGCCGGTGACCCGTTCGACGCCTGGCTCACCGTGCTGGTGATGGATGTGTGGCACTGGACCTCGCTGGTGGCATTGCTGTGCTATTCGGGGCTGCGCGCCATCCCCGACGTGTACTACCAGGCTGCACGCATCGACCGTGCCTCGGGCTGGGCGGTGTTCCGCCATATCCAGCTGCCCAAGCTGAAGAACGTGCTGCTGATCGCGGTGATGCTGCGCTTCATGGACAGTTTCATGATCTACACCGAGCCATTCGTGCTGACCGGTGGCGGGCCGGGCAACGCCACGACGTTCCTCAGCCAGACCCTCACGCGCATGGCCGTGGGGCAGTTCGACCTGGGCCCGGCAGCGGCGTTCTCGCTGGTGTACTTCCTGATCATCCTGCTGGTGTCGTGGCTGTTCTACACAGCCATGACCCATGCCGACAAGGACTAGGCCATGAGCACGCGCAAATCGCTGGCCCTGCTGCTGTACTTCTTCTTCCTGCTGGTGCCGATCTACTGGCTGCTGAACATGTCGTTCAAGAGCAATACCGAGATCCTGGGTGGCCTGACGCTGTGGCCGCAGGCGTTCACCCTCGACAACTACCGGGTGATCTTCACCGATGCCAGCTGGTACAGCGGCTACCTCAACTCGCTGTATTACGTGTGCCTGAACACGCTGATTTCGCTGCTGGTGGCGTTGCCGGCGGCGTATGCCTTCTCGCGCTACCGCTTCCTCGGCGACCGCCACCTGTTCTTCTGGCTGCTGACCAACCGCATGGCGCCACCGGCGGTGTTCCTGCTGCCGTTCTTCCAGCTGTACTCGTCGATTGGCCTGTTCGATACCCATATCGCCGTGGCCCTGGCCCACTGCCTGTTCAACGTGCCGCTGGCGGTGTGGATCCTGGAGGGGTTCATGTCGGGGGTGCCCAAGGAAATCGACGAAACGGCCTACATCGACGGCTACAGCTTCCCGCGCTTCTTCGTGAAAATCTTCATTCCGCTGATTGGCTCCGGTATCGGCGTCACGGCGTTTTTCTGCTTCATGTTCTCCTGGGTCGAACTGCTGCTGGCGCGCACCCTGACCTCGGTGAACGCCAAGCCGATTGCTGCGGTAATGACCCGCACCGTGTCGGCATCAGGCATCGACTGGGGTGTGCTGGCGGCGGCGGGGGTACTGACCATCTTGCCCGGCATGCTGGTGATCTGGTTCGTGCGTAACCATGTGGCCAAGGGCTTTGCCCTGGGCCGGGTGTGAGGAGGGCAACGCATGGAGTGGATGGCCTGGACTCTGCCGACGGCGCTGTTCTTCGTCGCCGTTGGCGTGCTGCTGGTGGGCATGACCCTGCTTGAACTGCGCCGCCCCTGCGTAGCGCGACGGGGCTTCTTGCCGCTGGTCACCAGCCGTGGTGACCGCTTGTTCATCGGCCTGCTGGCCAGCGCCTACCTGCACCTGCTGGTGGTCGGCGTCAGCGACTGGCCCTTGTGGGTGGCCTCGCTGCTATCGCTGGCGTGGCTGGTGGTGGTGCTGCGCTGGGGCTGAGCGAGCGGCCCTGTGGGATAACTGAAACGGGAGATCACAATGTTCGATAACAAGCACAACAGGCGACATTTGACCCTTGCCGCGTTGCTGGTACTGGCCAGCGCGCATGGCGCTGCCTGGGCCGACCAGTACGAAGATGCAGCAAAAAAATGGATCGGCAGTGAGTTCAAGCCTTCAACCCTTACCCCTGAACAGCAACTGGCTGAATTGCAGTGGTTCATCAAGGCCGCCGAGCCGTTCCGTGGCATGAAGATCAATGTGGTGTCGGAAACCATCACCACCCATGAATATGAATCCAAGGTGCTGGCCAAGGCCTTCAGCGAGATCACCGGCATACAGCTGACCCACGACCTGCTGCAGGAAGGCGATGTGGTGGAGAAACTGCAGACGCAGATGCAGTCGGACAAGAACATCTACGACGGCTGGGTCAACGACTCCGACCTGATCGGTACGCACTTTCGCTATGGCAAGGTGGAATCGATTACCGACCTGATGGCCAACGAGGGCAAGGCCTACACCTCGCCGACCCTCGACCTGAAGGATTTCATCGGTATTTCCTTCACCACTGCGCCGGATGGCAAGGTCTACCAACTGCCCGACCAGCAGTTCGCCAACCTGTACTGGTTCCGCGCCGACTGGTTCGAGCGGCCGGAGCTTAAGGCTAAATTCAAGGAAAAGTACGGTTATGAGCTGGGCGTGCCGGTGAACTGGTCGGCCTACGAGGACATTGCCAAGTTCTTCACCGAAGACGTCAAAGAAATCGACGGCAAGCGCGTTTACGGGCACATGGACTACGGCAAGAAAGACCCCTCGCTGGGCTGGCGCTTCACCGATGCCTGGTTCTCCATGGCAGGTGGCGGTGACAAGGGCCTGCCCAACGGCTTGCCGGTGGATGAATGGGGCATTCGCGTCGAGGACTGCCACCCGGTGGGTTCCAGCGTGACCCGCGGCGGCGACACCAACGGGCCGGCGGCCGTCTATGCCACGCAAAAGTACGTGGACTGGATGCGTGCCTACGCGCCCAAGGAGGCCCAGGGCATGACCTTCTCCGAAGCCGGCCCGGTACCGGCGCAGGGCAACATTGCCCAGCAGATATTCTGGTACACCGCGTTTACCGCCGACATGACCAAGCCTGGCTTGCCGGTGGTAAATGCCGACGGCACGCCGAAGTGGCGCATGGCGCCCTCACCGAAGGGGCCGTACTGGGAGGAGGGGATGAAACTGGGCTACCAGGACACCGGCTCATGGACGTTCTTCAAGTCCACCCCCGAGAAGCAACGCCTGGCGGCCTGGTTGTATGCCCAGTTCGTCACCTCCAAGACCGTGTCGCTGAAAAAGACCATCGTCGGCCTGACGCCGATTCGCGAGTCGGACATCAACTCCCAGGCCATGACCGACCTTGCGCCCAAGCTGGGCGGGCTGGTGGAGTTCTACCGCAGCCCGGCGCGGGTGCAGTGGACGCCGACCGGCACCAACGTGCCGGATTACCCGCGGCTGGCCCAGCTGTGGTGGAGCCATATCGCCGAAGTGGCCAGTGGCGAGAAGACCCCGCAGGAAGCCCTGGACGGCCTGGCCCGCGACCAGGACCGCATGATGGAACGCTTGCAGCGCTCCAATGCCCAGGCGACCTGTGCACCCAAGATGAACCCGGAGAAAGACGCCCAGTACTGGTTCGACCAGCCGGGCGCACCGAAGCCCAAGCTGGCCAACGAAAAGCCCAAGGGCGAGACAGTCAGCTACACCGAACTGCTGAAGTCGTGGGAGGCGGCGCGCAAGTGATCGGCTGAGCACCGCGTTGGTTTCTTCGCGGGCTCGGCTGCACCGCTCTCAAGGGTTGTGGGGTTCCTGTGGGAGCGGGCAAGCCCGCGAAGAGGCCAGCAAGGCCAATGCATAAATCACAGGCAAAAAAAACGGCACCTGCCAGAGGTGCCGTTTTCGCATCACGCGCTATTACTTATGCAGCTCTTCCGCCGCATACAGCGTGTTTTCCAGCAGGCAGGCCCGGGTCATCGGCCCGACGCCACCCGGCACCGGGGTGATCCAGCCCGCGCGCGGCAGGGCGGTCTCGTAGACCACGTCGCCGACCAGCTTGCCGTCTTCCTGGCGGTTGATACCCACGTCGATGACGATGGCGCCTTCCTTGACCCACTCACCCTTGACCAGGCCCGGCTTGCCGGCAGCCACGACCACCAGGTCGGCACGCCCGACATGGCCGGCCAGGTCCTTGGTGAAGCGGTGGCAGACGGTCACGGTGCAGCCGGCCAGCAGCAGCTCCATGGCCATCGGGCGACCCACGATGTTGGAGGCGCCGACGATCACCGCATCCATGCCATACAGGTCCTGACCAGTGCTTTCCAGCAAGGTCATGATGCCTTTCGGTGTGCAGGGGCGCAGCAGCGGAATGCGCTGGGCCAGGCGGCCTACGTTATACGGGTGGAAGCCGTCCACGTCCTTGTCCGGGCGAATGCGCTCGAGCAGCAGCGAGGCGTCCAGGTGCTCCGGCAGCGGCAGTTGCAGCAGGATGCCGTCTACAGCCGGGTCGTCATTGAGGCGATCGATCAGCTCGGTCAGGGCCTGCTGCGAGGTTTCGCTGGGCAGGTCAAATGCCTGCGAAATGAAACCGACCTCTTCGCAGTCCTTGCGCTTGTGCGAGACATAGACTTGCGAGGCGGGGTCGGTGCCGACCAGGATCACTGCCAGGCCGGGCGTACGCAGGCCTTGCTGGCGACGCTCCACGACACGTTGAGCGATCTGCTTGCGCAGGCTGGCGGCGATCGCCTTGCCATCGATTAGGTGTGCAGTCATAGACGCGTGATTAACCATCGAGAAGGAAACAATAAAGAGCGCGTATTCTCGCACGACACGCGCCAAGGGCAAAGGCGGGTGGTCGGGCAAATCCCCTAACCCCTTAAATAATTTAAATTTTTTTGAAAAAGGTGTTGACGACTTTCGGGGTCGCCTATAAGATTCGCCGCACTTGTCGGGCACAGCCTAGCACTGGTTGGCTAAGTCGGGCAGAATGAGTGGTTTAGCAGTTACCTGTTAATGACTCGTTCGGTTAGGCTTCAAGCTTAAGCGCCCGTAGCTCAGCTGGATAGAGCATCCGCCTTCTAAGCGGATGGTCGCAGGTTCGAGTCCTGCCGGGTGCGCCATTAGGCAGCATGGGCAAGCAAGTAAGGTTGTAATGCAATATGGTGGGCGTAGCTCAGTTGGTAGAGCGCCGGATTGTGATTCCGGTTGTCGTGGGTTCGATTCCCATCGTCCACCCCATATTCTTCAAAGGCGCCTCGATAGCATCTGGCGCCTTTGTTTTAAGCGTTACGCGGACGTGGTGAAATTGGTAGACACACTGGATTTAGGTTCCAGCGGCGCAAGCTGTAAGAGTTCGAGTCTCTTCGTCCGCACCATGCTTCTGTAAAGCTGTACTGCAACACTGCAACACCAGCAATATGGTGGGCGTAGCTCAGTTGGTAGAGCGCTGGATTGTGATTCCAGTTGTCGTGGGTTCGATTCCCATCGTCCACCCCATATTCCAGAAAAGGCGCCTTGATCGTAAGATCGGGCGCCTTTTTGTTTTGGGTTTTGAGTGGTTGTGGTGTGTATGGCTTGGGTGTTTCGGCGCCAGTGAGATCGAGCGCCGCCCGCGCGGCGCTTCGCAGCACAAGGCTGCTCCTACATTTGTTTTGGGCCAGTCAATCCTGCGGCAGACGCACGCGACCGCCTTGCTTGTACGGCGCGATATCGCGTCATGCGCCAAGGTATTCGCGCGCAAATCTCACAGAAATAATTGGCCCGAAACAAATGTAGGAGCAGCCTTGTGCTGCGAAGCGCCGCGCGGGCGGCGCTCGGTCTCACTGGCGCTGAAAATGTCGTGGCGAACGCCCTCCCAGCCAATTCACATCCGCCCCCCTTGCAATCCTCTAGTGGCATCCCAATAAAAGCTGTTAGATTTCAGCCGGTTGAAACACCGGCCTGGTTGGCCGGCAGAGGAACAGCCCAATGATTGCAAAAGAATCCCGTCAGGCCCTGGCGCTACAGCGCTTTGCCGAGGCCAACCCGCAGCTGCTCGAAGAGATTCGTGAGCTGGATGCGCGCGAGCAGGCCCAGCAGATCGAGTGGGCATTCGAGGATGCGGCCGATGAGCAGGGCATTCAGCCCTGGGAGCTGGCGCTGCAATTGATTGCCGAAACCCCGGAGCAGCTGCAGGCCATGCGCCTGGAGACGCACCGCGAGGTGGCCGAGGCGCTGGGGATGGGGTGGGAAGAATATTGCCAGTTCAACGAAATCGATCCTGAATAATAAAGGAAGCGAATTCGCCAATGGCAGTTGTTTGACAAGGTATTTCGGCTGCAGGTCGCCCCGGGCGTCGTGCCGCCCTTATTGAAGCAGGCTCGGCGGTAAGCCGTGCGGGCCTTGAAAGTTAATCGACCGGCGTGGTTTCCCGTCGTCCCGAGTGGGGTGACTTCTGCTGCGCGACTCACTAGAATGCTTGCCCTTGATTCTGGAGTCGGGCTAACGCCGGCTAACGTCTGTGCAACGAGGAATATCCATGCAAGTTTCTGTTGAAAACACTTCCGCTCTCGAGCGCCGCATGACCATCGCCGTTCCGGCCGAGCGCGTCGAGAACGAAGTCAACAAGCGTCTGCAGCAGACTGCCAAGCGCGCCAAGATTGCGGGCTTCCGTCCTGGTAAAGTGCCGATGAACGTGATCCGTCAGCGTTTCGAAGCTGACGCCCGTCAAGAGGCTTTCGGTGACCTGGTCCAGGCTTCCTTCTACGAAGCCATCGTCGAGCAGAAGCTGAACCCGGCTGGCGCCCCTGCTGTAGAGCCAAAGTCCTTCGAAAAAGGCAAGGACCTGGAATTCGTCGCCATCTTCGAAGTGTTCCCTGAGTTCACCGTTGCCGGCCTCGAGTCGATCAACGTCGAGCGCCTGAGCGCCGAAGTGGCTGACGCCGATCTGGACAACATGCTGGAAGTGCTGCGCAAGCAGAACACCCGTTTCGAGGCTGTCGAGCGCGCCGCGCAGAACGACGACCAGGTCAACATCGACTTCGTCGGCAAGGTTGACGGTGAAGTGTTCGCCGGTGGTTCGGCCAAGGGTACCCCGCTGGTGCTGGGCTCCGGCCGCATGATCCCGGGCTTCGAAGAAGGCCTGGTTGGCGCCAAGGCTGGCGAAGAGCGCGTTGTCAACGTGACCTTCCCAGAGGACTACCAGAACCTGGACCTGGCTGGCAAAGCTGCCGAGTTCACCATCACCGTCAACAGCGTTGCCGCCCCTGTGCTGCCAGAGCTGAACGAAGAGTTCTTCGCCCAGTTCGGTATCAAAGAGTCGACCCTGGAAGGCTTCCGCACCGAAGTTCGCAAGAACATGGAGCGTGAACTGCGCCAGGCGATCAAGACCAAGGTGAAAAACCAGGTCATGGACGGTCTGCTGGCCGCCAACCCGATCGAAGTGCCAAAGGCCCTGCTGGAAAACGAAGTCAACCGTCTGCGCGTGCAGGCTGTTCAGCAGTTCGGTGGCAACATCAAGCCTGAGCAACTGCCTGCCGAGCTGTTCACCGAGCAAGCCAAGCGCCGCGTAGTGCTGGGCCTGATCGTGGCCGAAGTGGTCAAGCAGTTCGAGCTGAAGCCGGACGACGCCAAGGTTCGCGAGATGATCGAAGAAATGGCTTCGGCTTACCAGGAGCCTGAGCAGGTCATCGCCTGGTACTACAAGAACGACCAGCAAATGAACGAAGTGCGTTCGGTTGTGCTGGAAGAACAAGTTGTAGATACTGTTCTGCAGAAAGCGACTGTGACCGACAAGTCGGTCTCGTACGAAGAAGCCGTAAAACCAGCCGAGGCACCAGCCGAAGCCGAGTAATACGTTTTCTCTCGTAGGAAACCCCCACAAGCCAGCCTTCGCGCTGGCTTGTGCGTATTCAAGCCATGACTATTTGGGAGTGAGCGCAGGACATGTCCCGCAATTCTTATATTCAGCAGAGCTCTGACATCCAGGCCGCAGGCGGCCTGGTCCCGATGGTTATCGAGCAGTCCGCCCGTGGCGAACGCGCCTATGACATCTACTCGCGTCTGTTGAAGGAGCGAGTGATCTTCCTGGTAGGTCCTGTAGAAGACTACATGGCCAACCTGGTAGTGGCGCAGATGCTGTTCCTTGAGGCGGAAAACCCGGACAAGGATATCCATCTTTACATCAACTCCCCAGGCGGCTCGGTGACTGCTGGCATGTCGATCTACGACACCATGCAGTTCATCAAGCCGGACGTCTCGACCATCTGCATCGGCCAGGCCTGCAGCATGGGTGCGTTCCTGTTGACCGCCGGTGCCAAGGGCAAGCGTCACTGCCTGCCTAACTCGCGGGTGATGATTCACCAGCCATTGGGCGGCTTCCAGGGCCAGGCTACCGACATCCAGATTCACGCCCAGGAAATCCTCAGCATCAAGGCGCGTCTCAACGAGCTGCTGGCCTACCACACCGGCCAGGACCTCGAGACCATCCAGCGTGATACTGAGCGTGACAACTTCATGAGCGCCTCGCGCGCGGCCGAGTACGGCCTGATCGACTCGGTCTACGACAAGCGGCAACTGGCCTCCTGAACCGGGGTGTCAGAGCAGGTAGGCGCGGAAAGCGCCTACCTGCGGACTTGAAAAAGCCCGCAATTGCCTTCATCTTGTGTTGCAAGCCTACCGGATTGGATCGATCGAATGACTGACACCCGTAACGGCGAGGACAGCGGCAAATTGCTCTATTGCTCCTTCTGCGGCAAAAGCCAGCACGAAGTGCGCAAATTGATTGCCGGGCCCTCGGTATTTATCTGCGACGAGTGCGTCGACCTGTGCAACGACATCATCCGTGAGGAGGTGCAGGAAGCCCAGGCCGAGAGCAGCGCGCACAAATTGCCTTCGCCGAAAGAAATCAGCGGCATCCTGGACCAGTACGTCATTGGTCAGGAGCGCGCGAAGAAGGTGCTGGCCGTAGCGGTATACAACCACTACAAGCGCCTGAACCAGCGTGACAAGAAGGGCGACGAAGTCGAACTGGGCAAGAGCAACATCCTGCTCATCGGGCCGACCGGCTCGGGCAAGACCCTGCTCGCCGAAACCCTGGCACGCCTGTTGAACGTACCGTTCACCATTGCTGACGCCACCACCCTGACCGAGGCCGGTTATGTGGGTGAGGACGTCGAAAACATTATTCAGAAGCTGTTGCAGAAGTGCGACTACGACGTGGAAAAGGCCCAGATGGGCATTGTCTACATCGACGAAATCGACAAGATTTCGCGCAAGTCGGACAACCCGTCCATTACCCGTGACGTTTCGGGTGAGGGCGTGCAGCAGGCGCTGCTTAAACTGATCGAGGGCACTGTGGCCTCGGTACCGCCGCAAGGTGGGCGTAAGCACCCGCAACAGGAGTTCCTGCAGGTCGATACCCGCAACATCCTGTTCATTTGCGGTGGCGCGTTCTCGGGCCTGGAAAAAGTCATCCAGGGCCGTTCCACCAAGGGTGGCATCGGTTTTGGCGCAGAAGTGCGCAGCAAGGAAGAAGGCAAGAAGGTTGGCGAGTCCCTGCGTGAGGTCGAGCCGGATGATCTGGTCAAGTTTGGCCTGATTCCGGAATTCGTCGGCCGTCTGCCGGTGCTGGCTACCCTCGACGAGCTGGACGAGGCTGCGTTGATGCAGATCCTCACCGAGCCGAAGAACGCGCTGACCAAGCAGTATGCCAAGCTGTTCGAGATGGAAAGCGTCGACCTCGAGTTCCGCAGCGATGCACTCAAGGCCGTTGCACGCAAGGCCCTGGAGCGCAAGACTGGCGCCCGTGGCCTGCGTTCGATCCTCGAAGGTGTGCTGCTCGACACCATGTACGAGATCCCTTCGAAGAAGGATGTCAGCAAGGTGGTGATCGACGAGAGCGTCATCGAAGGCACTTCGCAGCCGCTGATGATCTACGAGAACAGCGAGCCGCAAGCCAAGGCCGCGCCAGACGCCTGATTCAGGCAATGGCCGGTGACGGTTGCAAGCAAGAAGGGGGCCTACGGGCCCCTTTCTGCTTTTCCTGCGCTAGCGCTTGTAATTTCCCAAGCGTGCCCCCACATTAGGTCCAAGCATCATTTCCACCGGTTTCCGGCCATAAGGCCGCTGTAGAGGCGAAATCATGAAGACCACCCTCGACTTGCCTCTTTTGCCATTGCGCGATGTCGTTGTTTACCCGCACATGGTTATCCCGCTGTTCGTGGGGCGCGAAAAATCCATCGAAGCCCTCGAGGCAGCGATGACGGGCGAAAAGCAGATCCTGCTGCTGGCCCAGAAAAACCCGGCCGACGACGATCCGGGCGAGGACGCCCTGTACCGTGTCGGCACCGTTGCCACTGTGCTGCAGCTGCTGAAACTGCCTGATGGCACCGTCAAGGTGCTGGTCGAGGGCGAGCAGCGTGGCGCGGTCGAGCGTTTCACCGAAGTAGAAGGGCACATCCGTGCCGAAGTCTCCCTGATCGACGAAACCGACGCCGCCGAGCGCGAGTCGGAAGTGTTCGTGCGCACGTTGCTGTCGCAATTCGAGCAGTATGTGCAGTTGGGCAAGAAAGTCCCTGCTGAAGTGCTGTCTTCGCTGAACAGCATCGAAGAGCCAGGGCGTCTGGTCGATACCATGGCGGCCCACATGGCCCTGAAGATCGAGCAGAAGCAGGAAATTCTCGAAATTGTCGACCTGACCACCCGTGTCGAGCACGTGCTGGCGCTGCTGGATGCTGAAATCGACCTGCTGCAGGTTGAAAAGCGCATTCGTGGTCGGGTCAAGAAGCAGATGGAGCGCAGCCAGCGCGAGTACTACCTGAATGAGCAGATGAAGGCCATTCAGAAAGAGCTCGGTGATGGTGACGAAGGCCACAACGAAGTCGAAGAGCTGAAAAAGCGCATCGAAGCCGCTGGCCTGCCCAAGGATGCCCTGGCCAAGGCCCAGGCCGAGCTGAACAAGCTCAAGCAGATGTCGCCGATGTCGGCCGAGGCCACGGTGGTGCGTTCGTACCTCGACTGGCTCGTGCAGGTGCCGTGGAAGGCCCAGAGCAAGGTGCGTCTGGACCTGACCAAGGCCGAGGAAATTCTCGATGCCGACCACTATGGCCTGGAAGAGGTCAAGGAACGCATCCTCGAGTACCTTGCCGTGCAGAAGCGCGTCAAGAAAATCCGCGGCCCGGTGCTCTGCCTGGTCGGCCCACCTGGCGTGGGCAAGACCTCGCTCGCCGAGTCGATCGCTGCTGCCACAAACCGCAAGTTCGTGCGCATGGCCCTGGGTGGCGTGCGTGACGAGGCCGAGATCCGTGGCCACCGCCGTACCTATATCGGCTCCATGCCTGGCCGCCTGATCCAGAAGATGACCAAGGTGGGTGTGCGCAACCCGCTGTTCCTGCTCGATGAAATCGACAAGATGGGCAGCGACATGCGTGGCGACCCGGCTTCGGCACTGCTGGAAGTGCTCGACCCGGAGCAGAACCACAACTTCAACGACCACTACCTGGAAGTCGACTACGACCTCTCGGACGTGATGTTCCTGTGCACCTCGAACTCGATGAATATCCCGCCGGCGCTGCTCGACCGGATGGAAGTCATCCGCCTTCCGGGCTACACCGAGGACGAGAAGATCAACATCGCGGTCAAGTACCTGGTGCCCAAGCAGGTCAAGGCCAACGGCTTGAAGAAGGAAGAGCTTGAGGTCGATGTTTCGGCGATCCGCGACATCATCCGCTACTACACCCGCGAAGCCGGTGTGCGGGGCCTGGAGCGGCAAATTGCCAAGGTCTGCCGCAAGGTGGTCAAGGAACATACCGGGCAGAAGCAGGTCAAGGTCAAGGTGGCCAGCGAGCAGCTGGAGCACCTGCTGGGCGTGCGCAAGTTCCGTTACGGCCTGGCCGAGCAGCAGGACCAGATCGGCCAGGTCACCGGCCTGGCCTGGACCCAGGTGGGTGGCGAACTGCTGACCATCGAAGCCGTGGTCATCCCCGGCAAGGGCCAGTTGATCAAGACCGGCTCGCTGGGCGATGTGATGGTCGAGTCGATCACCGCCGCACAGACCGTGGTACGCAGCCGCGCCCGTAGCCTGGGGATTGCCGCCGACTTCCACGAGAAGCGCGACGTACACATCCACATGCCGGAAGGCGCCACGCCGAAGGACGGCCCAAGCGCGGGCGTGGGCATGTGCACCGCGCTGGTGTCGGCCCTGACGCAGATTCCGGTACGTGCCGACGTGGCCATGACCGGCGAAATCACCCTGCGTGGCCAGGTGCTGGCCATTGGCGGGTTGAAGGAAAAACTGCTGGCGGCACACCGTGGCGGCATCAAGACGGTGATCATTCCAGAGGAGAATGTTCGCGATCTGAAGGAGATTCCGGAAAATATCAAACAGGATCTTCAGATCAAACCGGTCAAATGGATTGACGAAGTCCTGCAAATTGCGCTGCAATACGCCCCGGAGCCCTTGCCAGATGTGGCTCCTGAGATTGTCGCGAAAGATGAAAAGCGCGACGGCGATGCTAAGGAAAGAATCAGCACGCATTAGTAGTTTTTGGCTGGGGGGCTTTCCTTGACAGTTTTTTCGGGCCCTTGCTATAAAGCGGCACGCTATTGTCATCAAGCCACCCAGCGCACGTTTCATAAGCTTTTCATTACATACTTAGAAACAAACTCAATAGAGAAATAAGGGGACTTAGAGTGAACAAGTCGGAACTGATTGACGCTATCGCTGCATCGGCTGACATTTCCAAAGCTACCGCAGGTAAGGCTCTGGACGCTGTGATCGACTCCGTAACCGGTGCCCTGAAAGCAGGCGACGACGTCGTTCTGGTTGGCTTCGGTACCTTCTCGGTAAAGGACCGCGCCGAGCGTACTGGCCGTAACCCGCAAACCGGTAAGGCGATCAAGATCGAAGCCGCCAAGGTTCCAGGTTTCAAGGCTGGCAAAGGCCTGAAAGACGCCGTCAACTAAGTCGTCTTTCAGCCGGACCTGGCTTTGCCGGGGCCGAGCACGCTGAAGGCGGGGCGCAAACGTTCCCGCCTGACACGTTTGCTAAGAAAAGGCGCATCCTCGGATGCGCCTTTCTTTTATCAGGATTCTACCCACGCTCCGCGGTTGTCGACGCAGTGGT
>Ga0213827_1000375_pt1 | contig 39483 bp, 32 predicted proteins | sample MC6MC0898MG_FD_180669 | JGI IMG/M metagenome (GOLD analysis project Ga0213827, IMG submission 180669) | Enriched soil aggregate microbial communities from Iowa State University, Ames, United States - MC6-MC0898-MG | ecosystem: Environmental > Terrestrial > Soil > Unclassified | place: USA: Iowa...
GTGTAAGCGTCATGAGCGATCCCACGTTTTCGCAATCGGAAGTCGGCGAGGAATCCCGCGACGTCAACGCCGCCAAAGGCTGGCATCCACCGTCGGCACCGGTCTCGCGCGACCGCGGCCTGGGCCCGTTTCCCAGGCTGATCCTGCGCGGGGCGACGATCATCGACGGTACCGGCGCACCGCCCTGGGGGCCGGTGGACATCGTGATCGAGAACGACCGCATCACCGCGCTGGTCAACGTGGGCACGCCGCACAAGGCCATCGACCCGAAACGCCGGCCGGGCCCCGGCGACCACGAAATCGATTGCCACGGCAAGTTCGTCACCCCCGGATTCGTCGATGCGCATGCGCACATCGGCACGCCGTACCACGCCATGAGCGGCATTGTCCCGCCCGCCGACTACATCTACAAATTGTGGCTGGCCCATGGCGTCACGACCGTGCGCGAAATGGGCGCGATGGGCGGCCTGGGCTGGACGATGGAGCAGCGCGAGCTTTCCGCCGCCAACAAGATCGCCGCGCCGCGCATGGTGGTGCATTCCGTGTTCCCCGCCGTGAACGACCGCGTCAAGACGATCCACACGCCGGAGCAGGGCCGCGAATGGGTGCGCAAGCTGGCCGCGCGCGGCGCGGACGGCATCAAGTTCTTCGGCGCGCCGCCCGCCATCATGGAAGCGGCATTGGACGAAGCCGCGCAGCTGGGGCTGCGGTCCGGCTGCCATCACGCGCAGATGGCGGTCACGCGGGTGAACGCGCTGAAGTCCGCGCGCTGGGGGCTGACCAGTTCCGAACACTATTACGGCTTGCCGGAAGCGCTGTTCGAAGACCGCATCGTGCAGTCCTTTCCTACCGACTACAACTACAGCGACGAGTACTACCGCTTCGCCGTCGCCGGCCAGACCTTCATGCAGGCGGCGCAACCGGGGTCGGCCAAGTGGCGCCAGGTCATGGATCAGTTCCTGGAGCTGGGCCACACCTTCGTGCCCACGTTCAACATCTACGACGCCAACCGCGACCTGATGCGCGCGCGTCGCGCCGACTGGCACGACGACTACACCTGGAAGGCGGTATGGAAGTACTTCCAGCCGCAACGGGGCGGGCACGGCGCGTACTGGTACCGCTGGAGCACCACGAACGAAATCGAGTGGAAGCAGAACTACCGGCTGTGGATGCAGTTCATCAATGAATACAAGAACCTGGGCGGCCGCGTGTGCGCCGGCAGCGATTCGGGCTTTATCTTCCAGATCTACGGCTTCGGCTTCGTGCGCGAACTGGAACTGCTGCAGGAAGCGGGGTTCCACCCCATCGAAGTGCTGCGCGCGGCTACGTCGCAAAGCGCCGCGCTGCTGGGCATCGATGAAGACACCGGCTCCATCGACGTGCAAAAACGCGCCGACCTGCTGATCCACGACCAGAATCCGCTGACGGATTTCAAACTGCTGTTCGGCACCGGTGCCATGCGCCTGAACGACGACACGGCCAAGGTGGAATGGAAGCGCTGCCTGCAGACCACCATCAAATCGGGCGTGGTGTACGACACCACCGAATTGCTGGCCGACGTGCGCAAGATGGTCAAGGACAGCTGGGAGCAAGACCCGGACGGCGAGCGCCCGCCGTTCGGCGGATCGCCGGCAGGCTCGCCCTGCGACGGCGGGCAAGAGGCATCCTGACATGGCCGTCGACCTCTTCCTGCTTTGCGGCTTCCTGGGCAGCGGCAAGACCACGCTGCTGGTGGACTACCTGCGTGATCCGGCGTCCCGCGACACGGGCGTGATCGTCAACGAGGCGGGCGAGGTTGGCGTGGATGGCGCCATCGTCGCCAATGACAGCGACAACGTGCCGATGACGCTGATGGCCAACGGCTGCGTGTGCTGCTCGCTGCGCAGCGATCTGGTCTACACCTTGAGCGCGCTGCTGGACGCGCCGCGCCCCGACGGCGAAGGGCCCTTGCAGCGGGTCATCCTGGAGTGCAGCGGCTTGTCGCGGCCCGGCCCCATCATCGCGTCCCTGGCGGATCCCGAGCTGGCCCGCCGCGGCCTGCGGCTGACGGTGGTCTGCACCGACGACTGCGCGCGCGACCCGGACGCATTGGCCGAGATGGACGAAGCCATGGCGCAGTTCGGCGCCGCACACCGCATCGTGTTGACGAAGTCGGACCTGCTGCCGGACGGCGCATTGGGCGCGCGCGCCGTACGCGCCGCCGCCCTGAACCCGTTGGCGGCCGTCATTGCCGACCCGGACCGCCGGCGCGCCGTACAAGCCGCGTTTGCCCCGTCCCAAGGCGTGGCGGATCTGGCGGGGCTGGCCGCGCGGATGCTGACAGCGGGCGGGCAGGGGGTCGCGCACCCCCGCATCCGCGTCATGGCGGCCCGTGCCCACGCGGGCATCAGCTGGACGGATTTTTCGGAATGGCTGGATAACCTGGCCGGGCTTTGCGGCGAACGCCTGTTGCGGGTCAAGGCGGTGGTGCGCGTCAACGAATGCGCCGAACCCATCCTGATCCAGTCGGTGGGCACCACCTTCAGCGCGCCGCAACGCCTGACCCGGCAACCCGATGCGCCCGACGCCATCATCGTGATCGCGCGCGACATCGATGCGGGCGAGATCCGCGCGTCCGCGCCGCACGCGCCCGTGGACATGCTGGCCTGAAGCACTTTTCGTACCGAGGCGCGCGGCCGGGCACAGCCGGCCACGCGTCCGCACCGTAGCAAGTCGTCAGTTCCCCTTCGATACGAGGTCGTTATGCAAGAGAAAAACCTGACTCGCCGTGGCTTCATCAAGACCGCCTCCGGCCTGGCGCTCGCTCCCGCTTTGGGCTGGGTGCCGGGCATGGCGCACGCCGCCGAAAAAGAAATCGTGGTGGGGACCTGGGGCGGCGACTACCAGAACCTGCTGCAGCAGATCATCAACCCCATCGTCGACAAGCAAGGCGTGAAGGTCGTCTACGACACGGGCAACGCCGTGGGCCGCGTGACCAAGTTGCGCGCCGAAAAGAATTCGCGGCGCGGCAGCATGGACGTGGCGCTGCTGGGTGAAGTCGACATGTACGACGCCGAGCGCTCCGGCACGCTGGAACCGATCGACGCGAAGAAGCTGCCCAACTTGGCGCATGCGATCGGCGCGCTGAAGACGGCGTATTCGATCCCCCATATCTTCAGCGCGATGACGCTGGTCTACAACACCGAAAAATTCCCGACGCCGCCGGATTCGTTGGAAGTGTTGCTGGACCCCAAACTGAAAGGGCAGGTGGGCTTTTCGGACATCCTGTACCTGTACAACGCCGTCTTCGTCGGCCTGGGCGCGGGCGGCGACACCAAGAGTTTTGACGGGGGCAAGCGCTTCCTGACCAAGCTCAAGGCGAATGCGCCGCGCATCTACCCGTCCAACGAGGCGGTCGCGGCCGCCTTCAAGTCTGGCGAGATCGCCATCGCGTGCATGTGGAAGGCGCGCGCGCTGCAATGGAAAGACAGCGGCCTGCCGTTGGGTTTCGTGATTCCCAAGGAGGGCTCGGTGCCCGTGTCGTTCGAGGCCGGCATCGCCAAGAACAGCCGCAACAAGGACGCCGCCTGGGAATACCTGAACGCCATGCTGGACCCGCAAGGCCAGATCGGTTTCGCCGAAAAAATGGGCTATGCGCCCACGGTGACCAACGCGTCCTTGCCGGAAAACTTGAAGCGCGTGGGTTTCTCGGAGGCGGAAGTGAAGCTCTTGCACGCCTATGACCTGAAGCGCCTGACGGAAGGCAAGGCCGACATGCTGGAATTCTGGAACAAGGAATTCAAGGCGGGTTGAGGCGCCACTTCCGGATGCGGCCGGTCCGCATCCGGAGGGACGTTGCAGATCGGTCCCCGTCTGCGATGGGCGGCCGATGAATCTACCCTGGACATCTTGCGTCAATCTTGAAATGTTATATCATTCGTCAGCTATTTGTAATGATATAACATCTGAGAGAGCGAAGATGAAAGGCAAGAAGCTAGGGGCGGTTGAGGAAAGAGGCGGGGCGAAGGCCCGGCGGGCCAGCCGCCGGGGGGCGTTGAAACCGCTGGTCTGCTCACTGATGCTGATCGCGCCGGTCGCGCAGGCCGAGGCCGAAACGGAGTCCGATCGCGCCAAGACGCTGGCCCCCATTACCGTGTCCGCCAACCCGCTGGGGCTGGACTTGAACAGCACGACGTTGCCCGCCTCGGTGCTCGAAGGCGATGCCCTGATCGAGCAGCGGTCCGGCACCTTGGGCGAGACCCTGAAGAACCTGCCCGGCGTCAACAGCGATACCTTCGGCGGTGGCGCGAGCCGGCCGGTGATCCGCGGCCAGACCGCGCCGCGGGTCAAAGTGCTGTCCGACGGTTCTGAAGTCATGGACGCGTCCAGCATTTCCCCCGACCACGCGGTGACGGTCGAACCGCTGCTGGCCGAGCGGATCGAAGTGCTGCGCGGCCCGGCGACGCTGCTGTACGGCGGCGGCGCGATCGGCGGCGTGGTGAACGTCGTGGACAAGAAGATCCCCACCGCGGTGCCGGAAAAGGGCATCGAGGCCGAAGCCGAACTGCGCGGCGCGACCGGTACCAAGGAACGTGCGGGTGCGGTGGGCATCACGGCGGGCGAAGGCCAGTTCGCGGTGCGCGTTGAAGGGATGAAGCGGCGCACCAGCGACTACGACGTGCCCGATTGGCCGGGCGGCAAGCTGGAAGGTTCGTACAGCGAATCCACCCAGGGCTCTGTCGGGATGTCGTGGATCACCCCGCGCGGATACGTCGGCCTGGCCTTCACACATCTGGAAAGCAAGTACGGCCTGCCGGGGCATAACCACGAATACGAAGGCTGCCACCCGCACGGCACGCATCTGCATTGCGGCGGGCACGATCATGACCACGAAGAAGAAGGCCATGACCATGATCACGAGCATGAACATGGCGGCGTGCCGTACGTGAAGCTGCGCAGCAACCGCCTGGACCTGCGCGCGGAATACCAGGACCCGTTTGCCGGCTTCGAGAAGATCCGCGTGCGCGGCGGCCTGACCGACTACCAGCACGACGAGATCGAAGGCGGCCAGGTCGGCACCCGTTTCAAGAACAAGGGCTACGACCTGCGGGTGGAGCTGCAGCACAAGCCCATCGCCGGCTGGCGTGGCGTGGTGGGCGTGCAGAACGCCTATAGCGATTTCCGCGCCGAAGGCGAAGAGGCCTTCCTGCCGCGCAGCAAGACGCGGTCCAACGGCCTGTTCGTGCTGGAGGAATACCAGCTGAACGACTGGCGCTTCGAAGTGGGCGCGCGCCAGGACTGGCAGCGCATCTCGCCGTCGGGCGGCGCTTCGCGCAGCAGCCTGTCGGGCACGTCGCTGTCAGCCGCGGCCATCTGGGACTTTGCGCCGCAGTATTCCGTGGCGCTGTCGCTGTCGCGCTCGCAACGCCTGCCCAATGCGCAGGAGCTGTATGCGGACGGCGTCCACCTGGCCACCAACACGTACGAACTGGGCAATGCAGACCTTGGCCGCGAGACCTCGCACAATATCGACCTGACCTTGCGCAAGCATTCGGGCGACACGACGTTCTCGGCCAGCGTGTTCCACAACCGCGTGAAGAACTACATCTACGCGAACACCCTCGACCGCTACGAAGACTTCCGGCTGATCGAATACACGCAGCGCGACGCGGAATTCACGGGTGTCGAGGGCGAACTGCGCCATCAGTTCACGCCGGTGTTCTCGGCGGCGGTATTCGGCGATTATGTGCGCGGCAAGCTGACGGGCGGCGATGGCAATCTGCCGCGCATCCCGGCGGCGCGCGCGGGCGTGCGCGGCAACGTGACGTGGCAGCAATGGTCGGGCGGCGTGGAATACGCGCGCGTGTTCTCGCAAAAGGACATTGCGTCGTACGAAGACAGCACCCCGGGCTACAACCAGGTCAACGCCGTGGTCGCCTACCGCGGCCGCTACGGCGCGACCGGCTACGAAGTCTATCTGCGCGGCACCAACCTGTTGAACAAGCTGGCCTACAACCACGCCTCGTTCATCTCGTCGGTGGCGCCGCTGCCCGGGCGCAGCGTGCTGCTGGGCGTGCGCATGACGTACTGACAAGGCAGGGCGTCCGAGATGGACGCCTGGCCGCAAGACGGACGCCGGGGCCATGCGCCCCGGCGTTTTTTTGCTGCACTGCGGGCGCACAGCCTCTACGGGTAGACCCCGAGTCCGATCTTGTTGACGCCCGAACACGCCGTTCCTAGAATCAGATTTGTGATCACATATCAGAAATAGCGTCCGGCAACCGCCGGTACGCGGGCAGCGGCGAAGCAGGCATGACCCAACAACTATTCAGTGTTCGAGACAAGATCGTTTTGATTACCGGTGCCGCGGGCGGTATCGGCGCTGCGCTCAGCCGGGCTTTCGCCCAAGGCGGCGCGACGCTGGTGCTGGCCGACCTGGCGGGGGAAAAGCTGGACGCGCTGGCGTCCGAGCTGCGCGAATCCGGCGTGAAGACCGGAGCCATCGCGCTCAGCGTGGAAAACCGCGAGGCCTGCGCAGACGCGGTGGCCGACGTGGTGGCGCGCTACGGCGGCGTGGACGTGCTGGTCAACTGCGCCGGCGTCAATACGCGCATGCGGCCCGAGCTGTACGCGGAAGACGTGTGGGACCGCATCGTCGACATCAACCTCAAGGGCACGTTCAACATGTGCCAGGCCGTGCACGCGCCGATGAGCCTGCGCGGAAAGGGCAAGATCATCAACATCGGCTCGATCCTGGCGCTGGCGTCCAACGCGGTGACGGCGGCCTATTCCGCCAGCAAGGGCGGTGTCCTGCAGCTGACGCGTTCGCTGGCGTGCGCCTGGGCGGCGGACGGCATCACCGTCAACGTGATCCAGCCGGGCTGGATCGACACGGCGCTGTCGCGCCAGGCGCGGGTGGATATTCCCGGCCACGCCGAACGGGTGGTGGCCACCACGCCGCTGGGCCGTTGGGGCGAACCCGAAGACCTGATCGGCGCGACGTTGTTCCTGGCCAGCACCGCATCCGACTTCGTGACGGGCGCAAGCCTGGTGGTGGACGGCGGCGTGACCGCGCATATCTGAACGGCAGGCTGCCGGCCCGTCAGAGGCCGGTCTTGCACAAGGAGAAGACATGCTTTTCGAGGACATCGGGCAGACGACAGAAGCGCGCACGCTGGTGGTGGAAGACAGCGATTGGGCGCAACTGACGCGCGCCGAGGCCATGCGGTTGACGACCTTGTTCCTGGCGGCGCGCCGCTTCGAGGAAAAGATCCTGCAACTGGATAAGCTGAACCTGGTGCACGGGCCGGCGCATTCCAGCATCGGCCAGGAAGGCGGCGCGGCGGGCTGCGTCGCGGCCCTGCCTATCGATACGCTGATGAACGGCACGCACCGCGCGCATCACCAATGCGTCGCCAAGGCGGTCAATGCGCTGTATGAAGACGGCTTCGACCCGGCCGCCAGCGGGCTCACCCCGCGCATGCGCCAGGAGATCCAAGGCCTGATGCACGAGATCCTGGGCTTGAAGGACGGCTGGACGGGCGGGCGCGGCGGTTCCATGCACCTGCGCCGCGCCGACTTGGGCATCATGGGCACCAATGCCATCGTCGCCGGTGGCATCCCCATCGCCTGCGGCCACGCGTTCGCGGAAAAGCAACGCGGATCGGGCAAGTTGATGGTTACGTTCTTCGGCGACGGCGCGGTGCATCAGGGCGCCACGCACGAGGCCATGAACCTGGCGGCGCTGTACGGCCTGCCCATGATCTTCTTCCTGGAGAACAACAAGTACGCAGTGTCGATGAGCGTGGAGCAATCCACGTTCCAGACCGAACTGCTGACGCGTCCGCAGGCGCATGGCATCGCTGCCGTCAAGGTAGACGGCATGAACCCCTTCGCCGTCTGGCTGGCCACGCGCTGGGCGCAGGCGCATATCGAACGCGAAGGGCGGCCGGCCTTCATCCTGGCCGAGGTCTACCGCTACTACCACCAGAGCTCGTCGATTCCCGGCAGCGCCTTCGGCTACCGCACGCGCGATGAGGAAAACGCCTGGAAGGCGCGCGATCCCTGGCTGTTCCTGCAGCGTGAACTGACCGCGCGCGGCATTCTGGACGCCGACACCCTGGCCGCCATCGACGCCACCGTCACCGACGCCGTGGAAGCGGCCGCAGACTCCTGCGTGGAAGGCACGGGCTCCACCACCCGCATCCGCGCCGCGCTGTGGCCGGCAGCCGCTAGCGTGGACGATCATTTGACCAGCGACATGCGTGAATTCGACGGCGCGCGCTTTGCCGAGGCGGAAGACTTCGATGCGGACGACATGGAAAGCCTGTCCTACATCGAAGCCATGTCGCGCACCATGGGCGCGCGCATGGCCGAAGACGATCGCATCTACGTGTTCGGCGAAGACGTGGCCAACATGGGCGGCGGCACGGTCGGCGCCACGCGAGGGTTGACGGACACCTACGCGGGCCGCCTGGTGAACACCCCGATCACTGAAAACGGCTTCTGCGGCCTGGCCACGGGCGCGGCGCTGTCGGGCCTGCGCCCGGTGGTGGAACTGATGTACAGCGACTTCTTCCTGGTGGCGGGCGACCAGCTGCTGAACCAGGCGGGAAAGATCCGCCACCTGTTCAACGGCACGGCCAACGTGCCGCTGGTGCTGCGTACGCGCATCCCGGGCGCGGAGGGCTACGGTTCGCAGCATTCCATGGACCCGGCCGGCGTGTTCGCACTGTTTCCGGGCTGGCATATCGTGGCGCCGTCCAACGCCTTCGACTATGTCGGCCTGATGAATTCCGCGCTGCGCTGCCAGGACCCGGTGCTGGTAATCGAGCCGCAGGAACTGCACAAGCGCAAGACGCTGGTGCCGAAAGACCTGGACTACTGCATTCCCATCGGCCGCGCCAAGCGCGTGCAGGAAGGCGACCAGATCACGCTGCTGGCCACGCTCAGCATGGTCGAGCGCTGCCGGCAGGTCGTGGACGAAACCGGCGTGCGCGCCGACATCATCGACCTGCGTACGCTGTCGCAGCGCGATATCGACTACGACACCATCGGGCGTTCGGTCATGAAGACGGGCCGCGTGGCGATCGTCGAACAGACGACGCGCGGCGCCAGCCTGGGCGCGCTGATCGCCGACGAGATCCAGCGCCGCTATTTTGACTATCTGGACCAGCCGGTGCAGCGCGTCACGGGCCGCTGGGCGCCGCCCACGGTGTCGCAGGCGCTGGAGCGCGCGGCGCTGGCGGACGAGGACGACCTGCGCACGCTGATCGCCGCCATGCGGCGCGACAGCGCCCTGGACCTCACACAAGGAAATGTCCGTGCCCTACGCGCTTGAAGGCAAAACCATCCTGATCACGGGTGCGGCCGGCGGCATCGGCAGCGAGACGGCGCGCGTCTGCGCCGAACAGGGCGCCGCGCTGGTGCTGGCCGACCGCGAAGCCCCCGAGGCGTTGGCCGAGGAATTGCGCGCGCAGGGATCGGCGGCACAGGCGATCGCGTTCGACGTGACCGATCGCGCCGCGGCGGAAGCCGCCGTCCAACGCCTCGACAGGCTGGATGCGCTGGTGGCCAACGCGGGCTATTGCCCCTGGGACGACTGGAACGCCGACGGCTGGGACGACGTGTTCCGGCAGGTCATCGACATCAACCTGCTGGGCGTCATGCACCTGACCCGCGCGGCGCTGGCCAAGATGGCGCCGCAGGGCAGCGGCCGCATGGTGCTGGTGTCGTCCGTGGCGGCGCGCATGGGCGGCCTGGCGGCCAGCCCGCACTACGTCGCGGCCAAGGGCGGCACGCACGCTTTCGTGAAATGGCTGGCGCGCAAGGGGGCGGAGTCGGGCATCACCGTCAACAGCGTGGCACCGGGCGCGACCGCCACCGCCATGGTGCAGGGCGCCGCCCTGGATGCGAATAGAATTCCCCTGCGACGCATGGCCCAGCCCCGCGAGATCGCCTTGCCCATCGCCTTTTTATGTTCGGATGGCGCAAGCTACATTTGCGGCGCCACGCTGGATGTGAACGGTGGCGTCTACATGAACTAGGCGCAAGAACATGGACAACAGCATCCTGGAAGGCCTGCTCGACAAGCAGGAACGCGTGACCGTCGCGGACCAGATCTATCAACAGACGCGCCAGCTCCTGATGAGCGGCGCGGTGCCGCCCGGGGAAAAGATCACCTTGCGCGGCCTGGCCGCCGCCTTGAACACCAGCCCGATGCCGGTGCGCGAAGCCGTGAACAAGCTGGTGGCCGAAGGGGCGCTGGAAATGCTGCCCAGCCGCGGCCTGCGCGTTCCGAAACCCAGCCTGCCGAAGTTCCGCGAGATCGTGCGCATCCGGTGCTGTCTGGAAGGTTTTGCCGCGGCCGAAGCCGTCAAAGTGATCAACGATGAGACCGTGGCGCGCATCGAACGCCACGCCCACGAGTTCGACAAGTTGGGGCACCAGCGCAAGATCGACACCTTGAAGACGATCGAAGCGAACCGCAACCTGCATTTCACGCTGTATGAAGCGGCGGCGATGCCGCTGCTGGTCACGATGATCGAGAACATCTGGCTGCAAATCGCGCCCCTGTTCTCGCTCAGCATGAGCAGCAAGGACCGGAAGTCGGAAAGCTGGGAATCGTTCAGTCACCATGACGCGCTGCTGGCAGCGCTGCGGCGTCGCGACGCCGATGGCGCGCGCGACGCGGTGGTGGCGGACATTTCCGATGCGGCGGCTTATATCGAGAAGACGGGCAATTTGGCCATCACCTGAAGTGAGTGAGACATGGATATCGAAGTCGTGATGCCCGCGATCGGCGCGGGCACGACAGAGGGCAGGATTCTCCAGTGGTTGAAGCAGTCCGGCGACACCGTCAAGGTGGGCGATATCCTGGCCGAAATCGAAACGGACAAGGCGGTCATTGAGCTGGAGGCCGTGGACAGCGGCGTGCTGGACCGTATCCATGTCGAAGCGGGCGACACCGCCGTGCCGGTGGGCGACGTTATCGCGACCTTGCTGGCGGAGCAGGACGCGCGTCGCGAGGCGCCTGCCCCCATCGCTGAGCCGACCGCGCCCGTGCTGGCCATGCCGGCGCCACCTGCCACCGCCGTCGAACCGCCCGCGCACCGGCTCTTCGCCAGCCCCTCGGCGCGCAGGCTGGCCCGCATCATGGGCGTGGACCTGCATGCGCTGACCGGCAGCGGCCCGAACGGACGGATCGTGCGCGTAGACATCGAGCAGGCCGCGCAGGAACGTCCCGCGGCGGATGCCAGGCCGGCAGCCAAGGCGTCCGCCACAGCCCCAGGCACGCTGACCCCGCACACCCCGATGCGCGCCACGATCGCACGCCGGCTGGCGCAATCCAAGCAGCAGATTCCCCACTTCTATCTGACCGTGGACTGCCGCATGGACGCGATGATGGCGGCGCGGCAGTCATTGAACGACAGCGCGCAGGCCAGCCCCGATCCCGTCCGCTATTCCCTGAATGACCTGTTGCTGCTGGCGGTCGCCCGCGCCGTGGCGCGCGTGCCCGAGATCAACGCGCAATGGACCGACGAGGGCGTGCTGCGCCAGGAGCAGGTCGACCTGAGCGTCGCCGTGGCGCTGGAGACCGGCCTGATCACACCGATCCTGCGCGATGCCGGCCGCATGGGGTTGCGCGAACTCTCGGCGCAAGTCCGGCAATTGGCGGACCAGGCGCGCAGCGGCCGGCTGCGGACCGACCAATACGAAGGCGGCAGCCTGACGGTATCGAACCTGGGCATGCATGGCGTGAAGTCGTTCGCGGCGATCATCAATCCGCCGCAGTCAGCCATCCTGGCCGCGGGTGCCGTGACGCGCCAACCGGTGGTGGACGGCGACGCGCTGGCGATCGGCCACGTGATGAGCCTGACGCTGTCCGCCGATCACCGCGTGGTGGATGGCGCGCTGGGCGCGCGGTTCCTGAAGGAAGTCCGGCACTTCATGGAGCATCCCATCGAATTGATTCTCTAGCGGGTTGAGTGGAAAGGTTGTTCTAGGTGTCCACATCAGCAGCGCGCAGGGTGGACCGCGAACGGCGTACAGACCGATGGCGGCGGTAAGTCGAAGCACCATTACATAAAGTCTGGAGACAAAGCAATGAACAAGCAGAATCCGCTGACGCGCCTCGCGTTGGCTGCCGCCTTGGCAATGGCCGCGCAGGGCGCCTGGGCACAAAGCGAAATCAAGATTGGGTACAACAGCGACATGTCCGCCAGCGGCTCGGCCGACTTCGGCGTGTCGGCCTTGTCGGGCGCGCGGCAGGCCGCCGAAGAGATCAACGCCGCCGGTGGCGTGCTGGGCAAAAAGCTCGTCATCGTGCCGCGCGATGACGTGGGATCCCCGCCCAAGTCCATTCAGAACGCCAACGAACTGGTGGACAACGAAAAGGTCGTCGCGATGCTGGGCGGCGTGAACTCGGGCAACATGCTGGCGTGGCTGCACATCGTGCAGCAGAAAAAGATCCCGACCATCTCGCCATCGGCGACCGCCACCGAGATCACCAACCGCTACAGCAAGGAACCGGCCAACTACATCTTCCGCGTGTCGATGCGGGACCTGGACCAGATCACGCTGTTGGCGGCGTATGCGGCGCGCGCCACGCAGAACAAGAAGGTCGCCATCATCGCCGACACGACGGGCTATGGGCAGCAGGGCGCCAAGGACGCGGCGGCCGTGTTGCAGCTGCACGGCATCACGCCGGTGGCCAACGAGAAGTTCGGTCCGAAGGATACGGACATGAGCTCGCAACTGAACAAGATCAAGGCGTCGGGCGCCGACACGCTGATCGTCTACGCGCTGGCGGATTCCAACGGCCATCTGATGCGTAGCCAGGAGAAGATCGGCTACTACCCGACCACACTCGGTTCCTGGTCGAACCTCAGCCCCCCGTTCCTGCGCATCGCGGGCCCGGAACTGGCCAAGAAGATGATTTTCTCGGCATCCATCACGCAGGATTCCACGCCGCAGTCCAAGGCGCTGTACGACACCATCATGAAAAAGGAGGGCAAGCTGCCCACCTATGTGTTCGCCGCGCACGCGTATGACTCGGTGAAGATCCTGGCGGCGGCCATGACGCAGGCCAAGTCCACCGACGGCGAAAAGGTCCAGCAGGCGCTGGAGAACCTGGGCAAGGTCGACGGCGTGATCAAGAGCTATGCGCCGGCCTTCACCAAGGCCAACCACGAAGCGCTGTCGTACAAGGACTTCCGCCTGGTGCGCTGGATCGACGGCAAGGTGGTGTCGGTGGATGACGCCGTCACGCAGGCCATCAAGCCCGAAGACCTGAAGCAGTAAGCGGGCGCGCGGCCGGGCGGTTCAGGCCTGGCCGCGGCTCAGGTGGTTGACGAAGAGCTTGGCGGCGGTGGGCAATGATTCGAACGAGCGCACGCAGATCTGGATCTTGCGGCGCGCCCACGGTTCGGCCAGCGGAATGATGCGCAGGTCGAACATGACCGAGTAGCGGCGCGCGATGTCCAGCGGCAGCACGCCGATGCCCAGCCCCGAGTTCACCATGAAGCACAGCGCGTCGAAGCCCGTGACCTGCACCTTGAGCCGGATGGTGCGCTTTTCGTCGCTGGCGGCGTTCGACAGGATGCGGTTGATGGCGCTGCCGCGGTGAAGGCCGATGAAGTCGTGTTCCAGCGCGTCGGCAAAGCGGAAGCCGGGCTTGTCGCGCAAGGGGTGGTCGGCGGGCACGACCAGCGCCAGCGTGTCTTCGCGGTAGGGGTGGATCTCGACGTCGTCGTCGGGCGCGTCGCCGGAAAAGATGCCGACGTCCGCCGCGTTCTCGGCCACCGACTTGATGATGGTGGACGTGATCTTCTCTTCCAGGTCCACCTGCACGTTGGGGTAGTCGTTCAGGAACAGCTTGATGTCTTGCGGCAGGAACTGCGTGATGGCGGAGATGTTGGCGTAGACGCGGATGAAGCCGCGCAGGCCGCGCGAGTAGTCGCGCATCTGCACGGCGATCTCGTCCAGCTCGTGCAGGGCGCGGCGCGCCATGGTGGACAGCGCAATGCCGGCCGGGGTGGGGCGGATGCCCTTGTTGGTGCGGATCAGCAGCCGGATCTTCAGGTTCTCTTCCAGCTCGCTGATGCGCTTGCTGATGGCGGCCGCGGCGATGTGCTCGTGTTCGGCCGCCGCCGCGATGGTGCCTTGTTCGACCACGCTGATGAAAAGCTTGAGGGAAGTGGGGTCTAAACGCATGGCGGCAGGCGAAGGCGGCGAGGGAACGGCCATTGTAGCGAGCGGCACGCTTGCCATCGCGTTTGGCGATGGCAGCATCGTTAATGACTGCTATTGGGGACGGCAAGCCCGTTGCTATTCTCCCCAAAAATAGCGACCGGCCCGCCTGTTTGAGCGGACGGCGCAAGAAGGATGGATGGAGCGCAAAGCAATGAATCTGCAGAATAGCCAGCTGCTGCGGCAGCAGGCGTACATCGGCGGCGCCTGGTGCGACGCCGACAACCGGGCCACCATCACGGTGCGCAATCCCTTCGACGCCAGCCCGCTGGGCACGGTCCCGAATCTGGGCCAGGCCGAAACCGCGCGTGCCATCGCGGCCGCCGATGCCGCGCTGCCGGCATGGCGGGCCAAGACAGGCAAGGAACGCGGGGCAATCCTGCGCCGCTGGCATGCCCTGATCGAGGCTAACAGCGATGACCTGGCGCTATTGCTGACGCTGGAGCAAGGCAAGCCGTTGGCCGAGGCCCGCGGCGAACTGAACTACGCGTTGTCGTTCGTGGAATGGTTCGCCGAGGAAGCCAAGCGCGTCTACGGCGACGTGCTGCCGCACACCCGCAGCGACCAGCGCATGCTGGCCATCCGCCAGCCGGTCGGCGTGTGCGCGGCCATCATCGCGTGGAATTTTCCGTCGGCGCTCGTCACGCGCAAGGTCAGCCCCGCGCTGGCCGCCGGTTGCACCGTCGTGCTCAAGCCCTCTGAATTGACGCCGTTCACCGCGCTGGCGCTGGCCTGGCTGGGCGAGCAGGCGGGCATCCCCCCTGGCGTCCTGAACGTGGTCATCGGCGACCCGGCCCCCATCGGCACGGAACTGACGCAGAACCCCACGGTGCGCAAGCTGACCTTCACCGGCTCGACGCAGACGGGGCGCCTGCTGATGCAGCAAAGCGCCTCCAACATCAAGAAGCTGTCGCTGGAATTGGGCGGCAACGCGCCGTTCATCGTGTTCGAAGACGCCGATCTGGATGAGGCGGTGCAGGGGCTGGTGCTGTCCAAGTTCCGCAACGCCGGCCAGACCTGCGTATGCGCCAACCGCGTCTACGTGCACGCCAGTGTGGCGGACGCGTTCAACGAGAAGCTGCTTGCCGAGATCCGCCGCATGAAAGTGGGCGGCGGGCTGGAAGACGGCGTGACGCAAGGCCCGCTGATCGACCAGCGCGCCGTCGACAAGGTGACGCGCCTGGTGGCCGACGCCACAGCGCACGGCGCCACGCTGCTGGCGGGCGGCAAGCTGCGCCAGGCCGGCACCCTGCTGTATGAGCCGACGCTGCTGACGGGCATCACGGATGCCATGGAACTGGCGCACGAAGAGATCTTCGGACCCGTGGTGGGCATCAGCACCTTCGACTCCGAAGCTGCCGTGCTGGCGCGCGCGAACGACAGCGCCTCCGGCTTGGCCGCCTATTTCTACACGGCCAACCTGGAACGCGTCTGGCGCATGATGGAAGGGCTGGAATACGGCATCGTAGGGGTGAACACCGGCGCGGTCTCCAACGAGGTCGGCCCGTTCGGCGGGATCAAGGAATCGGGCGTGGGCCGCGAAGGTTCGAAGTACGGCATCGAAGAGTTCCTCGAAATCAAGTACGTGTGCCTGGCCGGCAAGTCGTTCAACGCGCCGCGCTAACCCTTCCGGAACCCTGACATGAGCCAAGCCCAGCAAGCGTCCCTGCGGGACGCCGACTCGTTCGATTATGTGATCGTCGGTTCCGGCGCGGCCGGATCCATCCTGGCCAACCGCCTGTCGGCCGACGGCGCGACCGTTTGCGTGCTGGAGGCGGGCCCGCCGGACAACAGCCCGTTCCTGCACATTCCGGCCGGCTTCATCAAGGCGGTATTCAACAAGAAATACGCCTGGCAGTTCTCAAGCGAAGGCACGGCGCAGACCAACGGGCGGCGCGTGCCGATTCCGCAGGGCCGCACGCTGGGCGGCTCCACGTCCATCAACGGCCTGGTCTACAACCGCGGGCAGGCGGCCGACTTCGACCATTGGGCGAACCTCGGCAACCCCGGCTGGGCGTATGCGGACGTGCTGCCGTACTTCAAGTCGATGGAGCGCCGGGTGGGCGGCGACGACCGCTATCGCGGCCGCCAGGGCGAACTGCCCGTCACCGACATCGACTGGATTCACCCGCTGTGCGAGGCCTTCATTGCCGGCGCGGTAGAGCAAGGCCTTCCGCGCAACCCCGATTACAACGGCGCCGACCAGGCGGGCGTGGGCTACTTCCAGCGCACCATCAGCAACGGCTGGCGCATGAGCACGGCGAAGTGCTTCCTGAAGCCTGCGATGGCGCGCAAGAATTTGGACGTGCGCACCTATGCGCAGGCTACCCGCGTGCTGTTCGACGGGGCCCGGGCCGTGGGCGTGGCCTATTGCCACCCCGCGCATCCTGCCCGGGTGCGTGCCGTGCGCGCCAAGCGCGAGGTCATCGTCGCCTGCGGCGCGATCAACACGCCCAAGCTGCTGCAATTGTCCGGCCTGGGGCCGGCCGAGCTGCTGCGTGAGCACGGCATCCCGGTCGTATGCGATCTTCCCGGCGTGGGCGAGAACCTGAGCGACCACTATTCCGTGCGCATCGTGGCGCGCGTGAAGAACAGCCAGACCATGAATGAACTGGTCAAAGGCCTGAACCTGGCCGGCCAGATCAGCCGCTGGCTGTTCAAGCGGCCCAGCATCATGGCGCTCAGCCCATCGCTGCTGCACTATTTCTGGAAATCGCGGCCGGAACTGACCGCGCCCGATCTGCAGGGCGTGTTCACGCCCGCCAGCTACAAGGAAGGCTACGTCGGCGTGCTGGACGACTTTCCCGGCATGACGGCGGGCGTCTGGCAGCACCGCCCGGACAGCCGCGGTCAGGTCCGCATCCGTTCGGCCGATCCGCTGCAGGACCCGGTGATCCTGGCCAACTACCTGGCGGACGAACGCGATCAGCAGACGCTGGTGCGCGGCATTCGCCTGGCCCGCCGGCTGTTGCAGTCGCAGGCACTGGCGCCGTACTTCGACAGCGAGGCGCTGCCCGGCCCGCTGTGCGAATCGGATTCCGAACTGCTGGATTTCGCGCGCCGTTTCGGCGTGTCGTCCTATCACGTCAACGGCACGGCCCGCATGGGTCTGGCGGGCGACAAGTACGCCGTGGTGGATGCGCAGCTGCGCGTGCACGGGGTAGAGAACCTGCGCGTGATCGATTCGTCGGTCATGCCCGCCATGCCGTCGGCGAACATTTGCGCCGCCACGATGATGATCGGCAACAGGGCGGCCGACCTGATCAGGAATTCCTGAAAACCCAAGATGCGGTCACTCGAGTGACCCGTTAGGAGACAACGTGTACACCAAGCATTTCCCCAAGATCATGAAGACCTTGCTGCTGTCGGCGGCGCTTGCGAGCGCCAGCGGCGCCGCGCTTGCCGACGACATCAAGATCGGTTTCAACAGCGACATGTCGGCCACCGGCTCGGCGGACTTCGGTATTTCGGCCCTGGCCGGCGCGCGCCAGGCCGCGGATGACCTGAACGCCGCAGGCGGCGTGCTGGGCAAGAAGGTCGTCATCGTCGAACGCGATGACGTCGGCGCCCCGCCCAAGGCGATCCAGAACACCAACGAACTGGTCGACAACGTCAAGGTCAACGCCATGCTGGGCGGCGTGAACTCCGGCAACATGCTGGCCTGGTTGCACATCGTGCAGCAGAAGAAGATCCCGACGATCTCGCCGGTGGCGACCGCCACCGACATCACCGGCCGCTACGCCAAGTCGCCGCCGAACTACGTGTTCCGCGTGTCCATGCGCGACCGCGACCAGATCGCGCTGCTGGCCGCCTACGCGGCGCGCGCCAGCAGGTCGGGCAAGGTGGCGATCATCGCCGACACCACCGGCTACGGCCAGCAAGGCGCAAAAGATGCGCTGGAGATCCTGGCGCTGCACAAGATCACCCCGGTCGCCAACGAGAAGTTCGGTCCCAAGGATACGGACATGAGCTCGCAGCTGAACAAGATCAAGGCGTCGGGCGCGGACACACTGATCGTCTATGCGCTGGCCGACTCCAACGCGCACGTCATGCGCAGCCTGGAAAAGATCAACTACTTCCCGACGACGCTCGCGTCCTGGGCCAACCTGAGCTCGCCGTTCCTGCGTATCGCGGGCCCGGAGCTGGCCGGCAAGATGATCTTCACCGCGTCAATTACCGAAGACTCGTCGAAGGAATCCAAGGCGCTGTACGACACGCTGATGAAGCGCGACGGCCGCGTGCCGACCTACGTGATGGCCGCGCAGGCCTATGACTCCGTCAAACTGATCGCCGCCGCCATGGAGCAGGCCAAGTCCACCGAGGGCGCCGCCGTGCAGGCCGCCCTGGAGCAACTGTCGCAGGCGCAAGGCGTCATCAAGGCCTACCAGAAGCCGTTCTCGGCGGACAACCACGAAGCCCTGTCGGTCAAGGACTTCCGCCTGGTGCGCTGGATCGACGGCAAGGTCGTGACGGTTGACGACGACGTCACCCGCGCCATCAAGCCCGAAGACCTGAAGCTGTAAACGGCAGGAAAGCGGTACATCGAGGATCTCTCCCCCGCGGCGGCAGCGCTGCGGGGGAGTCGTCAAAAGGGGGCCTTCAGCATGCAAATACTACAAGCCATATTGAGTGGATTGGCCATGGGCAGCGTCTATGCCCTGGTCGCGTTCGGTTTCAGCATCACCTACACCACGACCAAGACGTTCAACTTCGGCCAGGGCGCGTTCCTGGCCCTGGCCAGCCTGATCGGCATCAGCGCGATTCTGCTGGTCACGCAGGGCAAGCTGATCGGCTTTCCCAGCCCCGAGGACGTGACCTGGGGATCGTTCCTGTTCGCGCTGCTGGCGGCCATGCTGGTCCTTGGCCTGCTGGGATTCGTGCTCTACATCACGGCCATCAAGCACTTCGTGGGCGAAGCGGGGCTGTCGTGGGTGATGAGCACCATCGGCTTTGGCATCATCATCCAGAACCTGGCGCTGCTGATCTGGGGCCCGGCCCCGATTGCGGTGGCCTCGCCGCTGGGTGAAGGCATCATCACGATCTTCGGCACCGGCGTGCGTCCCCAGGAGATCCTGGTGTTCTGCACCACGCTCGTCCTGATGATCGTGTTCGACTGGGCGCTGCACAAGACCAAGATGGGCAAGGCGGTGCGCGCGGTGGCGTTCAGCAAGTCCACCGCGAGCCTGATGGGCATCAATGCCAACGCGGTTGCGGTGGCGGTGTTCGTCATCAGCTCGGCGCTGGCCGCAATCGCCGGCGTGATGATCGCGCCGATCGCAACCGCCTCCGTGTTCGTGGGCACGCTGCTGTCGCTCAAGGCGTTTTCCGCCGCCATCCTGGGTGGGCTGGAGAACCCGCGCGGCTGCATCTTCGGCGGCTTCCTGATCGGGCTGCTGGAATCGCTGATCGGCCTTTGGTATTCGAACCTGCGCGAGATCGCCGTGTTCGCGCTGATCATCGTCGTGCTGTATTTCCGCCCGGCCGGCATCCTGGGCCGCGTGCACGCGGAGAAGGTGTGAACATGTCCAAACTCCTCATTCCGCTCGTCATCGCCGCCCTGGCCGTGGGTTTCGCCTATTCGGGGCTGAACGATTTCTACCTGCTGATCCTGTTCAACATCGGGGTCTATTACATCGCCGCCACCGGCTTCAACATCCTGGTCGGCCAGACCGGGCAGAAGTCGCTGGGCCACGCCGGCCTGTTCGGCGTGGGCGCCTACACCGTGGCGCTGCTGACGGTGAACTACCAGGTCAATCCGTGGCTGGCGCTGCTGTGTGCGGCGGGCGTGTCGGCCGTCTTCGGCGTGGCGATCGCCATCCCGGCGCTGAAGGTCAAAGGGCCCAGCCTGGCCATGGTCACCATCGCCTTCGGCCTGCTGATCGAAAAGATCGTGTCCGAATGGACCGACGTGTTCAAGGGCCAGGAAGGCTTCTACGGCATCACCGGCCTGACCTTCAACGGCGCCACGCTGGACAGCCGCCAGTGGGTGGTCGTGGTGGTGCTGGTGGGGCTGGCGTTGCATGCGATGACCTCGCTGTTGCTGAACGGTCGCTTCGGCCGCGGCTTCGCTGCCGTGCGCACCTCTGAAATCGCCGCGGAAAGCGTGGGCATCAGCGTCTACCGCTTCAAGATCCTGGCGTTTGCAATCAGCGCCATCACCTGCGGCATCGCGGGCGGGCTGGTCGCGCAGCAGAACCAGTACATCAACTCGGACTTCGTCAATTTCAACCTGTCGGTGTTCTTCCTGGTGCTGGTGCTGTTCGGCGGCCGCACCCCGGTCGGCTCGTTCCTGGGCGCGGTGGTGCTGACCGTGCTGGACGCCATGCTGGCGCGCTGGCCCGAAGTGCAGCATTTCGCCTATGGCCTGATCCTGCTGTTTGCGCTGTACGCCATGCCGGAAGGCCTGGCCGGTTTGCTGCGCCGCGTCTTGCCGCAGCGCGGCCAGCGCGACGCCTTGGCGCGCAGCACGAACGCGGCCGAATGGACGCCCAAGCGCACCGCGCCAGCCGCCAAGCCTGGCCAAGGCCGGGCCGCGCCGGAGTTCCTGGAAGTGAAGGACCTGTACAAGGCCTTCGGCGGCGTGGTTCCCACCAACAAGGTGTCGTTCTCGCTGGCGCAAGGCTCGATCGTGTCGCTGATCGGGCCCAACGGCGCGGGCAAGACCACGACCCTGAACCTGTTGTCCGGGCTGGTTGCGCCGGACGCGGGCAGCATCCGCTTCAAGAACAAGCAGATGGTGGGCCTGTCGGCCAACGAGATCGCGGCCTCCGGCATCGGCCGCACGTTCCAGAACCTGAAGCTGTTCGACGGCCTGACCGCGCTTGAAAACGTGATGGTGGGATTCTATCGGGTGCAGAAGTCCGGCTTCTTCTCGAACCTGCTGGGGTTGCCGGTCAGCCTGGCCGAAGAACGGCGCATGCGCCAGGAGGCATTCGCCATCCTGAAGTTCTTCGACCTGGACCGCTACGCGGACGATGCCGCCAACAGCTTGCCCTACGGCTTGCAGCGCCGGCTGGAGATCGCCCGCGCGGTGGCCGCCATGCCCGACCTGCTGCTGCTGGACGAACCCGCGGCGGGCCTGAACCCGGCCGAGACCGACCAGCTGACCGATCTGATCGTCAAGCTCAAGGGCATGGGCCTGACCATTCTGCTGATCGAACACCACATGGATCTGGTTATGGCCATTTCGGACCACATCGTCGTGCTGGACTATGGCGTGAAGATCGCCTCCGGCCTGCCGAACCACATTCAGGAGAACCCGAAAGTGATCGAAGCCTACCTGGGCGCGCCCGCATAGGAGACCACCATGAGCCGATTACTGGATATCAAAGACCTGGCGGTCAGCTACGGCGCCGTCAACGCATTGAAGCGGGTGTCGCTGCATGTGGACACGAACGAGATCGTGACCATCATCGGCGGCAACGGCGCGGGCAAGAGCACGATGATGCGTGCGCTGTCGGGCATCGAGAAGTCCACGGGGGCCATCGCGTTCGCCGGGCAGGACCTGGGTGGCGTCAGTGCGCACAAGCGCGTGGGGCTGGGCATCGCCCACGTGCCGGAAGGCCGCCAGGTGTTCCCGGACCAGACCGTGTTCGACAACCTGATGCTGGGCGCCTTCCTGCGCAAGGAGCCGCCCGCGGAACTGGCCGCCGAGATCGAGCGTTGCTTTGCCATGTTCCCGCGCCTGAAAGAGCGCCGGGATCAGTACGCGGGCACGCTGTCGGGCGGCGAACAGCAGATGCTGGCCATCTGCCGCGCGCTGATGAGCAAGCCGCGCATCCTGATGCTGGACGAACCGTCCCTGGGCCTGGCGCCGCTGATCGTGGCCGAGATCTTCAAGATCATCAAGTCGCTGAAGGAACGCGGCATGACGATCCTGCTGGTCGAGCAGATGGCCAATCAGGCGCTGGCGATTTCGGACCGCGCCTATGTGCTGGAGGTGGGCTCCATCGTGATGGAGGGCACCGGCCAGGAATTGTTGGCCAGCGAGCGCGTGCGCGAGGCCTATCTGGGAAAACACAAGAGCTGACGAGGCAATCATGTCATCCAAACCATTGAGCGGGATCCGTGTGCTGGAGTTGGGCCAGCTGATCGCCGGGCCGTTCGCCGCCAAGATGCTGGGCGAATTCGGCGCCGAGGTGATCAAGATCGAGCCGCCCGGCAAGGGCGACCCCTTGCGCAACTGGCGCCTGATCCACGACGGCACGTCCGTCTGGTGGCAGGTGCAGTCGCGCAACAAGAAATCGGTCAGCCTGGACCTGCGCCAGCCCGAGGCGCAGGACCTGATCCGCGCCCTGGTCAAGGACATCGACGTCGTGGTCGAGAACTTCAAGCCGGGCACGATGGAAGGCTGGGGCCTGGGCTGGGAAGACCTGCGCGCCATCAATCCGCGGCTGGTGATGCTGCGCGTGTCCGGTTATGGCCAGACGGGCCCGTACCGCGACCTGCCCGGCTTCGGCGCCATCGGCGAAGCCATGGGCGGCCTGCGCCACCTGAGCGGCGAGCCGGACCGCACCCCCGTGCGCGTGGGCATTTCCATCGGTGATTCGCTGTCCGCGCTGCATGGCGTGATCGGCATCCTGCTGGCGCTGCGTGCGCGCGACCAGAACGGCCAGGGCCAGATGATCGACGTGGCGCTGTATGAATCCGTCTTCAACATGATGGAGAGCCTGTTGCCGGAATACGCCGTGTTCGGCGAAGTGCGCCAGCCGGCGGGCAGCAGCCTGCCAGGCATCGCGCCCAGCAATGCGTACCGCTGCCAGGACAACAAGTACGTGCTGGTGGCCGGCAACGGCGACAGCATCTTCAAGCGCCTGATGGGCGTGATCGGTCGCCCGGACCTGGCTGATGCGCCGGAACTGGCCAACAACGCCGGCCGCGTGAAGCACGTGGTGATGCTGGACGACGCCATTTCGCAGTGGACGGGCCAGCACCCGCTGGACGAGGTCCTCGTCCGCCTGAACGAAGGACAGATACCGGCCGGCAAGATCTACGACGTGGCCGATATCGCCACCGATCCGCACTACCAGGCGCGCGGCATGATCCTGGACGGCGCGCTGCCCGACGGCACGCCGATCAAGCTGCCGGGCATCGTGCCCAAGCTGTCGGAGACGCCGGGCGAGGTGCGCAGCGCCGCGCCCGCCCTGGGCCAGGACACGGACGACGTGCTGGCCGGCCTGGGCATCGACGAGGGCAAGCGCGCCGACTGGCGCGCGCGCGGCATCATCTGAAAGGGACAGCCATGAACGAACCGAGCGCAACCCGCAAGAAGCTGTACATCCAGGACGTGGCGCCCCGGGACGGCTTCCAGAACGAAAAGCAGTTCATCGAGACGCAGGACAAGATCGACTTCATCAACGCGTTGTCCCAAAGCGGATTCGCCAAGATCGAGGCCACATCCTTCACCTCGCCCAAGGCCATTCCGGCGCTGCGCGACGCCGAAGCCGTGATGCACCAGATCGAACGCAATCCGGACGTGGTCTACACGGTGCTGGTGCCCAACGTGCGCGGTGCGCAACGGGCGCTGGAGTGCAACGTGGACGAGGTCAACCTGGTGATGTCGGTGAGCGAGACCCACAACCGCGCCAACCTGCGCATGACGCGCGAGCAGTCGTTCGAGCAGCTGAGCGACGTCGTCAGCGTGGTGCGCGGCAGCCGCGTCGCGGTCAACGTGTCGCTGTCGACGGTTTTCGGCTGCCCGATGGAAGGCGACATCAACGCCTTCGACGTGCTGGAACTGGTGGGGCGCTTCGCCGCGCTGGGCGTGGATGGCATCACCCTGTGCGACACGACCGGCATGGCCTATCCCACGCAGGTGGGCAAGATCAGCCGCGAGGCCCGCCGGCTGTTTCCGGACCTGACCACGACCCTGCACTTTCACAACACGCGCGGCATGGCGCTGGCCAACACGCTGGCGGCGCTGGAAGCGGGCATCGACCGCTTCGACGCGTCGCTGGGAGGACTGGGCGGATGCCCATATGCGCCGGGCGCCAGCGGCAACGTCTGCACGGAAGAACTGGTGCACATGCTGGAACTGATGGGCTACGACACGGGCGTGGACCTGACCCGAATTTTGGGCATCGCGGCGACCTTGCCCGCGCTGGTCGGGCACGACATCCCCAGCCAGATCCTGAAGGCGGGGCCGCGTCTGACGCTGCATCCGGCGCCCGACTTCGGCGGGTAGCCCCGGCGGGGCGGCGGTGTGCTAAGTTGCCGGGAATGCCGCCCGGCCCGGAGCCCGCCATGCTGAAATTCGCCGCCAACCTGTCGATGATGTACCCGGAACATGCATTCCTGGACCGCTACGCCGCAGCAGCGGCGGATGGTTTTCTGGGCGTGGAATGCATGTTCCCGTACGAAGCCCCTGCGGCCTTCGTGCGCGAACGCATCGATGCGGCGGGGGTGTCGCAGGTGCTGTTCAACGCGCCGCCCGGCGTGGTCAGCCAGGGCGAACGCGGGCTGGCCGCCTTGCCCGGACGGCAAGCGGAATTCCAGGCGGGTATCGAACAGGCGCTGTCCTACGCGACGGCATTGTCCTGCCCGAACGTGCACGTGATGGCGGGCCTGACGCCGGCCGACGTGCCGCGCGAGGCCCTGCTGGATTGCTACCGCGAGAACTTGGACTGGGCCGCGCGCCAGGCGCGTTCGGCGGGCGTCACGGTGCTGATCGAACCCATCAATACCCGCGACATACCGGGCTATATCCTCAATCGCCAGGACGATGCGCATGCGATCGTGCAGGCCGTCAATGCGCCCAACCTGAAGGTGCAGATGGACCTGTACCATTGTCAGATTGTCGAAGGCGACGTCACCGCCAAGCTGCGGGAATACCTGCCGACCGGACGTGTGGGGCACCTGCAGATCGCCGGCGTGCCGTTGCGCCACGAACCGGATCGCGGCGAACTGGATTACGGCTGGGTGTTCGGCGTGCTGCGCGAACTGGACTACCGGGGATGGATCGGCTGCGAATACCGGCCGGCAGGCGATACGTCCGCCGGCCTGCGCTGGCTGTCCCCCGCCCGGGGTTGATGGACGCGACTATTTCAGGAGACCAGGTCATGAGTACAAGCACCATCCGCCGCGCCTTGCTGATGGCGGCGTTGTCGGCCGCCGCCGCGTTTTCCGCCAGCGCGCCCGCCGCGGAATATCCGGACCACCCGATCCGCTGGCTGGTGCCGTTCAGCCCCGGCGGCGGCAGCGACCTGGCTACCCGCATCGTCGCCAAGCACGTGGGCGACTCGCTGGGCCAGACGGTGGTGGTTGAAAACCGCCCCGGCGCCGCCACCATCGTCGCCGCGCAGGAAACCGCCCGCGCCGCGCCGGACGGCTATACGCTGATGACGGCAGGCATGAGCACGCTGGCGCTGAACCCGTCGTTGTACAAGAACTTGCCTTACGAGCCGTTCCGCAATCTGTCGATGGTGTCCACGCTGGTGAACCTGCCCATCGTCCTGGTGGCCTCGCCGGCATCCGACCTGACCACCATGACCGACGTCTTGATGTATCTGCGCAGCGGCAAGCAGGCCAGCTACGCCTCGCTGGGCGTGGGCAGTCCGCACCATCTGGCCATGGAACTGTTCCTGCAGACCTTCGGTGGGCAGGCCACGGCGATCCCGTACAAGGGCACGCCGCCCGCCCTGCAGGACGTGGCCTCGGGGGTTGTGCCCCTGATGATGGCCGACCTGGCCGCCGCGCGGCCGTTGATCCAGGCGGGCAAGCTGCGCGCCATCGCCGTGCCGGCCGTGCAACGGTCGGCGCTGCTGCCCGACGTGCCAACCTTCGGGGAGGCCGGCGCCTATCCCCTGGAAGCCGCGGCGTGGCAAGGCGTGGTGGCCCCGGCCAGGACGCCCAAGCCTATCGTGGAAAAGCTGAGCCGCGCCATCGTGGCGGCCTTGCAGTCGCCCGACGTGATCAAGCAACTGACCTTGCAAGGCATGGAACCCGCCGGCAGCACGCCGGACGCGTTCTTTGCCTATGCGAGCCAGGAACGCGACCGCTGGGGCGCGGTGATCCGCCACAAGGGCATATCGGCCGACTGACGGCGCATGCCTTAGTCGGGGGCGGGCATCTGGGCCTTGCGGCTGCGTTGCGCGGTTGCCGCGCAACCGGCCGACGCCAGGATGATCCCGCAGATGGCTAGCCATTGCGTCAGGGTCAGGTGTTCGTTCAGCACGATCACCCCGGCCAGCGCGCCCATCGCGGGCTCCATGCTGAGCAGCACGCCAAAGGTCTTTTGCGGCAGCCGCCGCAGCGCCACCATTTCCAGCGAATACGGCAAGGCGCTGGACAGGATGCCGACTCCGATACCGGCCAGGATCAGCTTGGGGTCCAGCAGGGCCATGCCCGCATGGGCGGCGCCCACCGGCAACGCCACCATCGTGGCCGCCAGCAGGCCCAGCGACGTCGCCTGGCCGCCGTGCACGTTGCCGGCCATCTTGCCGAAGATGATGTAGAGCGCCCAGCAGACCGCGGCAGCCAGCGCGAAGGCGATGCCCGTCGGGTCCAGGTCATGGATGGATTGGCCGGTGGGGATCAGCAGCACGAGTCCGGCCAGCGCACAAGCGATCCAGACGAAGTCGATCGCGCGCCGCGACAGCACCACCGCCAAGGTCAGCGGCCCGGTGAATTCGATGGCGATCGCCACGCCCAACGGCAGCGTGCGCAGCGCCATGTAGAACAGCAGGTTCATGCACGCCAGCGTGACGCCGTACAGGGCGATCTTGGCCGCGTTCTTTTTGGTCAGCGGAAACCGCCACGGCCGCCAGAACGCGATCAGGATGATGGCGCCGATGACGATGCGGTAGGCGGTCGTGCCCTGCGCGCCCACTTCGGGAAACAGCGACTTGGCGAACGAAGTGCCGATGCACAGCGAGGCCATGGCGCCGATCAGCGACAGGGTAGGAAGCAGGGTGGAGGCCGAGGCGTTCTGCCCGGTGTTCAAGGTGGCGGCGGTCATGGCGGCGAGGTGAAGCTCAAAGCGTTGGGGCGGTGCGCAAGATCAAAAAAGGCCTTGTCCAGCCATCACGGGCCAGGATTCACGGCGGTGGAGTAAAGCACATACAGGGCCAGGCCGACCATGATGGCGCCCAGCAGGCCTTGCTGCATCCGCAGGAACCACGGATTGCGCCCGACCCAGCCGCGGATGCGCGACGCGCCGAACGCGAAGCAGCTGCCATAGGGCAGGCTCAGCACCTTCATCGTGATGCCCAGCACCAGCATCTGGACCCACACGGGCCCGTTGTCCGGCGTGGTGAACTGAGGCAGGAAGGCGATCATGAACAGCAGCACCTTCGGGTTCAGCAGATTCGTCATGAAGCCCTGCCAGAAGGCGTCGCGCGCGTCGCCCGGGCGGGCGCTCAGCGACACCTCGGCCGATTGCGCGCAGCGGATCATCGCCTTGATGCCCAGGTAACCCAGGTACAGACCGCCCGCCGCCTTGATGCCCACGAACAGCGCCGGGAAGGTCCGCAGCACGGAGGCCAGGCCCAGCACCACGGCCGGCACCTGGATGAAGCCGGCCGCCACATTGCCCAGCACGCTATGGAAGGCGGGGCGGAACCCCTGCGTCATGCCGCGGGACAGCGTCAGCGCCATGTCGGGGCCGGGCGTAAGCTTAAGCGCCGCATCGGCGGCAAGGAAAAGCAGGAAAAGCTGGAGTGAGGGCATTGCGGGATACGGCTGGAAATCCCGCGCGGCGGGGGGCAGGCTCCCAGTGTAAGCAAGCCGCCTGACTATTTCCTGCGTCCGCAGGGGCGGAAATGAAGTTTCCCGTCGAAATGGGGCCGGATTCCGTCGCGGGCAGGATTAGAATCTGGCGGGTAGCCCTATCCGCCCAGATACCACGCGTTCCGAGCCCCCATGGAACTAGACGATTTTGACCTTCAGATCCTGCAAAGCCTGCAGGAAGACAACCAGCGCACCAGCCAGGACGTCGCCGAGCGCGTGAACCTGTCGCCCGTGTCCTGCCTGCGCCGCATGAAGCGCCTGCGCGAAGCCGGCGTGGTCACGGCCGACGTGTCGGTGGTGGATCCCGCCGCCGTGGGGCGGGGGATCATGATGGTGGTGCTGGTGTCGCTGGAGAGCGAGCGCGCCGACAAGCTGGACCAGTTCAAGCGCGCGATGTCGGGCGCACCCGAGATCATGCAGTGTCTGTCGGTCACGGGCGAGGTCGATTTCGTGCTGACCCTGACCATGTCCGACATGGCCGAATACGAGGTCTTCGCCCAGCGCCACTTCTGGGGCAACCCCAACGTCAAGCGGTTCTCCACCCTGGTGGTCATGAACCGGGTGAAGCACGGGCTGACGGTGCCGGTGCCTACATCGGCTTGAGCCCCAGCGCGTCGATCATCTGCCGGTACTTGGCGACCTGCGCCACCGCGTAGGCGTCGGCATCCTGCGGGCTCATCGGCCGCAACAGCAGCCGTCCTTCGGCTTCCATCCGCTCGCGCAGGTCGCGCTGCTCCAACGCATACCCCACCGCGCGGCGCAAGGTGTCCACGGCTGGCGCCGGCGTATCCTGCCGCACGTAGTAGCCGCCCGCGATCGTGTAGACGAAGTCCGGGATGGTCTTGCTTTGCGAGATCAGCGGCAGCTTGGCCAGCGGCGGGGGCAAGGTGTCGGAAAAGCTGGTCAGGATCTTTATCTGCTGCTGCGCCCCCATGCCTTCCATCGCCTGTTGGTAGGGCAGGACGGCGAAATCGACCTGCCGGCCGATCAGGTCCTGCAAGGCGGGCGCCGCGCCGCGATAGGGCACGTGCAGGAATTCCGCACCCACGCGCCGGCCCAGGTACTCGGTCATGATGTGGTACAGGGAACCCACCCCGACGCTGCCGAAGGTCAGGGGCTTGGCGCCTGGCCGCTTGGCGTAGGCGATGAAGTCATCGACGTTCGATACGGGTAAGTCAGCGCGCGCCAACAGCACGATGGTGGCTTCGCTGATGGGCTGGGTCAGGCGGAAGTCTTCGGGCTTGTAGCGGGCCGCCGTGTTCAGGAACGGGCTCAGGATGACTTCGTTGGCCGATCCATGCAGGAAGGTGTAGCCGTCGGGGGCGCTGGTCAGCACGCGGCGCGCGCCCAGCATGCCCGCGCCACCGCCCACGTTCTCGACGATGACCTGCTGCTTGAGCGCATGGGCGATGTGCACGCCGAACTGCCGCGCCGAGGCATCGCTGGCGCCGCCGGCCGGATACGGCACGATCAGGCTCAAGGGCTTATCGCCGGGGTAGTCCGCGGCCTGCGCCAGCGGGGCGGCAGCGCAGGCCGCCAGGCAAATGGCGGCCGCCCGGGCCGGTAGGTTCCAACGCATGCTGCTTCTCCCTTGTCATTGCTGTTGTCGAGGCAGCCGGGTTCCCGGACTGCTTCACGCAGTCTAGGCAGCGGCGTTTGCCCGCATCAATGTCGGGCGGCCGGTCGGATCATTGTGAATTCCGCAACGATGCGCTGCCGGCCTGGGGGGGGCGGCATCAGTGCGGAAGGTTCAGGCGCGGACGGCTCAGGCGCGCCGGGGCTCCAGGGCGGGAAACGTCTTCAGGATGTGGCGCAGCATGCTGGCGGTCGCGGGCGCCAGGTGCCGGCCCGCCAGGCTGATGACGTGCGTGCGGCTGTTGTTCAGGATGGGATTGGCCAGCGGCAGCGACACCATCTGGCGGAACTGCGCGCCTTTGAGCGGCATGGACAGCGGGTTTACGACATAACCCAGCCCCTGGCTGGCGAACTCCCACAGGATCTTGAACGAATTGGTCAGCAAGGCTGGCTTGAGCTTGACGTTTTCGTCCAGCTCCGCCGCCTGGATGTGCTGGCGCACGCCGAACGATTCGTCCATCGCGGCCCAGCCGTGCGGCGCCAGGTCCGCCAGCCGCAAGGCCCGGCGCGTGCGCGCCAGCGGGTGGTCCTTGTGCACATGCACGCGCATCGGCGCGGCGCGGGAATAGTGCGACCGCAGCCGCACATCGTTGGGCGGCTGGAAGGCCAGGGCGATCTGCGCGCGTTCCTCCACGATGCAGCGCACGGTTTCGTTGGTGCCGGCCACATGGATGCTGTAGGTGATGTCGGGATGCTCGCGCACGAACGAAAGTAGGACGGGTTCCCACAGCATGTCGACGAACCCTTCGCCCAACGCCAGCTCGACGTGGCCGCGGGTGGCGCTTTTCAGGTTGTTGACCTCGGCCTGGAAGGACTCATTCAAGTCCTGCTGCCGGCGCGCGAACAGCGCCACCAGGCGCCCCGCATCGGTCGGCACGACGCCGCGTCCGCGGCGTTCCAGCAAGGTCAGCCCCGTGTCCGCCTCTAGCCGGGCGATGGCGCGGCTGATGGCCGACGGATCGGTATTCAACTGGTCGGCCGCGGCGCGCAGCGTGCCGGTCTCGATGACTTGCAGCAGACACAGCGTCCGCTTGAACTCCAGGACATCATCCATCAGGGCTTCCTTGCCGCGGTCTTGGCGTGGGGTTGGATCGTTGCAAAAACCGCATCGATAAGACTTGATCATTGCTATCGGCTTTGTACCCGCGCCTGTCTATAGTCGGTAGCCGTATTTCCCCCAAGCCGCCTTACGGAGACCCCGCCCCATGGCCATCGTCCAATCGCCCGTCAGCCCCGACCTGCTGCATCAAATGCGCGAATGGCGCCGCGATCTGCACGCGCATCCTGAAACCGCCTTCTGCGAATTCCGCACGGCTGACCTGGTGGCCCGGGAGCTCGAACGGGCCGGCGCTGTCGTTCACCGCGGGTTGGGCCAGACCGGCGTGGTGGGCACGATGACGCGAGGCGAGGGGCCGGTGATCGGCCTGCGCGCCGACATGGACGCGCTGGACATGCAAGAGCTGGGTGACGCCTCGCACCGTTCGACCATCGCCGGCAAGATGCATGGCTGCGGCCACGACGGCCATACCGCCATGCTGCTGGGCGCGGCGCATCATCTGGCCGGCGATCCCGGCTGGCGGGGTACGCTGCATTTCATTTTCCAGCCTGCGGAAGAGCACGCGGGCGGCGGATTGGCGATGGTGCGGGACGGCCTGTTCACGCAGTTTCCCTGCGACGCCGTCTTCGCGCTGCACAACTCGCCCAACCTGCCCTTCGGAACGGTGGCAACCCGAGTGGGCACCGTGATGGCCAACTGCGATACCTACGAGATCACCGTGACGGGCAAGGGCTGCCACGCAGCTCAGCCCGAACATGGCGTCGACCCCATCGTGGCGGCGGCGCAGGCGGTCACCGCCATGCAGACCATCGTCAGCCGCAACGTCAAGCCCACCGACGCGCTGGCGCTGAGCCTCACGCAGATTCACGCGGGCGACACGTGGAACGTCGTGCCCAACAGCGTGCTGCTGCGCGGCAGTTGCCGTACGTTGACGGCCGCTACGCGCGACCTGGCCGAACGCCGGCTGCGTGAGGTGTGCGCCGGCGTGGCGATGACCTCCGGCACCACGATCGACGTGCAGGTGTTCCGCGGCTATCCCGCATGTATCAACACCGAGGCCGAAGTGCGCTTGGCCGCCCGGGCGGCGGCGCGGGTGGTGGGCGCGGAACAGGTGGACACGGCCTGCACGCCGCGGATGGGGTCGGAGGATTTCGCCTACATGCTGGAGCAGCGTCCCGGCGCGTATGTGTTCGTGGGCGCGGCCCGTCCGGGGCAGGACAATCCGCCTGTGCACAACCCGTACTACGATTTCAACGACGACATTCTGCCCTTGGGCGCGCACTATTGGGTGGAACTGGTGAAGGAAGCGATGCCGGCATAAGCCGCGGCGCCACGGCTCAGCCGGATTCGGTGGCCGCGGGCGGCGGCCGCGTCGCCAGCATGGCGCCGGCCTCGTCCGAAATGCTGCGCAGATGCAGGTCGCGCTGCGGGAACGGGATCTCGATGCCGGCCTGTTTCAGCGCCGTGTACATGCCCGTCAGCATGTCGCTGCGGATATCGATCCAGCGGTCGAAATCGGTGGTCCAGGCGCGCAGGCTGAAGTCCAGCGTACTGGCGCCGAAACCCATGAACAGCACCACGGGCGCCGGGTCGGCCACGATGCCGGGCGTTTGCCGCGCCACGCCGTTCAGCAGCGCGATCACCTGCGCAGGGTCGGTGCCGTATGCCAGCCCGACACTGATTTCGATGCGACGGCTGCGGTCCAGCATGGTCCAGTTCGTCAGTTTTTCGGACAGCAAGGTGCCGTTCGGCACGATCACATCGGCGCCTTCGAAAGTCTTGATCCGCGTCGCCCGCATCCCGATCTCGCGCACTTGCCCCGACGTGCCGCTGATGTCCACGACATCGCCGGGCTGGATCGGGCGTTCGAACATCAGGATCAGGCCCGACACGAAGTTGTTCACCACGTTCTGCAGGCCGAAGCCGATGCCCACGCCCAATGCGCCAAACACGATGGTCAGTTGGCTGGTCTGGAAGCCCGCCGCCGACAGCGCGATGCCCAGGCCCAGCAGCAGCACCAGGTAATAGGTCAGCGACGCGATGCTGTTGCCCACCCCGCGAGGCAGCGCCATGCGCGTCAGCACCTCGTCGTGCAGGACCAGGCGGATGGTGCGCGCGGCCCAGAACGCGATCACCACCGAGATCAGGAACACCAGGATGTTGCCCAGGCTGATCGATATCGTCCCGACGGCCAGCGTGTAAGAGAGCAGTTCGGCGACGAAGGCGTAGGTCGACCGCAGCACCCGGAAGCGGTCCATGGCGTAGACCGCCCAACCCACGGCGGCGGCCGCGGTCAACAGGCGGATCAGCAGTTGCACCAGCGGCGGCGCATGCTCGCGCGCCAGCCGGAAGCGAGAGATCCCCTGACGCGCCAGCAGCAGTTGCAGCAGCGTGGTGATAACGGTGACGCCCGCGTAGAGCACCAGCCCGAAGTAGCCGCTGCCGATGACGGCGCTGGTCAGCATTTCGGCCAGGGACACATTGCCGAACAGGTTGGCGGCCAGCGACGCGCACAGCAGCGCCGCGGCGCCCCAGGCGATGGCCCGCAAGGCGCGCATCTGCCGCGTGGGGGCGACGGGCACCGCCTTGTGGCCGCGGCGCATCAACCACAGGATGGCGGCCAGCGCGACGGCGGTCAGCGCCACCGTGGACAGCCGGTAGAACAGCGTGTTGGCCAGGAACAGGAATCCCAGGCGCTCGGCCAGGAACAGGCCGGTGATGACATGCGGCCACTGATCCATCTGGCGGCGGACCGAGGGCGGCAGCAAGCGCAGCACCGGCACGGCCGCCAGCACCAGCGCGACCTGCTGCACCATCAAGGGGGCGTCCGGCTCCAGCGCCAGCACGCCCAGCATGGCCAGCAGCAACCACGTCGACAGGGGGCGGCCAAGCACGCCTGCCGCGGTTTCGCTCATGACGCCCGCCCGGATCGCGTCCCGGCTTTTTCGCGCCAGCCATAGCAGCAGCGGCAGCAGCACCAGCTGCAATATGCGCAGCGCGCGCTGGTTGCCGCTTTCGGCCGCGTTGTAATCGCGGGCGAAACGCACTTCGATGTCCAGCCCCGTGCGCAGCAGCGCCATCGTGTCCTGTCCCGAATCCGGGGTTTGGCTAAGGGCCCACAACGGGGGCGAATCCACGCGCATCAGGCGGGAATCGATGTAGTCGATGGCGTCGGTCACCGAACGCTGGCCGGCCTTGATCCGTTCCTCGATGGCGGCGGCGCGCTGCTCCAGTTCGGCTTGCCGCGACAGCGGCCCGGACAAGGCCTGCCCGGCCGCGGTCAACTGCGCCAGCACCGCATCCATGCGGTCGGTCAGCGCGGGCGGCAGGTTGGCCGCACCCGCGGCGTCCTTGATCGCCTGCCACGCGGCGCGCCGCCGGAACAATTCCGCCGCGTCGCTGGCGTACCAGGAGGTGGCCTGACGCAGGTCTGATCGCCAACGTGCCAGCCGGTGGGCGTCAAACAGCCAATGCCGCTCCAGGCTTTCCACCCGCATGATCGGCAGGGTGCGCAGCTGGGCGGGCTGGAATTCATAGAGTTTTTCGTCGGCGGACTTGGCGATGGCGTCCAGCGTGGGTGTGAACGCCGTGCCCGGGTCGGCCGTCGCTACGCGTTGCAGCACGCCTTCGGCGTACCGCAGGTCGGTATCCGCCCGCAGCGGGATGTCCGCCATCTGGATGGCCTCGGGCGGAGCTGGGGCGGGCGCCGCCGGCGCCGAGGCCGTTTGCGCGCTTGCAAGGCCCGGCAGGCCAAGCAGCAGTCCGAACAGGCAGTGGAGGATTCGTGCTCGGACGCGCATGTCGCGACTCCGTTGGGATGCGGCGAACCGGGGGGCTACCCACTCTAGCGCATCACCAGTCCGCCGTCCACGAACAGCACCTGCCCGGTCATGAATCCGCTCCAGTCGGACGCCAGGAACAACACGGGGCCGGCAACGTCCTCGGGCCGGGCGATGCGCCGCAGCGGCGTGGCGGAGATCAGCTGCTCGCGGAACGATTCCTGCGTGCCGCCGCTGGCCTGGGTCGGGTAGACCAGGCCGGGGGCGACGCAGTTCACGCGGATGCCGTAGGGTCCCAGTTCGGTGGCCAGATTGCGGCTGAACGCCACCAATGCCGCCTTGGCGGTGGTGTAGTCGTGATATGGCACCACCGGATGCTCGACCAGGTTGCTGGCAATGTTGACGATGGCGCCTTGCGCGCGCTGCTTGAAATGCGGCAGCACGGCGCGGCAGACATTGAACGCCGCACCGACGGCGCCGTCGAACTGCGATTGATAGTCCTGCCAGCCGAGGGCGTCGAACGCGGTGCGCTGCCGGGGATCGAACGCGTAATGCCGCAAGGCGTTGTTGACCACCACATCCAGCCGGCCCGCGTCTTGCACGATGCCGTCGACCATGGCGCGCACCGCCTCCGGCGAGCCGACATCGGCCTGCACGGCCCAGGCGTCGCCGCCGGCGGCCTGGCATTGCGCCACCACGGCCTCGGCCGCCTCGGCATTGCTCAGGTAGTTGACGACCACCGTCGCGCCTTCCCGCGCAAAGCTGCGGGCGATTTCGGCGCCGATGCCGCGGCTGGCGCCGGTCACCAGCACCACCTTGCCTGTGAACTTCAGGGCGGCGCTCATGTCAGGCTGCCGGCAGCAGGCTGGTGTCGACGGCGGCGGCCACGTCGATGCGATTCTGGATCAGGCCCAGCTTGCGATAGGCATCGGCGGCCTGTTGCAGCAGGTCCAGATCCAGCGTGCCCAGCGGACGGCCGCCGGAAGCGATCGAGGCCGCATTGCGCAGCCGGATCACTTCCAGGTTGATGGCCCGGTCGGTGCCGTCGATGGCGCGCTTGCCGGCCAGCGTTGCGGCTTCTTCCGGCTGGGCGATCATCCACGCGGCGCTGTCGCGGTAAGCCTTCAGAAACGCGCGCAGTAGCGGCTGCTTTTGCTGCAGGACGGCTTCCCTCACCACGAACAGGTCGCTGGACACGTTCAGGGTGTCGCGCACTTCCATCACATTGACCTCGCCCAGGCCGCGCCGGCGTCCCACGAGCAGGCCGGTATCAGTGGCGGCTGTGGCGTCGACCTGGCCTTGCAGCAGCGGGGCGAAATTCAGCACGCCCGTCACGACGATTTCAACGTCGGCTTCGGTCAGGCCGGCCTGATGCAGCATCACCAGCAGGTTCTGGCGCGTGCCGCTGGCCAGGCTATAGACGCCGATGCGCTTGCCTTTCAGGTCCGCCGGCCGCGTGATGTTGGCCAACTTCAGCGACACCACGTTGAAGACGTTCTGCGGATAGATGTCGTAGATGGCGCGCAGCTTCTCGCCCTTGTCCAGGGCCATGAAGAACGAGCCCGGGTCGGTGAAAGCCACGTCGGCCTGGCCGCTGAGAATGTTGCGGATGGCGTCACCGCCGCCCGCGCCGGGCAGGTAGACCAGCTCCACGCCCTGCGCCTTGAAGAAGCCCTTGTCGGGCTCGGCCAGCAGGTTGGTGATTTCGCTGATGGGCTTGCTCCAGCCGGCCAACGTGACCTTGCCTGCGGCGGCGTCTTGGGCGCGTGCGGCCGCCGGCGCCAGGGACGCCGCGGCGAAGCTCGCGGCTGCGGTCAGCAGCGCGCGGCGGGTGGGGGAGGGGAGCATGGGACGAGTCCTGAAGAATGTCATGAGTGATCGGCGTAGGGGCGCAGCAAGCGCCGCTCCAGCATCAGCGTGACCTGATAGCCCAGCAGCCCGATGGCGGCGATGGCCGTCAGCGCCGCGAACATGAGGGGCGTGTCCATCATGCCCTGCGCAGCGATGATGACGGCGCCCAGCCCGCGGCTGGCGCCGATGAATTCGCCCACCACGGCGCCGACCAGTGCCAGCACCAGGGCCACGCGCAGCCCGGCCAGGATGCCGGGCAGCCCCGCGGGCAGTTTCAGGCGCAGCAAGGTCTGCGCGCGCGAGGCGCCCAGCATGCGGAACAGCTGCAGCCGGTTCGGATCCACCTGCCGCAAGCTGGTCAGCGTGTTTTCCATCAAGGGGAAGAAGCAGATCAGCGCGGTCATGACGACGGTGGGCGCCATGCCGAAGCCGAACCACAGCACGAACAGCGGCGCCAGCGCCAGCTTGGGCACGACCTGGCTGATGATGACGTAGGGCTTGAGCACGCGATCCAGCAAGGCCGATTCGGCCAACGCCACGCCCATCGCCAGCCCGGCGGCGCCGCCCAGCGCCAGCCCCAGCAGCATTTCGGCCAGCGTGGCGCCGATGTGCGGCCACAGATAGCCGGTGGCAAGGCTCGTCCACAGCGTCGTGGCCACGGCGGAAGGGGCGGGCAGCACCAGCGCGGAAATGCCCGCTTGCCTGACAACCGCCTCCCAAGCGCCGATCAGGACGACCAGCAGCGCGACCGCTAAAACGCGGGACGTGAAGGCGGCCTTCATGGGCGGGCCCCGTTCATGAATTCGAACACCTGCGCGCAATATGCATTGAACGCGGCGCCGTGCCGCATGGACTGCGTGCGCGGCGCGGGCAAGTCCACGTGCAGGTCGGCCACCATGCGGCCTTGGTGCATGACCGCGACGCGGTCGCCGAGGTAGACGGCTTCGCTGATGTCGTGCGTGACGAACAGCACCGTTGTCTTGCGCAGGCGGCACATCCGCATCAGGTCGTCCTGCAGCTCGCCGCGCGTGATGGCGTCCAACGCCGCGAAGGGCTCGTCCAACAACAGCAGGGCCGGCGCAAGGATCAGTGCCCGCGCCAGTGCCACCCGGCTCTGCTGGCCACCAGACAGTTGCCGGGGGTAATGCTGGGCATGGTCGGACAGGCCCAGCATCGCCAGCAGTTCGTGTGCGTGCGCGGTGTCCTCCGAAGACGGTCGGCGTTGCAGCGACACGGGCAGCAGCACGTTGTCGATCACGCGGCGCCATTCCAGCAGAGTAGGGGCCTGGAACACATAGCCCAACTGCGGGCCGGGGGCGGCGGGCGTACCGTCCCACAGGCGGATGTGGCCGGACTGCGGCCTCAGCAGGCCGGCGGCCAGTTTCAGCAGCGTCGTCTTGCCGCAGCCGCTGCGTCCGACCAGGCAATGAAATCCACCGGCCTCCAGTCGCCAATCGATACCGTCGACGATGGGTGGGCGGCCCGGGTAGGTATAGACCGCCCGTTCGATGTCCAGAAAAGGCCGGGTCACAGCGGCGTTCATGGCTCGTAGGACGCGAACGGATCGGCCGCGGCTTCGGCGGACTGCTCGATTTCAGTCATGCGGACGAGATCCAGCAAATTGAAGCGGCCATCGTGATGCCAGCCGGCTTCGGGCACGCTCATCGCGCCGATGGCGCTCACGCGGGTGACGCCTGCCGTGCCCAGTTGTTCGGCCAGGCGGTACAGCTCTTCCGGTGTGGCGGCCACGCCGGCGGACTGCAGGAATTCGCGGCGGCACGCCACTAGTGGCGCCACCTCGTCCAGCGCGTCGATGCCGGCCACCGTGATGCTGCGCTGCAGAGCGGTCGGCGCCAGGAAGGCCGCCTCATCGACGTAGGCCACGCTCCATGCCGTTTCCATGTCGGCGATCAGCGCGTCCGCGCCGTCCGGGGTCAGCGTCCATTCGATCGACTGCCGCCATTTCGCCACGGCGGCCGATTCTTCCAGGTCCAATGCGCGCCGCGGAAAGCGTCGCTGCAGATTCGACAGCTCGCCGGCCAGGTAGCCCGCGAAATCGCGCGGCGAAACCTTGCCGCCGCGTTGCACATAGAACACGTGCGGCGAATAGCATCCCTGCTGGTCGTAGCGCATCACGTCCCACGCCGCGCGCCGGGCCAAGGCGGGCGCCTTCTGGGCGTCCAGCGCCATTGCGCTGACCACGCCGAAACCCAGCTTGTGCCCGTGCGCCAGAAAGCGTGCCGTGACCGGCAGGCGGCGCTGGATGGCGTGCAGCGCGTCGTTGCCGCCGTAGGCCACGACCGTATCGGCCTGGGCATAGAGCGCCGACGCGTCTTCGTCGCCCGCGCCGCGCCACCACACCACGGCCAGGCAATCGGCCAGCGGCGGGTGCACCTCGGCCAGCAAGCGCGCAAACCAGCCCGCGAACAGCGGTTCGGCGCTGGGCAGTTTTCCGATGTTGCCGGCCTTCACCAGCAAGCCGCAGACCAGGCTCCACAACGCCAGCGCGGGCACGTTGCCCGCCCAGCTATGCGCGAGCAGCTGCGGACCGTAGGCGCGCACCGCGCCGCCCTTGGCGGCAGGCTGGAAGCCGTCCAGCACTTTGGGGTTGGCGAAGTCTTCGGCCACGAAGCGGTGCAGTTGTGGTGCGCGGAACGTCTTGAAAAAACCGGTCAGCCCCAGCCGCACCATCTCGGCGTCGTAGCCGCTGACGATCGGCAGTAGCGCGTCGGCCTGCCGCCGGTACGGGTCGTTGGGGTCAAGCAGGCGGGCGATGGCGCGGTCGATGACTGCGATGATCTCCGACACCGTCATCGTCTTCAGATGCTGCGCGCTGGCGCGTTTGACGCGCTCGGCAATCGCCTGCATCTGCAGCGCGGTCAACACCGGCACCGCGACGTCGACGCGCTGGTCATCCTGCTCGAACGGCAGGGTCTGCCATTGGACGTCGGCCGCAGCCAGTCCTGGCAAGTATCCCGCCTCGACCCGGACCGTGTTCATGGCGTTGCCGACCGGATGAATTCTTCCACCGCCAGCGAGCATCCCTTGGCCTGCGCGCCCTCGGCGCGGCCCAGCAGCAGGAAGCCGCCGTCTGCCGGCAGGCCGACGTCTTCCGTCAGGATGGTGTTGACCGAATTGAAGTTGCCCAAATCGCAGTGCGCCAGGATGCCGCGTTCACCGGCCGGCACGGTGCGGCCGGTGGCCGGA
>Ga0213827_1000376_pt1 | contig 39312 bp, 57 predicted proteins | sample MC6MC0898MG_FD_180669 | JGI IMG/M metagenome (GOLD analysis project Ga0213827, IMG submission 180669) | Enriched soil aggregate microbial communities from Iowa State University, Ames, United States - MC6-MC0898-MG | ecosystem: Environmental > Terrestrial > Soil > Unclassified | place: USA: Iowa...
CCGGGGCGCCTTCAAGGGCCTGAAAGGCGCGATCAAGCCGGTTGTCGTCACCCTGCGCGGCCGCTTGAAAGAAGTGGATATGGGCGACTGGAAGCCCGGCGACAAGGCCGAGATCAAGCACGCCATCGGCCTCACTTACTACAAGCTGGAAGTCGACGGCCGCCTGGTCTACGAAATCGACCCGCTTGGCATGCGCCGCGTTATCGATGGCGTCGACCAGCTGGCCGAACAACGCACCGCCCTGGGCCTGTAACCCCCTCCCTGCATACAAGGACACCGCACCATGACCACCGCAAAAAATCCTGCCTGGCTGACCCTCGAAAGCGACCGCGTGACCGTAACGCTGAGCAAGCCCACCGAGTTGAACGGCATTCAGGCCGACCGTATCACCCTGCGCGCCCCGACCGTGCGCGATATCCGCGCCGCCGGCGCTACCGGTGGCGGCGACGACGAGCAGCGCGAGCTGAACCTGTTCGCCTCGCTCGCCGAGGTCGGCAACAAGGATCTGGAGGGCCTGGCCCTGAAAGACTACACCCGCTTGCAGACCGGATATTTTCGCCTGGTGCAAGACGACGAGCTTTGACCCCAGGGTGCAGAAGCAGCTGGCCAAGCGGCTGGCTGCTGAGCTGAATTTCTCGGCTGCAGAAATCACCGACATGGCCTACGCAGACATGGTGTGGTGGCTCTCAGACTGAGCCATTAGGGGGTTAACCGATGGCAAGAATGCAGTTAGCGCTGGTAATTGGCGGCGCCGTCGCATCTTCGGTCGGCGCCGCGTTTAAGACGGTCGAAGGCCGAATCCAGAAGCTGGAGGAAAAGGGCAACAAGGCCAAGGTGCTGAAAAGCACCATTGGCGAAACCATGAAGCTGCAGGCCGAGTGGAAGCGGGCGCACGACAGCGGCGCCGCCGGCGCCGATAAGTTGCTGCGCCGGCTCAACGGCAACTTAGACGCGCTGCGCCGGCAGGGCGTCGAGGTCGGCCGCCTTGGCCGGGAATACCAGCGCCTTGGCCGTGAGGCGCGGTCCGCCGACCTGCAGGTCAAGGGTCATCAGCAGATCAGCCAAGGCAAATCGGCGCTCAAGACCAACATGGGTGCCGCTGCGGTTGGGGTGGGCCTGACGGCCGTGCCGACCAAGATCAGCGCGGACTATCAAGCGATTATCCGTGACATTGCGATCAAGGCCGATGCGGTCAACAAGCCCGAGGAAGTGCAGCTAAGCCGGACGGTGATCCAGACGGCCACCGATACCGGCATGGCGCGCAATGATGTGGCCGACCTGATCAACCAGTTGGTCGGTGCCGGCATGGAGCTGGACAAGGCCATGGCCTACGCGCCGACGGCGGCCAAGTTCGCCGTTGGCCAAGGCGCCTCTGGCGTCGATACGGCCAGCATGATCATGGCCCTGCAGCAAAACGCCAAGATCAACGATCCCAAGGTTATGCAGCAGGCCCTGGAGGCCATTGCTTACCAAGGCCAGGCGGGCAGCTTCGAAGCCAGCGACATGGCCAAGTGGTTCCCGCAGCTGTTGGCCGGCATGGAGAAAAACGGGATTACCGGCCTTGAGTCGGTCACGTCCCTGGGTGCCATGCTGCAGGTGCAAATGAAGACCGCCGGCAGTTCGGACGAAGCCGCCAACAACTTCAAAAACTGGATGGAGAAGATCGGCGCCGGCGACGTGGTGAAGGCCTACAAAGACGTAGGCATTGACTATCAGGCCTCGCTGAACACTGGCCTGCAGAAGGGCATGAGCGTTATTGAGTCGTCCATGTCCTTGGCGATGAAGTACGTAGAAGCCACCGACCCGGCCAAGGCCAAAAAGATCAAGGACGCCCAGGCCGGAATCGACAAGGAAGTTGACCCGGAGAAGGCGAAAGCGGCGCTTGAGGCCCTGGAAAAGACCCTGCGCACCGGCGACCTGTTCGCCGACATGCAGGTCAAGGCGGCGCTAACCGCCTATGCGCAGAACCGGGGGCTTTACGCCGAGCTTAAGGCCGATTCGCAGAAGGCCACGGGCATTCTGGACAAGAACCTGGCCGAGCGCCGCGAAACGTCCTCCCAGCGCTGGGCCGAGCTTGGCCAGGCCTGGAGCGATTCGATGCGCAGCGTGGGCGATGCCATTCGGCCGGCGACCGACGCCGTGGCCCAGGGGCTGACCGCCGTGCTGCAGGGCATGACCACCTTGTCGGACAAGATGCCGGCGGTGGTCATGGGTATTGCGGGCCTGACGGCGGCGGTCGGCGCCGTGCTGGCTGTGCGTAGCGCGGGCAAGGTCGGCCTGGGTGCGCTCAACGTCGCACGCGGCCGCGCCTGGGGGCACCGGCGCGGTGGCAAGGTCGCCGAGGCGCCGGCTGAGTTGCCGGTACCCAAGACCGGCAGTCGTGTGCTCGACACCGGCCTGGGCGTGCTGGGCAAGGTGTTTGGTCGGGGTGGCGGCGCTGAGCCGCTGTCAGAGGCCAGCAACGACCCGCAGCGCGTGTTCGTGGTCAATGCCGATGCCATCGGCCGGCTGGGTGGTGCCGTCGCTAATAACGGCCCTGCAGAGCCTGCCAGCCGTCGTGCGCGCCGTCGGCGCCGGCGCCGTGCCGGTTCGCTGACTGATTCGCGCCGCACGCCCAGTGTTGCGCCCCCGGTGCGGGTGGCTCCCGTTGCGGCTCCGGTGGCACCAGTAGCGGCCAGGCCGGCACCGATGCATCTGCCGGCAGCGGGCGTTTCAGCGCTCGCCGGCGCCGGCGAGGTGGCGGGCGAGGCCAGCAACCTGGGGCGCATGGTGCGCAGTGTGCGTGGCGTGACCAAGGCGGTCGCCAAGCTGCCTGGCGGCAAGTTGGCCGACGTGGTGCCGGGCGCCCTGGATGTTGCGTTGAACGCGGAAACCCAGGACGAGAAGGCCGAAGGGTATGGCGGGGTGGCCGGCAGCATGGCCGGTGCCTGGGCAGGTGCTGCTGCAGGTGCGGCCATTGGTTCGTTCGTACCCATCATCGGTACGGCTGTGGGCGGTGCTGTAGGCCTGGCCCTGGGTGGCCTGGGCGGAGAGGCTTTTGGTGGCTGGCTGGGCAAAAAGCTGTTTGGCGAGGACAAGGCCCCTGACGCGGCCGAGGACAAGCCGCAGACCCAGGAGGCACCCAAGGTCGAGGTTCCGCAGATCGGCGCCGCCGTGCAGCCCAAGGCGCCGGCCATTGGCGAGGCGGTGCGCGCCAAGCCCCCGGTTCCGGCCGAGGACAAGCTGCAGGCCAAGCCGGCGCCCAAGGTTGAGGTTCCGCAGATCGGCGCCGCTGTGCAGCCCAAGGCGCCGCCGGCGGTCGAGGCTCCGGCCATTGGCGAGGCAGTACGCGCCAAGCCTGCAGCACCGGCCGAGGCGCCCGCCATGGATGCCAAGCCGGAAGCTGCGCCGGGTGCGGTGGTGCGCGCCATGGTCAAGGAAGCCCCGCCGCCGGCGCCGCTGCCAGAGGTGGCCAAGTCGGCCGCCCCGGCGAAAGCGCAGGCGCCTAAGCTCGATCAAACCATCACCTTTTCGCCAACCAACACCATCACGGTCAATGGCGACGTGAAAGACCCTGCGCAGCTGGCCCGCGAGCTGGAGCCGTACAACCGTGCACAGTTTGAGCGGTTCCTGCGCGAGACGGCCGGCCGCCAGGTGGCCACCCCGTTGTTTGACGATCCGCACTTGTAAGGAGGGCCGATGGCCTACATGGAGCAATTGCAATCAAGCCTCAAGTGGCTGATCCAGGCAGGCGAGGCTGGGCGGGTGAGCCTGGACGGCATGCTTGGGCCACTGACGGGCGCGATCAGCGAAATCACCGGCGCCGCCGGCGAGCTGGAAAACATACCGATTGTGGGCCCTGCCGTCGGCGAGAAGTTGGGGCGGGTGATGCGCACGATCAGCGTTGCCCAGTCCCGAGCCGGTGAAGTGGCATCCACCTACGGCCGCACCGTTGCGGCGGCCGGCCAGGTGCAGGAGCGCCTGGGGACGTTCAAGGAGAAGGCCGGCAAGGTGAGTTCGGAAGTCAGCCGGGTGGCGGGCAACGTCAGCCCGTCGCTGGCCAACATTCTGCCCACCGGCGGCGGTGGCTCGCTGGCCACCCCGCTCACTGAGGCGGTGAAGCCGTTCCCGCATCTGCTGATCATTCAGCCGCTACGGCCGAACGCCCAGCCGTATTACTTCAACCTGGACACGGCCGCGTTTGACGAACTGAGCCGCAAAACCTCGGTGAAGTGGGCCGGCCAAGAGCGGCTGCGGCGCAGCACGGCGCAGCAGTCCGTAAGCCTTGGCGAAGAAACCATAACCCTCAAGGGCGCGATTTTCCCAGGCTTCAAGGGTGGGCTTAAGCAGCTGGACACCCTGCGCGGGATCGCTCGCGCCATGGAACCGGTGAACCTGACCACGGGCTATGGCGAGGTGCTGGGCAACTGGTGCCTGACCACCATAAGCGAGGATCAAAGTCACTTGATGGCCGGCGGCGTCCCCCGCAAGCAGGCCTTTACCCTGGAGTTTGTGAGCTATGGCGACGACCTGCAGAACGTCTGAGGGGGATCTGCTGGATTCGATCTGCCAGCGGCATTACGGCCACCTCAACGGCACGGTCGAGGCCGTGCTTGATGCCAACCCCGACTTGGCCAGGCAGGCGCAGCCGTACCGCGTGGGCCTGGTCATCCGCTTGCCCGACTTGTCGGCGCCGGCGGTGGAGCTGGTCACCCTGTGGGACTGATGGCCTAACCCCGCCCCGCATTGCGGGGCTTTCTTTTCGGCGCCGGCACTCGCCCGGCGTTACGCGTAACGAACCCCGCCCCGCGCGGGGTTTGTCGTCTCTGGAGTTCCCCCCATGAAACCCACGTTTCAAATCGTCGCGGACGGCAAGGACATAACCGCGCTGATCAATGACCGCCTGATACTGCTGCGCACGTCGGACAAGCCCGGCATGGAGTCGGACGAGTTCGAGCTGCGCATTGACGACCGCGCCCAGGCGGTGGCGCTGCCCAGCCGTGGCGCCAAGATCGAGGTCATGCTGGGTTACGCCGGCCAGGCCCTGGCGCGCCTTGGCAGTTACACCATTGACGAGATCGAGGTTACCGGCCCGCCCGACACCATCACCTTGCGTGGCAAGGCCAGCGACATGCGCGGCAGCGGCAAGACCACGCGCAGCGGCAGTTGGGAGGACAAGACCCTGGCGCAGATCGTCGCCGACATAGCCGGCCGTAATGGCTGGCAACCGGGGTGCCAGGTGGAAACCAAGGTGCCGCGCGTCGACCAGCGCAACGAATCCGATTTCAATTTCATCACGCGCCTGGCCAAGCAGTACGACTGCACCGCCAAGGTGGCCGACGGCAAGCTGCTGGTCATGCCTCGCCAAGGCGGGCAGAGCGCAAGCGGCAAGGCCTTTGGCGTGGTGACCATCAACCGCAACGACGTCAGCCGTTACACGTTCCGTCTCGGCGACCGCAGCACGCAAAAGGCCGTACAGACCCAGCACCAAGACCAGAAAACCGGTGTGCTGAAAGTCATCCAGCTGGAGAACGGCGAAGCCCCCGAGGGCCTGCCGGCCGTGCACACCGACCGCCATATCTACCCCGACGAATCCGCCGCCAAGCAGGCCGCCAAGGCGCGGTTGGCCGCGTTCAACCGCAGCACTGCCGGCGTGCGCCTGGAAATGGCCGGCCGTACTGATCTGTTTGCAGAACGAACCATCAACGCCCAGGGCTTCAAGGTCGGCCTCGATGGCGAGTACCTGGTGGATAGCGTGGAGCAGGTGTTTACCCAGTCCGGGTGGAGCACGACCGTGGAATGCAACGGCGGCAAGAAGGGCAAAGCGAAGGCCAAGGGCAAGAAAACGAAAACCGACAAGCCACTCCGGACGGTGGATGTCAGCTAGGCCACGCGGCCATTTACAGGAGTAACAACCGATGAGCATTACCCCACAACAGCTGCTGCAGATCCTCCCCAGCGCCGGCCCGAAAGCCGGCGTTTTTGCACCCGTGCTGAATGCCGCCATGGGCAAGTTCGGGATCGTCACGCCGGCGCGCCAAGCGGCGTTTATCGCCCAGGTCGGCCACGAGTCCGGACAGCTGCGCTACGTGCGCGAGCTGGGCAATGACAAGTACCTGTCCAAGTACGACACCGGCACGCTCGCCGCGCGGCTGGGCAATACCCCTGCGGCCGACGGCGATGGCCAGAAGTACTGCGGCCGGGGCCTGATCCAGATCACCGGCCGGGCCAACTACAAGGCCTGTGGCGAAGCCTTGGGCCTCGATCTGCTGAACCACCCGGAGCTGCTGGAGCAGCCGCAGCACGCGGCCGCGTCGGCGGCCTGGTTCTGGCACTCGCGCGGCCTCAACTCGCGGGCTGACCTGGGCGATATCGCCGGCATCACCCGCAAAATCAACGGCGGTTCCAATGGCATTGCCGAGCGTGTGGCGCTGTGGGAGCGGGCCCGCCAGGTGCTCGGGGCATGAGTGGCCTGGACTGGCGCCTGGCGCTCTTCGCGCTGCTGTTAGGCCTGGCGGTTGGCGGCCGCAGCGCCTGGCTGTGGCAGGCCAACGACTACGGCGGCCAGCTGGCCACCCAGGCGGCCGACTTTGCCACGGCGCGCGATACGGCCTCGCGTGAGGCCTTGGCCAAGGTCAAGGCCGTGCAAGACGAGCGCAGCGCCCTGGAACAGCGCCTGCAGGCGCAAAGCACAACCCATTACAAGGAATTGAAAGATGCCCAACAAGCTCGCCAGCGCCTCGCTGACCGCCTTGCTACTGCTGACCTACGGCTGTCAGTCCTCATTGCCAACCCCGCCGCCGGCGCCGGTGGTAACGGTGGGGTGCCAGCCGCCACCGGCGCCGGATGCCTGGTACATGGAGCCGCGCGCGCCGAACTTGACCCAGCGCATGCTCAACGAATTATCGCCATCACCGGCGACGGTGACGACGGATTGACGGCGCTGCAGGCCTGTCAGGCCTATGCCCGGTCGGTATCCGGGGGAAAGTTGTAACTAAGGCGAAATCTTTTTTGCCGAAAGGGGCAGGGCGGGACTACTATCGGTCAGCTCGACGGACGGCCGCTTATCGCCTTTCAGTGGGAGCGAAAGAAATATTTAAACAGTTTGGCTGTTAAAAGGCGGGCGCCCTTGCTATTCTTTGTGGCGTTCGCCCTTGCTCGGCAAGGAACGAAAGTAGAAAAAACAAGGGTTTAGAAAAAGAAAAAGCCCGGGGTTGGCGCCCCAGGCTTTTTGGTGATCGGCTCAAGCTATCAGCTCTAGCGACCGCAGCAAGGTCAGAGTTTAGCGGCCGGCCACCTTCTAAGCAAGCCCATTGCTTATTAGGGATAGCTGGAATGGCCGCACTCATGCCCGAGACTGGGCAGACCGAGCGCATGTGGGGGAAATCCCTTTACGCGCACCCAGGTACGAACCTGGGCACAGGCAACCGCTGCGGGCACAACCCCGAGCAGTTTGCCGCCGACCGCCTCGACCTGCCCAAGGTCAAGGCCGGCCACGGCTACCTGCCGCGCGTCCTTACCAAGACCATGAAGCGCTGCATTGAGTTCTTCAATGACCCCAGCCTGATGAAGTCGCTTGGCTTCCATAAAGACAAATTCAACCTCGACGGCAGCAATCGCCAGGTGCGCAGCGAAGACCGCGAAGCGGTGGCGCTGGTGTATCAGTCGATTGTGTCGTGCACTGACCTGGCATCGTTCCGCGTCGGTCATTACCTCAAAGACGGGCAGTTCCGCAATTACACCGCCCTGGAGCTGGCTGAGCGCTGCGGCATGGTGCGCGTGGGCAAGGACCCCGACCAGCCTGGCAAGCTCAAGCGCTTCCCGACCTCGCGTTTCTGGCGTGCATTCAAGCGCCTTAAGGGCGTGGGCGCCATTGAGGTGTTCGAGCAATTCGAAGAAAAGGAAAACGGCGACATGCGCGGCCGGCCGGCGATCAAGACGGTCAGCGAAAAATTCATGCGCCGCCTGGGCTCGATCACCGGCGGCGTGATGAAGAAGGCCCGTGCCAACGCCTATCAGCGCACAGCGGTGTTCCTGGCGCGTGCCCGCGTGTTCGGCATCCAGACTGTGCAGGAAGCCGACGAGCTGGACAGTCAGATTCAGGTAGACCTGATGCTGCGCGAAGTGTTCGGCACCAGCGCCAAGAACGCCAAGCCCAACCGCGCGCACAAGACGGTCAAGGTCAACGTTCACCGCGACGCCATCGAGCACGACGCGCTGCGCGCCGAGTGGGAAGCCTACTACGCCAAGATTGTCAAAAGCGTGGAGGCGGCCCTGGGTCGCCCACTGCGCGGCCCTAAAGAGCAAGTCGAGGCGCCGAAGAAAGCCGGCGCGCTGGACTTCCACAAGTGGCTGCTCGCCCAGGGTATAGAAACCTAGACCACCCTTCGCAAATCCTCCCCGAACCCTCGGGCGCCTCGCTGTGGGCGCTGTCAAAACCTCCCCCCGTACTACCCTCAAAACCTCCCATTTACACCCCTGCAGGCCCTTATAGCGGCCTGTAATCACCTCGCGGCACCCCCAATTCTGCGGTTATCCACAGCCCCGAGCAGCCTCCCCAAAGGCCGCGCTTATTAGGTGGGTATAAAGTGGAATTAAGTAGTAACTGTGCTTTTCCCCTTTCGTGCCAAAAAGAAAAGGGCCAGCCCTTACGGGCCAGCCCTGTTAATGCCTCGGCTGCGCCGAGATCATTCTTTATTTACGCCTGGCTTTGCCAGGCAGATGATGCCTACCGCACTTCGCGCCTGCGGCGCGGCGGTAGTCGGATTGTACACGACGCACCGGCATTGTCGCCTGCGGGGCTTCCGTTACAGTCAGAGCCGCGCCAAACCCCAGTACGACCGCCAAAGCACGCTAGCGGCTCTTCCTTCACTACGCCGGCGCTAACGCGCCAGTAGGTCGCGCATCCGCGCTCCGGGTGGACAGTGAGGGGGGTGGTCTTCGGCCTTGTGTCGACCTGCACAGATCGCGTCGCGAGAAAAGGCCCTGTGAGGCATTTTCAGCCCTGGGGCAGGGCAAGGCGGCGGGTGACCGGCTACGTTGCGCCTGGCGCATCGTGCGCGATTTGGGAGGCTTTGGCCGGGTGCGTTTTTGCTGCCGCCGGCGCTTGCGATTAATTTGATACCCTTGGGATTGACTTAAGGTATTAAATGGATATCCTTTGCGTATCCATTTCATTCTATAGGGATGCGCGTAATGGGAATTACACTTGTCGGCCATACGAAAGGCGGCATTGGCAAAACCACGACCACGGTGCAACTGGCCGCTGGCCAGGCCCGTCAGGGCAAATCGGTGCTGGTGGTTAACGGCGACCGGCAAAAATCGCTTACCAATGCCATCGAGCGTCGCGCGGCGGCTGGCATCGCTCCAATCCTGGCCATGGTGGCGTATCCCGACGGTGACGAGTTGCGCGCCCAGGTACTGCGCCTGCGTGATCAGTACGATGAAATCATCATTGACGCCGGTGGCCGAGACAGCACCGCCCTGCGGCATGCCATGATGATTGCTGATTTGATGCTGGTGCCGATGGAGCCGGGCGACTTCGAGCTGGATGCGCTGTTCGATGAGCTGATCCCGCTGATCAATTCGATTCAGGCAGAGCGTGGGGATAACCCGCTGCCGATCTACTCATTCCTGAACAAGGCCGAGCCTAAGAAGTTTTCCGCCGACAACCTTTACGCGGAGAAGGTTTTGAAGGGCCTTGCTGAGTTGAATTACCTGCCGAGGACCGTGGTCCGCCGCAAGCCTATCTCGTCGGCGTCGGCCCGAGGCCTGTCGGTGCATGAGGTTCCCGCCCGCGACCGCGACCCTAAGTCAATCAAGGAAGTCGACGCATTGATCGACGCAATTTTCTGATGCTCTTTGAGTATCCTTAAGGTATTCTTATGGCATCCCTTAGATATTGGAAAAATATCCCATGTCCCGTCTAATCGAACGAGCTAGACCTGCCGCTGCCGACCCTGACGCAGAGCGTGCTGCGGTGAAGGTTGCCGCTGCGGCGCCAGACAGCGGCCCGCGCAAAAGCGTGCGCGGTAATCGTGAAATGTTCTCCGTCGGACTGGAGCCGTCATTCCTGGCTGAGGTAGACGCGTTCCGTGAGCGTAACGGCAACCTGTCGCGGCCGGCCCTGATCAAGATTGCTTTACGCCGACTGATGGATGCCGGCTTGTAGTAGACCCTGAATCACTTAAGCCCGCCCCGACCTCCGGAGGCGGGTTTTTTAATGTCTAAAGAATCCCTAAAAGATATTCAAAGGATACTCAAAAGGTATTTAAACAGTATTCCTGTTGGGGTATAGTTTGCTCAACACGAACCCGGAGACGCCCCATGGCCCGCAAGCAAGCTGCCGCCCAGTCACCCCTGCCAGACGAACAACGCCCTGAATTCCTCGCGCTGCTGGCCGAGCTGCCGGCCGCCAGCGAGGTAGCGGCGCTGGAGCGCATCGCCGATGACAGTCTGGCGCTGTTCAATGACGCCGTGCGCGGCCATGCCCCGGAGCAGGCGGCGCTGGCCCGGCGGCGCTGGGAGGCGGTGGTGTACCGTCAGCATGGCGATAGCTTCTTTGGCTGTAGCGCTGACGACGGCGCCAAGACCCGCTTGTTGGCCCGCCAGGCGGCGCAGCCTGGCGCGGTGCCGGGCTGGGGTCAGGATGGCCAATGGTTCGCCGAGGTCAACGGCATGCGCCTGTGGATCAAGGCCAGGCACTGGAGCAGTCATGCTTCGCTGGAGTTTCACGCGATTGACGCCGACCAGCCGTTTATTAGCGAAACCGGTTACCGCGCCCATTACCTTGACTACCAGCAGTGGCTGGGCCATGAGTTCGGCGCGGCGGTGCGCTTGGAGCTGGAGCGCGGCCTGCAGGGCAAGGGCATGGGGCCCAGGTCGATCAAGGCCGAATACCGTGAGCGCCTGGACGTACCTGCGTGGCTTGCGCCGGCGCTGGAAGGCGTTATGGGTAACGGCCAGCAGGCACTGCCGCTGTCTGGGCGCGCCCCCCTTGAGGTGCCGGCGGCGCTGCCAGTGGTACCGGATGAGCCGAAGGCGCCGATGAGCAACGCGGACCGCCAGCGGGCATTCCGCCAGCGGCAGAAGGAGCAGCGCGCGCAGGCCAAGGCCGAAGGGCGCCGCACTTTCGAGCTGAGCGACGTGGACTTGTCGCACCTGTGGATTGCCCTGAATACCCATATCGCCTTTGATGAGCCGCTGGACTGGCAGCTGCAGGGTTTCCGCGAGCTGGCCGGCCGCTTGTTCGCCCACCAGCACTCTTTCTTTCTGGAGCGCCTGGGCCTGGACGCCGACGGCGTTCACAACCGGCAGAAGCAGCTCGACAAAGACGCTAAGCGCGGCTGGGATGCCTACAAAGAAGAGCGCAAGCGTGCCGGACGCTTGGTTGCCAAGATCAATGACTTGCAGCAGGAGAATGCCGAACTCAAGGCCGGCTTGCAGGAGATTGCTGCCGAGCTGGGTGGTGCACCCGTTGTGCCGGCTAAGCCGATGGCCGACGTGGCCGCGCTGCAGGCTGAGGTGGCCCGCTTGCATGCCCAGGTCGAGCGGCAGCACACCGACAATCTCAATACCGTCGCCGATCTGGGCCGCGCCCTGCAGGTCACCCAGGCCATGCAAGACCGCCTCAAAGCCGCCAACTTGCCGCACGACTACCGGCAGTACCTGAGTTGAACCGCTGGCGTTACCCGTAACGCGTCTATAAAAGGAAGGCAGCACGCATGACCGATGACCTGTTTCCCGCCACCTTGGTCAGCCATGACGCCCTGGCCAAGGCCCGCCGCGACAGCCTGTCCAATCAGCTGGTACGGCTCGGCGATATGCTCGGCGATGGCCTGGGCGATGAGCCCGGCGGCGAATGGATCGGCCGCGAGTACCGCGCCGTCGCCAAGGCTCTGGGGTTGCTGCCCAAGCGCCGGCGTGACGTATCCGGTATCAATTCGCGCGTGGCTAATGCATTAGAGCGCCTACCCTGCCCAGGCTGCGGCGGTATCCTGCAGCAAACCCGTTCGGGCGCACTGCGGGCGAAGTGCCCGGCCTGCGCTACGACCTACCAATTAAGCAGCCAACGCAAGGACCCCCACGCATGAGCCAATCCCACGTTGTGACCATCACCGTCGACAATGCCGGCCAGCAGGCCGACGCCCAGTTGAGCCATGAGGAAGCCCTGGCGCTTGCCCAGCTGGTCAAGCGCTTGACCTGGGGTGACCTGCGCGGCTGTGCGGTTGACGATAATGAGTGCTATGTGATCCGCGATGCTGTCGGCAAGTTGCAGGATGCGCTAGGCCGTGCCGGCTACGCGCCGCGTTGAACCCGCCCCAACCTCCGGAAAGGACCCCCGCGCATGACCCCAGCCACCGCCACCTACAGCCAGCTGCGCCTGGCCTACGAGGAAGCCATTCAGGAAATCCGTTGCCGGCGACCTGACCTGCAACGCGCCACCCTGGACGCTGAGCTGCACCAGTTGGCCAGCGTGACGGCGCACGGTCTGCAGCACTGGGTCGAGCTGTCGACCTCGTGCGCGCGGGGTCAGAGGCCGATGCCGTGGGAGTCCGGCGAGGGCTTGCCGACGTTTGCCGATACCCTGGCCAACTGAACCCCACCCCAGCTGATAGCGAGGTCACCCCCATGAGCGACAATCCACACGGCCCGCGCGAGGGCTTCCGGGTCATTGATGGCCCGCTGCAAGGCGAACTGCGCGCGCCGCGCGAGACGGACGCGAAGGAGCTGACGTATGTTCGCTATTGGCTGCGCGAAGGCGCCGACGGCCGTCTGGTGTGGAGCTGCGCGCCGCCGGCCGGCACCGTTACGCGTAACGCCTGAACCCACCCCTATTTTGTATCAAGGCCACTGCCCATGACTGAGCACTCCCAAGACCCGATGATGGCCTTCGCGCAGACCCGCGTAGCCGAGCTGGCCGCGTTCTACCGCGACCTGGCCGCGCTGAGCGAGGCGACCACGCGCAACGACGTGTTCGCGATGGAGCAGCCGCTGCTGATGCGCTTGCGTACGCTGTCGCCGACCCTGATCGGCGCTAGGGAGGCGCTGGCCATGCGCGACCTGGTGCAGGCGATGACCGTCAGCTGCGCCAAGGCGCTCGGCCACTAAGCGTTCCATCCTGTCACAGAGTGCAGCACGCCCGGCCGGCGAAACTGATTACACTGGGCCATCATTCAACCGCAGGAGCTGGACCGATGAGCGAGCGTAACCGTGACCCGCAGCAAAAATACCTGGTGATTGATGGTCCTATGAAAGGGCGGGAGGTCGACCATTCCGACGATCACTTCTACATGGCCCAAATCAATGCGCCCGCGAGTGGCGGTGATGGAGTGATCCGGCCGCTGGAGCGGGTGCGCTATCAGCTGTGCGAGCGGGACGGCCAGCTGGTGTGGAGCTGCGAAGCGCCGCTGTAGTGGCACAAGGCCCACGCCCTGCGCGTAAGTAGATGTATGTTAAATCGAGGCCCCCCTTTCTTCGGGAAGCGGGGGCCTTTTTTGGTGCCCGTGCTTCCCACTTTTAGGTAAAATGGGATACCAGAAACCTATAAAGTGGTTTTAGAGCACTCCCACCGTTACGCCGAAAAGGAGTTTCACCGCATGAGCAGCCTGCCCGTTCCCCAGCACAGCCCCGACGCCGAGCACCGCTTTTTCATCTACGACGCCAATAACGCCGAGTTCTACTACTTCGCCACCGCCGCCGAGCGCGACCAGTACAGCGATGTGGTGGTGCACCATTACCTCGACGATTCATGGGACGAGACGGTGGAGCAGGTGGTGGCCGGCGAAATCTCCCACGCCGTCGAGCAGATCGACCGCCAGGACCGCCCCGACGACAGCGAACTGGACGAGAACGGGTGCGACGGCGCAGGCACCTACTGGAGCCCGGAGTGGAGCCATATCTGCAACTACGCGCTGTTGCCGGTGGTGCCGGTGGCTAGTGGTGACGCCGTGCAGCAGCTGGTGGCAGTGCGCACCCTGTCGGCGGCCGTGAAGCTGTACAAGGCCGTGCTGAGCGCGCACGTCGACCAGTTCGCCGCCGGCACCCTCGACGACGCCGCCTACCGGGTGCTGCGCGAGCAGTGGGAAACCGCGCTGCTGCAGACCACGCGGGGGCTGTCGCGTGATCCGGTGGCGCCGGTCGAGCAGGTGGCGGCATGAGCGCGCGCATGACCGTGGCCGAGGGCTGCGCCGCGTACCTCGCCGAGGGTGAGCGGCCCAACACGCCGAACCTGGGCGAAGCCTTCGTGCCGGGCGCGGTCCGCACCGGAGCGGCCTTGCTGCCGCTGTTCGACCTGACCGTGCCGTCGGCGCTACTCGGCCCCTTGGCGCATGCGCTGGCCTCGCTGTGCCGCCAGGTCGACCTGGCAGGCGTGGATCTGGACTGCGCCCATGCCCATGGCATCATCACCGGCCAGCTGTCGGCCAAGGCATTGACCATGACCCAGGTCGATCTGCTGCAAAAACTGGTCAATAAGGTGGCCCTGGGCGTGCGCGCCGATATCACCGGCGAGGCGCCGCGCGCGCCGACCGTAGGGGGTGCGGCATGAAAGAACGGCCGATCTTGTTTAATGCGGCGATGGTCCGGGCCATTCAGGCAGGGCGCAAGACCGTGACCCGACGGGCGATCAAGCATCAGCCGGATGTGCCGGTGACCGACGCGATTGCCCGGCGCGACTACCCGCACGGCCCGGCCACGGCCGATTGGTACTGGCGGCCCAAGCATGGCCACCTCAACGGCATGCCCCGCCACGGCTGGGATTTCCAGTGCCCGTATGGCCAGGTCGGTGACCGGCTGTGGGTGCGTGAGACGTATCTGGATTTGCGCGGTACCGGGATCGAGCACCGGCCGACACCCGACAGCCCGCTGCAGCGCTACGTGTACGGCGCCGACCTGGTGCCGGGGTCGTTCGCCGACGAGACGCGCAAGGACTACGGCTTGAAGTGGAAGCCGAGTATTCATATGCCGCGCGCGGCCTGCCGCCTGCTGCTGGAAATCACCGCCGTGCGCGTCGAGCGCCTGCAGGCCATTACCGCCGCGCAGGCCGAGGCCGAAGGCGTGGACGCCGCCATGTGCCAGCAGTACCTGGAAACCTCGCCGTCGCGGCATGAGTGCAAGGCCGCTGCAGTGCATGGCTTTGCCGGACTGTGGGCCGACACCGGCGGCGACTGGGCCGGCAATCCGTGGGTGTGGGTGGTGGAGTTCAAGCGGGTGCAGCCCGAGGCCGTGGCGGCCGGGGCGGCGGCATGACCCAGGATCTCGACCAAAAGATTCAGGACAAGCTGCGCAAGCTGCAGGCGCTGGCTGAGCGTGGCGTGGGCGGTGAGCGGGAGACGGCGGCGCGCATGCTGGGCAAGCTCCTGGCGCGCCACGGCTTGACCGTAGACGACCTGGCGGACGAGCGGCGAGAGATCCGCTGGTTTGCCGCGCCGACTAAGTTCGAGCGGCGGCTGGCGTGCCAAATCCTGGCCAAGGTGTGCAACACTGATGACGTGCCGGCCTACACCAGCAAATCCCGCCCTAAGCAGGTCGCGGTGAAGCTGACGCCTTCCGAGGCCATCGAGTTTGAATTGCACTACGACGCCCTGCGCAAGGCCCTGGAGGAACACTTTCAGGATGCGTTCTCGGCCTTCGTGCAGGCCAACCGGCTGTTTTCCAACCTGCCCGCTGCTGAGCCGGAGGCGTTGCTGTCCGAGCGGGATTTTCGCGTCATGAGCATGGCGGCCGCCGTCCAGCCGACCACGGTTAACCCGCGCTTGGGGCATCGAGCATGACCCCGGCCCAGCAGCAGACCCTGGCCACCCTCAAGCGCGAGGGGTTTGCCCTGGTGGTCGAAGCGCGCGAGGTGGTACGCGTTACGCGTAACGGCGACAATCGGGTGATCCTGCGTGACGGGTCACAGAAGCGCGGGCATCATGTCAACTTCGCCCAGGTGGGGCACGGTGCGCAGCGTAGAGGTAAGGTTTGACCCGTTCGACGTACACGGAACAGGAATTGGCCCTGCTGGTCGAGAGCGGGGCCGCGCGTGAGTTCCTGGTGCAGCGCGCCGAGGACAGCGACAAGGGGAAGCCGCGCTGGGTGCTGCTGGTGCGCCGCCGCATGCACTGGGTACCGCTACGCTCCAAGCGCGAGAACCCGCGCACCTGGGCTAGCCTCGACTCTCTGGAGGCCTTCACCCGCAAGCTGGGCATTGCTGATTTTAAGGTGGAGTCGTGACCGGTCACAGGAGGGTTTATCGATGAATGAGCGTTATGGTCACAGCGGCGCGCTGCTGCCCGGCCTGGTGCTGCCAGCCGGCTGGCCCGATGAGCTGCGCAAACTGCTGGCCCGCATCGAGTGCGCCGACACCCCGGTCAATTGCCTGATTGCCCAGGCCTTCGCCGAGGGGGTGGTGCAGGGCCTGGAGCTGGCCAAGGCGCGCGAGGCGGATGTGCTGGAGCGTCTGTATCTGCTGATCGCTGACGTGGCGGCGGCGCGCCTGCTGCAGCTGGAGCCAGGCGCCGCCGGGCGTTGATCGGCAGGCACAAAAAAGCCCCGCAGGTCGGGGCTTTGTTTTGTCTGGCCATCTGATATCCATTCAGTATTATAAGGATTCTTAAAAGATATCCTTTGCGTATCCTTACGCGGCCTTAGCGATTTGCGCAGCGGCAGGGGCATAGGCGATAAACGTCCGGCTATTACTGCCCTTGGAGCCGCCAGCGGCGCTGCTTCGCACGTTGGTGCGTGCAAGGCGAGATTCCGGTGCCGCGCGCCCCGTTCTTCGCGTGCTGTTGCGGTTGGCATCGTCCATGTGCTCACTGGCGCACAGGAAAGCAAGGACCAAGCTCAAGGCGCGCGGAACCAAGACGCCGAGCGTGAAACCCCTGGCGATCATGTGCGGATGAGACTTGGCGCCCAGCTTGCGCTTAATGCTGGCCTCAAAGTGACGCATGACCAGCTTGTCAATTCCGACCGTCTGGCTAATGGCGGTCGGCGTTTCGCCGTCAGCCAGGCCAACCAATACGCGCAGCTCTTTAGGGGTGAGCGCCTGGCCGGGGCGGCCGATGACTTCTTCGCCGTAGATATCCATGTCAGCTTGCATTGCAGTCTTCCTTGGGCGGCGGCGAGTTAGGCGACGGGCTGGATTTGCATTTGGCCGATGAGGTCGGCGAAGCCCCTCAGCGATTCGGCCAAGTCGGCGGCGGCCAACTGGATCATGTCGGTGTGCAGGTCGTGCTCTCCGGTGTCGATTGCCTGGGCCGCCATGGCGGTGATTCCTTGTGCTTGGGCGGCCTTACGCAGTACGTGGGTGTACAGCTGGCCTCGGGTTTCTTCCGTGAAGATAACGATTGTCCCGTCAGGGGTAATCGCGAGCGCATTAGTGGTGGTGGTCGGCAATCCTGGATTCATTTCACTTACTACCCTGCAAGCTGTAAATTACATTAAGACTGTAAATGCGGTGTGTAAAGTGCCCTAAGTTGGTGCAGTCCTTGGAAGAGGGTGCGGCCTTTTTGGGGCTCCTTGTGACAGATCACGTCGCGGTCACCACTATAGAGACGGATTGCCATGATGGCAAAACGCAATTACAGCCGGTACTTGGAAGACTGGTTACGGTTTTCTGGCGTCAAGCGAGCGCCTAAATATAGCTCAAACAGAAAACATGTTATGAACATTTTAACTGTAAATTGCGCGCATAGAAAAGCCCCTTCCGGGGCGCTTTCCATCAGCGGAGTTGCGTAATCAGTCTCACGCGCCCGAGGATGTGAAGCGCCTTGAGTTTTTCCGTTGAAACCGTCTCGTCCGGGTAATATTCGCGCTGCTCGGCTTGGATGACGAAATTGCCGTCGAGGTCCTGGCGAATCCAGCGGAGGCGCGGGCGACCGTTGATCATGATGGCAAACATGTCGTCATGGCTGACCACGGTTTCGCTCATGTCGACCAGCACCCGGTCATGCTTTCTGATGCGCGGTGACATGCTGTCGTCCGGCGCGGCCAGTACCAGTATCTTCTGCCGGTCCAGGTTGTTGGCTTCGAGAAAGTCTTTCTGAAAGGCCAGTGCTGAATCGCCAATGTCGACCACGCCTGCAGCAGACGGCACTGTCGATAGGGGAGGGACCACGTAGCCACTGGTTTCCGGCGCATCGCCATCATCGTCGCTCAAACCGCCGAGGTAGGCCGGCGGTTTGTCGAAAATTTTGCCCATGCCGATCAACATGCTGAGCGGCGGCAGGTTCTCGCCCAGTTCCCAGTTACCGTAGCGCGACGGAATGACTTTGGCCCCCATGGCCTCGCCAAGCCGAGTGGCGGTTTCAGCAAATGTCCACCCTTTATGGGCGCGGCAGGCCTTGAGGCGCGCGGAGATTTTGCTGCGTAGATCGAACATTGTCGTCCCTTTAGGTGGCTGTGTCCTCAGAAGTCTATACATTCTAACTGTAAGAAACACTAAAAAGCGCTTGCCTTTACGGTCGGTGACGCACAGTATTAACAGTATTACTGTTTAAAACGGATTAACTGTGTGGAGCTGAATGCGTGGATTGACTCACTGTCACCCGTTTCGCCTTCCAAGGTGGCTGCGCAGCTGCTGGGAGAAAAACGGCGCACAGTGGATGCTTGGCGCCGTTTTGAGTGCCCACCGTCTTTTGCGGCGGCGCTCAACATCGTCAAGAAATCCGGCGGCCGCGTGGATTTCAACGGGATCTATCACCCGTTTGCCCAAGCCGTCGAGGATGGCACCGCCAAGTTCACGCCGAGGGTTCGCCTGTGATGCCGGCCGCGCTGCGACTGGTCCAGGCTGTGATTGGCCGCAAGGTAGAGCAGCGCTTTGGCCTGTCCGGCTTGGCGCGCCTGCTCAAGCTGGCCGAGCTGGTGATGGTGCGCGCCGACGGTGACGCTAAGTGTTTCAGCGCCGTGATGGCCTGGGGCGATCTGCTGGGCGCGCTGCAGTGTGATCAGGCGACCGCGCTGGAGTTCTTGGCCTACTGTGACCATGCCCGCGTGCTCGACCGCAAGAATGAAGGCGAGCGTGTGCGTCTGATCCTGGTGGGAGAGCTGGCCACCTTGCTGGCTGATCCTGAGTCAACCGCCCTGACCGCTGCGCGTACGCTGTTTGCCACTGAGGCCCAGTGGGTCGACTGGTTCGCCGCCGACCTCAACCTGCCGGCCCACCTGCGCAATGAGCCAGAAACCCGCCGCCTGTTCCGTCACTGGTGCGCCTCTAATGTCACTGTTGACGAAGTTGAGGCCGCCGCCATTCGGGCGACCAATGCCCGCGAGGCGCCGCTGCCACACGCTTTGCATAACCACATCAAGGCCCTGCGCCAAGAGAAAATCCGCGCTGCCGGTTAGTGCGCGCCAAGGAGGAGTCGTTGTTAATCGCACTATCGGGCGGAAGCCCTCAAGAACGTGAAGCTATTGCCCACCGGTTGCTGGCCTCGGGAAAGGGGTTGAGTGTGGAGTTCAATCGGCGCACGCCCAAGGCCTGCTATGGCGCCCAGCGCCTGAGCCAGCTGCGTTCGGGGCTTGGCATGAGCGCCCCGCGCAAGCGTGCCGTAGGTACGGTGGTAACCCACTGCCTAAGCGAGCAGGAGGCGCGACTGGTGCGTGAGCAGGGCGGGGTGGTATGGCACCTGTATAACAAGCCGTCGTCATTCGTCGTTATGCGTAACGGCGACCCGGTGGTGGCCGATGGCGAGGATGGCTTTGCGCATGTGCGCTCCCCGCTGGAAGCGTTGTCTGAGCTGATCCTGGCCCAGGCCGGCTGAGCGGGCGCGGGCGAGCCATGGCCAAGCCTGAGCACAAGCGCTTGCGGCCGGTCCTTGAGGGCTGGGCCAAGTGGTGCGTGGACGGCCAGCCTGTGAGCGCCGGGCGCACCATGCTGGCCAAGCTAATCGACAACAAGGGGGAAATGTTCTTTGGCGACTGCAGCGGCTCTACTGAGCCCCCCGACAGCCTTGAAGGCCTGATCGAGGCGCGGGTGCTGGCTATGGCGGCCGGCGCTGCGCCCTTGTGTTCGCCCTTGTGTGCGGATGTGCTGCGCCTGGAGTTTGATGCGGGGTGGTGGCAGGTCTGTCAGCGCCTTGGCATTAAACAGTACGACCCGCGCAACATCGGCCAGCTGGAGAAGGCCCACGCCCTAGGCATCAGCTGGGCGACCTACAAGCGCCGCCTCACCAAGGCGCTGGACGATATCGAGGAGTGCTTAAAGCGATGATGAGTGTTCATCCCCTGTTTGCCGGCTTTGTCGGGGTGCCTATTGATCGTGTCGGCAAGGCCCTGGGCTTCCAGCTGCACGCCGAGGCGCGCCCCGGTGCGCTGCCGCCAGCGCTGCCCTTTGCGGATGCCGACCGGCTGGCCGCTGATGGCGACCTGGCCGGCTACCGCTTTGCGGGTGGCTGGGCGGCTGATGGTCAGCATTGCCTGCTATTCGCCAAGCCGACCACCTACACCGCTGAGCGTCTGTGGGCGGCCGCCCTGGCGCGTTCCAGCTAAGCCACCGACCCGCTGCAGTTCGCCTAGGTGTTCGCCCTAGGCGCCTTTGAATCTCGCAATCAAGCCCAGGCGGTTCGCCTCGGGCTCCCTTCACCCTGTAAAAGTGGCGCCGGCCGGCGCTTGGGTTCGGCCGCTGCCGAGGCCTGAGCTATGCCCAAACGGACCCTTAATTTAGCCATATCCGAGGCCGCCATTAAGAAGCACGCGGCCGACCTCAATGTCTCTCAATTGAATGATCCCCGTCACCCGGTGCGCTTTCGCTACCACGCCGCCCGCTCGACGGGCAGCTGGTTTGTGGTGCGCTTCGCCGCTGGCCAGGTCAAATGGCGCAAGGCGGCCAACTGGCCCGACGTGCCGGCCAAGACCTTCCTTGAACACCTGTCAGCGGTGCATGCGCGCCTGCTGGTCGATCCGCTGGCCTCGGTGACCGTGGGTTGCTGCACCAGCGTCGGCCAGGTGCTGACCTGGTACTACGACCGCCTGTTGACGGATACCACCCTGTCGAAGAGCCGCAAATCCTCGGTGCTGTCGGTGATTCGCAAGCATTTACGGCCCAAGCTGGAGGCGCTGCAGCTGTACGAGCTGACCACCGGTGCGCTCGACAAGCACCTGATCTGGCCGATGCTGGAGCAGCACAAGCCGGCGTATGTGCGCCTGGTCTTTGGTGTTCTCAAGCTTGTGTTTGAATCTGCCCAGGACCTGCAGCAAATCACCGTGAACCCGGTAGAGCACGCCGTATTCAGCAAGTCCACCAACATCAAGATCAGGCCCAAGGGTGCGCGCCTGCGCCATGTCGACGTGGTCGAGCTGTTGGCCGCCTGGGCGGACGTCTTCGCCACCAGTGCGGCCGATGTGACCTTTGCCATGATGATGCTCGGCCACGGTTCGCGCATCACCGAAACCCGCCTGGCGCAGTGGCGTAACGTCAATCTCGGTGCGGGGGAGTGGTTCATTCCGGCGGCGGATACCAAATCCAAGCGCGACCATGTATTGCCGCTGACCCCGCAGGATGTGGCCTTCTTGACCCGCTACCGGGCGGAGCAAGCTAAGGGTGGCTATAGCGGTGGCTACCTGTTCCCGTCGCCGAAGCGTCCCGGTAAACCGATGTCGCGTACCGAATCCTTTGAGGTGTTCAAGCGCCTGGGCGGTGATCGGTGGACCAGTCACGACCTGCGCAAATTGGCCCGCGAGTGCTGGGCGAAACTCAAGGTCGATTCCCTGGTGGTCAAGCTGCTGCTCAATCACAGCCTGACCGATCTGGAAGCTACTTACTTCCAAAGCCGGGGCGAAGAGATCAAGCGCGACGCCTTGGAGCTGTGGCATGGCTGGCTGGATTCGCAAGGTTTTGACCTGCTGCAAGGTGAGACGGTAGTGAGACAGCCGGCCAAGCGCGCGGCCGTGGACCCGGCAGGCTGGCTGGTCTAGGGCGGCTTTTCAGGATTAATCACATAAGAGCATCCAAGCATGAGCGAGACGAAATTGGCAGTGAGCATCGACGTGGCGACGGATCGGCTAGAGATACCGATTGCGGGGTGGCGTGACGCGTCACAGGACGAGAAAAGCGATGCAGCGCAGCGCAAGGCCAAGCAAAGAGCAAAAGACGCGGATGCGGGGGTTGTTGAACTGCGGCTGCGCATGGGGCCGTCTGAGGCGGGTATGCTGGCTGAAAGCCGCGTGGCGCGTGGCTCGCAGGGCGAGGCGTATACAACAACCGAATACATCAACACGCTGGTCCGGCGTGACCATGAATTGCTGCAGCAGCAGCTCGGGGTTGTGACTGGGCGTATCTGCGAAAACTGCCGAAAGCCTTTGCCACGGGGCTGTGGCGGGGTATGGCGGGATGAATTGCCGTGCGCTTTAGCGCAACTGGAGAGGGCTCTGGAGCTGTAAAAGGGGCAGGGCTTGACTTTGCCTTTCGTTAACAGGATTACTGTTTTTATCAGGATAGCTGTTTACAAGGCTGAGCTTTTTACGTAATCTTTTGTCCATGGTGGTGTTCTTGCGGACGCAGCCACTGCCATGAAGCACCCCCCAGCGACCCCCGGACCTCTCAGGCCGGGGGTTTTTTTATGTCTGTCTCCCAGCCAGGGAGGGTAACGAGATGCAGAACATGCCCGACAAACCCGACACCTGGGTGCTGTTGCTTGCCTGGGCAAGCCAGCACTCGCAAATCATCTGGGCCGGAGTGTTGGCCCTGGGCATGTCTGCGCTGCGGATCGTTTACCGAGGCGGCACGCTGAAAGACGTGTTGGTTGAGGGGCCTATGTGCGTACTGGTCGCGCTGAGCCTGGTCTGGGCCTTCAAGTTTCTGAGCGTTCCGGACTACCTGGCGGAACCGGTTGGCATCTGGGTTGGCTTTATCGGCGTCCGCAAGATTGCCGGCTGGATTGATCGTGTTGCCGATGCGCGCCTGCCTAAGTCTGAGGCCGGCCAGTGAGTCGGCCCTGGGTCAACGTGCTGTTAGTGCTGCTGGCCTTCGCGCTGGTAAGCGTTATCGATCATGGCGCCCCTGGCGTCGTTACGCGTAACGAGGTGATGCAATGACAGGTTCTTGTTTGTCTGCCGGTTGCCCAGGGTGCCGCCAGCCGAAGTCGCCGGCCGCTGCCGAAGGCGCGCGCTTGCTCAGTCATGTTGAAGGCCAGGCGCTGCATGGCATTGCCAGTTTGAAGGCCGACGCAGAGCGCGTGGCCAAGGTCATGGGCCAGATTGGCCACTTGGATCATAACGAAGTCGAGCGGGCGATGATCGCTGTACGCCGCGCGACTGCCCAGCTTGAGCGCTTGGTTGCGCGTACCGAGGTGAAGTAGTGAGCAAGATCAAATACGTTGTTGCAGTTCCTGGTCGTCCTGATCCGATCTGCATTGAAGCCGGCGGCATGGTCATGCTTGGCGATGGTGTCGCTTTCCAAGTGGAGGGCAAGAACGTGGCTTACTTGCCTAATGTGGTACTGGTGGCCCAGTCCGACGCCCTGGCCGATTTCCCTGAGGATTTGGCTGATTTTGTCGCAGCGCCTCGGGCGTGTTCGCGCCCGGCTTATCTGGTCCCGCCGCCGCCCCCGCCGATGCGCTCAATCAAGGCCAAGCCCGCCAAGTTCAAGGTCAATCCTTCGCCGCGCTGGCCCTTTGCGGCTGGCTTAGCGCTGGGCGCGCTGGTTGGCGTGCTGGGCATGCTTGCCTTTGCCATCGTCTGACGAGGGGGTGCCATGCTTGACCTGAAACTGGATATCGACAGCGTGCCCTTGGCGCGTGAAATCTCGGACATTCAGGGTAAGCAAATCCCGTTCGCGCTGATGCTCGCGCAGACCCGCTTGGCTACCAATCGGGTCAAGCCGGGCATGCTCAAGGTCATGGCGCAGCGCCTGGACCGGCCGACGCCCACCACCATGAAAAGCCTGTTCGCCCAGGCAGCGACCAAGAGTCGCGGGGCGAAAGTCTGGTTCAAGGATCAGTGGACCACGGGCATACCTGCGGACGCTTACCTGCAGCAGGCCGTCCAGGGCGGCCCGCGACCGCATAAGCGCTTCGAGAAGTCGCTGATTGCTCAAGGCCTGATGAAGGCTGGGCAGTACGCTATCCCCAATCCTGGCTTGCTCAACCAATACGGTAACGTCTCGCGTGGTGTGATGACGCGCATCCTTTCCGGGTTGGGCGCTGCAGAGGGTGGGCGCGGCTATCAGTCGAATGCCACCGGCAGCAAGCGCAGCCAGCGTAAGGGCAACGCCGACCGCTACTTTGTCGGCACCGTCGACGGTGAGGCCGGCGTGTGGGAGCGGAAGGCCTCGGCGTTCGGTGAGGGCGTCAAGCCCGCATTCATCTACACCGAGGGCGCGCCCAATTACCGGGTCATTTTCCCGTTCTTCAAGATCGCCGAGAACATCGTGCAGGCGCATCACAGCGCCGAGCTGGCCACCGCCCTGCGGGATGCGCTGCGCACCGCGCGATAGCCCCGGCCCGTCGCGAATGACCCCCGGCACCCCCGCCGGCGGCCACCCCCACCCCCCGTCAATGGGTCCTCCCGGGCCCACCGGGGCTAGGGGGTAATTCGGGCCCCGCTTCTTCGCTATGTATGACCCATTTTCAGAGGTTGGTTGTTGTTTCGACTATGGCTAATCAGACCATCACCCGTCAGCCGTACTGGCTGAACAAGACACGCATGGCCGCAAGCCTCGGGATTTCGGTCCAAGCCTTTGACAAATGGGGCGTTGAGCCGGTCGCGAGGATCGGCAAAGAAGCGTTCTATGACACCCGCGCGGTGCTCGATAACCGACTGAAAAATCAGAGCGGCAAACAACAACCTGATTTGGACGGCGTCGATCCGATGCTTGCCTACAAGCACGAACTCGAAAAATACCGCCTGACCAAGGAGCAGGCCGATTCCTGGGCGCGAAAAAACCGCATTGGTGAAAAGGAGGTGGTGCCGGTCGGCTTCATGACCTTTGCCCTGGTCAAGCTGGCCGCGTTACTGGCTTCGACCTTCGACACCATCCCCAAAAACCTCAAGCGCAAACACCCCGACTTCGAGATTCGCCACATGGAGGCGGTCGAGCGGGAGATTTCCGTTACGCGTAACGAGGCGGCCGGTTTGGCCGAAACCATACCGGAGCTTCTGGATGAGTACATCACCGCCCTGGACAAAGAATCTGGTTGAGGCGGTTCGACGAGGGTTAGCGGCACTCTACAAAGAACCACCGATGACGGCCGTGGAATGGGCCGACAAGCATTTCTATCTGTCGTCTGAGTCTTCCTATCAGGAAGGCCGCTGGGTCACTGCGCCGTTTCAGGTGGCCATTCTCAACGCCATGGGTAACGACCTGATCCGCACCGTCAACGTGATCAAGTCGGCGCGGGTCGGTTACACCAAGATGCTGATGGCCAACCATGGCTACAAGGTTCAGCACAAGAGGCGCAACTTGCTGATGTTCTGCCCGACCGACCCCGACGCGGAAGGGATGATGAAGCGGCACGTCGACACGATGATTCGTGACGTGCCGGTGCTGCTCGCCCTGGCGCCGTGGCATGGCAAGAAGCACAGCGATAACACGCTGGATGCCAAGTGCTTTGAGAACAAGAAAATGCTCTGGTGTCTCGGGGGCAAGGCGGCCAGGAACTACCGGGAAAAGAGCCCGGATGAAGTCGTCTATGACGAATTGTCCAAGTTCGATGCGGACATTGAGTGCGAAGGTTCGCCGACCATGTTGGGCGACAAGCGCCTGGAGGGGTCGACCTACAAAAAGTCGATCCGGGGTTCTACGCCGGGCATCGCCGGTCAGTGCCAGGTCAGCCGCGCGGCCGAAAAATCGTCGCGCTTTATGCGGTTCCATATCAAGGCGCCGTGCTGCGGCGCCGAGCAAACCCTGAAATGGGGCGGGCCTGATGAGCCTTACGGGCTCAAATGGCGCAAGGATGATAACGGCGAGGTGGCCGGGGCCTGGTACTTGTGCGAGCACTGCCAGGGCGGCACGTTCGAATACCACGAAATGGTCGCCGCCGCCGAGCAGACCGGCCGCTATATCTGCGACCGGACCGGTATCTGGACGCGCGACAGCATGGAGTGGTTCCGGGCCGACGATAAGCCTATCGCGCCGCCGCGCACGGTCACTTTCCATATCTGGACGATCTATTCGACCTTTACGACCTGGGCAGATATCGCCGCCGAGCGTCTGGAAGTCGGCAACGACCGGGGCAAGTTAAAGACCTTCGTAAACACCACCCTGGGCGAGGTGTGGGAAGAGGACGAAACCGAAAAAGTCAGCTGGGAGCAGCTGCGCGAGCGCCGTGAAGTGTATGCAGCGCCCGTGCCGGCGCGATGCGCTGTGCTCACAGGCGGTATTGATACCCAGGATGATCGCTACGAGCTGCGGGTGTGGGGCTGGGGTGGCGGGGAAGAGTCGTGGCTGATTTACCGGCGAATCCTCACTGGCGACCCCGCCAGTGCGGAGCTGTTGCGTCAGGTCGGCATCGAGCTGCATCGGCAGTTCTCTCGCGCCGACGGCTCCAAAATGGGCGTCATGCGGTGGTGCTGGGACTCCGGTGGCCACCACTCGGAAACCGTCCGCGCGCAAAGCCGCAAGCATGGCGTGCATTGGGTGATTCCGATTTTCGGTGCCAGCACCTACGGCAAGCCAATCGCCAACTTCCCCCGCAAGAAGGAAAAGAAGTCGCGCACCTACCTGACCGAGGTGGGCACCGACAACGCCAAAGAGGTCATTTACAACCGTCTCCGGCTGCAAGCGGATGGCGACCGGCCGGTGCAGGGGTTGATTCACTTCCCGGCCGACGACGCGATTTGCGACGAAGACGAGCTTAAGCAGCTGACCAGCGAGACCAAAAAATGGGTGCTGGTGAAAGGTCGGCGCGTGTTGCGTTGGGATGCCAGCAAGCGGCGTAACGAAGCGCTCGACTGCTTTGTGTACGCCTTAGCTGCCGTGCGCATCAGTCGAGAGCGATTCGGCCTCGATCTTGAGGCGCTGGCCGCAGAGCTGAACCCAGACACTCGCGTTTGGGAGGTTCCGGCCGAGCCTGACGTTTCGGCCGAACACGGCGAAGAAGAGGCCGCGCAGGACGAGCCGCAGGAGCCCGAAGCCGCCCCGGCCGAGCTGGAGGCAGAACCCCACGAAATACCATCGCCCGAACCGCCAGAAGACGGCGGGTTCCTGGGCTTAGGAGATAACCCATGGCTGCAGTAAATCCCCAGGAAATGCTCGACCTGTACATGCAGGCCGAGCGCGATGTGCTGGCGGGAAAAGACGTTACGTTCAATGGTCGCCGCCAGGTGATGGCTGACCTGCCGCAGATCATCGCCGGTCGCCAGGAGTGGGAACGACGTGTAGCGGCATCCGCCCGAGGCGGTCACGGCTATGCCGTGGCTGAATTTGGTTGAACCGCGTAGATCGCCTCCTTGAGCCATGGTTTCCGCAATGGGTGGCCAGTCGCATGGGGGCCCGCGATGTTATCCAGGCATATCAGGCCGCCCAGGTCAGCCGCACCCATAAGCCCAAGCGGCAAGCGCGCAGTGCGGATAACTCGCTGCAGCGTGATGGCCGCTCGATGCGCGAGCAGTGCCGCACTCTGGAGGAAGATCACGACATCGTTACCGGCATGTATGACCGGATGGAAGAGCGGGTGGTGGGCGGTCCTGGCATTTCTGTGGAGCCGCTACCGCTGGACTATGCCGGCAACGTGCATGCTGTCTTCGCTGCGATTATTAAGGCGAACTGGGCGGAGTGGTCATTGGCCCCGGAGGTTTCGGGTGAGCTGACCCGGCCGCAAGTTGAACGCCTGGTGTGCCGCACCTGGTTACGGGACGGCGAGGCCCTGGCGCAGATGGTGATGGGCAACGTGCCGGGCTATCAGCACCTGCACAAGGTGCCTTTTGCTTTGGAGCTGCTGGAGCCGGATTACCTGCCGTGGGAATACAACGACCTGTCCAAGGGCATTGCCCAGGGCGTTGAGCGGAACGAATGGCGCCGGGTCAAGGCTTACCACGTCTATAAACGTCACCCCGGCGACATGCTAGTGCATGGCTTGGCGCAGAACACCAAACGCGTTCCGGCTGAGCAGATGATTCACATTGCCCACCGCAAGCGCATTGGTCAAAACCGGGGCGTACCGCTGCTGCATTCGGTAATCACCCGTCTGGCGGATATCAAGGATTACGAGGAAAGCGAACGAGTGGCCGCGCGGATCAGTGCGGCGTTGGGCATGTACATCAAGAAGGGCTCGCCCGACGACTACACGCCCATGCCGAACAGCTCCGGTGAGCGGTCCATTCCGATCAAGGCCGGCATGATCTACGACGGTCTGCGGCCTGGCGAAGAAGTCGGCATGTTCGAGAGCAACCGGCCGAACACCTTCCTTGAGCCGTTCCGGGCGGGTCAACTCAAAGCGGTAGCTGCCGGCACGCGGGGCACCTTTTCCAGCGTGGCGCGCAGTTACGACGGCACCTATTCGGCGCAACGTCAGGAACTGGTCGAGGGGCAGCTGGGCTACGACCTGCTGCAGCATGAGTTTATCGACTACTGGTGTCGGCCCGTGTACCGCCAGTGGCTGCAGATCGCCATTGTCAGCGGCCAGATCGTCGTTCCGCCCGATGTGGACCCGGACACGATCTTTTCAGCGGTTTATCAGGGCCCCGTGATGCCCTGGATTAATCCCGTGCATGAGGCGACCGCGTGGCAGTTGCTGGTTGAGGCTGGCTTTGCCGATGAGGCGGAAGTTTCGCGTGCGCGCGGTCGTGACCCTGCAGAGCTTAAGCGCTCGCGCATTGCAGAGGTCAAGGCAAACGAGGAAGCCGACCTGGTGTTCAGTTCGGACGCTCGCCACAAGTTCTATGGAAACCAAGCCAATGAATCTACCCCTGCAAAAGACCCCGCTGATGATGCCAAGGGCGGCAATCAGCCAGGAGAATAAGCCCAAGGAAAGCTGGTACGACATTCGCGCGGCCGCGCGCGGTGTGGCTGAAATCATGCTGTACGACGATATTGGCGCCTGGGGAATCTCGGCCCGCCAATTCGCTCGTGATTTGGCCGCGTTCGGTGACGTGTCACAGATCAATTTGCGCATTCATTCCGGCGGCGGCGACGTGATGGATGGCATTGCCATGTACAACATTCTGCGCGGCCACTCGGCACGGGTGGACGTGTATATCGACGGCATGGCCGCTTCCATGGCCAGTGTCGTGGCGATGGCTGGCGACAAAATCTACATGCCCGCCAATGCCAGCATGATGGTGCACAAGCCCTGGGGCGGGCAGGTCGGTGATGCCGACGACATGCGCGAATACGCCGACCTGCTCGACAAATTCGAGGGCACGCTAATCCAGGCCTATGCGCGCAAGACCGGCAAGAGCGTCGAGGAAATCGCCGCGCTGCTCAAGCAAACAACCTGGATGAACGGCAACGAAGCGGTGGCGGCCGGCTTCGCCGATCAGGTGTTGGAACCGCTCAAGGCCGCCGCTCAACTCAATTCGAAACGCCTGGAGGAGTACACCGGCATGCCTGAACAACTTCGCAATCTGATCAATCCTCGCGCCTCTGTGCCGAACCCTAACCCGGCTCCCAACCCGGCACCGACTCCCAGCCCGAACCCTGTGGCCCCGCAGATCACCGACGACGTGCGTAGCCAAGTCCTGGCGCTCGATGTGGAGCGCCGCGCGGGTATCGCCGCTGCTTTCGTTGGCAACCTGGCCGTTGCTCACGCCGAGCTGCTGCGCAGCTGCCAAGACGACGTGAACTGCACCGCGGTGGTAGCGGGGCAGCGTCTGCTGGCCGCCCTGGGTAGCAATACAGCGCCGGTCAACGCGCCGACTGTCCGTCACCCTGGCTACACCGGCAACGGCAACCTGGTTGGCGATTCGGTACGCGCCTCGATCTATGGGCGCCTGGGCTTCCAGGCGAACGAGGCCGACAACGCTTACAACTACATGACGCTGCGCGAGCTGGCCCGCGCCTCGCTGCAGGATCGCGGCATTGGCATTGCCACGCTGCGACCGCAGGACATGGTGGCCTTGGCCTTCACCCACACATCCAGCGACTTCGGCAATATCCTGCTCGATGCGTCGCATAAGTCGCTGCTGGAGGGCTGGGAGAATGCCGAGGAAACGTATCACCTGTGGACCCGTACCGGTCGCCTGAGCGACTTTAAGGTACACAACCGCGTTGCCCTGGGGTCGTTCTCGGCGCTGCGCCAGGTGCAGCCGGGTGCGGAGTACAAAAACATTACCCTGCTCGACTCGGGCGAAACCATTCGCTTGGCCAGCTACGGCGAACTGTTCTCCATTGACCGTCAAGCCATCATCAACGACGACCTCGACGCCCTGAGCGCGATTCCACGTCTGATGGGTATGGCGGCGCGGGCGACTATCGGTGATCTGGTGTATGCCACCCTGACCGACAACCCGAAGATGAAGGACAACAAACCGTTGTTCGACGCCTCGCGCAAGAACCTGTTTACCGGTGCCAATTCGGCCCTGTCCATCGCTTCGATGAGTGCTGCCAAGGCGGCTATGGCCCTGCAGAAATCGAAGGTTCGCGACGGCGAGAAGGCGCGCACGCTCAACATCCGCCCAGCCTTCCTGCTGTGCCCGGTGGCCCTGGAGGATCAGGCCAACCAGCTGATCAACTCCACTTCGGTGCCCACCGCCCAGGTTAACGCCGGCGTGATCAACCCTATCAAGGGCTTCGCCAAGGTCATTTCCGACCCGCGTCTGGATGATGCATCTGCGGCCACCTGGTATCTCGCCGGCCGCCAGGGCAGTGACACCGTGGAGGTGGCGTACTTGGATGGCATCGACACCCCGTACATCGAGCAGCAAGACGGCTTCACCATCGACGGTATCACTACCAAGGTGCGCATCGACGCCGGCGTTTCTGCGCTGGACTCGCGCGGCCTGAGCCGTTCCGTCGGCGCCTAACCCGGTCGGTGTTACCAAGTACCCCGCATATGCGGGGTTTGTTGTTTCTGGAGTAGGAGAAAGTAAGACCATGACTACTAATCATGTGAATAGCGGGGCGACCGTCACCTTGCCGGCGCCCACCGGTGGCTCGGTGGCAGGTGTTCCCCAGGTGATCGACAGCTTGGCGGTCGTTCCGCTGTCAAGCGGCTCCAAGGGTACGCTGATCGTGTATCGCACCTGTGGTGCCTGGAGCGTTCCAGCGGCGGCCGGACTCAAAGCGGGCGCCTCAGTAAGCGTGCTCAACGGCGGCCTGGTCGCGGCCGGCACTGTTGACTCGCAGCCGTGGGGTAAGCTGCTGTCGGACACCCTCAACGGCTATGCCGAAGCGTTGATCGTCCAATGAGCCTGCGGCCGAGCTTTCGCGAGCGGATGGCCGTCCTCACCACCCGAATCCTTGAGCGCGTGGGTGACCGCGCGACCTTGGAGGACGGCACGCCGATCATGGGTACTTTCGAGAATCCCTTGCTCGATCCGCAGATGCGCGGCCGCAGTGGCAAGAGCCTGGCCAGCCAGGTCGACGCCGCCGAGCTGGGGCAACCGCGCTTCACGGTGCTGGCTGAGGTCGCCAAGCGCTTGCCGCGCGATTCGCTGCTGACCATCGAGCTACCGGCCGCCGACGGCGGTGGCCGCTACCGCGTGGTGCGCCCTGAGCCGACTGGTGACGGGATGGTCGCCCTGGTGCTGGAGGAAGACCATGAACGAACAGCCGACATCATCTAGCCAGGCCGTGCCCAGTGAGCTGACCGTGCTGCATGAGGCGATCACCGCAACCCTCAAGGAGGCCTTGCCGCAAATTAAGCTGGTCGAGGCCTATCCGGTGCTCAAGGAAGGCATGGCGCTGCCGGCGCTGCTGTACGCCATGACCAATGTGGCGCCGGGGCTCAATCCGGGCGACGGCCGCTTGTGCGTCTCGGCGACCTTCGAGGCCATCATTCTGCTGGAGTCCAAACGCGCCATGGCGCCGCTGCAGGCCGCCATTCTGGCGTCCAAGCTGCTGCAGCTGGTGAATGAGCAGTATTGGGACGTGGACTTTGTCGACCAGCCCAGCGACATGCAGGCCATGCCGGCGGAGGTGCTGCCAGAGCTACACCGCTGCGTAGGCTGGACGGTGCAATGGCGGCAAAACATTTACCTGGGCGACACCGCGTGGCCCTGGCCGGATGAGCCGCCCGGCTCGCTGGTGTTCGCCTTCGATCCCGACAGCGGCCCAGGTAACGAAGGGCAATACGTTGCCCCGGAGGCCTTGGGATGAGCTACGCAGTTGCGCAGCATGACCGCATGTTGGCCGGCCTGGTGATTCCCTGCCGGGTGGTGGCCGTCGATCTGGCGGCCGCCAAGGTTCGGGTTTCCGATGGTGATGCCTGGACTAGCGCTTGGGTGCGCTGGCATGCGCTGGCCGCCGGCAAGGCCCGCCACTGGCGTGCGCCGAGCCTGGGCGAGCAGGGCGTGCTGATCAGCCCGAGCGGAGAGCCGGCCCAAGGCACGTTTGTGCCGGGTCTGTACGGTGACGCCGGCGGCCAGCCGGACAATCGCCAGAGCACCGAGGTGTGGCGTTTTGATGATGGCGGCTCGCTGGTCTACGACTGGCAGGCCAATAGCTACACCATCACGCTCCCCAGCGGCACGGTGACGGTCAAGGTCGGCGGCACTGAGTTGGTGGCCACTGACAGTGCGATCAAGGCCAAGACCACTGCTGCGACGGTGGAGGCGGTCAACATCACCTTGAAAGGCCAGGTGCTGATTGACGGCCCGTTACGCGTAACGGGCGATATCCACGGCGGCGGCGCGATCATCGACACCACCGGCAACACGCCGAACCACAAACACTGAGGGACGTTATGAACGAAGCCGCAACGCCGGCGACCCCGGCTGACCGCTTCACGGTCGCCAAGCTGATCGAGGGGCAGATTGACCAGGCCTACGACCGTTATCGAATGAAGCAGGTTTGGGAGCGGGTGCTGGCCAACTGCGACCCGGCAGAGTTTGCCGAAGGCATGTGCATGGCGCTGTCGCATGGCCGCTTCTCGCGCATCCCGCTGGACACAACCCTGCGGTCGCCCTTCCAAGTCACGATCAACGTAACGGGTAATGCCGACCCCGAGGCCCTGGCCAGCGCGCTGAAAGGCGCATTTGCCGAGGCTGTGACAGGTCACGGCTAAACCCCGCACAACAACCCCATAAGCCCGCTTTCGCGGGCTTTGTCATATCTGGAGGGCCTATGGCTACCAAGAAAACCACGGATGCGGAGCCGGAAGCGCCGGCCACCGTGACCTATCAAGACACCGTTTACGACCGCCGCCCGCTGTACCTGGCCAGCGGGCGCGAGCTGCAGGTGATCAGGGGGCAAATCACGGTGCCGGCGGATGACGCCGAGGCGGTGGAGTACCTGACCGACCATGCCGAGCTGCAACTGCAGCAGGCGGGTTAACCGTGATCGGCGTGGATCGCCGGAGCGGCCAGCCCATAGCCGGCCTGGAGCACCTGCGGCAGTCCATTGAGGACATTTTGACCACGGGGCTTGGCAGCAGGCGCATGCGGCCGGATTACGGCAGCAACCTGCGCCGTTACGTCGACCTACCGGTTAACGAGGGTTGGAAAAGCGCCGTACAGGCCGAAGTCGCTCGCGCCTTGGGCCGCTGGGAGCCGCGCTTGAAGCTGGAGCGGGTGCGGGTGACGGCAGTGCTTGACGGCAAGATCACCATGGAGCTGTCCGGCCAATACCTGAGCAGCCCCGCCATTCTGGAGGTAAGCGCATGATTGACCTGTCCTTACTGCCGCCGCCCGACGTGGTGGAAACCCTGGAGTTTGAGACGCTGTATCAGGGGGTGCTGAGCAACTTCCGCACCCTGATGGGCGACCAGTGGACGGCGGTGCTTGAATCCGATCCGGTGGTCAAGCTGCTGGAGGTTGCGGCCTATCAGAAAATGCTCGGCCGGGCGCGGGTCAACGACGCGGCAAAGGCCAGCCTGCTGGCCTACGCCAAGGGTGCCGACCTGGACAACCGCGCGGCCGACTACGGGGTGCAGCGACTGACCATCACCCCGGCGCAGCCCGATGCGGTGCCGCCAGTGCCGGCGGTGATGGAGGGTGACGAGGCGCTGCGCTATCGCACGCGGCTATCGCTTGAGGCGCTATCGGTGGCGGGTAGTCGCGGTGCCTACGAGTACCACGGCCTCAGTGCTTCGGCGAACGTGTCGAGCGTGTCGGTGGACTCGCCGACCTTCGCCGGCGTGGCGCTCTCGGATGCGCAAAAGGCTGTGCTGCCGGCCGGGGCCATCGTCGTGACCTGCACTTACCCTGCAGGCCTGGATAACCCACTGCCGGGCGACGTGTCGTTGGCCGTGCTTGGCCGGGTGGGGAGTGAGGAAACGCCGGCTCAGCTGGTGGCAGCAGTGCAGGCCGCGCTGTCGGCTGAGAGTGTGCGGCCGCTGACAGATCGGCCGCGCACTCAAGCAGGGGTGGCCACTGACTTTCAGGTGTCGGCCACCCTGGAGCTGGAGGCGGGGCCGGAACCGGCCGTTGTGCTGGCCACTGCCCGCAGCGGGCTGGATTCGGCGTTGGCCGAGGCGCGCCGGATGGAGGGGCAGCTGCCGCTGTCGGCCATCTACGCCGCGTTACACGTAACGGGCGTGCGCCGGGTGGTGCTGACGGCGCCGACCGCCGACGTTACCTGTGACAAGCGGCATTACCCCAACTGCAGCGCGATCACCCTTAAAACCAAGGTGGTCGCATGAGTCTGCTGCCCAGTAATGCCACCGTGCTCGAGCGCGCCCTGGAGAAGGCCGGCGACCTCGGTATTGATCCCGAGGTGATTCGCGGTGTCGCCGACTCGGCACGCTGCCCGCCCAACTTCCTGCCCTGGCTCGGTTGGGCCATGAAGGTAGAAGGCTGGGAGGCGGCCAACACCGACGAGCAGCGCCGCGAGCTGATCCGCGAAGCCATACCGGTTCACAAGACCAAGGGCACTGTCGGCGCAATCAAGCGGGTGCTCAAGGCGGTGCGGGTCAACGCCGAGTTCAAGGAGTGGCACCAAGTCCCCAATGCGGCCCCGTATACGTTCCAGGTTACCGCCTGGGCCAACGATAACCGGGAGGGGGAGGGGTCGATTCTGTCGCCGGAGTTGGGCGAGCGTCTGCGCGCCCTGATCGACGCGGCCAAGAACGAGCGCAGCCATTATGAGTTTCGCCTGGGGGCGCGTTTCGAGGGCTCCCTTGCAGTGGCATCGGCCGCCAGGGCGCGCACGGTTTACCGGCGTTCTGCGGAAATCCTGCCCATGCCGGCCGACACCGCCAGTTCGGGGCTGTTGGTAGCGTCGGCGGCCCAAGCGCGCTGCGTGATCCGGCAGGCCGCCGCGATCACCAGCATACCTATCAATTCTGAGTCGGGCCTGGTGGCCGCCTGTGCGGCCCGTGCGCGCGTTGTCGTGCGCGGCTCGATGGAGGGCATCGTAAATGAGTGACCCGTTACTGCTGACCTTTACCAAGGCCGGCCTGGCGGCGGCGCTGCGTGCGGATAACACCGGCATCGCCATGGAGATTGCCACTGTGGTGGTCGGTACGGCGGCCTACACGCCGTCGAGCAGCCAAAAAAGCCTTGTGGCCCAGGTGGCTGAATATCCAATCATCGGCGGCGAGCGGCTGAGCGACACCATGTTGCACATCGTCGCCAATGCCGACGGCCCGCGTGCGTTCTGGATTAAGGAGCTGGGCTACAAGCTGAAAGACGGCACGTTGTTGGCGGTCTGGTCGCACCCGACTGACCCGCTGACCTTTAAGCCAGTCAATGGCGAGGTGCTGCTGGCCTACGACATTTCGTTTGCGGCGTTGCCGGCGAACAGCGTCACCATCAATAGCAGCGAGGCCGGGCTAAGCCTGACCGTGGCGGCGCCGCTGGCGGCCCTTTCGGCGGCGCAGGTGGCTGCCCAGCTGCGCGGCTTGCAGCAGCAAGACCAGATCGACGCGCAGGCCGAGAAACAGCGCATTACTGGCTTGGTGCAAACCAGTCTGGTGGCCCGCATGAGCGCGGCCGAGCAGCGCCAAGACACTGACCGCGAAAACCTACTGAGTGCGGTGGTCTGCAATGCGGCCGCCGTCATTTCCCTGCAAACCCTTGTTGTTCAACATATCCATGGAGCCTAAGGCCAATGAGTCTTGAATCTGATGTAGCCAACCTGGTTACCAAAACCAACGACCTGCTCACCTACTTCAACGGCAAAAAAACGGCGATCGACACGGCCGTCAATGCTGCAATCGCTGCCATTCCGGCCACCGCCCGGGTTTGGTGGGTGGACCAGGTGGCCGGCTCGGACAGTAACGCGGGCAATACTCGTGAAGCGCCTTTCAAAACCATCGACAAGGCGATGGCATCCACGCCGAATTCGGGCAGCTGCCAAATCAACCTGCTGAGCGACTACACGCTTAACTATCAGGTGGTATCCAGCTGCGCCTATGTCTATATCTATGGCGGCATCCTGTCGACGGCGCCAAAGTTGAAGGTCCAGTATTACCAGCAGACCGACACTAACCAAGTGGTGCAAACCATGCTGGGCGGCTTCTTGATGTCGACCCAGTATTCGCAGATCGAGATCCGCCAGGTCGAGATTGTGCTGCCTTCGAGCGTGGGGGTGTCTCCGGTACCGAGCAACATGCGTTTTTGTTCGCTCATCCGCACCAACGCCGGTTCTAACTTGCCGCCGCTGCTGGGCGTTTCCTTGGAAACGCTGGCCATCACCATGGATGCGTCATTCATTGGCTGGCTCATTGGTAGCAGTACAACCCCTGTTTCGCTGAATGCCAACTCGGTGACCTTCCCCAGCGGGTTCGGCGGTAAGTATGTCAACGGGGTGGCGGCCGGCACCGACCCGAAAACGCTCAATTACCTGATCACCAACTTGACCGCTCTTTAAGGATCTTCCATGCAAAAGCAAAACCTCAACGTGACCTACAAAGGCCAGCCCCTGGTTGGCTTCGATTTCGAATTACTGCCGCTGCCTGCTGCGTTGACCGTAGCGTGCCAGCAGATTGACCAAGCAGCGGATCAGGCCCGCCGTATGGTGCTGGTCGACCCGCTGCGGGCCCTGGAATATCAAGTGGCGGCCCAAGAGGCCCAGTCATTCGCTAGTGCCGGCTACGCTGGCGATGTTCCGCCGTCGGTGCAGGCCTGGATGGACGCGGCCGAACTGGATGCCCAGGCCGCCGCCGATAGCATCCTAGCCGAGGCTGTTGCTTGGAAAGAGGCGCTGTATGAGATTCGCGCCCTTCGCTTGAGGGGCAAGCAGGATGCCCTCAAGGCGTTATCGCATGCAGCGGCTGAGACAATTGCTGATGCTGCCATTGCCGGCATTCAAGCCTGTATCAAAGGCGTCGGCAACGCCGCCTAACCCAGCTGCTACACCGTCAACCCCAAGGGCCGCTAAGCGGCTTTTTTTGTGCCTGGAGGGCACACATGAACCGAACCCACCTTGAGCACGTCGTTGCGGCGCTGCTGATCATGGTCGCCGCGTGGGGCCTGCTGGCCCTGCTGGGCATCCCGGCTGGCCATTGGGCCGGCGCCTTCGCCGGCGTGTTCTTCTTCGTCGGTCGCGAGTACACCCAGGGCGAGCGCAACCTGGCGCACGTCGAGTCGGTGCACCTGACCCATCTGCGCTGGTACGACGGGCTGCGCTTCTGGCGATGGACGCCAGACGGGCGGCTTGACCTGCTGCTGCCCTTGGTCGTGTGTCTGGTCGCGGCGCTGCTGGTGCAGCTGCTGCTCTGACCTCGATCCCTGCAGCCCCGCCTGGCGGGGTACACCCCATTCAATCCTGAGCCGCGCATGTCGCGGCTCTGTGCTTTCTGGAGCTTTCCCATGGCTGGATTCTTTCACGGCGTTACCGTAACGAACGTCGACACCGGCGCGCGCAGCATTGCGTTGCCGTCGTCCTCGATCATTGGCTTGGTCGACACCTTCACCGAGGGCGCGCCGGCAACGGCCAAGTACAACGACCTGGTACTGATCACCAACGAGCGCGAGGCGGTCGCCGCCTTCGGTGCTGACTCGGCGATCACCAAGGCCTGCCGGGCCATCTACACCCGCGCCAAGGCCGTTATCGTCGCCTGCGGTGTGGCCAAGGCGGCCGACGCGGCCGCGCAGACCACTTCTATCATCGGCGGCACGCTGGCCAACGGCAAGCGCACCGGCCTGCAGGCGCTGCTCGATGGCAAAAGCCGGTTCAACGCGCAGCCGCGCCTGTTGATCGCGCCCAAGCACACCTCCACCCAGGCGGTCGCTGCTGCTGCCATCGCCCTGGCCGACAAGCTGCGCGCTATCGCCATCATCGACGGCCCCAACACCACCGACGACGCGGCGGTGCTGTACGCCAAGAACTTCGGCGCGAAACGCGCGTTTCTGGTCGACCCCGGCGTGCAGTATTGGGACGCCACCAGCGGCGCCGGCGCGACGGTGGACGCGCCGGCGTCGGCCTGGGTGGCCGGCCTGTTCGCCTGGACCGATAGCGAATACGGCTTTTGGGCCTCGCCGTCGAACAAGGAATTTGCGGGCATCACCGGCACCACCCGTGCGGTGGAGTTTTTGGACGGCGACGAGTCGTGCCGGGCCAACCTGCTGAACAACGCCAATATCGCCACCATCATTCGCGATGACGGGTACCGCCTGTGGGGCAACCGCACCCTGTCGACCGATGCGAAATGGGCGTTCGTCACCCGCGTGCGGACGATGGATATCGTCATGGACGCGATCTTGTACGGCCACAAGTGGGCGGTCGACCGCTCGATCACCGCGACCTACGTCAAGGACGTGACCGAGGGCCTGCAGGCGTTCATGCGCGACCTCAAGAACCAAGGCGCAATCATCAACTTCGAGGTGTACGCCGACCCCGTGCTCAACACGTCCAGCCAGCTGGAGCAGGGCAAGGTGTATTGGAACATCCGATTCACCGACGTGCCGCCGGCTGAAAACCCCAATTTCCGCGTCGAGGTCACCAATCAATGGCTGACCGAAGTCCTCGACACCGCCGCTTAAGGAGCGCACCCCATGGCAATGATTCCCGAAACCCTGGCCAACCTGAACCTGTTTGTTGACGGTGTGAGCTTCCAGGGCGATGTACCCAGCCTGACCTTGCCCAAACTCACGCTCAAGACCGAGGAACACCGCGCCGGCGGCATGGATGTACCGGTGGAGCTGGATATGGGCATGGAGAAGCAAGAAGCGAACTTCACCACCACCGGCGTGCGTCGCGAGTCGCTGAAACTCTTCGGCCTGGCTGACGGCACCGCCTTCAACGGCACGTTCCGGGGCGCCTTCAAGGGCCTGAAAGGCGCGATCAAGCCGGTTGTCGTCACCCTGCGCGGCCGCTTGAAAGAAGTGGATATGGGCGACTGGAAGCCCGGCGACAAGGCCGAGATCAAGCACGCCATC
>Ga0213827_1000381_pt1 | contig 39224 bp, 39 predicted proteins | sample MC6MC0898MG_FD_180669 | JGI IMG/M metagenome (GOLD analysis project Ga0213827, IMG submission 180669) | Enriched soil aggregate microbial communities from Iowa State University, Ames, United States - MC6-MC0898-MG | ecosystem: Environmental > Terrestrial > Soil > Unclassified | place: USA: Iowa...
TACAAACAATTCTTCAGAAAAAATGTCTTCAGAAATTAATTTATCGTCTATTTGAATCATAATCTTTTTTTTTAAAATAAATTGAAGTGAGTTCCTGCTTTAAAAGCAAATAAGCTTACAATTGTCAACCAAACACTTGCTTCCTGCATCCAGTATTTAGGTAAGAATTTCATCATACGGCTTAAAATAATTGTTGCCGGAAAAGTCAGAAGTAATAAATATTCGTAGCTTTTATTCATATAAAGAACGATGCTTATAAGCTGAGCTAAAGAAAAAACCAGCAAAAAAGTGTATTTATATCTGCTTACGGGGCTTTTCTTGTTATAGTGTGTAAAGTGGTCATATATTGCATAGATCAGCATTAAAGCAATTGGAATCAACGAAAATAAATCTGTATAATCCTTCATTATTTCCATTTTTCCAAAAGGAATATAATCGGTATTCCATGAATTGAACTGAAAGAAAAACATCACTGAAAAGTAACTCAACCCAATCATTATAATTCCCAACAAAAATCTGAAAATATTTAAACCTACTCTTTCAGAAGTGACAATCAAATGAATCAATACAAAAATCATCATCGGCCAAGTTGTTGGCAAAAATATAAAGTTAAGGGCAACAATAGAACCTACCAAGACATACGATTTCTTTCTGAGGTCTTCATTAGTACTCGTTAAAAGCAGTAAAAGAAAAGAATTGGTAAGAATGGCGACTGCAATTCCGAGATCGATATTGCCGTCATAAAGTCCGAAAATAAAAAATGTGTAGAGGAATAACGGTAAATGCGTATGATAATTAAGATCTATTGCGTTGAAACAGAAATATCCCAATGCAATTCCTACAAAAGTAATTCCGGCAATAATTCCTTCATATGTATTGAAATTCAGTATGTTAAATAGTATTACTATTAAAAGCAGAAAACCAATGTACACAGGAATTGAAAAAATATTGCTTTCTTTTGAAAGTAATCTAAACATTTTTTATAAATTTGTGCAAAGTTAATTTAAAAAAGGAAAATAATGACGTCTTTCTTTCTATTCTTAAGTGATGCATTCAAATGGGCATTTGGTTTCTACGATATTTTTGGAAACGTGTTAAACTGGATTTTGTTCGCAGTATGTTGCGTACTATTCACTTATTGGTGCTACGTTTTGGTGGTAACTCTTGGTGGAGACAAAGACAAAGAATATTATTCTCCTACAGAAGGTAAGCATCCTTACTACGATCCAGCGATCTATAAAAAAGAAGGTTAATTAATTGGTTATATAGAAAAAAGACCGGTCAAAATTTTTGATCGGTCTTTTTTATTTTAAATTATTCATGTATAGGAAGGACTAATACAGGAATTTTTGAACTTTTCGTTAATCCTTTGGTTAAACTTCCTACAAATACATCGTAAATACCGCTTCTTCCGTGAGAACCCATTACAATGTAACTCGCATTTTTAAGATCAGAATATTCCAGAATAATATCTTTTGCGATACCTTGTTTTAGAATATGCTCACACTCTACATCCTGAGCAAGAATTCTTTGGTTAATCTTATTTAGAAGCACCAATTCTTCTCTGATCTCATTTTCTTCTACTTCCGGAAAATACTGATATCCCATGTCTCCGATTGCAAAACCAATATCTGTTGGCGCAACATGAATAAGGCAAATTTTTCCGTTTACTTCTTTGGCAAATTTTACAGCGCCATCAACAAGCTGATCTGTTTTCTCTCCAAAATCTACAGGTAAAATAATATTAATCATAAGTTTGAATTTGTAATTTAAGTCTTCTTAAAGGTATGAAAAAAACAGACCAATCTCAAATGATATTGCTACATAATTCTTATATCTAAGATTTTTTCATCTTCAAGATAAGCTTCCAAAATGTCATTTTCAGATACTTTTCCTACACCTTCCGGAGTTCCTGTGAAAATCAGGTCACCCACTCTCAATGTAAAATACTGCGAAACAAAAGCAATAATATCATCAATGCTGAAGATCATGTCTTTTGAGTTTCCGTTTTGTACTTTTTCTTTGTTTTTCAAAAGTGAAAAATTCAAAGATTCAAGATTGTAATTTTCTTTTTTAAAGAAATTTCCTACTACAGCAGAACCGTCAAAACCTTTTGCCAGTTCCCACGGAAGACCTTTAGATTTCAGTTCGCTTTGTAAATCCCTTGCTGTAAAATCGATTCCCAGGCCAATCTCTTCATAATGTTTGTTGGCTGTTTCTTTCTGGATATATTTTCCGCCTTTTGAGATTTTTACCACCACTTCCAGTTCGTAATGTACATCACTTGAAAATTCAGGGATGTAAAAATCGTTTCCTTTTAAAACCGCGGTGTCGGGTTTCATAAAAATCACGGGTTTATCGGGAACTGCATTTCCCAATTCTTTTGCGTGTTCGCTGTAATTTCTTCCTATGCAGATTATTTTCATAATTTATTTGTCATTGCAATGAGCGAAGCGAAGAAGCAATCTCAGAATCACTCATTTTTATTAATAGTATTTTTAAGGAGCTTTTTCCCGCTTTCAGCTGTATCTTTTGTTCCGCTGCGCTGCACAAAAGGATGTCGCTGCAATCGGGCTAATAAAATTGTTGTGTTAAAAACCACCCCGTCAAAAATTTCTTTGAAATTTTCGCCACCCCTCCAAAGGAGGAGAATTCTGCGTGTCATTTCGAAATGTGTCATTGCGAAGAGTGAAACGACGAAGCAATCTTAAATTTATCCTCAATCATGTAAACTTCTATCACTCATCTTCAAACTTCCATCTTTCTAATACGTAAATTCATTCTCACAATAGTAACACACATACTTATCGCTCGAAAGTAAAGAAATTCCAAAGAAACTTGTTGATCTGTCATCTTTGTAGATGTGATTTGAACCGCATTTCGGACAGACAAAATCAAACTTTGGATGTTCAATCGTGTGTTCTACTTCAAGAGCAAACTTTTCGTTTTCTTTATAATCAGCTAAGATTTTTTCGGCGTTTTCAAAATCATCTTCAAAAACCTGTAACTGAATTCCGCCAACAGCTTGCGAAAGCAACCAATCTGATTGAATCAATTGCTCGTTTGCAATAAAACTATTGATACCACTTTCGGCAAGAACTTGCTTGTCTCGATTGGCTTCAAGTGCAGTTTCATAAAATTTAAACTTAACTAAATTGCTCATCTTTTTTTTAATTTTTTATAACTCAATTTTCATACCTTATAGAAAATTAAAAATATTTTTACTGAAAAAGAAAGAAAAGTTCATTGAAAATAAATTAATCTTTTGTCTCTTTTGTGGTTGAAAAAAAATTAAAACTTACTTGAAAGCTGAATTTTAGTAAAAACTTTTTTCGTGTACAAAGGGAAGTCTGCATTTTGCAGCCATCCGAAATATCCCAAATCTTTTTGGAAAACTTCTTTTACAACCTGGCCTTTATATTTTCCGAAAGCAAAAATCTCTTGGCCTTTTGAGTTGTAATGGATCATTCCTGCTAAATCTGCAAATCTGTTCTGAGTAGAAAACTCACTGAGTTCGGCAATTTCATTAGAAATATCATCATATTTTCCAACTTGTGCATCCAAAACTTCGAACGTTGCCAAAACATCAGCTTCTGCAGAATGGGCATTTTCTAAAGTTTTTCCACAGTAAAACTGATAAGCAGCACCCAAATTTCTTGGTTCTTTTTTATGGAAAATTGTTTGTGCATCCACTAATTTGAATTTATTTAAATCAAAATCAAAGTCTGCACGAAGTAATTCTTCGGCCAACAAAGGAACATCGAAACGGTTCGAGTTAAAACCTCCTAAATCGGCTCCTGAAATCATTTCAACAATTTTCGGAGCAATTTCTTTGAAAGTTGGAGAATCTTTAATGTCTTCATCATAAATTCCGTGGATCTCGCTCGAAGAAACCGGAATCGGCATTTCAGGATTTACTCTCCATGTTTTGCTTTCTCTTGAAGAGTCCGGATTTACTTTTAAAATACAGATTTCAACAATTCTGTCTTTTCCAACGTTAGTTCCTGTAGTTTCAAGATCGAAAACGCAAAGAGGTTTGTATAGTTTTAAGTTCATTTTTTATAATTTGAAAATTTGAGAATGTATTAATTTGAAAATGGAATCAGAATAAAACGTCCAGCTTCCATCATCCAGCTTCTTACTTCAGCTGTTTTTGAAATATAATTGAAATAAAAATATAATAAAGAATAACCATCGGGATTCCGACAATTTTAAATAGTGCTAAAATAAGAATGGAACCGATCAATAAAGCTAATTTAGGATAATTATCCTGCAACTTCATCGACTTGAATTTCATGGCAATCATTTTAATCGGACTAATTAATAGCCACGAGCTTAGGATGGTTAGTATTAAAAAAAAGCTAGAAGAGAAAGTAATGGTAGTATGAACTGAGGGGAAAGCTCCTTCTGGTTCAGAATTATTGATGGTCTGTAAAACATAATAAATTCCAAAAATTAAAATTGTATTACTCGGTGTATTTAAACCTTTAAAATAATATTTCTGATCTTCATCCAAATTGAAAATCGCTAATCTTAAACAAGAAAATAGCGTAATTAAAAATCCGAAATATTTAATTTCAAAAGGAAGCTGTAATCCTAAAAGTTCATTTCCGAACGGCTCCAGCATTTTAAACATCGCCAATCCCGGAATAAAGCCAAAACTTACCATATCTGCCAAAGAATCGAGCTGTGTTCCCAAATTAGAATTGGCTTTTAAAGCTCTTGCCACAAAACCATCGAAAAAATCTAAAACCAAAGACAGAATAATGCAGATTGCTGTCGTTTGGTAATCACCTAAAATCAAATGTACAGCACCAACGCAACCGGAAAAAAGATTGCCCAGCGTAATGGCGTTTGCCAGATTGTTCTTAATGAAATTCATAGCAGCAAAATTACATTTTTTAAAAATTTTAACCTTAATTAATATGAACTAAAAATTACAATCCTATAAAATCGCTATAACTAACAGTGAAAGATAAATCAATATATATTGGCGATTGCATATGACCTTTAAAAAAAATAAATATCTACATATGAATTTAACGTAATTTTGCAGCCGATAAATAATTGACTTTTAAAAACATTACTATTTAAAAATGAAATTTTTCAAAGAATTCAGAAAAGAAGAAATCCTAGTTTTGTGTTACAGGCTTTTCTTGGCTTTTGTTTTTTATCAAATTGCGAGACTTTTGTTTTGGTTTTTCAATAAAGATTTAATAAAAGTAGACAGCGTTGCAGATTATCTGAGCTTGGCTTATCATGGGATTGCGTTTGATCTTACGGCGATTTTGTATGTGAATGCTCTGTTCATTTTTTTAAGCCTCATTCCGATTGTTATCAATACAAAAAGCGGATATCAGAAATTCTTGATTTGGCTGTGTTTTATCACTAACGGAATTGCTTATGCCATGAATTTCGGTGATTTTATTTATTATAAATTTTCTCAGGCAAGGCTTACTTCTGCAGCTTTTCAAGTGGCAAAGCACGAGACGAATATTTTTAAAGTATTTATGGTTTCCATCACAGAACATCCTTTTGTGATTCTTTGGTTTGTGTTTTTAATGTTTGCATGGGTTTTCCTGTATAAAAGATTTAAGATTAATTATAAAAAACCGGTAAAACTCATTCCATACTTTATTTGGTCTGTGGTGACTTTGTGTGTTTCTGCGGTACTAATTGTTGGTGGAATCAGGGGTGATTTTAAGCACAGTACAAGACCGATTAATTTGGTGGATGCCAATAGATTTGTGAAAACCCCGCTTCAGGGAAATATCGTTCTGAACTCTACTTTTTCATTTTTCAGAACAATGGGATCTAATAATTTTAAAGAAGTTCAGTTTGTCGATCAAAAATTTATTGATGAAAATATCAATACGTATAAAACTTACGACAGGCAGGTGCAGGATAAACCCAATATTGTGATTTTTATTATAGAATCTTTCGGAAGAGAATATTCAGGAGCTTTTAATAAAGATAAAAATATTAAAGATTATGTTTCTTACACACCATTTATAGACAGTTTAGCGAATGAAAGTCTTATTTTTCCAAATACTTTTGCCAACGGAAGGCAATCCATTCACGGAATGAGCAGTATTTTGGCCGGAATTCCGAGTCTGATGGATGCATTTACAAGCTCACCTTATTCTAATCAGAAAATTCAGTCGATTGTTTCGGTTTGTAATGATTTAGGGTACGATACTTCGTTTTATCACGGAGCTCCAAATGGTTCGATGGGATTTTTAGGTTTTGGAAATATTCTTGGGTTTAAACATTATTTCGGAAAAGATGAATACAATCATAATGAAGATTTTGATGGGATGTGGGCGATCTGGGACGAACCGTTTTTACAGTATTTTGCTAAAAATGTAGGGAAATCAAAACCTTTTATGGCAACAGTTTTTACGGCATCTTCGCATCACCCTTTTAAAATTCCTGAAAAATATAACGGGAAATTTAAGAAAGGTAAAATTGAAATGCATGAACCAATGCAATACACCGATTATGCGATCAAAGAATATTTTGAAACTGCCAAAAAGCAACCTTGGTTTAAAAATACCATTTTTGTGTTTACAGGAGATCATACCAATCAGGTGTATTATTCGGAATACGAAAAAGCAATGAATCGTTTTGCTGTTCCGTTGATTTTCTATTCACCAAATCCGGCTTATCAGCTGAAAGGAGTAGATGATGAATTGGCGCAACAAATCGATATTTATCCTACTTTGGCAGACTTAATCGGATATAATAAAAAAATAAGAAGTTGGGGTAGAAGTTTGGTTAGTGAGAAAAAATATCAGCCTTTGATTGTAAACTCAGACGGAACTTCGGAGCAGTTTATTTATGGAAATTATATTTACAGATTTGATGGTAAAAACATTATCGGTATTTATGATAAAAACGATTTAGGTTTTGAAAACAATCTGAATGACAAGATAAAATCTCTGGAAACCGAAAAAGGAAAACAAATGGCAAAAGCATGGTATCAGGATTATATGAACCGCGTGATCAATAGAAAGCTGAACTGATTTTTATTTGTTTAATTTTAAAAAATGCTCTCTCTGTTGTTATATATGCAAAGGATAATAAAAATGTTGGTGTGTTTAAAATTTATGTCTATTTTTAACTAATTAAGAATTTAGATATCTATAATTAAAATTAAACTCTATAATATGAAAAAATTATTAGCAACATTTGTACTTTCATTATTCAGTGTGATGTCATTTGCACAAATCGAAGGAAAATGGAAAACCATAGATGATGAAACAAAACAGGCAAAATCTATCGTAGAAATCTACAAAAAATCTGACGGTAAATATTACGGAAAAGTATCTCAGTTATTGATAAAACCTGCAAATCCCAACTGTACAAGCTGTAAAGATGACAGAAAAGGTAAGCCAATTTTGGGATTGGAAATTATCAGAGGTTTAGCAAAAGATGGAGATGAATTTACAGGAGGTACCATTACAGATCCTAAAACGGGTAAAACTTACAAATGTACCATTACAAAAAGCGGAGATAAGCTAAATGTAAGAGGATATATGGGAGTTTCTATTTTAGGCAGAACACAAGTTTGGCAGAAAGTAAACTAATCAGTTTAAAATAATATTAAATATTAAGGCAACTCAGCAATGAGTTGTCTTTTTTGTTATGTAAATAATAAAAAAACACTATTTTTGTACTCTAAATTTTTCAAATAAATATGGCAGAACATACTTTTCGTGAAGTGATTGCGCAGGCAATGAGTGAGGAAATGCGTAAAGACGAATCCATTTTTCTAATGGGAGAAGAAGTTGCAGAATATAACGGTGCATACAAAGCTTCTAAAGGAATGTTGGATGAGTTTGGTGCTAAACGCGTAATCGATACACCTATCGCAGAACTTGGTTTTACAGGAATTGCTGTAGGCGCTGCAATGAATGGTAACAGACCAATTGTAGAATATATGACATTCAACTTTGCCCTTGTTGGGATCGATCAGATTATCAACAACGCAGCAAAAATCCGTCAGATGAGTGGTGGTCAGTGGAACTGTCCGATTGTTTTCCGTGGTCCTACAGCTTCTGCAGGCCAATTGGGAGCAACACACTCTCAGGCTTTTGAAAACTGGTTCGCAAACGTTCCAGGTCTTAAAGTAGTAGTTCCTTCAAACCCTTATGATGCGAAAGGATTATTAAAAACTGCAATTCAGGATAACGACCCGGTAATTTTCATGGAATCTGAACAGATGTACGGAGACAAAATGGAAATTCCTGAAGAAGAATATTACTTACCAATAGGAAAAGCTGATATCAAAAGAGAAGGTACTGATGTTACTTTAGTTTCTTTCGGAAAAATTATGAAATTAGCTCTTCAGGCAGCTGAGGATATGGCTAAAGAAGGTATTTCTGTTGAGGTTATTGACCTAAGAACAGTTCGTCCTTTAGATTTCGATACTGTTTTAACTTCGGTAAAGAAAACAAATAGATTGGTGATTTTAGAAGAAGCTTGGCCATTTGGTTCTGTATCTTCAGAGATTACTTATATGGTACAGCAGAAAGCATTCGATTATTTGGATGCGCCAATCAAGAGAATTACTACTCCTGATGCACCTGCTCCTTATTCATCTGCTTTATTTGCAGAATGGTTCCCTAAACTTGAAAAAGTGAAAGAGGAAATCAAAAAAGCGATGTATGTGAAATAATTATCATGCGATTATAGAGAAAAACTTCCGAAAGGAAGTTTTTTCATTTATACAATGCATGACTAATGTGACGGTGGCTGATAAATTTAATATAAATTTGCGCTTTTAAAAATAAATAAGCTGATATGGCAGAAGTTACAGAAGGTGGTCATCATCTTGACATTAAAAAACTTTCTTTTATCGGAGTTTTAGTCTCCTTAGGAATTGTTTTCGGAGACATTGGCACCTCGCCGCTTTATGTAATGAAAGCGATTGTGAATGCAAGAAGTGGAGGCAGTAATTTGCCTTTCAACGAGTATATAGAAGGTGCGCTTTCTTGTATTATCTGGACATTAACTCTACAGACTACTGTAAAATATGTTATCATTGCTTTGAGGGCAGATAATAAAGGAGAGGGAGGTATTTTAGCTTTATTTTCTCTGGTTAAAAATCTGAAAAAAAGATGGCTCTATCTTGTTGCAATTGTTGGTGCCGCCGCACTTGTTGCTGATGGGGTTATAACACCATCACTTACTGTAATGTCTGCAATCGAGGGACTTGAGATATATAATCCTCATACACCGGTTGTTCCAATTACTATTGGTATTCTCATTGTAATTTTTGTTGTTCAGCAGTTTGGTACTAGCTTTATAGGTAAATTCTTTGGACCGGTGATGGTTATCTGGTTTATTGTTCTAGGAGGTTTGGGAGTAATGCATTTAAGTGAAAACTTAGAGATTTTAAGATCCTTCAATCCTTACTATGCGTATAAACTTATAGTAAATTCACCTAGTGCAATTGTTATTCTTGGAGCTGTTTTCCTTTGTACAACGGGAGCAGAAGCTCTTTATTCTGATCTAGGACATTGTGGTGCAAAAAATATCAGGGTAAGTTGGGGGTTTGTTAAAATCATGCTTATTTTAAACTATCTTGGGCAGGGAGCATGGCTTTTAACTAACTACGGAAAACCAGGCTTTTCTGTGATAAATCCATTTTTTGGAATTATGGAAGAATGGATGATTATACCTGCGGTTATTTTGGCAACTGCCGCTGCAATTATTGCAAGTCAAGCCTTGATTACTGGCTCTTTTACAATTTTTTCTGAAGCTATGTCGCTTAATTTATGGCCTAATCAAAAAATTGATTACCCTTCGGGAGTTAAAGGTCAGATGTATATACCTAGAATTAATTGGGGGCTTTTGATTCTGTGTATTATTGTTGTTCTCCACTTTAGAGAATCAGGAAAAATGGAAGCAGCTTATGGACTTTCAATTACGGTGACCATGCTGATGACAACAATATTGTTGATTTTCTGGCTGTTGAAGCACAGAATAAACAAGCTACTTATTTTATTTTTTGCGTTAGTTTATCTGTCGATTGAATTAGGTTTCTTTAGTGCAAATATTATTAAATTCTATGAAGGTGGTTGGATTACCGTCATATTAGGTGGATTTATTGGAGTTTGTATGTATGCTTGGTATAATGGAAGAGTTATTAAAAACAAGTTCATCAATTTTGTGAAAATTGACAATTATGTTTCGATTATTAAGGATATGAAACTTGACGAAACAATCCCTAAATATGCAACCAATCTCGCCTATTTAAGCCGAGCTAAAAGAAATGACGAGGTAGAATCAAAAATTATTTATTCTATTATTAAAAAGCAACCTAAAAGGGCAGATCATTATTTTATTTTAAGCATCATCAATCAGGAAGACCCTTATAATTTTAAATATAGTGTAGATGAGATTTTACCGGGAACAATCTATAAAATCAATTTCCTTTTAGGATTTAAGGTAGACCGCAGAATCAATGATTATTTCAATATGGTTTTGAAAGATTTGATGGCGGATGGAACGATTCCATCACGAAGCAGCCATCCTTCTTTGAGGGCTCATAATATTCCGCCAGATTTGAAATATGTAATCATAGATAACACCTATATCAACGATATTCTCTTAACAGTAAAACAAAAAATAACGTTAAATATTTATAATTTTGTTAAATATATTGGTAGTGATGATTTCAAATCTTGGGGGGTTACCTCGCACAATGTTGTCGTAGAATCGGCTCCATTAACGGAAGAAACTATTTCAAGCAGTAAGATTCAACAGACTGAATTTACAAAATCTAATTTTTAATACTTACAGTACAGCGCTCAAAAGCATGATATTGATTTAAATAAAAATCAATAAATTTGTAAGATAAATTTTTTAATGGATACTTTACAAAAAGAAAAAAATATAGCTTTAATAAAAGATGTTTTACGAAATTATTTACTTGAAAAAGGTTTTCGTAACACGCCTGAACGATACACAATCTTAGAAGAGATCTATAATATGGATCACCACTTTAATGTAGATGATTTGTATCTTCTGATGATGCAGAAAAAGTATCATGTTTCTAAAGCTACCATCTACAATACCATCGAGATTTTCCTTGATGCAGGCTTGATTCGTAAGCATCAGTTTGGTGAAAAAACGTTGACTTCATCTTCTTACGAAAAATCTTATTTTGATAAGCAACATGATCATTTGGTGATTTACAAAAAAGATTCAGACAAAGAGATTGAAGAAATCATCGAGTTCTGCGATCCTAGAATTCAAGGAATTAAAGAAGCAATAGAAGGAGCTTTTGGCGTAAAAATTGATTCTCATTCGCTATATTTTTATGGCACTAAGAATGATTAATCAATGAGACTGGTTCTTTTTCTATTCCTATTTCTTTCCTCGTTTACTTTGGCTCAGGTTACGCCAAAACCTGTGCAGCGAGACCCTTATTTACAAAATCCTGTAAAAAATCAGCCTCCGAAAAATCAACCTGGGAATAAGGTAAAGATTATTCATGCTGATGAAATTAATAAAGATACCAAGTATGATGGTAATCGTTATCTTACAGGACATGTTGTTATAGACCACCAAGGTTCTGTACTTTCTGCTGATGAAGTGGTAATGTATGATGAGGAAAATTTTGTAAAGGCTATTGGTAATGTAAAACTTGTTAATTCTGATGGTTCGGTAATCACCTCCAGCGAAATGGAGTATGATGGAAATACACAAAAAGGTGTTGCCCGAAAAAATGTTGTCTTAACCGATCCGAAAGGAACGATTATTAAAACTGAAACCATGTATTACGACAGAGTTTCTAATCAGGCTTACTACAATACGGGAGGAACCATTTTTGATGGAAAAAGCACGACGTATGCAAAAACAGCCACTTATTTTCTGACGACCCGTACAATTGATCTTACGGGAAGAGTGAAAATTGTAGATAAAGATTATACTTTGGAAGGCGATAATGTGGTTCAGAATCAGAATACCAATATCGTTACTATTAACGGTTATACCGTAATTTCTAATAATAAAAACCCGAAGAACAGAATTATTACCGATAAAGGAACTCATAATATGAATACCAAAGAGTCTTTTCTTACGAAAAACTCCAGGATTTACTATAATGACAAGATTCTTACCGGGGATGAGATGTATTATAATCAACTCACTGGCTTCGGAAAAGCTACAGGAAATGTTACGCTAGACGATCCTTTAGAGAAAAGATATATTAAAGGTGGTTATGGTGAAATTTACGAAAAGAAAGATTCGTCTATGATGACCAAAGAACCTTATGCCGTTAAGATTTTTGAAAAAGATTCACTTTACTTTTCATCCGAAAAAATTCTGTCTTATCAGAAACCCGATACCGCAGATATTACCAAAAAGAAAAGTTACTTGAGAGCTTTCAAAAAAGCAAGAATTTATAAGTCAAATGCACAGGGAAGAGCAGATTCTATTGCCTTTAACGAGACAGATGGAATTATGCACATGTATACCAATCCTATTTTGTGGAGCGGTGAAAAACAGGTGACTGGTGATAAAGTAGAAGCTTACTTTAATGCAGAAACAGAAAATATCGACTCTTTAAAAGTTATCGGAAACGGTTTTGCTATTGCTAAAGTAGATTCATTAAATCTTTTAGATGAATTTCATCAGGTAAAAGGAAAATTGATGACGGTGTACTACGAAGGTCCGGATATCAAAGAAATTAAAGTAATCGGAAATGCTGAAGCAATAACGTATGCTGATGAATTTAATAAGAAAACAAAGGTTAACGATAGAATCGGGGTTACAGTGTCATTATGTGGAATTATCGGTGCATTGTTTGATCAGCGTCAAGTGCAGATTATTTCCTGCAGTATTGGAGCAGCGGCAAAAACTTATCCGATGAGTCAGATTTCCCCGGAACAGAAAAAATTTGAAGATTTCAACTGGAATACCAAAGACCGAATACGGAAATGGCAGGATATTCTCGTTGACTCGCCAAATTATGAAGAGATAAAATACGAATCCAACGATGCTCTTTACAATAAAGTACAAGAAGCAGCGGAAAAAGAAAAAGCCAAAGAAGAGGCTAAAAAGCCTAAAAGGGTAAGAAAATAATAAATAAAAGACCAGTTTGTAAAGCTGGTCTTTTTTCTTAGACGGATGATTTGATTAGAATACAAGTCATAATCGAAGAAGTTAGACCTCTAATTTTGAGAACTTGGACGAATAAGTTGAAATTTACACGAATACGGGTAATAATCACCGATGAAATTTCTGCATCTGATGAATGTTTTTTAGCTTTGCCTAAAATTTTTCATACAATGGAAATGCAAAACGATTTTTTTAAATATCAGGCTCAGACTACACAATTTGCAGCAGGTTTTGAAGTAGAAAAAGCAGAAGGAAGCTATATTTTTGGAAAAGATGGTAAAAAATATCTCGATTTCGTAGCGGGAGTTTCTGCGAATACTTTGGGACATTCGCATCCGAAAGTAGTTAATGCGATTAAAGAGCAGGCTGACAAATATCTTCATGTGATGGTTTATGGCGAATATGCTCAGGAAAAACCTGTCGAATTGTGTCGATTGTTGGCTGAAGCAACTCCTCATCCTTTAGAAATTACTTATTTAGTCAACAGCGGTGCGGAAGCAATTGACGGAAGTTTAAAACTGGCAAAAAGATACACCGGAAGAGAAGAAATTGTTTCTTTCAAAAACTCTTACCACGGGAATACACATGGTGCTTTAAGTGTTTCCGGAAATGAAGTTCACAAAAGAGAATTCCGTCCTTTGTTGCCAATGATTTCTTTTATTGAGTTTAATAATGAAAATGATTTCGATAAAATCACAGAAAGAACAGCTTGTGTAATTCTTGAAACCATTCAGGGAGCAGCAGGATTTTTAGTTCCGAATAATGATTATTTAATTAAATTAAAAAAGAGATGTGAAGAAGTTGGAGCTTTATTGATTCTTGATGAAATACAGCCAGGATTCGGAAGAACAGGGAAACTCTTTTCTTTTGAACATTTCGGTATTGTTCCCGATATTTTGGTGATGGGAAAAGGAATGGGAGGTGGAGTTCCTGTAGGAGCTTTTATGAGTTCTAAAAAGATTATGGAAACGCTTTCTCATTCTCCGAAATTGGGGCACATTACGACTTTTGGTGGGAATCCTTTGATTGCTGCAGCTTCTCACGCAACACTGAAAGAAATTTTAGAAAGTGGTCTGATGAATGAAGTTGAGGAAAAAGAAAAATTATACAGAAAACTTTTAGTTCATTCTAAAATAAAAAATATAAACGGAAAAGGATTGATGCTTGCTGTAAATCTTGGAACTCCGGAATTTACACTCAATGTTGCGAAAAAATGTATGGAAAAAGGCCTCATTGTTTTCTGGCAACTATATCGAAATGAGTACCTGAGAATTTCTCCACCGCTTACTATTTCTAAAGAAGAAATTACAGAAGGCTGTAAGATTATTCTTGAAGTTTTAAATGAAGAATAAATAAAGGTAAACAATCTAGACAGCCCTGCTTTTTCATGAGATTTTTTGATGCAGTTTCATTTTGAAAATCAATATTAAATTTCATTTTGAAGCATTGAAAAAGTTTCTGATAAAAATCATAAAAATATAGATAGAATTTTGCGTAATAAAAAAATTAATTTATATATTGCGTGACGTTAAAAACAAGTTATATGGCGAAACATAAAGTCCATTACGAATTCCCAATGCACTGTCTTTCAGAGATCTTGTACGAATATTTGGCAACAGCTGAGGGATTGTCTGAATGGTTTGCGGATGAGGTAGTAGAGAAAGGCGATGATTTCTTTTTCAGTTGGGGTGGAGGTCCTGCTGAAAAGGCCACTTTAATCAGATATAAGCCTGAAGGTTTCGTACGTTACAGATGGGAAGAAGACGAAGGAACAAAAAATTTCTTCGAAATGACCATTACAATTGATGATATTACAGAAGATCTAGCTTTAAATATTACAGATTTTTGTGAGGAAGGTGATGAGGAAGAAAATGCAATGTACTGGGAAAATCTTATCGAAAACCTTAGAATAAAATTAGGTGCTGCTTAATTTACAAGAGGTACTGTTTAATAAACAAAACTGATGAACGATTTATCGTTCATTATTTTTTTATAAAAGAATTAAATTTTGAAAAATACCTATTTTACATCTGAAGAACTTGAATTGAAAAACCGTGCATTTCTTTCGGGAGATGCTGTGAAAGTTTCTTTTTTTATTAGAAATTCAAAATTAATCATGGATGAAGAATGCTATTTCTTTTTAATGGCTTCCATGAGAAAAATGAGAATGAATATTCCTCTTACTTATACGCTGGAGTTTTTTCAGAATCTTTTTAATACGAAAGTAATCGAAGGAAATGGTGTTCAAAACGGAATTATCAATTTTCTTGTATTCAGAAACTCAGACGGAGCTATTTTATCTAAATCATCGGTTTCCTATTATTTTGAAGTAGATGAGATGGAGGATGTTCTTTCTATTCAGCAGAGACCTTTAGAATTAGATTTAATTAAGGAAATTAATGTAAATAATAACCTTTTGAGTAATATCAGAGTTCATTGTCCTGAAAACATTTATGGCGGAATTTATGCGCAGGAAAATGACTTGGATGATGTTATTCTATTAAATCCCAATAAACGAATTGCCCGTTCTACAAGCGGAAATCTCCTTTTCTTGGAAGGGAATGTTGTCAAGATACCAAAACAGTCAGAAGGAGCTTATATTTCGCCTTTATTGGAGAACTTTGTGACTTTCCTGCATAAAAATAATCTTGCAGATACGCAGGAACATGAAATTATTGCTTTTGAATCTCAGAAAGCGGAAGAAATTCTATTAATTTCTGATGAAAAAGGAGTTTTTTCTGTAAAGAAAATTAGAAATAAAACTTTTGAAAACGCTCGTTTCACCGAATTGGTTGAAAGCTGGAGAAATAGTTTCTAAAATTGACAAACCCGGTAAACAACTTTAAAGTCCTTTACCGGGTTTTATTCTGATTGAGATCAGAAACTGTATTCTTTATTATTGTTCGTTGATGAAATCAGCAAATTTCTGAGCAATTTCTCTTTGCCCGGTGCTGCTGTTCATGTATTCTCTTTCTTTAGTGTTATTGATATAGCCTAATTCAACCAAAACCGCAGGTGATTTTGAATTTCTCAGGATATGCAGGTTTTGTTCTTTAATAGTGCATTCTCCCAGTTTTTTTGATAATTTTTGAGCTAAATTTTTAGATTCTTGAGTGTTCTGAATGAAAATTTCATGACCGCTTTTACTCGTATTTGTTTCAAGAGTTCTGTTGATGTGAAGCGAAATGACCATTTCAGGATTCAACTTGTTGATTTGCTCTGTACGTTCTGCAAGAGTTGGGTAAGTATCATCACTTCTTGTTAAGATAACTTCATATTTTCCGTCTTTATCACTGGCTTTTTTGATTTGCTGAGCGATATTCAAAACCATATCTTTTTCTGACACACCATTGATATTGGCTCCGAAATCATTTCCGCCGTGTCCTGCATCAATTACAATAACCTTTTTGGTTTCTGTTGAGAAAGAAAGCATTGCGGCAGATGCGAATGATACAAACAGTAATTTTAATGCTTTCATAGTTCATTGTTTTAGATAATCAAAGAACGTGAAAAGTATCTTAAAAATTATACAAGAAAAACTTAAATTTTGTTAAATTTTAAATCGCTTCCATGTGAAGTAATGGCTAGTTTAAAGAAATGTCTTCTGGTGCGTTTGCCCACAAAAGATATTCACCGCCAAGATTCTGCATGATAGATTTCCATAATGTGTGGTCATTGGGAAGTGTATAATCGAGATTATAAACATCTACAACTGTCCAAACTTTCTGTAGAACCTCATTTTCCAGTTGTGACGCAGACCATCCCGAATATCCTGAAAATATTTTTACATCCTGAATGCTGATTTCATTCTGCAAAACAGCATTGATGATTAATTCAATATCTTCTGTAAGGTAATATTCATCATTAATTTCAGTAAAATTCTCAGTTACTTTTTTTCCTTTAACAATAAAAAAAACTTTATCGTTTTCTACAGGACCGCCGTCGTAAACCTCAATCTCGAAATCGAAGAAATTTTTGAAACGATTACTCATTTTACTGTTTTTCTTATTCAGTATCAATCCGAATGCACCGCTTTCGGAATGGTCTATAATTAGCACGACCGATCTTGAAAAAATATCGCCGGAAATATCGGGTGTGGAAATTAATATTTTACCTTTGTATGAGTAATTCATACTCAAATTTAATAAAAATTATTTATGGAAAACCTCCACGATAAAAGAAAAATCTACGAAAAATCTCAACTTATTGAAACTGAGATTAAAGAGAATCCTATCGAGCAATTCAGAAATTGGTTCTTAGATGCTTCCGAAAATCCTTCCGTTTCTGAGGCTAATGCAATGGCGGTTTCTACGTTGGAGGAAGATGGTTGTCCGCGCACGAGAATGGTTTTACTGAAAGCATATACTTACGAAGGTTTTATTTTTTATACTAACTACGACAGCAGAAAAGGAAAGGCTATTGAGAAAACCCACAAGGCTTGTCTTCATTTTTTTTGGCCAGGTTTAGAAAGACAGATAATCATCAAAGCAAATCTTGAAAAAATTGCAGAGAACTTAAGCGATGGTTATTTTCATTCGAGACCGAAAGGAAGTCAGCTTGGTGCAGCAGTCTCACCACAAAGCCAGGAAATTCCCAACAGACAGTTTTTAGAAGAAAAATTAAAAGCGTTAGAAGAAGAGTATAAAAATAAAGAAGTTCCAAGACCGGAAAATTGGGGTGGCTATATTGCAAAACCCTACGAAATAGAATTTTGGCAGGGAAGACCCAACAGATTGCATGACAGGATTATCTATACATTGGAAGATCTTGATTGGAAGATCTCTCGATTGGCGCCTTAAATTTCAAATATTTTCTTTACTATTTGTAATAAAAAAACCCCATCAGATGATGAGGTTTTCTTTTTTATAATCAGAAGATTATTTTTTCTTTTTACCAGCTGGAGTATTTGCTGTAGCAACAGCAGCAGATAAATCTGCACCCGCTTTAAATTTAGCAACAGTTTTAGCTTCGATGTTAATAGGTTTTTTAGTTGCAGGGTTGATACCTTGTCTTGCTGCTCTTTCAGATACTGAGAAAGTACCGAAACCTACTAAAGACACTTTTCCTTCTTTTGTCTTTAGGGTAGTAGTTACGTTAGAAATAAATGATTCTAGTGCAGCTTTTGCAGCAACTTTAGTAATACCTGCGTCTTTTGCGATTGCGTCGATTAATTCAGACTTGTTCATAATTTTTAATATTAAAAGTTAGTTAGTTATAAAAGCAAATTTAAAACAATTTTCAAATTGTGCAAATTTTTTGTAAAAACTTATTGATTTTTTTTACAATTTATTAAAATCAATTAAAATTTGATAATTTTAGTTTTTGCGAAAAATCTACGTTTCGAGGTACTAAAATCGTGCCAAATACTTATGTATATTGACTTTCCTATATTTCTATAGTTTGTTTTTTAATTTATTAAATCCCTAATTTAGTGTCAAGAATTTATTTTTTTGCTGATATGCTTATTAAGTTTATAAAATAATGATCAATATTTTAGCTTGGATTAAAATAATTGCCTCAATTTATGATAGTTGTAAATTTTATTTTAAAATGATTTTATTAAATATTATTAATAAATTTGCACCATGTTAATAGAAGTATTCAAATCTAAAATTCACAGGGTAAGAGTTACGGCTTCAGACCTTAATTATATTGGAAGTATTACCATTGACGAAGATCTTATCGAAGCTGCAGGTTTGGTAGTAGGAGAAAGGGTTTATATCGTTAATGTCAACAATGGAGAACGTTTTGATACGTACGTGATCAAAGGAAAGAGAAAATCAGGTGAAGTGTGTCTGAACGGTCCTGCTGCAAGAAAAGTACAGCGTGATGACATCATCATTATTATTGCTTATGCACAGATGACACCCGAAGAAGCTCAGGAGTTCCAGCCGAAAATTGTTTTCCCGGACGAAAAAACGAATCTTCTTACCTAAAATATGGAGAAAAAATCTAATAAAACTTTAAAATCTTTTTTAACCATAGTAATTTCGCTTGCTTTTGCAGGCTTTTTTTTGTGGTTAGCGCTCAGAGGATTAGATTTTAAAGTCATTCAGAAATCTTTAGCGAAAGCCAATTATCTTTGGGTAGCTTTTGCTGCAGTATTTGCGCTTTTGGCTTATTGGTTCAGAGCAATTCGATGGAATTTATTGTTGGAACCGATGGGACATAAAATCTCAAGTTCAAATGCGCTTTGGTGTTTGTCTTTTGGCTATTTGATGAATTTAACCATTCCTAGAAGTGGTGAAGTGGCAAGAGCAACAGCTTTGTATGGAGTTGAAAAGGTTCCTGTTGATAAATCTTTTGGAACAATTATTCTGGAGAGAGTTGTTGATTTAATTTGTATGTTTGGATTCTTGCTTTTAACTGCGATTTTTAAATTTAAAGCAATTGTATCTTTCTACGATTTTGTAATGGAACAGAAAGATAAAAAAGAAGTTTTTGTACCTAATTTTTTCGAAAGAATGATGATGAAATTAGGTGTTGAAGATTTTGATTCTTTTTATTTCTATTTGAGAATAGCTATTTTAGTTTTGATTCTAACAGCACTTATTATTTTTTATAAATATAAAAAAGAGGCTCTAATCAATTTTGGAAAAGGAATTTTACAAGGTCTTACCTCAATTTTTAAACTAAAAGAAAAAGGAAAGTTCATTATATATACAATAGGAATTTGGGTTTCATATTATTTTGCGGCCTATTTGGTATGTTTTGCATTGCCTGAAACATCCGATTTTACTTTTGCTGACGGGTTTTTCATCATCGTTGTAGGAACTTTGGGAATGATAATTCCTGCAAGTGGTGGAATTGGAGCCTTTAATTTGGCAATGAAGTATGGTTTTATGGCATTATTCCTTGCGATGGGTAAAAGTGCCGAGCTTGGTGGTGAAATGGGCTTGACATATTCATTTATCTCCCTTCCGCTACAGATTGTTGTTATGTTGGTTATGGGATTGATTTCTATTCCGATGCTTGCAAAAGCACGTAATAATATAATAGAAGAATAATTTAAATTTAGTTTTTAAATATTTTCCCGTTTCATTTTTTTGAGACGGGATTTTTTTGCTTAAAATTTTTTCAAATATTAAAAAAAGTTTAAAACTGTATGACTTTTTATTATTAATTTGGTTAATTCAAAAATCAAATCTATCTTAAGGGAAAAATTATATTTATAGATTATGGCAATTAATTTACAGAAAGGACAAAAAATAGAATTAGGACTTACAAAAATGACTATTGGTTTGGGATGGGACCCAAATGAAGGTACAGGTCATGCGTTCGATTTAGATGCTTCAGCAATTATGATTGACTCCGACAGGAAACTGGTGGGAGATGAGTATTTTGTTTTTTATAATAATTTAAATTCTCCGGACGGAGCTCTACAACATACGGGAGATGATCCAGACGGAAAAAGCAGCGATGGAGACGATGATGAAGCGATTGTTATCGATCTTGAAAAAGTAGATCCAAGAGTAGAAGAAATTCTGTTTGTTGTAACAATTGAGGATTTCGAAAGAAGAAAGCAAAACTTTGGAATGGTAAGAAATTCATACATCAGAGTTGTTGATAATAGCAATCATCAGGAAATTGCAAAATATGAGCTTGATGAAGATTTTTCTATTGAAACAGGCGTAGAATTCGGACGTCTTTACAAAAGAAACGGAAGCTGGAAATTTGAAGCTTCAGGTATCGGTTACAGAGCAGATCTTGGTTTCTTTTTAGAGAAATATTATAAAGGTCAAATCATCAAATAAAAAACATAATTTAATAACGTAAATCCAAGACTTTTAATCTTTGCTAAGTAGAACGCCTTTGCGTACTTAAAAACAGTTAGTAGTGAAAAAACCTTTGCGTCCTTTGCGTTAAAATAAATACTGCAAAAAAAAGAAACCAAAATAAACTTTAAAACAACACAAAAAAGATACTAAAAATGGCAATTAATTTACAGAAAGGTCAAACTATTGATTTAAGAAAAAATGACCGTGGAGAAAGTGTTTATGATCTGTCTCAGGTAACCATCGGTTTAGGATGGGATGTTCGTAAACAGGGAGGTTTTTTCGGAAAAATGTTCAGCAAAGAAGCAGAGTATGATTTGGATGCGGTTGCATTTCTTTTAGATGGAAACGGAAAAGTTGCCAACTTAGGAAGAACAGTTCAGACCAATGACGCAAGACAAATGGGTCTTTATCAAGGTGATGTTATTTATTTCAATTCGATGCAGCATCCAAGCGGACATATTTGGTTAACCGGAGATAACAGAACCGGAGCCGGAGATGGTGATGATGAGCAAATTATTGTAAAATTGGATCAGCTTGATGAACGTTATCAGAAAATTATTTTTGTGGTAACAATTTACATGGGTAGAAAAAACAATCAGCATTTCGGAATGATCGATAATGCATTTATCCGTGCGGTTGATGCAAGAGGAAAAGAGATTACAAAATACAGTCTTTCGGGCGATGCGAGTATGAATGGAATGTGCTCTATGGTTTTCGCAGAAGCCTACAGACATAATGGTGACTGGAAATTCCGTGCATTAGGTGAACCAAATCACACAGACAGTTTTGTAGATATTCTTAAAAACTATTCTTATTAATCAAGTTTTTATAAAAAATAATTCCATCAAAATTAATTTCCCTTATATAATGTGGATTTTAATTTTGATGGATTTTAAAATTTTTAATCAAATTTTTCAAACAATACTGTCGCAAAATGAACAGAAGATTATTAGCGTATTTTCTGCTGGATACTTCCGGCTCGATGAATGGCGAACCCATTCAGGCGCTGAACAATGGTTTCAACGGATTGATTAGTGCGCTTCGTTTAGATCCGCAAGCGATGGATACGTTGTATTTAAGTGTCACAACTTTCGATCGTGAGGTAAAAAATATTATTCCGATGGTCGATTTGGCAAGTTTTCATCCTATGGAAATTACTTGTCCGGATAGTGGCCCTACTCATACAGGAGCTGCTTTAGAACTAGTTTCTGCATTGCTTCAGGTTGATTTAATTAAAGGTTCAACAGAAGTAAAAGGCGACTGGAAGCCTCTTCTTTTTATTTTTACCGACGGAAAACCTTCTGATATTCAAAAATACAGACAGATGATTCCTGTAATCAAAAATATGGATTTCGGAGTGATTGTTGGATGTGCTGCAGGACCAAAAGCCGATGAAAGTTTTTTGAAAGAACTCACCGATAATGTCGTAAAGCTCGACACAACCGATGCTACAACGTTGTCTTCATTTTTTAAATGGGTAAGTTCATCCATCACAATGGGTGGGAAATCTCAGGGAACAGGCGAAAGTATTAGTCTTCCACCACCACCTTCAGAACTGAATATTATTATTTAAAATCTGTCACTAAAAATGATAAAAAAATAAAACCATTAAGATGATTTAAGAAGTTAAGTTTCATTAATAAAAATCAAATAGATTTTTATTAAAGCAAGTTGCTAAAAGCGAAGCTAAAGCTTAATATTCTTAAATTCTTAATAGAACCTTAATGGTTAAATTTAAAATCTTCTAAAATTAAAAATGATGAGAAGACTTCCCATTTATTTTTTGGTAGATATTTCCGAATCGATGATTGGTGAACCCATTGATCAGGTTCAGGAAGGTATTTCCACTATCGTAAGAGAACTGAAAAAAGATCCGTATTCCTTAGAAACCGTTTGGATTTCTGTTGTTGGTTTTGCAGGAGAAGCAGAAGTGATTACACCGTTACAGGATATTATTTCTTTTTATCCGCCTAAAATTCCTGTAGGAAGCGGAACTTCTTTGGCGAAAGGTCTCTTCAAAGTAATGGACTGTATTGATAAAGATATTGTAAAAACTACTTACGACAGAAAAGGCGACTGGAAACCTCTTGTTTTTCTTTTTACAGACGGAGTTCCTACTGATGACGCTCAAATCGCTATTGAAAAATGGAATAAAAATTATCACGGAAAATCAAACACGATTGCAATATCCATTGGCGACAATACCAATCATAAATTATTAGGCTCGCTTTCAGATAACGTTTTGTTGTTTAATAACAATTCTGAAAATTCTTACAAAGAGTTTTTTAAATGGGTGACAGATTCCATAAAAACAACGAGTCAAAGTGTTACAGAAGCAAATAAAGAAGGAATCAATTTATCTAAAATCGATCACAGTATTTTAGAAAAAGTTGATCCTGAAGCTCAACAAAGATTTCCCGATAATAATTTTGTGGTGTTGAATGGAAAATGTTCAGATTCAAAAAAATCGTATTTAATTAAGTATAAAAAATCATTTACCGACTCAGGAATTGCAGGAATGCAAACCCGATATTACCGATTGGAAGGAACGTACAGAATAGACGATGCTTCTTATTACCGACTTTCTTCGGCGCAGAAAAGTAGTCAGAAAATTTCTGTAGAAGAACTTCATGGAAGCCCGTCTTGTCCGCATTGTGCCAATCCGATTGCTTTGGCAACCTGTTCGTGTGGTGGAATTCACTGTTTAAAAGGTGAAGGGTACAACGAATGCCCTTGGTGTGGAACCGGAGATCATTACGGATTCAGCAATGAAGGTTTTGACATCAACCGAACTTTAGGCTAAATGGAAAATACAATCAGGCAGATTTTAAAAAATCATGACATTCATGATCGTAAAATATTGGATAAAGTGATTTCAAAATTGCTGACTCAGACAGAAATTCAGAATAATGTACAGCTGATTATAGAAGCTCAGAACAAAATTATGCAGGAAGCAATGATTTATAAAGAAAGAGAAGAATTTGCCGATGCATTTTTTCCAATTACCAATGCACATTCCAAAAAGAAATATGAATTTATTTTTCAGATGGATCAATTTCCGAATATCAGAATTAAAGATATTTCCGGATTGGAATTGGCTGGTTTAAGCTTTGAAGAAAACAGAATTAAAGGAGTTCCTTTTGAAAGTGATACATACGATCTGAAGATTGAATTTTTCCATATTAATGACGAAAAAAAATCTGAGTTTAAAAAAGCCCAGCTTTTCGTCAATGCAGATCCAAAAGATTTGTGGAAGAATATTCCATCTGATATAGAAGCACCTTTTCACAAATCAGATGAAGCATTGTTTAAAGGAATTTTTTCAGATAAAAAAATTGTGGTGGCTTCACAAAGAGGTCGTTCTCATGCGCACGAAGGAAAATTCAGAGATGATGATTTTGCCGTTGACGAATTACCGGATTCATGGAATATTATTTCGGTTTCAGATGGTGCAGGTTCTGCGCAATTGGCGAGATACGGCTCTGAATTGGCAACACAATCAATCAATAATTATTTTAAAAATGCAGAGGTTTTAACTGAACTTGATGGTTATCTAAATGAGATTTTTAATTCTGAAAAAGAAGATTCGGAGGCAAAACAAAATATCATTAAACTTTTATACGAAGGTGTTTCTGAGACTTTTAAATTTTTAAAAGAACAGGCAGATGAGCATTTTGTCACTTTAAAAGATTTGCATTCCACCTTAATCTTTGCTTTGGTTAAAAAGTTTGATTTTGGATATATTATTTTAAGTTTTGGTGTTGGTGATTGCCCGATTAATCTGATCAATGAAGATTTTTCTGAGGTAAAATTACTAAACACAATGGATGTCGGTGAATTTGGCGGCGGAACACGTTTCATAACGATGAATGAAATTTTTGACGAAAATATTTCTTCACGCTTCAAAATAACTCATGCCAAAGATTTTTCTAAACTGATTTTAATGACCGACGGAATTTATGATCCGAAATTTATCACAGAAAATAAACTGGAAGATATTGAAAGCTGGAAAACTTTTTTTGAAGATTTAGAAGGTGAAAATGATGATGAAGCAAAAGTCGATTTTCAAAACGATGAGGAAATCGATGAACAATTGCTTTCCTGGATGGATTTCTGGAGCAAAGGAAATCATGATGACCGAACGTTGGCGGTGATTTATTAGTTTCTTTAAACCCCTTTATCTTCTTAGTAACTGAATTATTATTAAATGAATAAAAAAATTTGGGACTTATATAAGAACTCCGAAAAAGGCAAAGAAACGATTGCTTTGTTTACATTCGATACGGAAAAAGATGATTTAGAAATAAAGGCGAAAAATATTTTTCAAAAGCTTATTGAGTATCTTGGGGGAGTAGAGGGTGAAGATTATTTTATTGATAATTGTTTTTTAATAATTAATAGTATTGAATTTGATAATTTGCTTTTTACTGATAATAATGATACATCGGAATACTTCAAAAATCTTATTGATAATCTTGAAATATTTTATGTTGAAGAGAATGATGCAGGAAAATTTGTAAGAGTAGAAAATCAAAAACCTGTTATTCTTCAAAAAGATTATAAATCCTTTTGTTCAGTATTACCAGAAATATCACTTATATTATATTTTTACAGTGAGTTATTTTTTGTTCCAATATTATTTAGTGAACAGTTTGATGTTTTTATAAAAATTCTTGATGTATTAAATATTCAAATGCCCGATTTACCTGTAAAATCAGATAAAAAAGGAAGACTGTTATTGTATAATGAGTTAAATAATAATATTAAACAATTTTCTAAAGAAAATGATTTAACAATTGAAGAAACCTGTGCTTGTATCTATGATTTTGCATTTTTGCTATTAGAAGCTGAACAAACTCAAAATGAATTACCAGAACCTACGAATATTTGGTTGACTGGTGGAAGTAAAGAGGATTATAAAATATTTTTAGAGAATCCAATTGAAGGAGAGAAATCTGTTTGGACTTGTAATGAAAATACCAAAAGAGGTGATATCATTGTAATGTATGTACTTTCACCACATAGTTGTATACAATCAATTTGGAGAGCAGATATTGACGGGGTTTATACACCTTTTAATTATTATAATAGCAGAACTAGAGCTACAAACGGTATACTCATTCCGAAGATAACTTTGGCTGAACTAAAAGCGGACTCATACTTTTCTTTATTACCAATTACTCGTAAAAATTTTCAAGGAGTAAATGGTGTTCATTTTTCGCCACAAGATTATAAAGAACTACAAAGATTATTAATTGAGAAAGGATTTGATATTTCTATTCTTCCACAATTATATAAACCCGATGTAGAATTTGATGTTAACATAAGAAATGAAAAAGATGTAGAGGATAAGCTTTTAATACCATTATTGGAAAAGTTAGGATATTCTGAGAATGATTGGGTAAGACAACTATCACAAAAGGCTGGAAGAAAAGAAAAAGTAATTCCAGATTTTGTATTTTTCCCAAAAGGAGAAACGTATTTTCAAAATTCTCCATTGGTTATTGAAGCTAAATTTAATATGAGTTCCAATATTGAAAAAACTAAATCTTATAATCAAGCATTGTCATATGCAAGAATTATGAAATCTTCTATTTTTGGTATTTGTGATAAAGACAGATTAATAATTTATAAAGAAAAGAACGGGCAGTTTGATAGGTTTACACCAATTTTTGAAAAGCATTGGTTGAACATTAATGAGGCAGAAGTATTTAGAACTCTTAAATTACTAATAGGGAGAGCAATAATAAATAAATTTTAAGTTACTGAATTTCATGAAAACAACCACTGTTTCCTCAATTTTAGACACTACAAAATCATATGAATACGTAGATGAAAACCCTGTAAAAGGAGGGGTGAAAGATGTTTATTTTTCACCTGACAGAAAATATGTGGTGGCTTTTTACAGAACACCTTTAGAAAACGAACAAAAGGAAAGAATTAAAAGAATCGTCTCTACGTATTTGGTGAATATTCAAAACGGAAACGCTTCAGATTATTATTTAGATGAGGTTTTCAGATGGCCTTACGATATTGTTCAGAAAAATAATTTAACGGGAATTGTTGTTCCTGTTTACAGTCAGAAATTCTTTTTTGCGAAAGGATATTTTGGTTCAGATAACATTGCAGGAAGCGATAAAGTGGGGAAGTGGTTCACCGCTCCGATGTTCAGAAACCAGCATTATCCGCTTCGTCTGGATAAATCTGAATTGGGAGACTGGTTAAGTTATTTCCAGATTGCGATCAACATCACACGTGGAATTAAAAAATTGCACCAGATGGGTTTGGCGCATTCAGATCTTTCTTATAATAATATTTTGGTTGATCCGGTGACGAAATCTGCCTGTATTATTGATATTGACGGTTTGGTCGTTCCAAAACTTTTCCCTCCTGAAGTAATAGGAACAGCAGATTTTATTGCTCCTGAAGTTTTAAAAACAAAACATTTGCATTTGCATGATCCCGGAAGACTGCTTCCGAATCAGAAAACTGACCTTCATGCTTTGGCGGTGCTGATTTATATGTATTTGCTACGTCGTCATCCTTTAAGAGGTGGAAAAATCTGGGATTTAGATTCTGAAAAAGACGAAATCTTATCAATGGGAGAAAAAGCCCTTTTTGTAGAGCATCCAACAGATTCTACCAATAAAATACGAATTGAATACCTGAAAAAATGGGATGCTTTTTGGGGTGACCCAAATAAAATTCCTTACACAATTACCGGGCCTTATTTGTCGGAATTGTTTAAAAAAGCTTTTATTGATGGACTCCATGATCCGATTAAAAGACCTTTGGCGAATGAATGGGAAACTGCTTTGCTGAAGACGGTTGATTTAATTCAGCCTTGTCACAATCCAGAATGTAATGAAAAATGGTATGTTTTCGATAATACGCAAACTCCGAGATGTCCGTTCTGTGGAACTTCGCACAAAGGAACTTTACCGGTTCTTGATTTATATTTTAAATATGATGATGAGGTTTGGAAACCAGAAAACCACCGTTTAATGGTTTATCACAACCAGTATCTTTTTAAATGGCACGTTTCACGAAAAGTGATTCGTAATGAAAGCTTGACAACAGAAGATAAAAAACCGGTCGGTTATTTTACTTTTCATCAGGATAAATGGGTTTTGGTGAATCAAACTTTGACGAGCATGAAAGATTTAACCGAACAAAAAGAGATTCCGCCCAATTCAATGGTTGAATTATCTGAAGGCAAAAAAATATTGCTTTCCAATGAAGAGGGCGGAAGAATTATTTATGTGACGATGGCGAATCAATAAAAAACTTAATTTGAAGAGCGTATTTCTATTTTGAAAACTGCATGATGAAAGAATGCTCATTCTCTTCAATGATTCTAAAACCAGCCCTAAAATATAGTTTTTGAGCTGGATTTTTCTTTAAAACACTAAGGAAAACAGGAATTTGTGAGAGTAATGACTCCTCTATAATTATTTCTAAAATTTGCTTGCCAAATCCTCTGCCTTGAAAATCTGGATGAATCTGAAGCTGAATAATTTCAATTTTGTCTTTTTCGTACGTTGCTTTTAGTAATCCCATTGGTTGTCCGTTCCAAATGATAATGTTGGCATTATCAAAAGAGTGATGTATTCTTTTAAGATGAGACTCTTTATCTGTAGGAAAATGTAAATTTATTAAATGCTCAGTCATCGTTTTTATTCTCAGATCGAGAAGAAAATCAATGTCATCTTTAGTCGCTTTTCTTATTTGGAGATTTATAATGTTCATTGGGATAAAGATACTGCTGAAAATTTTCTTTATTATTTCTATAAATCTAAAGTAAGTAAAGTTTTAGCTTTATCTATCCAATTGTTTAATTTTCTAGCTGGTATTTTTTCTATGATGTTACAGAAGTTCAAAAAAATCTCTTTTCCCAATTTTAATTTTCGTCTCTTTTAAAAGCTCAATTTCTGCATTTGGATCATTAATTTTTATAGTATTAATCTGAATTCCACCACTTTCAATTAATCTTCGGATAAAGGATTTACTTTCATTATTTTTCAACTGATGACAAAGTTCAATCAAACTGATTTTCGATTGATTTGAAGGTAAGGTTTCAATTGGGATAGGTTTAAAAGCTTTCTTTTCAAAATTCTTATTTTGAAACTGATTGATGAAAAACTGTTCAGCAAGTTCTGCAGATTCTTCATTATGGTATTGGGAAATAATATTTTTCGCAATAATTTTCTTAATGTTCATCGGGTTTTCACCATCAGAAATTCTTGATTTTAAATCTTGTTTTTCTGTATCTGAAAAGTCAGTTGTCAAATCGATAAATTCATCAATCAAAGAATCAGGAATGGACATTGTTTTTCCAAACATTTCGTTCGGTTCATCTGTTAAACCGATGATATTATTGAGTGATTTACTCATCTTTTCCTTTCCGTCGAGGCCTTTTAATAAGGGCATGCACATCACAATTTGTGGTGACATTTGATGAGTTTCCTGCATTTGCCTTCCCATTGTACAATTGAAAAGTTGATCGGTTCCGCCCATTTCAATATCTGATTCTATTTTTACGGAATCAAATCCTTGCAAAATCGGGTAAACCAATTCGTGCATTGCAATTGGAGAGTTTTCGGTAAATCTTTTGTTGAAATCATTTCTGTGCATCAGTTGAGCTACAGTAACTTTTGACATGAGCTGAATAACTTCTGAAAAATTCAAAGAATCTAACCAATCAGAATTGAAAACAATTTTCGTTTTTTCTACATCGATTACTTTTGAAAGTTGGTTGATGTAAGTTTCTGCGTTATGCTGAACTTCTTCTTTGCTCAACGGTTTTCGGGCTTTGTTTTTCCCGGTCGGATCACCGATTCTTGCCGTAAAACTTCCGACAATGATAATAATTTGATGCCCTAAATCCTGAAATTGTTTCAGTTTTTTCAAAACAACGGCGTGTCCCAAATGTAAATCTGGCGCAGTGGGATCAAAACCAAGTTTGATGATGAGTTTTCTGTTTTCTTCTTCGGTTTGTTTTAGTTTCTGTTCCAAACCATTTTCTGGTAGAATAATTTCTACGTTTTCTTTTAGTGTCTTGATCATTTTGTTGAATTTTAAGCATAAAAAAGCCCGAACAAATCTGTCCGGGCTCCTCAATATTTTAGTTTAAATTTTATTGAATTTTAGGTATAGAAATACTTCCCGAACGATAGAACGGGTAGCAATAGTTGCTGAAAAACGGTAAACGTAAAATGCTGTTTAAGTGTTTCATTGTTTTGCAAAGATAAGAAGTTTTAATTTAAATTATAAATCAAATACTTATTGGTGAAAATACCTCAATTCATAAAAAATAAGAAGCCCCGAAAACAATATTTTTCGGGGCTTTTATTAAAAGATTAACTTTTTATTTTCTCGGTTTTTCTACTCCGATCCACGCTTCACCTTCTCTTTTTACCTGGCTTAGTATGAATGTTTCAAAATCTTCAGTTTTGTATTCGATGTTATCTTTATTTTGCTCAAAAGGCATAATGTAAAAAAAATCTTTATCTGTTTTATCAGCTTTAGTTCCCTTTTTTACCGTAGGCATGTATTTTTTTTCAAATTTATACTTCGGAAGATATTGCTTTACAGAAGCGTAAAATTTAGCATTGTCTTTTTCATTCGGAATGATATCAACAATTTTAAATTTATCATTTTTCTTGTCAACCCAAAGATAGTAGTTGGTCTCTTCCTGAGTTTTTTTGTTTAAAGATGCAAATCCAAAAAATTCTTTAGGAACCAATTGCTTGATTTTTTCAGCATCTACTTTTGTAAAATATTCTCCTTGTGAAGGATCTACATACGTTTCCAAGTTATAAAGCAAAACCGAATTATTCTGGAAGTTTTTGTTTTTAAAGTATTGGTCTAAAGATAATTCTGCTGTTTTTCTAAGCTCTTTTCCTCTTTCATCCAATTTTTTTGTAGGGTTTTGAGGATTTACTTTTTTCACGAAGTTGTACAAAACGACAGGTTTTACATCAGCAAGGTGAGGATATGTTTTAAGCTGCTCAGCTTTTACCAACCAATAATATTGTTGATAGTAATCATCTTTGTCAACAGGTTTTACAGTTTTATAAGTAAGCGCGAGTTTTTTAGAATTTAGAAATTTTCCGTATTTACCTTGTCCGAAAGCTAAGCTTGTACACAGTAAAGCAAAAAAAATAGTAATGTTTCTTTTCATTTTACAACAGAGATTATTTTTATTTTCCAAATATAATTATTTATTAGATAATAAGTTTAATTGTTAGTTAAATTATCAGAATATTATTGATTTTATTCAATAAAAAATCCTGTACGAATACAGGATTGATAAATTTTGTTGTTTTAATAAGAAGTTTCGTGCACTTTCACGGCTCTTCCACTTGGGTCGTTCATCTTTTTAAATGCTTCGTCCCATTCTAATGCAATAGGAGTGGAACATGCAACTGAAGGAACCGAGGGAACTGTTGCAGCCGCAGTTTCACTTGGGAAATGCTCTTCAAAAATTGTTCTGTAGCGATATTCCTCTTTGTTTTGCGGAGTATTTAAAGGAAATCTGAATTTTGCATTCACCATCATTTCATCAGAAACATATTTTTCGGCAATATCTTTTAAAGTGTCGATCCATGAATAACCAACACCGTCAGAAAATTGTTCTTTCTGTCTCCAGGCAATAGATTCCGGCAAAAGATCTTCAAAAGCTTTTCGTAAAACCCATTTTTCAATTTTTCCTTCTTCTTTACGAATCATTTTATCTTCCGGATTTACGTTCATGGCAATATCCATAAATTCTTTATCCAAAAACGGAACTCTACCTTCAATTCCCCAGCTCATTAATGCTTTGTTGGCTCTTAAACAATCATATAAATGAAGCTTATTAAGTTTTCTTACCGTTTCATCATGGAATTCTTTTGCGTTCGGAGCTTTATGGAAATATAAATATCCTCCAAATAATTCATCAGCACCTTCGCCCGAAAGCACCATTTTTATTCCCATCGATTTAATGACTCTTGCTAAAAGATACATCGGAGTTGAAGCTCTGATTGTTGTCACATCATAAGTTTCCAAATGATAAATCACATCACGGATTGCGTCAAGACCTTCCTGTACTGTAAAATTAACTTCATGATGAATAGAACCGATATGTTCCGCAGCTTTTTTTGCCGCAGCCAAATCGGGAGAACCAACTAATCCAACGGCAAAACTGTGCAGTCTCGGATACCAAGCTTCCTGAGTATCGCCACTTTCTATTCTCTGTCTTGCAAATTTTGCAGTAACGGCAGAAATAATTGAAGAATCTAAACCTCCCGAAAGTAAAACTCCATAAGGAACGTCGCTCATCAATTGTCTGTGAACAGCATCTTCCAATCCTTTTCTGATGGCCTGGATATCTGTAACGTTATCTTTCACAGCATCGAAGTTCTCCCAGTCTCTTTTATACCATAGCTGAAGCTCATGTCCTTCAATATTATATAGATAATGTCCCGGTAAAAAAGTTTCAATTTTTTTACAGATTCCTTCCAAAGCTTTCAGCTCTGAAGCTACATAGTAATTTCCGTCTCTGTCCCAACCTTGATAAAGCGGACAAATTCCCATATGATCTCTTGCGATGAGATAAATATTATTCTCAATGTCGTATAATGCAAAAGCAAAGATGCCGTTGAGTTTTTCGATAAAGTCTTTTCCGTATTTCCCATAAAGAGCAAGAATGACTTCGCAGTCAGACTCGGTTTGAAATTCATAATCAGGGAATTCTTTTTTTAATTCTCTGTGATTGTAAATTTCACCGTTTACGGCAAGTACAATTTTTCCATCTTTTGAAAACAGGGGCTGTTTTCCGGAAGCAGGATCTACGATAGCAAGTCTTTCATGAGAAAAAACAACTTTTTCACTTTGAAAAACACCACTCCAATCGGGACCCCGATGACGGATTTTTTTAGACATTTCAAGAACCTGAGGTCTTAGTATTTCGGTTGACTGTTTTGCGTCAAATAAGCAAACGATTCCGCACATTTTGTAATTATTTGATAGCAAAATTATATTTTATGTTTAAAAATTACAATTATAATTCATTAATTATGAATATTTTTAATTAAATATTTTTATTTAATTAATTTTTTAAACTTTAGTTACTTAAATGTGCCATCAAATCGGAATTTTTTTCACTTCAAAAATAGTCTTTGTTTCTTATGGAAACATTATTCATTTTTTTTTTCAAAAAGATAATAATTAATTAAAATATTTTTCTTTACTTTGTGGCTCGAAATAATTTTTTTTCATCATTTGTGTTTTTACCTCCTTGTAATAATATTGCAAGGAGGTTTTGTTTTATTCATTTCCTAGTAAAACCCCTGAAATATTCCATGCGCTGAAGCTTGTTCCTTCTGGTTCTCCTTGCGGAATTTTTACCTGAATTGTATGCTTTCCGGCTTTTAAATTTCCTAAAGAAATGAAATTTGGATTGGTTACTGTTCCGGGACACCAGTTTGATCTGCTTAAATCTGAAGAAGAAAGCCCGTCTGCGAAATTTCCGGAAGCCGGATTAAATAATCGGTAAGATCCGCATTCTGTTCTCCAAGGTGTAAATGAAAATGCCATTTTTCCGTCTAAATAGATTGAATTGGTTTTTGGGATAAATTCGTCACCGTTTTCCCATCCTCCGTGTCCGGTTGTAATATATCTTAACTGTGCATTTTTAAGATCTTTTTCTAAATTAAATTCTACAAGAAGCCCCTTGTCATTATTAAACATCGTTGCATAATCCTGTCCTGCCATTTCCATAATATTGGTTGTGTTGAAAAGCGGAATGACTTTATTGTTTTTATTGACGATCTGTTCGCTGTTGTGAATCGTAATATCTAAACTTACTTTGTGACCGCCTTTGTCATAATTACCGATAAAAGTTCCAATCCAGAGTTCTTTTTCTGAAAGGGAAGGTTTTAACTCTGTAATATCCTGACGAAACGGACTTACAGTTTGCCAGGTTTTATCTTTTAATTCAATATGATTGAATTTATTGATTCCGAAAGCTGTAAAAAATCTCATCAACTCAATAGTTGGTTGATAATTTGGGTTGGAAATGACTCCGTAATATTGTTTTCCGTTGCCATTTTCATAAACAGGAAGCGTTTTTACTCCTTTTTCTAAACCATCAAAAAATGTCTGCGATTTTTCTTCAGGAATGAAAAAAACGGTTCCTGTTCTATCGTAAGCATCACCGTTGGATTGTTGTTTCAGTTCAACAAAAATATTATCACCCTGAGAAATTTTTGGAAATTTTATCTTCTTTAAAATAATAGTTCCGTTGGCAAATCTTTTTATTTTTTCATCAGATTTTGATTGATCTGAAAAATTAATAATTTCATTTTCAAAAACCTTTAAAATAGTAAACCTGCTTTTCCAAAGTAAATCTTTATAGCTCAAAAGATCGGTTGTAGGAATAGATTTATTGATAATCTTGTCAATTCCTGTTGCTTTTATTTTCTTTAGAGAAACTGCCGTTGTTGCTGAATTTCCGTTTCTTTCAACCTGTAAAACCAAACCTAAATTTTGTCCCAAACTTGAGGGGCCACCTTTTATTTTTAAATCATTCGTGTACCAAACCTCAATGGTATTTGAGTTGATTTTTGTGACTGCTTTTTTACAGTTGTAGCCTAAAATCTTTTTAGTTTGAGTTGTTAATTCAAATTCCTGTTTTGCAATCGATTCTTTATCTGAAGTAGAAATAGCTTGATTCGGTTTTAAAAATGCGTAAGAAACAATAGTGTTCGAAGGTTTTTCAATTTTGCTGATTTCAAATGGAAAATCACTTTTCTGTTCTTTGATTTTTGTATTTAAAATAAAATTTTCATTCTCATTTACCCAAACGATTGTCTGGTTCTGATTGGGCTGAGCTTTTCCGTTGTATGAACTTTCATATTGAATTTCATAAGTCTGAGAAAAACTCAAAACAGATAAACAAATAAAAAAACTGACTAAAATAGATTTAAACATAATGTATTGATGGTTTTTACAAAGATACATTTTGATTACAGGTAATAAAAAAACTACTCCAAAAAATAGAGTAGCTCATATATAATGTGTTGAAATTATTTTAAGAAAGTCTTTCAATCAAAGCCATGTAGAATCCGTCGTAACCTTGGCTTGGCATTACTTTTTCGTCTTTAATCATTTTATAGTTAGGATTGTTTTTGATAAACTCTTCTACTTGCTTATTGTTTTCAGAAGGTAGAATAGAGCATGTTGCATACACCATTTTACCGCCAACTTTCAGCATTTTAGAATAATCCTGAATGATTTGTTGTTGTTCTTTTTTAATTCGGTCGATGAAATCCTGGTCAATTTTCCATTTGCTGTCGGGATTTCTTTTTAAAACTCCTAAGCCGGAACAAGGGGCATCAATTAAAAGTCGGTCTACTTTATCGTGAAGACGTTTAATTACTTTTGTGTCAGAAATTACTCTTGTTTCAATATTATGAGCTCCTGCTCTTTTTGCACGACGTTTTAGTTCTGCTAACTTCCATTCAAAAATATCTAAAGCGATAATTTGTCCTTTATTTCCCATCAAAGCAGCTAAGTGAAGTGTTTTTCCACCTGCACCTGCGCAAGCATCAACCACTCTCTGGCCTTCTTTTACATCAAGAAAATAACCTATTTTTTGTGAAGAAGCATCCTGTACCTCAAATAAACCTTCTTTGAAAGCTGTGGTAAGAAATACATTTTTTTTCTCCTCAAGCTGTACAGCATCAGGATAATTTTTAATAGGATACGCAACTACGTCTTCATCTGCAAGATCAGAAATAAGCTCTCTTGGAGTGGTTCTTAGAGAGTTTGCTCTTAAAACGGTAGGTGCTTTTTCATTTAAAGCATACATTTCCTTTTCCCACTTATCACCTAATTCTCTTTCCAGAGTTTCAACAAGCCATTCCGGAATTGAATGTTCAATAGCTTTTGTAGGAACAGTTCCTTTTCTAAGCTTTGTAGTAATGTCGGCAATTTTGATTCCTTCAAATTCTTCAAATCTTTTGTAATTGGTCTTGCTCCAAAGAAGATAAGCGATGATTAGTTTATAGATGTTATTTGGTTTTACCCCTTCACCCATATAATATTCAAGGCGTTTTTTCCAACGGATGATATTATAGAAAATCTCAGAAACAACGGCTCTATCCTGGCTTCCCCATTTTCTGTTAGCTTTCAAAAGTCTTTCGATTACTTTATCTGCATATTTGTTTTTTTCGAAAAATGTTTCCTGTAAAGCATCGTGAATACCGATTGCCAGGTTTCTGTGAATTAATTCCATAAATTGCTGTAAGCTGTTTGAATCTGCAAAAATACGAATTTTAAGTTTAAAGTTTGATGTCTTTTGTCATCCATCCTCAAACTTCCATCATCCCGTACAAAATGCTACCTTTGCAAAAATTAATAAAATGAGCGACACAGTTATTTGCCCGAAATGTAGTTCTGAATTTACTTATGAACAAGATGATTTAATGGTTTGTTCACAGTGTTTTCACGAATGGGATCCTAAAGAAGTGGGAAATGAAGATAAAATTCTAGACATCAATGGAAATGAACTTCAAAATGGAGATTCGGTAATTGTAATGAAAGATCTTCCGGTAAAAGGTGCTCCGAAACCTGTAAAAGCAGGAACTAAAGTGAAAAATATCCGCTTAAGACCAAATAGCGATCATAATATTGATTGTAAAATTGATGGTTTTGGCGCAATGGCTTTGAAATCTGAATTCGTAAAGAAAGCTTAATATATAGGAAATGTTGGTTTTTGGTAATTAGGATTGTCTTTCAGCTAATTGCCAAAAATCAATAAAAAAAGGAAAGAATTGGACAGAGTAATCTTTCAAAGACGTGATTGCAATAATGCTAATGTCGGTCTGGAAGGCAGAAAGAGAATTAACCAAAAATTTCCTTAAGTTGTTGTCTTACAAATGTATAAAGATATTTTGTAAGGAAAAGGCTAAATCGTTGAAAATTATCCACATACTAACATTAAGAGATTTAATGCTTTCTTAATAATAAGTTTTAAAGAAGGTACTAATCGAAAGTAATTTTAATAAGATTTTCAAGCCGATTGTTACTAAACATCACCATTTCTCTGTTTCTGAATCTAATCTTATTCCAATAATGATTTCCTGCAAATCTGCTTTCTAAAACTTCTGCTTCCACACCATTTTCGGAAATCTTGATCTGATGCGGATAATAAAAAAATCTGGAAATCGGTAAGTCTGAAATTTCATTCTCACTAAAAATATTCACCTCTCCAAAAAGTTTTGCTACATAAGGATTGTAAGGATCTTTATAAGTTTCCTCAGCAGAATTATTTTGAATCAGTCTTCCGTTTTGTAAAACGATAATTTGGTCAGTCCATGCTAAAATATCCTGCAATTCGTGAGTAGAAATTATTAAAGAGATATTATTTTCTTTTACATATTTGAATAGCTTTTCACGGAGCTCAATTTTTCTCGCAAAATCAAGATTACTAAACGGTTCATCGAGTAAAAGTAACTTTGGAAGTACAGAAAGTGCTCTTGCAATGGCAACTCTTTGCTGTTGTCCGCCACTTAAATTTTTTGGTAAAACATCTGCAAATTCAACCAAACCGACAACATCTAAAAGTTCTAAAACCGTTTCTTTTTTCTTGGCTAAATTAATGTTAGAAATAAATTTACCAACGTTATCTGCAACAGTTGCGTAAGGCATCAAATCAAAGTTTTGCGCCACAAATTTCATTTCCGCTTCACCCGGAACAAGATTTCCTTTCGGACCCATCAGTTTTCTGTCTTCAAATAAAATTTCACCCTGATTCCAGTCGTGTAATCCGTAGATAAGGCTTAATAACGTAGATTTTCCACAACCGCTTTCGCCTGCCAACGCAATAATTTTACCTTCATCCAGTTTCAGATTAAAGTTTTGAAAAAGCGGTTTTTCCTGAGAATGAGAAAAATATAAGTTGTTTATCTCTAATAGCATACTGCAAAAATAAGGGTTTTTGGGGAAGACTGGCATATTTTTAGTAATTTAGCCATGCATAAATTATATCAAAATGAAAAGAATATTATTCTCTCTCGCAATTCCTGCTTTATTCACTGTTGTTTCTTGTTCTAAAGAAAAACCGGTAACAAGTGATGCTAATGAAGTAACAACGACGAAAGACGGAAGCCGATTTGTTTTGGATACTTTAAACAGTAATGTAGAATGGAAAGGATATAAGGTTTTTAAATCTGAAAACACAAGTCATTTCGGAACCATTAAGTTTGAAAGTGGTGATGTAACCGTAAAAGACGGAAAATTAGAAAGCGGAAAATTTGTTGCAGATATGACTTCGTTAACTTCAGAAGATCTGAAAAATAAAAAAGATGATCTTGAAAAACTAAACGGTCATCTGAAAAGTGCTGATTTTTTTGAAGTTGAAAAATTTCCCACAGCATCTTATGAAATTACAAAAGTAAGCCCGTCTGCAGAAGGTGATTATAATACTATTTTAGATGGAAATTTAACGATAAAAGGAATTACAAAACCGACTCAGTTTAAAGCAAATGTTGCTGTGAATGGAGCAGAAGTAAGTATTGCAACAGAGCCCAAAGATATTATGAGAGAAGAATTTGGTGTCAAATTTCAATCTCCTGCTGCAAATGGAGTGATTAAGAATGAAGTGACGCTTCAGATTAAAGTGAAAGCTTTAGAGAAAAAATAATTTAAATAAAACAAAGATGAGTAAGGCAGTTTTAATAATCAGTATTGCTTGTCTGATTTTTTTATTGAGTCTTCAGATCCTTTATTATATTTCTTACAGCAATCAAATCATTCAGATTTTTGGAGAACTACTTACAATTCCAGCTATGTTGTTTGTGGTTTTTGCATTTTTCTTTAGTTTGATCAATATATTGAGGAAAAAGAAAGAGTATTATCTGGTTTTTGGAATTAATATTTTAACAATTTTGATAAGCGTTACCGCAACAGTTTTAGATTAAATCAAATCAACTTTAACTAACAATTATATAATCTGTTTCTGACGAGACAGATTTTTTTATGATAAATTGAAAAGGTTTTTTAAACTGAAAATCGTATTTTTGCAAATACATTTTTTTGAAAGGGTAAAACAATGATTGAAAAGATAGAAGAATTGCTTGTTGAGGTCAATAGCTTCAATACGACAAGTAAAGAGGAAATAGAAAACTTCCGAATCAAGTATAATGGGAAAAAAGGAGTTCTGAATGATTTTTTTGAAAAATTTAAAGAAGTTCCAAACGACCAGAAGAAAGAATTCGGACAGAAAATCAATACTCTGAAGCAAGCGGTTAATGTAAAGCTGGAAGATTT
>Ga0213827_1000383_pt1 | contig 38914 bp, 33 predicted proteins | sample MC6MC0898MG_FD_180669 | JGI IMG/M metagenome (GOLD analysis project Ga0213827, IMG submission 180669) | Enriched soil aggregate microbial communities from Iowa State University, Ames, United States - MC6-MC0898-MG | ecosystem: Environmental > Terrestrial > Soil > Unclassified | place: USA: Iowa...
AACAACGTCGCCGGTGGCCCGTCGGGCCACGACATCTTCGAACTGCCGTATGTCCTGGGCGAAACCGCTCTGCTGCTGTTCAGTTCGATCACCTACGGCTTCGCCATGCTGGCGTTGTTCAAGGGCAAGAAGAGCCAGGTCCTGGGCTGGCTGGCCATGACTTTCCTGTTCGGCGCCGGCTTTATCGCCATGGAGATCAACGAGTTCCACCTGCTGATCTCCGAAGGCTACGGCCCTAGCCGTTCCGGCTTCCTGTCCGGGTTCTTCACCCTGGTCGGCACCCACGGTCTGCACGTGACCAGCGGTCTGATCTGGATGGCGATCATGATGTATCAGGTGCAGAAAAACGGCCTGACGGCGACCAACAAGACCCGTCTGAGCTGCCTGAGCCTGTTCTGGCACTTCCTGGACGTCGTGTGGATCTGCGTATTCACCGTTGTTTACCTGATGGGGACTATGTAAATGGCTAACACATCACATTCCCACGACGACGCCGGTCACGGCAGCGTCAAGTCCTACGCCATCGGCTTCATCCTGTCGGTCATCCTGACGGTGATCCCGTTCGGCCTGGTGATGTACCCATCGCTGCCGAAGTCGATCACCCTGTGGATCGTCCTGGCATTCGCCGTGATCCAGGTGCTGGTGCACCTGGTGTACTTCCTCCACCTGGATCGTTCACAGGCTCAGCGTAACAACGTGATCGCGTTTGTCTTCGCCGCACTGGTGATTGTCCTGTTGGTGGGTCTGTCGCTGTGGATCATGTTCAGCATCCACACCTTCATGATGGCGAAGTGAGGTAAGTCCGGATGTCCTTTAAGCACTTTATCCAAATCACCAAACCGGGGATCATTTTCGGTAACGTGCTTTCTGTGGCAGGCGGATTTTTCCTGGCCTCGAAGGGGCATGTCGATCTGGCCATTTTCCTGGCTGCGATGATCGGCACATCCCTGGTGGTGGCCTCGGGTTGCGTGTTCAACAACTGCATCGACCGTGACATCGACCTGAAGATGGAGCGCACCAAGAACCGGGTGCTGGTGCAGGGCCTGATCTCCCTGAAACTGGCGCTGGTCTACGCGACTGTCCTGGGTGTCGCTGGCGTGGCCCTGCTGTACAAGGTGGCCAACCCGTTGGCGGCGCTGTTCGCGGTGATCGGGTTTGTCATCTATGTCGGCTTCTACAGCCTGTACCTCAAGCGCAAGTCGGTACACGGCACGCTGGTGGGCAGTCTGTCGGGGGCGATGCCGCCGGTGATCGGTTATGTGGCGGTGAGCAACAGCTTCGACATGGCCGCGCTGACCCTGCTGGTGATGTTCAGCCTGTGGCAGATGCCGCATTCCTATGCGATCGCGATCTTCCGTTTCAACGACTACCTGGCGGCATCGATTCCGGTGTTGCCGGTCAAGCGCGGGATCCAGGTGGCGAAGCGGCATATCCTGCTCTACATCCTGGCGTTCCTGGTGGCGACCTTGATGCTGACCTTCAGTGGTTATGCGGGCATGAGCTACCTGGCCGTTGCCGCGGCCATGGGCATGTACTGGTTGTACATGGCCTGGACCGGCTACAAGGCGGTGGATGATACGGTGTGGGCACGCAAGCTGTTTGTGTTCTCGATCTTCACCATCACGGCGCTGAGCGTGATGATGTCGCTGGATTTCAAGGTGCCGAGTGAGTTGTTGCTGACTTACGCGCCTTAAGGTTTGCCGCTGTATCTGGAGCCCCGCCTTTGTGAGAAGTGCGGGGCTTTTTGTTTCGGGGGCATATCCGTTGCTGCGGTGATGGCTGCTTAGGGTTCCGCCCTGACGGCGGGTCACTTTGGAGCGCCAAAGTGACCAAAGCGCCTTACCCCTGACGTACGGCCCCTCGCTGAGGCTCGGGGTACCTTCGCTACGGTATCCATCCGGGGGCATCGCCTCCGGTTTGCTTCGCTGCACCTCCTCTCGATGTATGCGGCTTCGCCGCACGGCGCTACGCGCCTCCCCCCGGATGCATACCTTCGCTCAGCCTGCCGATGGGGCGGTGGATCAAGATCAAGAGCTGCAGGCGAGCTAACGCTCGGCCTGTTGAGTGGTCAGGGTGGGCGAGGCGGCCTACCGGCCGGCCTGCTTTTTGGCAGACGACTCTCCCCCTGTAGCAGCTGTCGAGCCTGCGAGGCTGCGTTCGAGGACGCAGTCCTCGCCGCTCTTGCGTTGCATTTCTGGGCCGATGCGTTCGCTCGTCCCAGCAAAAAGCCCCGCCTTCAAACGAAGAGCGGGGCTTTTTGTTGGGCTGGTTTATTCGGCGCTTACTGGGCCGCGATGCTGTAGCCCTCAAACGCGGTCTGCTGTTGCAGGGCGGTGATGATGGCTTTGCGGGTGGCCGGTTGTTCGGTGCCGCTGGTGTCGATGAAGGTTTGGTTTTCCAGCTCGGCCTCATCGCCTTCGCCGACGAAGGTGAAGCCGAGGAATTCGAAGGCTTGGCGATCGACGCTGGGTTTCGAGCGTGGGGTGCGCAGGGGCAGGGTCACGGTGAGGCCGTCCTTGCTGATGCTGAACACTTCGGCTTCTTTCTTGGCGCGGGCCGCCTTGCCTTTGCTGCCGCTTGGGTTGCTGATGGCCTGGTGGGTCTGGTTGAGGACCTTCAGGGCCAGGCCGTAGACCAGTTCCTGGAAGCTTGGGTCGTCCTTGAAGCTGGACAGGATACGGCTGATCGGGAACTTGCTGCTGAGGTCTTCGAGGGCGGCGATGTCGGCGGCCTCGGCGTCCTTGAGTTGCTTGAGCTGGCCCATCAGTTCGTAGGCCTGGTCATCGTCGAAGCGGTCGTGGGCCTGGCGGATGGCCGTGCGCAGTTCGCGGATCTGGTCGCTTTCCTTGGAGGTGTGGAAGGCGTCCAGGACCATCTCGCTGATGGTTTTGGCCTGCGGCAGGTGTTGTGAAAGATTGATGGAGTTTTCGTATTCCGCTTTGGACGACAAGGTGACTACGGATTCAGCGGTGTTGGAATCTGGCATTGAAATTTCACTACTTCTTTAAACTTGAATTGAGGCGAGAAAGCACGACGGCCTTTTCAGGCCGCCTAATCTATTGGACCGGGGCGGTGTTGTCACGGGTGTTGAAGCCTTTGCGCGCGTTTGTCGACCAGGTGCTGGACCACCAGGCGCCCAATCAGCACCAGCAGGGTCAGGCTGATCAACAGGACCGAGATGGCGGCCACGCTTGGGTCGACGTTGTCGCGCAAGCCGCTCCAGATGCGCTTGGGCAGGGTGTCGACGTTGACGCTGGTGATGAACAGGGTCACCGCGACTTCTTCCCACGACAGGGCAAAGCCGAGCAGGGCGGTGGACGCCAGGCCCAGCTTGAGGTTCGGCAGGATCACCATGAAGGTGGTCTGCATCAGGCTGGCGCCGAGGTTGCGCGAGGCCAGTTCAATCCGCCGGTCGATCTGGCTGAGGGCCACCAGCATGGTCACCACCCCGTACGGCACCACCATGATCACATGGGCGATCACCACCCCCGTCAGGGTGTCGTAGCCCATGCCCGGGGCGAACCGGCCGAGCTTGGTTTCCATGAAGTACAGCACCAGCGCCGAAATCACCGGCGGGATCGCCATGGGCAGCAGCACCAGGCCGATCAGCGCGGTGGCCAGTTTCGAGCGCATGTACCAGATGCCGAGGCTGAAGCTGGCCGCCAGCAGGGTCGCGATGATACTGGTGGCAAAGGCAATGGTCAGGCTCTGGCTGATGGCATGGAACCAGTCCGGGTTGCTCACCAGCGCCTCGTAGTGGCGCAGCGACCAGTTGCCCTCGGGCATCGACAGGAAGCGCTTGCTGGTGAACGACACCGGTATCACGGTCAGCAGCGGAAACAGCATGAACGCCATGGCGATCACGGCCAGCAGGCGGGTACTCAGGCTTGTACGATGGGTGTTCATAGATAACCTCAGCCTACCAGGCGGTTCACACGGGTCATTTTCAGCAGGACCCAGATCAATGCGCTGACCAGCAACAGCAGCACCACGCTCAAGGCGGCCCCCAGGCCCCAGTTACTGGTCTGGAACATTTGCAGGAACACGTACTCGGCGATCATCACCGTCTGCCCGCCACCCAGCAGTACCGGGGTAATGAAGAAGCCCAGGCAGAACACGAAAACCATGATGAAGGCGCCCAGCACCCCCGGCAGGGTCTGGGGCAGCAACACTTGCCAGAAGGTGCGCAGTGGCCCGGCACCCAGGCCGCGGGAGGCCATGAGGATGCGCTGGTCCAGCTGGCGCATGCTCGACAGCAGCGGGAACACCGCATAGGGAATCATCACGTGGAGCATGCCGATCACCACGCCGATTTCGTTGCGGCTCAGTTGCAGCGGTTGATCGATCAGGCCCATGCCCATCAGCCCATTGTTGAGCACACCGTTGCTGCGCAGGGCGATCAACCAGCCGAATGCCCGCACCAGCACCGAGATCCAGAACGGGATGAAGATGCAGATCTCCACCACCCGCTGCCAGAACGGCGGGCTGAACACCCAGCAGTAGGCCAGCAGGTAACCGATCACCAGGGCCAGGACGCTGACGGTCAGGCACAGGCGCAGGGTGCGCCAGAGCATGTCGTGGATGGCCGGGTCGGTGGCGATGCGTTCGTATTGGTCCAGGCCCGGTGTCGGCAGCGAGAAGCTCCAGCCGACCACGCCGATAAACGGCAGCACGTAGAAGATCAGCAGCAACACCGGCAGCGGGAACAGCAGCAAGCTGCGTTCCAGCGCCGGCGAACTGAACCGCGGCTTGGGTTTGCTCAGGGTCAAGGTCATGGTCATGATCGATGGCTCACTTGGACAGCCGCGTCAGGTACTGCTCCAGGGCGTCGGAGTAGTGATCGGCGTACCACTGGGCGTTGAGCGCGATCTGCTTTTTCAGGTTCTCTGGCGACGCGCAGTTGGCTTGCAGTTGTTCGGCCGACATCAGCTTTTCGGTCGCACTGTTGGACGGCCCGTTACCCAGCAGTTCGAAGAGCTTGAGCTGACCTTCCGGTTGCAGGGCATGCTGGATGAACTGCATCGCCGGCTGGCTACCCGCCGGGTTGGCCGACAGCACGGCCCAACTGCTGGAGTTGATGAAGCCATTGTCGAAGCTCCAGCGCACCCGACCTTCGGTGTCTTCGCTGAGGAGCTTGGCGCGGGTGTGCCAGATGGCGCCCACCGAGACTTCGCCGTCGACCATCAGTTGCTGGCTTTCGGCGCCCGAACTCCAGAACGACAACACGTGGGGCTTGATCTCGTCGATCTTGTTCAGCGCGCGCACCACGTCCAGCGGGTAGAGCTGATCGGCCGGTACGCCGTCGGCCAGCAGGGCCGCCTCGAGCATGCCGTTCATCCACTTGTAGAGGGTGCGTTTGCCGGGGAACTTCTTCACATCCCAGAAATCAGCCCAGGTTTTCGGTCCGTTATCGCCGAATTTTTCGCTGTCCCAGGCCATCACGTAACTGAATTGGTAGCTGGCAATGCCATGGTCGGAGGCCAGTACCGGCGCCACCTGGTCACGCTTGATCACGGTGTAGTCCAGAGGCTGCAGGATCTTTTCCTTGCCCAGGACAATGGCGCTGTAGCTCTCGACGTCGACCACGTCCCAACTCGGCTGGCCGCTGGCCAGTTGCGAGCGGATCGCGCCCTCGGTGGGGCCGGCGCCGTCGATGCGCACCTGGATCCCGGTGTTCTTGGTGAAGGTGTCGGTCCAGGCCGAGCGGAAGGCGGTCAGTGCGTCGCCGCCCCAGTTGACCACCACCAGCGGTTTGTCGGCCGACCAACTGATACCGCTGCGCAGCGCCAGGGGCACGGCCGCCAACAGGCCCATGGCCTGGATGAAGGTGCGTCGGTTGATCTGCCCGCCACGGGCCTTTTCGATAAGCACTTCAATACAGTCGCGTTGATGATCCTGGCTCATGGGCAAGTCCTCAGATGGCGGGTGTCCGTAGGGACAAGGGCCTATTGTTGTCGTTAGGAGAGAGCTTTGTGACGCACGTCTTTCAGGGGTCAGGCTTGTAGCAGGAAGCTTTGCTGGACCGGCCAGCTCAGCCACACCGGCGCGCCGCTGGGCATCAGGGCCCCCGGGTGATTGCCGGGTACCGAGAGGTTGATCGGCAGGGCATCGCCCCCGACCTTCAGCGACAGGTGAGTGCTGGAGCCCTGGTAGACCTTGTCAGTGAGTTGCGCCGGGATCACGTTGTAGCCGTCGCGGTTCGGGCGTTCGCTGTGCAGGTCCATGTGTTCGGGGCGCACCGCCAGCACGCTCGGCTGTTTGCTCAGGGGGGCCGGGGCCTGGGCGTGCAGCAGGTTGTCACCACAGCGGCCGCTGGCGGTCGGGCCGTTGCGGGTCAGATCCAGCAGCGGGAACAGGTTCATCTTGCCGAGGAACTCGGCGACAAACCGGCTCTCGGGGCGGTTGTAGATGTTTTCCGGGGTGTCGACCTGGGTCAGCTTGCCGTGGTTGAAAATCGCGATGCGCGACGACAGCGCCAGGGCTTCGTTCTGGTCATGGGTGACGAACACGAAGCTGGTGCCGACCTGGCGGTGGATGCGTTGCAGTTCGGTCTGCAGTTGTTCGCGCAGGTTCTTGTCGAGTGCCGACAGGGGCTCGTCGAGCAGCAGCAGGTCCGGTTCGAACACCAGCGCCCGGGCAATCGCCACGCGCTGTTGCTGACCGCCGGACATTTCGGCCGGCTTCTTGTGCATGTGGGCACCCAGACCAACCACTTCGAGGATGTGCTTGACCCGGCGCTGGCGTTCTTCGGCGGCGACTTTGCGGATGCGCAGCGGGTAGGCCACGTTGTCCGCCACCGTCATGTGCGGGAACAGGGCATACCCCTGGAAGACCATGCCGTAGTTACGCTTCTCGGCCGAGCGCTTGATGATGTCGACGCCCTGCTCCATCAACTTGCCGGACGTCGGGCTGAGGAAGCCCGCGAGGATCATCAGCAAGGTGGTCTTGCCCGAACCCGAAGGTCCCAGCAACGTCAGGAACTCGCCCTGGCGAACGTCCAGGTCGACGTTATCCAGCGCTGCGAAACGACCGTAATACTGGCTGATACCTTGTGCGCTGAGCTGAATCGCTGAACCGCTGGACACGATGGAATTCCTCTTTTTATTGCCCATAAGACGTACGAGGACGGAGGTCAATCCGAAATGGGCTTTGGGTTTATTATTGTTAAAAGTATCGCTACATCAATGGAATTATTTTGTGGGTATTGGTTAGTAAAATTACTCAATTCTCGGCTGATTCCGCCCTGAAAAAGGGCGGCGTTTAGCGTCAGCTCAGAGTGTGTCTTGCCAGGTCTGATGGGAGGACTGCAGTTGGGTCTTGACCCAGGTGCTGAAGGCCTGGACCACCCGCCGCTCGGCCTTTTGCGGATCGGTCGCCAGGTAATAGCCGCGGTGCAGGTCGATGGTGATGTCGAACGGACGCACCAGCAGCCCCTTGGACAGTGCATCGCCGCTGATCAGGTTGTCGCCGATGGCAATGCCCTGGCCGGCAATGCATGCCGACTGCGCGCAGTGGGCGTCGGAGAACAGGATTCCGCTCATGGCATTGACGCCCGAGGCGCCGGCGGCGGTCAGCCAGACGCGCCAGTCCGAGTAGTCGGTCATGTGCAGCAGTGGATAGGCGCTGAGTTCCTGCGGGTTCTTCAGGCCGCTCAAGGCGTTGATCAGGCGCGGGCTGCACACCGGGAAAAAGCGCAGCGCGACGATTTCCTCGACGTGCATTTCCGGCCAGTCGCCAATGCCGTAGGCGATAAACAGGTCGACGTTGGTGTTGTGGGTGTCGTCCGGCGACTTGGGGGAGATCAGCTGCAACTGCACCTGCGGGTATTGGCGCAGGAACGCACCAATGTGGTGGCACAGCCAGTAGGTGGCGAACCCCGGCGCGCAACTGACACACAGGCGTCCCGAGACCTCCTGGTCGTCCACTGGCTGGCCGGCGTCCAGCAGGTTCAACAGAATCCCGTGCACCTCGCGGGCGTAGCGTTCGCCCTGGTAGGTCAGGCCTATCCCTCGGCCGATACGCTCGGTCAGGGCAAACCCCACGCATTCTTCCAGCTTGCTGATCTGGTGGCTGATGGCGCTGCGGGTCAGGTTCAGTTCGCGGGCGGCGACTGACACGCTGCCCAGCCGGGCCACCGCATCCAGAGCCCGCAGGGCTGTCATCGAAGGAAAGCGCATAAAGAATCCTGTCTTTAAGTGGGGCTGAGTGTTGAAGCGTATGGTGATGTAAATCGAACGATTAAGCCAAAAAAAATCGATTGTTGTATTGGTTGATTCAACAATACTAGTGCCATTCGTCAGGGTCACCGAAGCCAAACGTGCGCGGCAGGCCCTTCACCCGCACTGAACTCGAAGGTGGCTTGCATGGCTGAGTCCGACAACTTTTCCTCTACCCATTCTGCGCAAGGGACCTATGCCGACCTGATCCTTGGCAACGGTCGCATCTATACCCAGAACCCGGCGCAGCCCTGGGCCGAGGCCGTGGCTATTCGCGGCGGCAAGTTGGTGGGGGTTGCCAGCCTGGCCGAGTTGCAGGGGTTCAAGGGCCCGAACACCCTGGTGCATGACCTGCAGGGCGCCTTCTGCATGCCGGGCCTGCACGACATGCACACTCACCCTGACCTGGCCCTGGCCCCGCGCTACAGCGACGACCTGGATGTCGGCATCGAGGACCCGACCCCGGAACAACTGCGCGCGAGCATCCTGGCCTATGCCGAGGCCCACCCCGGCGACGGCTGGATCTACGGGCAATACTGGGTGCGCTACACCTTCCGCGAAGCCGGCCTGACCCCGGGCCGGGCATGGCTCGACAGCGTCATGCCGGATCGCCCGGTGGCCCTGCTCGATCGCATGTGGGGCACCATGATGGTCAACTCCAAGGCCTTGGAGCTGGCAGGCATCGACCGCCACACCGCCGACCCGCGTAACGGCTACCTGGAGCGCGATGAGCTGAGCGGCGAACCCAACGGCCTGATGATCGACGGGGCCTACGCAATGATCCACGCCGCCATGCCGCCGACCCCGGTCAGCGTGCTGCGCCGTGCTTACCGTGACGGGGTGCATTTCCAGAGCTCGCGTGGCGTCACCGCGAGCAAATACGTGCACGTCTGCGAGCAACGCCTGCAGGCGCTGAAAGAACTGGACGACAGCGGCGAACTGACCGTGCGCATTGAAGCCGCCATCAGTTGGCAGGACGACATCTTCCCGGTGCGTCGCCGCTGGGAGCTGCTCAGCGGTGAGCGTCACTACTACCGCAGCGCGCGCCTGAGCGCCAACGCGGTGAAATTCCACTTCGACGGCACCGTGGAGCCGAAGTCCTCGTACCTGCTGACCCCCTGGCCAGAAGAGTCGAGCTGGCGGGGCAAGCTCAACCTGACCCCCGAGCACATCACCGACATGGTGGTGGACATGGACAGCCGCGGCATCCGCGTCATCGCCCACTGCACCGGCGATGGGGCTTCCGATGTATTCCTCGATGCCGTTGCCGAGGCCCGTCGACGCAACGGCTTCAGCGGTGTGCGGCATCAGTGCGCCCACAGCACCTTGTTGCACCCCGGCAACCTGCCGCGTTTCAAGGAACTCAACGTGATCGCTGAATTCTCCCCGGCGGCCTGGTACCCGACGCCGTTCGCCAGCGGCGCACGTTCGGGCTACGGCCAGGAGCGGCTCAAGCGCATCTACGATTTCAAAGGTGTGCTAGAAGCCGGCGGCACTGCGGTAATGGGCACCGACTGGCCGGTGGCGTCCATCGACCCGTGGCTGGCGCTGGAAACCATGGTCACCCGGCAGAACCCGTGGAATGACGATCCGTCCTGCTTCGGCGACCCCATCAGCCTTGAGCAGGCGCTGAACGTGATCACCCTCAACGGCGCCGTGGCCATGGGCCTGGAGCAGTCGACCGGCAGCCTGGAAGTCGGCAAGTCGGCGGACCTGATCGTCATCGACCGTGACCTGTTTGCCCAGCCGGCGCGCAATTACATCCACCAGACCCAGGTGCTGTTGACCTTCGTCGACGGGCAACTGGTCTATGACCGCAATGGCGCGCTGGCCGACGCCGGCCTCAAGGCCGTCTGGACGGGTGAGCCACCGGTGCTGGAGGGCAAGGCCCAATGAACCCTCAACGCATCGCGGTGACCGTGGTCTCGGGATTTCTCGGGGCTGGCAAGACCACCTTGCTCAACCGCATGGTGCGCCGCGCCGAAGGCAGTCGGCTGGCGGTGATCGTCAATGATTTTGGTGAGCTGAACATCGATGCGGCGATCGTTTCCGAGGTCACCGACGCGGTGTACAGCCTGCAGAACGGCTGCATCTGCTGCACGGTGCAGGAAGACCTGCTGGCGCAGTTGAGCAGCCTGGCGCAACTGCAACCACGCCTGGAGCGCATCGTCATCGAGTGCAGCGGGGTGTCCGATCCGCAGCGCATTGTGCAGACCCTGGCCTACCCGCAGCTGCGCGGCCAGATGCAACTGGATATGGTGATCACCGTGGTCGATGCCACCGCTCATTTGCAGCTCGATGGCGAGTACGCACGCCTGGCCCGGGCGCAAGTGGCGGCGGCCGACCTGCTGCTGTTGAACAAGACCGACCTGGTGGACGCCACCCAATTGCAAGCCTTGCGCGAGGCGCTGGGCCTGCGGACCCGGATTCACGAAAGCGTCCAGGCACAACTGCCCGACGCGCTGTGGCTGGACTCGGACCTGGACTTGCAGCCGCGCTCGCTCAAGCCCTTGGTCCGGGTAAGCAGCGACGACCACGGCGAAATGTTCAGCAGCTTCCTCTGGCAGAGCCCGCAGCCCTTGAACGTCGAGCGCCTGCGCGGTTGGTTGCAGGCGTTGCCCCGGGATGTATTTCGGGTCAAGGGCCTGGTGCTGCTGGATCAGGGCAGCAAGGCGCACTGGCTGCAACACGTCGGCACCCGTAGCCAGTTTCTGGCCGCCACCGACGAGGCCCAGGCCACGGGATCGCGCCTGGTGTTCATCGGCCGTCGCGGCTTCGCCGGCTGGGACGCGCTGGTCGAGGGCCTGGAGCAGTGCCAGTGAGCAACCTGACCGAACAGCAGTTGCGTGAAGAATTGGCGGCTTGCTACCGCTTGATCGCGCACTTTCGCATGACCGACCTGATCTTCACCCACATCTCGGTGCGCCTGCCGGGGCCTGAGCACCATTTTCTGATCAACCCCTATGGCTTGATGTTCGACGAAATCAGTGCTTCGAACCTGGTCAAGATCGGGCTCGACGGACGTGCGGTGGAGGACAGCGCGTATCCCGTCAATCCGGCCGGCTTCGTGATCCACAGCGCCCTGCACGCGGCCCGCGAGGACGCTCAGTGCGTGCTGCATACCCACACCCGTGCCGGTTGCGCGATGGCGGCGCTGGCCTGCGGCTTGTTGCCGGTGAATCAGATATCCATGGAGTTCTATGGTCGCGTCGCCTATCACGACTACGAAGGCATCGCCCTGGACCTGGCCGAGCAAGCGCGGCTGGTGGCGGACATGGGCGACAAGCCCGTGCTGATGCTGCGCAACCATGGCCTGTTGACCGTCGGCAGCAGCGTGGCCCAGGCCTTCCTGCGCATGTATTACCTGGAAAAGGCCTGCGACATCCAGTTGGCCGCCCAAGCCTGTGGTGACCTGGTGCTGCCACCGGCAGCGGTCTGCGAACACACCGAGCGTCAGTTCAACCAGCCGCAGCGCCCCTTGGCCGCAGGCGAACTGAGTGACCCGGACGCCCTGGACCTGGCCTGGAAAGCCCTGCTGCGCCTGCTTGACCGAGTGGCACCCGGTTACCGCGACTGAGCGCATATCTCTGGCGGGTATATACAGGATCTGTGGGGGTTGCCGAAGGCTGCGATCTTTTGATCCTGGTTTTGTGGGCATATCCGTTGCTGCGGTGATGGCTGAGTAGGGTTCCGCCCTGACGGCGGGTCACTTTGGCGCGCCAAAGTGACCAAAGCGCTTTGCCCCTGACGTACGGCCCCTCGCTTAGGCTCGGGGTACCTTCGCTACGGTATCCATCCGGGGGCATCGCCTCCGGTTTGCTTCGCTGCACCTCCTCTCGATGTATGCGGCTTCGCCGCACGGCGCTACGCGCCTCCCCCTGATGGACACCTTCGCTCAGCCTGCCGATGGGGCGGTGGATCAAGATCAAGAGCTGCAGGCGAGCTAACGCTCGGCCTGTTGAGTGGTAAGGGTGGGCGAGGCGGCCTACCGGCCGGCCTGCTTTTTCTGGCTGGAGTATTTCTGTGGCATATCCCTGTGGGAGCTAGCCTGCTAGCGATGGCAATCACCGCTACGCCATAGGTTTCGGGTATCACCCAATCCCCGTAGCAGCTGTCGAGCCCGCGAGGCTGCGTTCGAGGACGCAGTCCTCGCCGCCCTTGAGGTTTGCTGCGCTGTACCACCCTGGTGATGGTTCAAGGCGCTGTGTGCCAATCCCCGGATGCATACCTTCGCTCAGCCGGACTCACCGAGAGCAGACGGAGCGCCGCACGGCTCTCCCACAATGAATGGGTTACAGCCTTCATCGAGCCCCGACAACAAGCCCGTCATTTATCCCAGGTGGTTGGACAACCGATACACCCCTCCATGTTCGCATCCTGAAAGTTGCCGTAGTGCTGGCGCGAGCCGCTGAGGTTGGCCTGGGCCAGGTTGCTTTCACCGAACTTGGCTTCCTGCAGGTTGGCGTCGCTGAGGTTGGCACCCTGCAGGTCGGCCTTGCTCAGCCAGGTCATTTCCAGGTCGGCGGCGCGCAGGTTGGCGTTGTGCAGCTTGGCCCCGGACAGGCGGGCGAATTGCAGGTAGGCGCCGCCCAGGTTGGCGTCCTGGAATTGCGCGCCCTGGGCAAACAGGCCCCAGCCCTGGACCGCCAGCAGCGTGGCGCCGGTGAAGTCGGCCAGGCGCAGGTTGCTTTGTTGCAGGCTGGCGCGGGTCAGGTTGGCGCCTTGCAGTTGGGCTTTTTCCAGGTTGGCCAGGTCCAGGCGGGCGTGGCGCAGATCGGCATCGCGCAGGTCGGCGCCGCTGAGGTTCATGTTGCGCAAGTCCTGGTTGCTCAGGTTGGCGCCCCGCAGATTGGCGCCCGGGCATTGGCTGTGGTTGGCGATGGTGCAGCCGTTGATGACCAGGGGGGAATTGTCGCCGTCGTCGGCGTGCGCCTGGGCGATGCTCAACAGCAATAGCAGGGGCAGGTATTTCATGGCGAGTGGGTCCTTGGGTGGCCGTAGGGAGTCGTTGGCAAATCCCTGTAGGAGCAGGGCTTGCCCGCGAAGGCCGCAAGCGCGACGCGTTCATCCAGGTAGAACGAGTCATCGTTGACGTCCATCGCGAGCAGGCTCGCTCCCACACGTTGGTCAGCGTTTGGCGGTCGGGTTATCCCAGCTCGGGATCTTGAACACCCAGAACGAGCCACCCTGGGCCACGGGCTTGGTCAGTTCGGCCATGTCGCCGCCCCACAACGGCACCGCGCCGCCGTAGCCGACGGTCACGCCGATGTACTGCTCGCCATCCTGTTCCCAGGTGATCGGCGGCGAGACGATGCCGCTGCCGGTCTGGAACTTCCACAGCTCCTTGCCGGTTTTCGCATCGAAGGCCTTGAAGAACCCGTCGCCGGTGCCGGTGAACACCAGGTTGCCCTTGGTCGCCAGCACGCCGGCCCACAGCGGCAAGGCTTCCTTGTGTTCCCAGACCACTTTGCCGGTGGTCGGGTTCATGGCGCGCAGGGTGCCGACGTGATCGTCGTACATGCGCTTGATGCGGAACCCCATGCCCAGGTAGGCCGAGCCCTTCTTGTAGTTGACCTCTTCGGTCCAGTATTCCTCTTTCCACTGGTTGCCCGGGATGTAGAACAGCCCGGTGTCCTGGCTGTAGGCCATGGGGTTCCAGTTCTTGCCGCCGAGGAACGGCGGCGAGACTTCCACCGGCTTGCCCTTGGTTTCCCCTGGCAGGGGCTTGGCCGGGCGTTGGCCCTCGTTCTCCACCGGTCGCCCGGTCTTGAGGTCGATGTGGCTGGCCCAGGTGATGTTGTCGACGAAGGGGAAGGCGTTCTGCAATTTGCCGTTGTTGCGGTCGACCACGTAGAAGAAGCCGTTGCGGTCGGCGTGGCCGGTGGCCTTGACCAGTTTGCCGTCCTTGTCCTTGTAGTCGAACAGCACCAGCTCGTTGTTGCCGGAGAAGTCCCAGGCATCGTTCGGGGTGTGCTGGTAGAACCACTTGACCTCGCCGGTGCTCGGGTCGACCCCGACCTGGCCTGAGGTGTAGAGGCTGTCGTAATCGTGGGGGTTGCCGTCCTTGGAGGTGCGCGCCCAGGTGTTCCAGGGGCCGGGGTTGCCAGCACCGACGATGATGGTGTTGCTTTCCGGGTCGAAACTGGCGCTCTGCCAAGGGGCGCCGCCGCCATGGCTCCAAGCCTCGACCTTGCCGGTTTCGGTGGTCGGGTCATTGGGCCAGGACGGGGCCTTGACGTCGCCGGTGGGGGTGCTGTCCTTGCCGTTCAGGCGGCCCATGTGGCCTTCGACGAAAGGCCGCATCCAGACTTCTTCGCCGGTGTCCGGGTCGCGGGCGAACAACTGGCCGACCACGCCGAATTCATCGCCAGAGCTGCCGTGGATCAGCAGCACCTTGCCGCTGGTCTTGTCCTTGATCAGCACCGGGGCGCCGGTCATGGTGTAGCCAGCGGCGTGGTCGCCGAATTTCTTGTTCCAGACGACTTTGCCGGTGTTCTTGTCGAGGGCGATCAGCCGCGCGTCGAGGGTGCCGAAGTAGATCTTGTCGCCGAAAATCGCCGCGCCCCGATTGACCACGTCACAGCACGGACGAATGTTGTCCGGCAGGCGATGGTTGTAGGTCCACAGGCGTTTGCCGGTCTTGGCGTCGAGGGCAAAGACCCGGGAGTAGGAACCGGTGACGTACACCACGCCGTCGCTGACGATGGCCTGGGACTCCTGGCCGCGCTGTTTTTCATCGCCGAAGGAGTAGGACCAGGCCGGGGTTAGCTTGAACACGTTCTGGTCGTTGACCTGGGCCAGCGGGCTCCAGCGCTGGGCGTTGGTGCCCATGCCGTATTGCAGCACGTCCTTGGTGGTCAGGTGGTCGTTGGCAATGTCTTCCCAGCTCACCTTGGCGCTGGTCGGGGCGGTGGCAGCGTAGCCGGTGGTGCTCAGGGACAGGCTGCCCACCAGCAGGAAAGCCTGCACGGCGAGGGTCAAGGGGGAAAGGGCGGGTAGCGATCTTATTGTCATGGTTGCAGTTCCCAGTGGAGGTTTTGGCCTGCACAGGGTGCTGCGCCGCCTCGGTGGCGCCTACGGAAAAAGTCCCGCTGTGGCCGGGAAGACTTCCCGGCCGGGCGATGAATTGGGTGTGCGTCACAAGCCCTACTACCAAGGGAGTAGAGCGCGGCCACCAAAGCAGCATGGGGCTTGTGCCAAGGGCTTTCTAAGATGGCTGCCATAGCCTCTGCCAAGAGGTTTTGCGTGCAATCCTGAGGGCATAACAATGACAACAAAACGCAACGCCTTGCTCGTTGCCGGACTGCTGGCCGGCTTTATCAGTGCAGGTTCGGCCTGGGCCCACGGCAACGTGGTGCCACAAGCCGTCGAGACCCAGGGCCTGACCCCGATCAAGGATGCCGGCGTGACGCTGGATGCCGATGGCTGGGCCGCAGTGAACCCGTACCGCACTTCGCCGGAACACGACAAGGCCGTCGCCATCGGCTCATCGGCCTACAACCAGAACTGCGCCGCCTGCCATGGCCTGGAAGCCAAGTCCGGGGGGATTGCCCCCGACCTGCGCATGCTCGACGCCGGCGATGCCGGGGACGAATGGTTCGTCGAGCGCGTGCGCCACGGCGCCGTGCGTGACGGCCGGGTCTACATGCCGAAAATGGCCGACTACCTGAGCCAGGAAGCCCTGTGGGCGGTGCGCACCTACCTGGACAGCGTGCACGTCGAGGAGTGAGCCCATGCGCCTGCTCGCGGTGTTGATCAGTGCGCTGCTGCTGTGTTGCCCGACGGCGCAGGCCCAGGTCCGGACGTATGACGAGATGATCGCCGCCGGCGAGTTGAAGGTGGCGGTGTACAAGGACTTTGCCCCCTACAGCTTCGAGGAAGCCGGGCAACCCCGTGGGGTCGATGTGGACCTGGCCCAGGCGTTGGCCAAGGCTCTGGGCGTGCGGCTGCAACTGATCTGGGCGCCGGCCGGGGAAAAGCTCGACGACGACCTGCGCGACTACATCTGGCGTGCCAGTGCGTTGCACAACCAGCAACTGGCCGACCTGATGATGCGCGTGCCCTACGACCGCGATTTCGCGCAGAAACGCAATGAACTGGGCGAGCTGGAAAACGGCCATGTGGTGATGTTCGGGCCGTACCAGAGCGAACAGTGGCAGGTGGCTTTTGACCGCCGGCGGTTGGACAAGGTGGCCAGTGTCGCGGTGTTCGAATACCACCCGATCGGGGTCGAGGTCGACAGCGTGCCCTCGTTCTACCTGACCTCGGTGTTCAACGGCATGCTGGCGAAAAACACCCGGCACTATCCCGGTGTGCCCCAGGCCTTTGCCGCCATGCAGGCCGCTGAAGTGGATGCGGTCATGGCCATGCGCGGCGAGATCGACTGGCAACTGCATCAGGCCGCCGACCCGCAGTTGGCGCTGGCAGAGAACGCCTACCCGAGCATGGGCAAACAACGCTGGGAAATCGGCATGGCGGTGCACGAGAGCAACCGGCAACTGGCCTACGCCGTCGAAGAGGCGCTGGAAGGGTTGATCCGCGAGGGTGCGGTGCAAGCCCTTTATAGCCATTACGGCCTGCGCTACGACGTGCCCGAGATGTATCAATAGGAGCTGCGATGAACTGGCGAGCGAGTTGTCTGTTGGCCTGCTGGCTGCCGTTACTGGCTGCAGCCGCACCGGTCGACCCAGGAAAGGACCCGGTGCCGTCGGTGATGTGGGCCTTTTATCATAAGCAGATGCTCGGCGATGCGCCGTTCGTGTTCGATGAGCGGGTCAAGCTGCTGGCGCCACCGTTTGCCGAGGATGCGCGCCAGGTGCCGCTGGAAATCGACGCCCGGGCATTCAAGGGCGAGGTGGTGAGAATCCTCGCCTGGGCCGAGTTGAATCCCTTGCCGAAGATCGTCGACTTCGAACCCCTGGACGGGGTGCTGCCGTGGCTGGCGATCCGCATCCGCATCGAGCAGGCCACACCGCTGCGCGCGGCGGTGCAGACCCGGGACGGCCTGTGGCACGTTGGCTCGACCCTGATCGACGCCGCCGGTGGCGGCTGCACGGCACCCAGTGTGGTGCGCACCCAGCCAGGCTGGGAAGAACACATCGGCGAAGTGCTCGGTGGCCGTTATCCGCGGGACAGCTTCAGCCGCTTGCGCCTGCAGGTGGCCCATCCGATGGACAACGGCATGGTCGGCGGGATCCCGGAATTTTTCCTCAACCACGCCGAGTTGCGCGACCAGGACGACCAACTCATGGCGCGCCTGGAGCTGTTCCCTGCGGTCAGTGAAAACCCCAGCCTGGCATTCGATATCGAAGGGGCAGGGCAGACGCGCCTGCTGCTGCGTGACAACAGCGGCAACCAATTTTCCGCAACCCTGCCCTGAGCCCAAGGAGTACCTGATGCGCTGGATGCTGTTGTTGTGCCTGTCGCTGAGCCTGCCGGCCCTGGCGGATCTCGACTATGTGCTCAGCCCGCGGCAGATCGCCGAAGACACCTGGCTGCTGGAGGGCAGCACCGACAATTTTGCCAAGGCCAACGGCGGCAACATCGTCAATACCGCGTTCATCGTCACCACCCAAGGGGTGGTGGTGATCGACAGCGGGCCCTCCAAACGCTACGGCGAAGCCCTGCGCAAGGCAATTGCAACGGTCACCGACAAGCCGGTGATCCAGTTGCTGTTGACCCATCACCATCCTGACCACGTGCTGGGCAACCAGGCGTTCGGCGACGTGCCCATTGGCGCCTTGCCCGGTACCACCGTGCTCCTGCAACAACAGGGCGACGCCATGGCCGAGAACATGTACCGGATGGTCGGCGACTGGATGCGCGGCACCGAAGTGCTGCTGCCGACCCAGGCCCTGGCGCCCGGGGTGAAAAGTTTTGGGAATCACGATTTGCAACTGCTGAGCCTGGGTGGGCATACCGGCGCAGATCTGGCTATTCTCGACCAGCAAACCGGCGTGCTGTTTGCCGGCGACCTGGTGTTTTATCAGCGAGCCCTGACCACGCCCAACAGCCCGGGGTTGTCGGTGTGGTTGGCCGACATTGCCACCCTGCAGGGCTTGCCCTGGACCCAGGTGGTGCCCGGTCACGGCCCGGTGGCCAGGGATGCGCGACCGTTCGAGCAGATGCGCGACTATTTGGTCTGGCTCGACCAACTGCTGCGCGACGGTGCCGCCAGCGGCAGCGACATGGGCGAGATGATCCGCAGCCCCATCCCCGAGCGCTTCGCCGCCATCAGCCTGAGCCGCTACGAACTGATCCGCAGCGTCAGTCATTTGTACCCGCGCTATGAGCGTGGGCAGATGCAGCGGATTGATGCCGCCGCAAGCGCCCAGTGAGTGACCCCGTAGCAGCTGTCGAGCCTGCGAGGCTGCGTTCGAGGGCGAAGCCCTCGCAGAATCCTACCTGCACCGCGTGTGCCGGCTTTGCGACCGCTGCGCAGCCGAACGCAGCCTCGCAGGCTCGACAGCTGCTACGGCAGTACGGGGATACGGGAATACGGTCCAGCGGTATTGGACCCCCTACCAAGGAACTAACAATCTCCACACTGCGGGCAATTGTTGCCAGGACGGTGGCGCTGAAGAATCTGCACCAGACCGGGAAAATTTCCCGGGTATAACAAAAACCGCAGAGGTAGCCGCCATGACCCAACCCGCACGTCGCCAACCCTTCGTCCTGTGTGCGCTGTTCAGCGCCATGCTGCTGTCCGGCACGGCCTTGGCCGCCGTCAGCGACCAGGACATTCTCCAGGACCCGAAAAACCCGGAGCAGATCGTCACCAACGGTCTGGGCGTCCAGGGTCAGCGCTACAGCCCGCTGGACACCCTCAACGTCAATAACGTCAAGGATCTGCGGCCCGTCTGGGCATTCTCCTTCGGTGGCGAAAAACAGCGTGGCCAGCAAGCGCAGCCGATGATCAAGGACGGCGTGATGTACATGACCGGTTCCTACTCGCGGGTGTTCGCGGTGGACGCGCGCACCGGCAAGAAGCTCTGGCAATACGATGCGCGCCTGCCCGATGACATCCGCCCCTGCTGCGACGTGATCAACCGCGGCGTGGCGCTGTACGGCGACCTGGTGTTCTTCGGCACCCTCGACGCCAAGCTGGTGGCCTTGAACAAGGACACCGGCAAAGTGGTCTGGAGCAAAAAAGTCGCCGACCACAAGGAAGGCTACTCCATCAGCGCCGCGCCCCTGGTGATCAATGGCAAGCTGATCACCGGGGTCGCTGGTGGCGAGTTCGGCGTGGTAGGCAAGATCGAAGCCTACGACCCGAAAAACGGCAACCTGCTGTGGAGCCGGCCAACGGTCGAAGGTCACATGGGCTACGTCTACAAGGACGGCAAGGCAGTCGAAAACGGCATTTCCGGTGGCGAAGCGGGCAAGACCTGGCCTGGCGATCTGTGGAAGACCGGCGGCGCGGCGCCGTGGCTGGGCGGTTATTACGACCCGGAAACCAACCTGTTGCTGTTCGGCACCGGCAACCCGGCGCCGTGGAACTCGCACCTGCGCCCTGGCGACAACCTCTACTCTTCGTCGCGCCTGGCCCTCAACCCGGATGACGGCACCATCAAGTGGCACTTCCAGAGCACGCCCCACGACGGTTGGGACTATGACGGGGTGAACGAACTGGTGTCGTTCAACTACAACGAAGGCGGCAAGGAGATCAAGGCCGCCGCCACCGCCGACCGCAACGGCTTCTTCTACGTGCTGGACCGCACCAACGGCAAGTTCATCCGCGGCTTCCCGTTTGTCGACAAGATCACCTGGGCCACCGGCCTGGATAAAGACGGTCGGCCGATCTACAACGAAGCCAGCCGTCCGGGTGCTCCGGGCAGCGAGGCCAAGGGCAGCTCGGTATTTGTCGCGCCGGCGTTCCTGGGGGCCAAGAACTGGATGCCGATGGCCTACAACAAGGACACCGGACTGTTCTATGTGCCGTCCAACGAGTGGGGCATGGACATCTGGAACGAAGGTATCGCCTACAAAAAAGGCGCGGCATTCCTCGGTGCCGGCTTCACCATCAAGCCGCTGAACGAAGACTACATCGGCGTGCTGCGGGCGATCGACCCGAAAACCGGCAAGGAAGTCTGGCGCCACAAGAACTTCGCACCGCTGTGGGGCGGGGTGCTGACCACCAAGGGCAACCTGGTGTTCACCGGTACGCCGGAAGGCTTCCTGCAGGCGTTCAACGCCAAGACCGGGGAAAAAGTCTGGGAGTTCCAGACCGGCTCCGGAGTTCTGGGCTCGCCTGTGACCTGGGAAATGGACGGCGAGCAATACGTCTCGGTGCTCTCGGGCTGGGGCGGCGCCGTACCGCTGTGGGGCGGCGAAGTGGCCAAGCGGGTCAAGGACTTCAACCAGGGTGGCATGCTCTGGACCTTCAAGTTGCCCAAGGAGTTGGTGGCCAAGCACTGATCCCAAGCCACAGAGTTTTGGGTGAAACCTACGACCAAATAACGAGAGCCCCCCCTGCCAACGGCGCATACGTCTGGCACGCGGGGCTCTCTACTATCGGTGCATCGCCTGTTTGCCCGACAGGCTTCGACAAAAACAGAGGCCCAGCATGATCTACGCACAACCCGGTACCCCAGGCGCTGTTGTTTCCTTCAAGCCGCGCTACGGCAATTTCATCGGCGGCGAATTTGTTGCGCCGATCAATGGCCAGTACTTCACCAACACCTCGCCGGTCACCGGCGAGGTGATCGCCGAGTTCCCGCGCTCCAGCGCCGCCGACATCGACCGCGCCCTGGATGCCGCCCACGCCGCGGCAGATGCCTGGGGCAAGACTTCGGCCCAGGATCGCTCCCTGGTGCTGCTGAAAATTGCTGACCGTATCGAGCAGCACCTGGAAATCCTCGCGGTCACCGAAACCTGGGACAACGGCAAGGCCGTGCGCGAGACCCTCAACGCCGACGTGCCGCTGGCCGCCGACCACTTCCGCTACTTCGCTGGCTGCATCCGTGCCCAGGAAGGCGGCGCCGCCGAAATCAACGAACTGACCACCGCCTACCACTTCCACGAACCCCTGGGCGTGGTCGGGCAGATCATCCCGTGGAACTTCCCGCTGCTGATGGCCGCCTGGAAACTCGCCCCGGCGCTGGCCGCCGGCAACTGCATCGTACTCAAGCCGGCCGAGCAGACGCCGCTGTCGATCATGGTCTTCGCCGAACTGATCGCCGACCTGCTTCCTGCCGGTGTCTTGAACATTGTCCAGGGTTTTGGTCGCGAAGCCGGTGAAGCCCTGGCCACCAGCAAGCGTATCGCCAAGATCGCGTTCACCGGCTCGACCCCGGTGGGCGCGCACATCATGCATTGTGCCGCCGAGAACATTATTCCGAGCACGGTGGAGCTGGGGGGTAAGTCGCCGAATATCTTCTTCGAAGACATCATGAACGCCGAGCCTGCGTTCATCGAGAAGGCCGCCGAAGGCCTGGTGCTGGCCTTCTTCAACCAGGGTGAAGTCTGCACGTGTCCGTCCCGGGCGCTGGTGCAGGAGTCGATCTACGAGCCGTTCATGGCCGAGGTGATGAAGAAGATCGTCAAGATCAAGCGCGGCAACCCGCTGGACACCGAGACCATGGTCGGCGCCCAGGCTTCCGAGCAGCAATACGACAAGATCCTCTCGTACCTGCAGATTGCCCAGGAGGAGGGCGCCGAACTGCTCACGGGCGGCGCCGCCGAGCGTCTGGAGGGCGATCTGTCCAGCGGCTATTACATCCAGCCGACCCTGCTCAAGGGCCACAACAAGATGCGCGTGTTCCAGGAGGAAATCTTCGGCCCGGTGGTGGGTGTCACTACCTTCAAGGACGAAGCCGAAGCCTTGGCGATCGCCAACGACAGCGAGTTCGGCCTCGGTGCCGGCCTGTGGACCCGCGACATCAACCGCGCCTACCGCATGGGCCGGGCGATCAAGGCCGGGCGCGTGTGGACCAACTGCTACCACCTGTACCCGGCCCATGCCGCGTTCGGTGGCTACAAGAAGTCCGGAGTCGGCCGGGAAAACCACAAGATGATGCTCGACCACTACCAGCAGACCAAGAACCTGCTGGTGAGCTACGACATCAATCCACTGGGGTTCTTCTGATTCTCTGAGTCGGTGGGAGCGAGCCTGCTCGCGATGGTTCAAGAGCGATGCGCTGTGTCAGGCAGCACGCGTCATCGTTGACGTCCATCGCGAGCAGGCTCGCTCCCACATTAGTGCTCTGTATATTTTTGCATGCTGTGCAACACCCCCTACCAAATCACCCCGCCAGCTCCTTCGAAAGTAGCATTCGGTCACCTCAAGCCCCGTGCATTAATGCGTGTACCGGAATCGCCCGGCACAAGAAGAGGAATGACCCATGTGGACTAAACCCGCGTTTACCGATCTGCGCATTGGCTTCGAAGTGACGATGTATTTCGCCAACCGTTGATTGACCACCCGGCCAGCTATTGTGTTGGCCGGGCCTGCCTTCTGGAGCAATGCCCATGCACATCCGTGTCCTCGGTTCCGCCGCCGGTGGCGGTTTTCCGCAGTGGAACTGCAATTGCCGCCAGTGCGCTGGCGTGCGCGCGGGCAGCCTGCGGGCGCAACGACGTACGCAGTCGTCGATTGCCCTGAGTGACAACGGTGTGGACTGGGTGTTGTGCAATGCCTCGCCAGACATTCGCGCGCAGCTGGAAAGCTTCCCCGCGCTGCAACCGGCGCGCCAGCTGCGGGACACGGCGATTGCCGGGATCATCCTGATGGACAGCCAGATCGACCACTGCACCGGCCTGTTGAGCCTGCGTGAAGGCTGTCCGCACACCGTGTGGTGCACCGAACGGGTCCATCAGGACCTGAGCAGCGGGTTTCCCCTGTTCGACATGCTGTCCCACTGGAACGGCGGCCTGCAGTGGTCGCCCATCGGCCTGGACCGCGCGCCGTTCAGCATCGCTGCTTGCGCGCACCTGGCGTTGCGGGCCATCCCCTTGGTCAGCAACGCACCGCCGTATTCGCCCAACCGTGGCAACCCACAGCCGGGCGACACCATCGGCCTGTTCATCGAGGACCGGCGCAGCGGTGCGTCATTGTTCTATGCCCCGGGCCTGGGGCGGGTCGACGACGAATTGCTGGGCTGGATGCAGCGCGCCGACTGCCTGTTGCTCGATGGCACGCTGTGGCGCGACGACGAGATGCGCCTGTGCGAAGTCGGGCAGAGTCTGGGCTGCGACATGGGGCACCTGGCGCAAAGCGGCCCCGGTGGGATGCTGGAGGTGCTGGAGGGTTTCCCACGCCAGCGCAAGGTGCTGATCCACATCAACAACACCAACCCGATCCTCGACCCGGATTCGGCCGAGCGGGCGGAGCTAATGCGGCGCGGGATCGAAGTGGCCTATGACGGCATGCACATCGACCTGTAGGGCCTTTCGCGAGCCCAGACCCCAGCGAGCCGCCAGGAGAAGCACAATGATTGACCAGGCAATGACCCCCAGCGAATTCGAAGCCGCCCTGCGTGCCAAGGGCGCCTACTACCACATCCATCATCCGTTCCACCAAACCCTGTACGCCGGGCGTGCCACTCGCCGGCAGATCCAGGGCTGGGTCGCCAATCGGTTCTACTACCAGTTGAACATCCCGCTCAAGGACGCGGCGATCCTGGCCAATTGTCCGGACCGCGAGGTGCGTCGGCAGTGGCTGCAACGCCTGCTCGATCACGACGGCGCGCCGGGCAGCGAAGGTGGGATCGAAGCCTGGTTGCGCCTCGGCGAGGCCGTCGGGCTTACCCGTGAGCAAGTGCTGTCCCAGGAAATGGTGCTGCCGGGGGTGCGGTTTGCCGTGGATGCCTATGTCAATTTCGCCCGACGCGCCTGCTGGCAGGAGGCGGCCAGCAGTTCGCTGACCGAGCTGTTCGCCCCGCAGATCCACCAGTCGCGCCTGGACGCCTGGCCCCAGCATTACCCCTGGATCGACCCGGCCGGCTACCAGTATTTCCGCACGCGCCTGGACCAGGCCCGCCGCGATGTCGAGCACGGGCTGCAGATCACCCTGGCGCACTACGTCACCGCCGCCGGCCAGCAACGCATGCTCGAGATCCTGCAGTTCAAGCTCGATGTGCTGTGGAGCATGCTCGATGCCATGAGCCTGGCCTACGAACTGGAGCGCCCGCCGTACCACACGGTGACCGACGCCAATGTCTGGCACCGGGGGATCGCCCTGTGAACCTGCTCAACCGCGAACAGGCGCCCGTGCTGCGCCGGGGTTTTCGCCTGCAATGGGAACCGCGCCAGGACTGTCACGTACTGCTGTACCCCGAGGGAATGATCAAGCTCAATACCAGCGCCGGGCAGATCCTCAGCCTGGTGGACGGCCAGCGCAGTGTCGCGGCGATCATTGCCCAACTGAGCGCCAGTTTCCCCGGGGTGCCGGGGATCGACGAGGATGTCCTGGCGTTCCTGGAGGTGGCCCATGCGCAATTCTGGATTGAGTGAAGCGCCACCCGGGCCCCCGCTGTGGTTGCTGGCGGAGCTGACCTATCGGTGCCCGCTGCAATGCCCCTATTGCTCCAACCCGCTGGATTTTGCCCGGCACGGCGAGGAGTTGAGTACCGCCGAGTGGATCCGGGTGTTCCGCGAAGCCCGCGACATGGGTGCCGCGCAACTGGGCTTTTCCGGTGGCGAGCCGCTGGTGCGCCAGGACCTCGCCGAGCTGATCAAGGCCGCCCGGGACATGGGCTACTACACCAACCTGATCACCTCGGGCATTGGCCTGACCGAACACAAAGTGCGGGATTTCAAGGTGGCCGGGCTGGACCATATCCAGATCAGCTTCCAGGCGGCCGACGAAGCAGTGAACAACATGCTCGCCGGCTCGCGCAAGGCTTTCGCGCAGAAGCTGGCCATGGCCCGGGCGGTCAAGGCCCAGGGGTACCCGATGGTGCTGAATTTTGTCACCCACCGGCACAACATTGACCGCATCGAGCAGATCATCGAACTGTGCCTGGAACTTGAGGCCGACTTTGTCGAGCTGGCCACTTGTCAGTTCTACGGCTGGGCCGAACTCAACCGGGTGGGCCTGCTACCGACCCGCGACCAGTTGCAGCGCGCCGAGGCGATCACCCAGCAGTACCGCCAGCGGCTCGAAGCCCAGGGCCATCCGTGCAAACTGATTTTCGTCACCCCGGACTACTACGAGGAGCGTCCCAAGACCTGCATGAATGGCTGGGCCAACCTGTTTCTCGACATCACCCCCGACGGCACCGCGTTGCCGTGCCACAGCGCCCGGCAACTGCCCGTGGCGTTTCCCAACGTGCGCGAGCACAGCATCGAGCACATCTGGAATGATTCGTTCGGCTTCAACCGCTTTCGCGGTGATGCCTGGATGAAGGAGCCGTGCCGCTCCTGCGATGAAAAGCACAAGGACCTGGGGGGCTGTCGGTGCCAGGCGTTCATGCTCACAGGTGACGCCGCCAACGCCGATCCGGTGTGCAGCAAGTCGGCGCACCACGGGGTGATCCTCAAGGCCCGGGAAGAAGCCGAGGCGCCCGGACCGGGCATGGCGGCGCTGACGTTGCGCAATGAAAAGGCGTCGCGCTTGATTTATCGCGGATAGATGGCCAGGCCCCACTCCCGCAGGTAATGCTGTTCAGTTAAGCGACGCCGACCATTGTAGGAGCGAGCTTGCTCGCGAAAAACGTCAACGATAACGCGTGTATTCAGTATAAACGCGGCGCCTTTGAGTTCTTCGCGAGCAAGCCGCAAGCGGGCACCCGCTCCTACAAAAGGGCTTAACTGAACAGCATTACACTCCCGCAGGGGTACCCAATGGTCTGATTGCATTCGTCGGCGGATGCTTTAGTGTGGCTGTTACCTTTCAAAACAATAAAAACAGGCTTTCCAATGAGCCAGAGTCTCAGCCAACTGCGTAAGTTCGTTTCGCCTGAAATCATCTTTGGTGCCGGCTGCCGGCACAACGTCGGCAACTATGCGAAGACCTTCGGTGCCCGCAAGGTGCTGGTGGTCAGCGACCCGGGGGTGATTGCCGCCGGCTGGGTGGCCGATGTCGAGGCCAGCCTGCAGGCCCAGGGCATCGAGTATTTCCTCTACAGCGACGTGTCGCCCAACCCGCGGGTCGAAGAAGTCATGCTCGGCGCCGAGCTGTACCGGGAGAATCACTGCGACGTGATTGTCGCGGTCGGTGGCGGCAGCCCGATGGACTGCGGCAAAGGCATTGGCATTGTGGTCGCCCACGGGCGCAGCATTCTCGAATTCGAAGGCGTGGACACCATTCGTGTTCCCAGCCCGCCGCTGATCCTGATCCCGACCACTGCCGGCACCTCGGCGGACGTGTCCCAGTTCGTGATCATCTCCAACCAGCAGGAGCGCATGAAGTTTTCCATCGTCAGCAAGGCGGTGGTGCCGGACGTGTCGTTGATCGACCCGGAAACCACCCTGAGCATGGACCCGTTCCTGTCGGCCTGCACCGGCATCGACGCGCTGGTGCATGCCATCGAAGCCTTTGTCTCCACCGGGCACGGGCCGTTGACCGACCCTCACGCCCTGGAGGCGATGCGGTTGATCAATGGCAATCTGGTGCAGATGATCGCCAACCCGGCGGACATCGCCCTGCGGGAAAAAATCATGCTCGGCAGCATGCAGGCCGGGCTGGCGTTCTCCAATGCGATCCTCGGCGCGGTGCATGCCATGTCCCACAGCCTCGGCGGCTTTCTCGACCTGCCGCACGGGCTGTGCAACGCGGTGCTGGTGGAACACGTGGTGGCGTTCAACTACAGCTCGGCGCCGGAGCGTTTCAAGGTGATCGCCGAGACCTTTGGCATCGACTGCCGTGGCCTCAATCACCGGCAGATCTGCGGGCGCCTGGTGGAGCACCTGATCGCTCTCAAGCACGCCATCGGTTTCCACGAAACCCTGGGCCTGCATGGGGTCAGTACGGCAGACATCCCGTTCCTCTCGCAACACGCCATGGATGACCCGTGCATTCTCACCAATCCGCGCGAGTCCAGTCAGCGGGATGTCGAGGTCGTCTATGGCGAAGCCCTCTGACCAGCAGCAACAGGCGCTGGCCGGACTGCTGGGGCTGGGTAACCACTCGGCCCGCAAGAGTCACTACCCGGAACTGGCGGCCCGCCTGCAGGAGCTGGAAGCCGAGCGCAATCGCTACAAGTGGCTGTTCGAAAACGCCGTGCACGGGGTGTTTCAGGCCAGCCTGCTGGAAGGCATGCGCGCGGCCAACCCGGCGCTGGCGCGGATGCTCGGTTATGCAGACCCGCAGGATGTGTTGTTCTCCCTGACGGACCTGGCCGACACGTTGTTTGTCGGCGGTGCCCGCGAGCTGGAGCAGATCCGTCAGGTCCTGCAACGCGAGCGCAGCCTGCTGGGCTACGAAACCCAGTTGCGGCGCAAGGACGGCAGCGCGCTGGACGTGCTGATGAACCTGTTGCTCAAGCCCGATCAGGAAGGGTTGGTGGAAGGGTTTGTCGCCGACATCACCGAACGCAAACTGGCCCAGGAGCGCCTGCAACAGCTCAATGACCAGCTGGAGCAACGGGTCACCGCGCGCACCGACGAATTGCTCGAGGCCAACCGCAACCTGCAACAGCAGATCGCCGAGCGCGAGCAGATCGAGCAAGCCCTGCGTGATGCCCGGGACGCCGCCCAGGCCGCCAATCACAGCAAGGACAAGTACCTGGCGGCGGCCAGTCACGACCTGCTGCAACCGCTCAACGCTGCACGCCTGCTGGTCTCGACCCTGCGCGAGCGCCATCTGCCGGAGGTCGAACAGGTGTTGGTGGAACGCACTCATCAAGCCCTGGAAGGGGCCGAGGACCTGCTCACCGACTTGCTGGACATCTCGCGCCTGGATCAGGCGGCGGTAAAGCCGGACGTGGCCCTGTATCGGCTCGACGAATTGCTCGGCCCGCTGGTCTCGGAGTTCCAATCGGTGGCTGAAGCTGCCGGGCTGAATTTGCGGGTGCGCATGGGGGACTTCGGGATCCGTACCGACCTGCGGCTGATGACCCGCATCCTGCGCAACTTCCTCAGCAACGCCTGTCGCTACACCGAGCAGGGCAGCATCCTGCTGGCCGCCCGCCGGCGGGGCACGGTCTTGCGCCTGGAAGTCTGGGACACCGGGCGCGGCATTGCCGCGGATCGCCTGGACTCGATCTTCCTCGAATTCAATCAACTGGATGTCGGCCGTGCGGCTGACCGCAAGGGCGTCGGCCTGGGCCTGGCGATCGTCGAGCGGATCGCCAAGATCCTCGACTATCGGGTCCAGGTGCATTCCTTGCCGGGACGCGGCTCGATGTTCAGCATCGATGTGCCGATCTGCGACGACATCCCTCTGCCCATCAGCCTCGCGGTGCCTCAGGCAGGCACCGGCAATCCGTTGCCGGGCCGGCGGTTGCTGGTGCTGGATAACGAAGTGAGCATCCTGCAGAGCATGAGCGCGTTGCTTGGGCAGTGGGGCTGCGAAGTGATCACGGCCACCGATGAAAGCTCGGCCCTGAACAATTTGCTGGGCCAGGCACCGGAGCTGATTCTGGCGGACTATCACCTGGACCACGGGGTGGTGGGCTGTGAGGTGGTGCGGCATTTGCGCGAGCATTTCCAGCGGGTGATCCCAGCGGTGATTATCACCGCCGACCGCACCGACCAATGCCGGCAATCCTTGCAGGCACTCGATGCGCCGTTGCTGAACAAACCGGTGAAACCTGGCAAGTTGCGCGCGGTACTGAGCCAGTTGCTGGGCTGAACTGTGCTCATTGGCGGCCTTGGGTGTACGACGTTTCGTTTCGCGTGTCGCCAATGCTAGTCTTGGACAATGCCGCTGTCAGGGAGCCCCCATGGGCAATCACAAGATCGAGATCCGTCGCAGCAACGTCGAGAAAATCCTCCTGGCCGCAGAAAAAGTCTTCGCCGAAAAAGGCTTTGGCAGCACCGCGATGGCAGACATCGCCAGGGAAGTGCAACTGCCACGCTCCAACCTGCATTACTACTTCAGCACCAAGACCGAACTCTACAGCGCCGTGCTCTTCGACTTGCTGGAAGTGTGGAAACAGGACGCGCTGTGCTTCGAGATGTTCGATGATCCACGGGTGGTCCTGAGCAGCTACATCCGCGCCAAGATGAACCATTCGCGCAGCCGGCCCTATGGCTCGAAAGTCTGGGCCAATGAAATCATCCATGGCGCTCCGACCCTGGGCCAGGCGCTGGACGCCAGCCTGTACGACTGGGCCAAGATGAAAGAAGCGAAGATCCGCCAGTGGGTCGACGACCAGCGCATCCTCGCGGTCGAGCCTTCCAGCCTGCTGTACATGATCTGGGCCTCGACCCAGCACTACGCCGACTTCGACCATCAGGTGAACATTCTCAACGACCACCAGCCGCTGTCGGACATGCAGTTCGAACGGGCGGTGCAGACGGTGACCAGTGTGATCTTGCGGGGGATTGGGTTGGAGCCGTAGGGCTTCATGGTGGTGACACTCTGGAAATGAAGTTGAGTCTTATCGCTCGTCGGTCTCTGGATTGCGAATATTTTTTTTGAGTTTTTTGAGAATTTCGTACTTTGTTTTACGACGTGCATCTAAGACCTTGATATATATTTTACGCCGCTCAGGTCCGTGAGCTTTCGCAGGTAATAGGTTATCTAGGTCCTTGCGTGCTTTGTCTGCAATAGACTTGTAATTGTTTACCAACTCAGAATCCATGAGTTTTTCTATCTCTGGATCTTTTCGAATCCTGTCAAATTCGTCTGCAGCCGATCTTCTTTTGTCAAGGAATCGATTAACAGTGTCGTTGCGTTTCGTTGGAGGTGATTGGCGCTTACTGGCTATCGCACGTCGCTCATCAGGTATTCCGAGGGTGTGTCCGATTGGGGCGTTTGGTTTCTTGTGAGTTGTCTTTGATGGGCCGTTTTTTTGCTTGTACTGTGAGCCATTGATGATTACCGTCCCACGCGGCGGGACGATTACCGTCCCACGTGAATTTGGGACTATCCTGCCGCGCATCACTATGTCGAGGCGCATATTGCCGCTGGAGTCGTAAAAGTTTATTGGGTCATTTCCGCAATAAGCATATGAGTTAATCCCCCCTTCATCAAAAGGGCTCAAGTCATCTGGACTGTTAAAACGCATCAACACAGGGTTGTAGGCACGTTTACCCTGTCCCAACAAATAGTGCCCGGTTACTGAGTCTGGACACTCGCCGTTGAATCCCAGTAAGCGGCTTAATCCGCTTTCGGCCGGATGATGCCCGTAGGCGGTGTAGGCCAGTGGCTGGAGGTGGGTGCCGGTCAACGTTTGCAGCAGTGAATGGGCTTGGTCAGTTGCCAGTAGGGTAGTTTCGCTGATACCGGCCATGCTTTGTTGCTGCGCCAACGGCTGAGCTGCATGGCGCATGATCGATCGTTGCCCTTGGCCGTCCAGCTCGGTCGCCAGGTAGTGCTCCTGATAGAAGCGCCGAGTGCTAACGCGTGCCAGAAGCTCCACGCCCATGAGACGGTCCAGTGGATCGTAATGATAGCGGGCCAGTACCTTCAATGATGATGGGGGCATGGGCAGGGAGCTCATTGTTGGTTGGGTTGGTCTGAGCCTCGGGCATTTCTTCAGTGTCGTCTACTAGCAGATCTGCTAGGTCGAGGGGGTAATCAACTACGCTTGAGGGTTGTGGGAGGGTAGTCCCACAACCCTGCGCTGATTTCACCCGGCAACGTGGTAGGGATTGCGCGGATCGTGGTTCCAGTCGAGGAAGGGTTTGCCGTTATCGACCGCTACCATCTCGATGCAGTCCTGCACCGGGCAGGTGATCTGGCACAGGTTGCAGCCCACGCATTCGTCGTCGATCACTTCATACCGATGGGTTCCGTCCGCTTGTTTCAGGCTGGCAACGGCCTGGTGCGAGGTGTCTTCGCAGGCGATGTGGCAGCGTCCGCAGCCGATGCAGGCCTGCTGGTCGATCCGGGCGATCACCTGGTAGTTGATGTCCAGGTACTTCCAGTCGGTGGTGTTGCCCACCGCGCGCCCGGCGAAGTCCTGCACGCTGGCGTAACCTTGGCTGTCCATCCAGCGCGACAGGCCGTCCTTCATGTCCTCGACGATCCGAAAGCCATGCAGCATCGCCGCGGTGCACACTTGCACTGCGCCGCTGCCCAGGGCCAGGAATTCAGCGGCGTCGCGCCAACTGCCGATGCCACCGATACCGCAGATCGGCAGGCCCTGGGTCTGCGGGTCACGGGCGATTTCGGCGACCATGTTCAAGGCAATCGGCTTGACTGCCGAGCCGCAGTAACCGCCGTGGGTACTCTGGGTGCCAACCATGGGCAGGGCGACCATGCGGTCGAGGTCGACGCTGGTGATTGAATTGATGGTATTGATCAGCGACACCGCATCGGCCCCGCCGCGATGGGCCGCACGGGCGGCGACGCGGATGTCGGTGATGTTCGGCGTGAGCTTGACGATCACCGGCAGCGAGCAATAGGTCTTGCACCAGCGGGTGACCTGCTCGACGTATTCGGGCACCTGGCCCACTGCCGCGCCCATGCCGCGCTCCGGCATGCCGTGGGGGCAACCGAAGTTCAGTTCGATGCCGTCGGCGCCGGTGGCTTCCACCAGCGGCAGGATGTGTTTCCACGACTCTTCGACGCAGGGCACCATGAGCGAGACGATCAGGGCGCGGTCCGGCCAGTCTTGCTTGACCTGGGTGATTTCCCGCAGGTTGATCTCCAGCGAGCGGTCGGTGATCAGCTCGATGTTGTTGATGCCCATGACTTCACGGTTGGCGCCAAAGTGCGCGGAGTAGCGCGACGAGACGTTGACCGCCGCCGGGTCCTCGCCCAGGGTTTTCCAGACCACGCCGCCCCAGCCGGCCTCGAATGCGCGGACCACGTTGTAGGCCTTGTCGGTCGGTGGCGCGGAGGCGAGCCAGAACGGGTTGGGGGCTTTGATGCCGGCGAAGACAATCGAGAGATCGGCCATTTACGCAGCCTCCACGTTGAGCATGAGTTGGGTGTTGATGGCTTCGGCCGCCAGTTTGCCGTGCTGCACCGCTTGCACGGTGAGGTCCTGATCGAGGCTGGTGCAGTCGCCACCGGCGTACACGCCGGGGATGCTGGTGCGCAGATGTTCGTCCACCAGGATCCGGTCGCCCTGACGCTGCAGCTCCCGGGCCAGTGGATCGGCGAGGGCGCTGCCATCAAAGGCCTGGCCGATGGCTTTGAAGATCGCATCGGCGGCCAGCTCGAAGGTTTCGCCAGTGGTTTGCAGGCGACCTTCGACTAAGCTGGTCCGCGCGAAACGCATGCCGCGGACCTGGCCTCGGTCGTCGAGCAGCACTTCTTCGGGTTGTGCCCAGGTCAACAGTCGCACCTGATTGGCCTTGGCGATGTCCTGTTCGTGACCGGTGGCGCCCATTTCCTCGACGCCACGGCGGTACACCAGATTGACGTCGTGAGCCCCGAGGCGAGCCATTTGCACGGCCATGTCGATGGCGGTGTTACCGGCGCCGAGGACGATGCAACGGTCAGCGAGAGGGAGTTGCGTCAAGTCATCGGCCTGACGCAGTTCGCGGATGTAATCGGTCGCGGCCAGCAGGCCGGGTGCATCTTCGTGAGCCAGGCCCAGCTGTTTGCTGGCGGCCAGGCCGAGGCCGAGGAACACCGCGTCGAACTGCTGATGCAAGTCGCTGAGGCTCAGGTTCTCACCGAGTTTGTGTCCGTGACGGATTTCGATCCCGCCGATCTCCAGCAGGAAATCCAGCTCCTTTTGTGCGTAGTCGTCCACCAGTTTGTACTTGGCGATTCCGTATTCGTTGAGGCCGCCGGCCTTCTCCCGTGCCTCGAAAATCACCACTTCATGGCCGTGCATGGCACTGCGGTGCGCGCAGGACAACCCGGCGGGGCCGGCACCGACCACGGCGATGCGTTTGCCGGTGGCGGCGGCGCGCTGGAACGGATGCTCGCGAAAGTGCGCGTTGTCGATGGCATAACGTTGCAGCAGGCCGATCAATACAGGTGCGCATTCTTCGGCGTTGTTGCGTACGCAGGCATGCTGGCAGAGGATTTCCGTCGGGCAGACCCGGGCGCAACTACCGCCGAGAATGTTCGCCGAGAGGATTTTCTGCGCGGCGCCCTGGACATTGTCCTGGTGGATGTTGCGGATGAAGGAGGGGATGTCGATTTCGCTGGGGCAGGCGTTGACGCAGGGCGCGTCGTAGCAGTACAGGCAGCGTGAGGCTTCGACCTCGGCCTGGCGCGCGGTGAGGGGCGGGGCCAGGTCGCCGAAGTGGCTGGCGAGGGTGGCGCCATCCTCAACGGGATGGGGCAAATGGTTCAGGGAATTGATCACGGTCTTGGCCTCACGGTTATTTGAGGATTTGCCTCTGACGGGCATTGGTTTTTGTATGACTTGTGTGGGCCGTGTCGCGAGCAGGGCTCATCCAATGTGGGAGCGAGCCTGCTCGCGAAGGGCGAAGGCATCGACCTCAGCGTTTCACCGCCACCGGCTTGTGCCGTTCGGCCCGCTTGCTCAGCAGGTCGAACACCGCCGGGTAGGCCGGGCGTTCGATGTAGCGCCCGGCGCCCCGTTCGGCACGCAGGTCGCCATCGGCCCAGACCAGCCGGCCCTGGCTGATGGTATGGCTGGGAATGCCGCGCACGGTCTTGCCTTCGAAGATGTTGAAGTCGACTTGCTGGTGATGGGTCTTGGCCGAGATGGTCCGAGTGCCTTGTGGGTCCCACAGCACCAGGTCGGCATCGGCGCCTACGCGGATCGCGCCCTTGCGCGGGTAGAGGTTGAAGATCTTCGCGGTGTTGGTGGAGGTCAGCGCGACGAATTCCTGCATCGACAGGCGCCCGCTGTTGACGCCTTCTTCCCAGAGCACCGCCATGCGGTCTTCGATGCCAGCCGTGCCATTGGGAATCTTGCTGAAGTCGTCGCGGCCGGCGGCTTTCTGATCGGCGCAGAAACAGCAGTGGTCGGTGGCGGTGGTATGCAGGTTGCCCGATTGCAGGCCGTGCCAGAGTGCCTCTTGGTGGCCGCGCGGACGGAAGGGCGGGCTCATCACGTAGCCGGCGGCGGTGTGCCAGTCCGGGTGCTGGTAGACACTGTCATCCAGCAGCAGGTGCCCGGCCAGCACTTCACCATAGACCGGTTGCCCCTTGCTGCGGGCGTAGGTGATTTCGTCCAGGGCTTCCTTGGTCGAGACGTGTACCAGGTACAGCGGCGTGCCGAGGGTTTCGGCGATGCGGATCGCCCGACTGGCGGCTTCGCCTTCAACCTGGGAAGGGCGCGACAGCGGATGCGCTTCCGGGCCGGTCATGCCCTGGGCCATCAACTTGCGTTGCAGGTGATAGACCAGTTCGCCGTTTTCCGCATGCACGGTTGGCACGGCACCGAGTTCCAGGCAGCGTTCGAAGCTGGCGACCAGTGTGTCGTCGGCCGCCATGATGGCGTTCTTGTAGGCCATGAAGTGCTTGAAGCTGTTGACCCCGTGCTGGCTGACCAATTCGGCCATTTCCTCGCGGACCTGCTCGCTCCACCAGGTGATGGCGACATGAAAGCCGTAGTCCGCGGCGGACTTCTCGGCCCAGCCGCGCCATTGGTGAAAAGCTTCGAGCAGGGACTGCTGGGGGTTGGGAATCACGAAGTCGATGATCGAGGTGGTGCCACCGGCAAGGCCCGCGGCCGTGCCGCTGTAGAAGTCCTCGCTGGCCACTGTGCCCATGAAGGGCAGTTGCATGTGGGTGTGGGGGTCGATGCCGCCGGGCATCAGGTACTGGCCGCTGCCATCGAGCACTTCGCAGCCTGCGGGAACTGGCAGGTTGTTACCAATGGCTTTGATCAGGCCATCGGCGCAGAGGACATCGGCGCGGTAACTTTCATCATGGGTAATTACAGTGGCGCCACGGATCAACAGAGACATTCCGAGTTCCTCGCAGGCAAGACCGGCTTTTGCCGGTTCTAAGTGTTTTATATGTAGCAGGCTAAGGAAGTTATATTCCTGTCAGCACTGTCAGGATTAAACGCTAGCTGGAGTTAAGCGAATGAGCAAGAATATTTTTTATATGCATATATCAAACTTAAGTTATTGAATATAAACGGATAAAGTCAATAATCCGCATATTGGTGCGGGCATTCACCATTTTGACGCACTTGACAGGAACCCAATATGGTCGAGATTTGTCATGTGAAATCAGCCATTTGAGGTCAGCCTGTGGCGAATGAAAAATTCATCTATAAATGTAACGCACCAGAATGAGTCCTGACGGGTTGGACAACTTGCCTGGCAGTTAGCCTGAGTGTCCGGGTAGGTTGTTGCAGACGGGATAGTTTTGAAACAAAAACCAATTGATATCAGTTGTTTACATGGATTTTACTGATCCGCACCGAAGTCTGGCAGCGTCGGCGGCACGCTTATTGATTGCCGCCGCTGACACCTTGGCCGGTCGGTAAAAGTCGTCAGTTCTCCGGCCATCGTTTGGCTCGCGGATACTCCGTTGGCCAGCCCGATGAGCAAAATAATCAAAAGAACAGTGGAGCGGCCATGCAACAGAACAGATCCCAGGTCACCGAGCGCGACGGGTTGTACGAACTGGACGCCGGCAGTGACGTCCTCGACAGCCCCAGGTACAACCACGACATTGCCCCGACCAAGGTGCACGAGCGCACCTGGAACAAATGGCACATCACCGCCCTGTGGGTCGGTATGTCGATCTGTGTGCCGACCTACACCCTGGGCGGGGTGCTGACGGCGTATTTCGGCCTGAGTGTTGGCGAAGCGCTGTTGGCGATTCTGCTGGCCAACGTCATCGTCCTGATTCCGCTGACCCTCAATGCCTTTGCCGGGACCAAATACGGGATTCCGTTCCCGGTCTTGCTGCGGTCCTCCTTCGGCGTGATCGGCTCCAACGTACCCTGTCTGATCCGCGCCCTGGTGGCCTGTGGCTGGTTCGGCATCCAGACCATGTTCGGCGGGCTGGCGATCCACCTGTTCCTGGGCTCGATCTTCGAGGGCTGGAAATCCCTTGGCGGCACCGGCGAGGTCATTGGCTTTATGGTGTTCTGGGCCCTGAATCTGTGGGTGGTGCTGCGTGGGGCCGAGTCGATCAAATGGCTGGAGACGCTGTCGGCGCCGCTGTTGGTGCTGGTGGGGCTGGGGCTGCTGGTGTGGGCCATGCCGAACGTTTCCATGACCGAGTTGCTGGCGCAGCCGCCCAAGCGTCCGGAAGGCGCCAGCGTCTGGAGTTACTTTTTCGCCGGCTTGACCGCCATGGTCGGCTTTTGGGCCACCCTGTCGCTGAACATTCCGGACTTCAGCCGCTACGCCAAAAGCCAGAAGGACCAGATTGTCGGGCAGATCATTGGCCTGCCGCTGACCATGTTCCTGTTCGCCGCCCTGGGCGTGGTGCTGACCGCCGCCTCGGAAAAACTGGTGGGGGTGACGGTGTCCGACCCGGTGACCCTCATCGGCCACATCCAGAGCCCGCTCTGGGTCGCGCTGGCCATGGCCTTGATCATCATCGCCACCTTGTCCACCAATACCGCGGCGAACATTGTGTCGCCCACCAATGACTTCCAGAACCTGGCGCCCAAGCTGATCAACCGGACCACGGCGGTGATGCTCACCGGGCTGGTGGGCCTGGCCCTGATGGGCCATGAGTTGCTGAAAAAGCTCGGCTGGATTGTCTCCGAGATCAGCCTGGAGTCGGTGTATTCCAACTGGCTGCTGGGTTACTCGAGCTTGCTCGGACCGATCGCCGGGATCATGGTGGTGGACTATTTCCTGATCAAGAAACAGCAACTGGACCTGGCGGGGCTGTACCGCGATGACGTGTACCCGGCGTGGAACTGGTTCGGTTTCATCGCGTTCGGCGTACCGGTGGTGTTGACCCTGTTGTCCCTGGGCAGCGATGCGTTCAGTTGGTTCTACAGCTACGGCTGGTTCACCGGTTCGGCCCTTGGAGGCCTGATTTACTACGGGTTGTGTGCGATGCGGCCCGACCCTTCCATTGCCAAGTCGGCGGTGTGACTGCCTGGCGCCCGGCAAAACCATAACAGCCTGAGGAGATCCCCATGAACGCGGCCGTAGACGTTCTGCAATCGAACCATCAGCACATCAATCGCGACCGCCTGTGGCAGTCGCTCATGGAACTGGCCAGGCTCGGCGCCACGGTCAAGGGCGGCGTCTGTCGCCTGGCCTTGACCGACCTTGACCGCCAGGCCCGGGACATCTTTGTGCGCTGGTGCGAGGAGGCCGGGTGCAGCGTGAGCATCGATGCCGTCGGCAACATTTTTGCCCGGCGCCCGGGGCGCAACCCGGACTTGCCACCGGTGATGACCGGCAGCCACATCGACACCCAACCCACCGGTGGCAAGTTCGATGGCTGCTTTGGCGTGCTGGCCGGGGTCGAGGTGCTGCGTACGCTCAATGACCTGGGGGTGGAGACCGAGGCACCACTGGAGGTGGTGGTCTGGACCAACGAAGAGGGCTCGCGTTTTGCCCCGTGCATGATGGGTTCCGGGGTGTTTGCCGAAAAGTTCACCCTGGAAGAAACCCTGGCCAAGGTCGATGCCGAGGGGGTGAGTGTCGGTGAAGCACTCAACGCCATCGGTTATGCCGGGCCGCGCCAGGTCAGCGGGCATGCGGTGGGGGCCTACTTTGAAGCGCACATCGAGCAAGGGCCAATTCTGGAGGACGAGCGCAAGACCATTGGCGTGGTGATGGGGGCGCTGGGGCAGAAATGGTTCGACCTCAAGCTGCGCGGTGTCGAGGCCCACGCCGGGCCGACGCCGATGCACCTGCGCAAGGACGCCCTGGTGGGCGCCGCCGTGATAGTCGGTGCGGTCAATCGCGCGGCCCTCGGTCATCAGCCCCACGCCTGTGGCACCGTCGGCTGCCTGCAAGCTTATCCGGGATCGCGCAACGTGATCCCCGGCGAGGTGCGCATGACTCTGGACTTTCGGCATCTGCAGCCGGCGCGCCTGGATTCGATGATTGCCGAGGTGCGCGAGGTGATCGACAGCACCTGCCAGGAGCACGGCCTGACGTATGAACTGACGCCGACTGCCGATTTCCCACCGTTGTACTTCGACCAGGGTTGCATCGAGGCAGTACGCGGCGCTGCCCAGGGCTTGGGCCTGTCCCATATGGATATTGTCAGTGGCGCGGGGCATGACGCGATCTTCCTCGCCGAACTGGGCCCGGCCGGGATGATCTTCGTGCCGTGCGAGGGCGGGATCAGTCACAACGAAATCGAAAACGCCACGCCAGAGGATCTGGCGGCGGGTTGTGCGGTGTTGTTGCGGGCGATGCTGGCGGCATCGGCGGCGATTGCCAAGCGGTAGGGGAGGGTATAAAAAAACCGCCAGGACTGGCAAGTACCGATCAGTTAAGAGAGCGCCACCCCTCGTTGTGGGAGCGAGCCTGCTCGCGATGGACATGAAAACGCCGCGTGATTACTGCATTCACGCGTTATCGTTCACGTCCATCGCGAGCAGGCTCGCTCCCACACAGGTGTTCGTATCGCCCTAACTGATCGGCATTAGCCGAACGTGGCGGGTTTTGCCTGTAACGCGAAGATTACTCTTCGATGTTGCCCATGGCGGTGGTGTTGAAGCCGCCGTCCACGTACATGATTTCGCCGCTGATGCCGGACGCCAGGTCCGAGCACAGGAACGCGCCGGCGTTGCCGACTTCGTCGATGGTGACGTTACGACGCAGCG
>Ga0213827_1000384_pt1 | contig 38897 bp, 38 predicted proteins | sample MC6MC0898MG_FD_180669 | JGI IMG/M metagenome (GOLD analysis project Ga0213827, IMG submission 180669) | Enriched soil aggregate microbial communities from Iowa State University, Ames, United States - MC6-MC0898-MG | ecosystem: Environmental > Terrestrial > Soil > Unclassified | place: USA: Iowa...
GGGCCAAACACATCTATTCGATCTGGCGCAAAATGCAGCGCAAGGGTCTGGAGTTCAGCCAGATCTACGACGTGCGCGCGGTGCGCGTGCTGGTGCCGGAAATGCGCGACTGCTATACCGCGCTGGGCATCGTCCACACACTGTGGCGGCATATTCCCAAGGAATTCGACGACTACATCGCCAACCCCAAGGAGAACGGCTACCGCTCGCTGCACACGGCGGTGATCGGTCCCGAGGGCAAGGTGCTGGAAGTGCAGATCCGCACCCACGCCATGCACGAAGAGGCCGAACTGGGGGTCTGTGCGCACTGGAAGTACAAAGGCACCGACGTCAAGTCCGGCTCCAATCACTACGAAGAGAAAATCTCCTGGCTGCGCCAGGTGCTCGAGTGGCACGAGGAACTGGGGGATATCGGTGGCCTGGCCGAACAGTTGCGGGTCGATATCGAACCGGACCGGGTGTACATCTTCACCCCCGACGGTCATGCCATCGACCTGCCCAAGGGCGCGACGCCGCTGGACTTTGCCTACCGTGTGCACACCGAGATCGGCCACAACTGCCGTGGCGCAAAGATCAACGGGCGCATCGTACCGCTCAACTACAGCCTGCAAACCGGTGAACAGGTCGAGATCATCACCAGCAAGCACGGCACCCCTAGCCGCGACTGGCTGAACCCGAACCTGGGCTACATCACCACCTCGCGGGCTCGGGCGAAGATTGTCCACTGGTTCAAGTTGCAGGCCCGCGACCAGAACGTCGCGGCGGGCAAGACCTTGCTCGAACGCGAGCTCAATCGTCTCGGTCTGCCCCAGGTGGATTTCGAGAAGCTGGCCGATAAGGCCAACATGAAAACCGCCGAGGACATGTTCGCAGCCTTGGGCGCGGGCGATCTGCGCCTGGCCCAACTGGTCAACCTGGCGCAGCAACTGGTGGAGCCGGAACGCGGCAACGAACAGTTGGAGCTGATCCCGCGCAAGGCCACGGGCTACAAGCCTGGCAAGCGCGGCGACATTCAGATCCAGGGCGTGGGCAACCTGATGACGCAGATGGCCGGCTGCTGCCAGCCGCTGCCGGGCGACGCGATCGTCGGCTACATCACCCAGGGCCGCGGTGTCAGCATTCACCGCCAGGACTGTGCCTCGGTGTTGCAACTGGGCGGGCGCGAACCCGAGCGGATCATCCAGGTCAGTTGGGGCCCGGTGCCGGTGCTCACCTATCCGGTGGACATCATCATCCGTGCCTACGACCGATCCGGCTTGCTGCGTGACGTCTCGCAGGTGCTGCTCAACGAGCGGATCAACGTGCTGGCGGTCAACACCCGCTCGAACAAAGAGGACAACACCGCGTTGATGTCCCTGACCATCGAGATTCCGGGGCTGGACGCTTTGGGGCGGCTGCTGGGGCGGATTTCCCAGTTGCCGAACATCATTGAGACCCGGCGTAATCGCACACCGTGAAACTGTGGGAGCGAGCCTGCTCGCGATGACGATTTACTTGATACACCGTCATCGCGAGCGGGCTCGCTCCTACAGGGGCGAATAGAGACTGATCGATGTATTCACTTGAAGACTTGCTGCACCTCATGGCCCGTCTGCGCGACCCGCAGTACGGCTGCCCGTGGGATATCAAGCAAACCTACGCCAGCATCGTCCCGCACACTCTAGAGGAAGCCTACGAAGTGGCTGACGCCATCGAGCGCGGCGACTTCGATCACTTGCAGGGAGAGTTGGGCGACTTGTTGTTCCAGGTGGTGTACTACAGCCAGTTGGCCCGGGAGGAGGGACGCTTCGAATTTGCCAGCGTCATCGACAGCATCACCCGCAAGCTGATCCGTCGTCATCCCCACGTGTTCCCCACCGGCGAGCTGTACGCGCCGCTGGATATCCCGCGCCTCGACGAGGAGCAGGTCAAGCAGCGCTGGGAGCAGATCAAGGCCGAAGAACGGGCCGAGCAGTCCCAGGCGCCCGAGCAGTTGTCCTTGCTCGACGATGTGCCCAGTGCACTGCCGGCGCTGTCGCGTGCGGCCAAGTTGCAAAAACGCGCCGGGCAGGTCGGATTCGATTGGCCGCACGCGTTGCCGGTGCTCGACAAGGTGCGTGAAGAGCTCGATGAAGTGCTCCAGGCCATGGCCGATAACGACCCAGCGGCGATCAGTGATGAGGTCGGCGACCTGTTGTTTTCCGTGGTCAATCTGGCGCGTCACCTCAAGGTCGACCCGGAAACTGCACTGCGCGGGGCCAATGCCAAGTTTGAGCGACGTTTCCGATTTATCGAACAGGCATTGCGTGAGACCCACCGACCCATGGAAAATTGCACCCTCGAAGAGTTGGACGCCTTGTGGGGCGAAGCCAAACGTCAGGAAAAGAATTTGCCCAGCTGCGGTTGAGCAGTTGCCTAAGTGAGTAAGCACATGAGCATTTCCCTTCGCGACCAGTTGCTCAAAGCAGGGCTGGTCAACCAAAAGCAGGCCAAGCAGGTCGGCAAAGAAAAACAGAAGCAACAACGCCTGGCCCACAAAGGCCAGATCGAGCTCGACGACAGCCAGCAGCGCCTGGCCCAGGAAGCCATGGCCGAGAAGGTCAAGCGCGACCAGGAGCTCAATCGCCAGCAGCAGGAGAAAGCCGAGCAGAAGGCCCGTGCCGCACAGATCAAGCAACTGATCGAAGTCTCCCGCCTGCCCAAGCTCAACACCGAGGACTACTACAACTTCGTGGATGACAAGAAGGTCAAGCGCCTGTCGGTCAACACCCTGATGCGCAACAAGCTCAGCAGTGGCTCCCTGGCCATCGTGCACCATGGCGGCGGCTACGAAGTAATCCCGCGTGAGGCCGCGCTGAAGATCCAGGAGCGTGATCCACAGCGCATCGTGCAGATGAACGTGCAGACCGAAGAGGTCAATGCCGAGGACGATCCGTACGCGGCCTATCAGATTCCTGATGATCTGATGTGGTGATACGACATGGGTAGTTGGGGACAACTACACATGCGTTAGTACTTCGGTGGGACAAACAAGTTGAGCCCGAAAGAGCGTATCGCTACGCTGTTTCGGGCTCTTCTGTTATACGGCAGTTAATCGTTATTCATGTCTCGTTTCAGGTCGCTGTAATACGGACCCTGAAGTTGATTTTTAATCGCCCTGCGGCAAGGAGAGTAGTTTATTTATTAATGATTCCGAGGTGCTTAATGTTTGTGACTATTGCGTCTTTGCAACAACCCACCTTTCATTCGGAGTTCTCCTGGCCGCGTAAGCCGGGCCAGAGCATCGTCAGTTATGTCACCCAGGAACTGGACCGACGAGTTCAATTCGTCAGTGACCGGCTGAACCTGAGTGCCGAACTGACCATCAATGACTACGTCGACAGTCAGTGCCTGTTCTTCACCTTGCCCGAGTTCTTCTGGAATGTGCCCTGGGCCAGCGCTGACACTGAGGAGGAACTGCTGCAGCTGAGCAGTTGTTACCTGGAGCAACTGCCGGGCAGTATCGCGCAGCTCATCAAGTGGCTGCCGCTCAACGACTATGGCAAGGTCGTCCTGGTCGCCGGCACCTGTGCCAGCTTGATCAAGGTCGAAGATCCTCAAGGCGAGTGTTTTGAAGTGGTCAATTCAGTGTTGCTGGCGAGCAACTTCAAGTTTCTGGATGATGGCTTTCCGGAACTGTCGATGTGGCCAAAGCGCCATGTTTCCGGTATCGACTTTGGCAGTCATATCGGTAGTGATGAGGGTTACTGGTACTTTCAACTTTCAGATAACTTGAAAGTCAAAGTGCGCAAACTCAGTTCGGCGCTGTCCGAGCACAATACTGCGCAGGGTTATGGTTCGGTGTTTTTTAACTCGATGATCGAGCAGTGCCCTTTTAGTATCAATGTGTGCCTGGACTACGCGCAGCTCCAAGAGGGCGAGCGGGATAAAGAGCTGGAGCAGATCGAGGCAAAAATCGATTTCCTGATTGCCTGTGGCATGCCGTTTGATCAAAACCGGCCGTACCCGTCGAATGTGCAGTTTGCGGTGAGGAATGATGGCATGGGTAAGGGCCAATGCCAGTTCGCTAAAGTCAGTGACGGCAGGATCAGCCATGAAGTGGAGGCTGTGATGGTCGAAGATACGCTGCATTTTGTGCAGCTGGAATTGAGCTGAGTGTACAGCCGCCAGCCTCGGCACTTGGCTGGGTTGGCGGCTGCGGTTGCAGGTCTCAGCGGGTCGAGGATTGGCGCTGCTGCTCCAGGGTTTCCAGTTCGATGCGGTAGTTGTGGGCGTCACTCTCGGAGTGGAACATTCCCACCAGCAAGTCTTGTTGATGCACATCCCAGATGCGGATACCGGCGGCTACACCTTCGTGGGACATGTGTGAATCGTCGCGTTCTGTCACTTTAACGGTCATCTGCTAGCTCCAATCCTGATTGATCTGCAGCAAGGCGTGTGCAGGCCTTTGTTATAGGGTTTGATAGCTTGCTAGGTAAATCCGCAGAATCGGTAACGGTCTGTTGCAGGAATTGAGAAAATCCCGCAGCCCGCGCGGGGCGTGACATTCGGTCGCAGGCGGGAAAGTTTCATGACAGAAGTTTCATGAGTTGAAGGGCTTCGCGAGCCGGCAACGGCAAAGCTACAGGCGAAAAAAAGCCCCGCTTTCGCGAGGCTTTTCGGTGTTTCCAGACTCAGCTGCCTTTGACCGGCTTGCCGTTGACGGTGCCGTCCAGAAGCATGATGTTGTACTCCTTGCCGTCGGTTTCGACCTGTTGCAGGCGCACCAGCAGGTAGTCCCAGTCCTTGGCGAACCACATCACGGTGATGCGTTTGCTTTGAGTCGGGTCGCGTACGCGCTCCACCTTGATCGCGTCGATCTGGCCGGCCTTGGTGTCGACTTTCTCGGAACCCAGGACGCGGAAGTCGTAGGTATCGACTTCGCCATCATCGACCACCTGGTAGCTCATGCTTTTCTTGCCGGCGGCGACATCGTGCTGCAGGGCGAGCTGGTAGGTGGATTTATCGACCATGCCGCGGTTGAGCGGGATCTTGACCGCGTCACCGCGATCAGTACCGGTGACCATCTTGGTGGTCCAGTCGAAATCCAGGTCAGCCTTCTTGGCCTTGCCCAGGCCGCCACGTTCGAAGTGATACGACTGCGGCAGCAGGGTGTCCTTGTCGAGTGTCAGGGTGCTTTCTTCGGTCAGGCTGGCAATCATCATGGAGGCCTTGAAGCTGAGCTTCCAGACACCATTGGCTTGTTTGGCCAGGCTGCGTTCGGCAGTGCCGCTCATCGGCAGCTGTTTCCAGTCGGCGGTGTAGCTGGCGGAGAACGGTTGAAGGTCTGCAGCCTGCGCGAGTGGCAGGGCGAACAGAGCGCAAGCGAAGAGCAGGGCGCGACGCATAATATCTCCTAGTTACGAATCAAGTGACCGCTGGCCTCGAGCAACTGGCCATCCAGTAAAGCACCTTCTTCGCCAAGGCTCAGGCGGCCCTCGGCAAACCAGCGAACAGCCAACGGATAAATCTGGTGTTCGCGCACGTGTACGCGTTGCGCCAGACTTTGCGGCGAATCATGCAACTCTACCGGTATTACTGCCTGTACGACCAGTGGGCCGCCGTCGAGTTCCTCGGTAACGAAGTGCACGCTGCATCCGTGTTCAGTGTCGCCGGCCTCCAGCGCTCGCTGATGAGTGTGTAACCCTTTGTATTTGGGTAGTAGCGAAGGGTGGATATTGAGCAGGCGGCCCTGATAGTGGCGCACGAAATCAGCGCTGAGAATGCGCATGAAGCCGGCCAGTACCACCAACTTGGGCTGGAATGCATCGATCAGTTCGATCAAGGCGGCATCGAAGGCCTCGCGGCCTTCGAAAGCCTTGTGATCCAGGGCGCGGGTGTCGATACCCGCGTCCCTGGCGCGCTGAAGGCCGTAGGCATCGGCGCGGTTCGAGATCACGGCGCGGATGCGGACAGGGTTGTCCGCATGCTGTGCGTCGTCGATCAAGGCCTGCAAGTTACTGCCGGTGCCGGACAACAGCACCACCACATCACAGGTCTTGGACATCAATGAGCCTTGAGGTTCTTCAGTTCAACCTGGGCCGCGCCTTCGGCAGCGCTGGAGATCTGACCGATGACCCAAGGCTGCTCGCCGGCTTCACGCAGTACGTTCAGCGCGGTTTCAACGTGCTCTTGAGCGACGCAGATAACCATGCCCACGCCGCAGTTCAGCACGCGGTGCATTTCGTTTTCGTCGACGTTGCCTTGCTCTTGCAGCCAGTCGAACACGGCAGGACGAGTCCAGCTCGCCACGTCAACCACGGCTTGTGCGCCCTTTGGCAGAACGCGCGGGATGTTGTCCAGCAGGCCGCCGCCGGTGATGTGGGCCATGGCTTTTACGGCACCGGTGTCCTTGATCAGCTTGAGCAGCGGCTTGACGTAGATACGGGTCGGCGCCATCAGCAGGTCGGTCAGCGGCTTGCCGTCGAGCTCGATGTTCTCGATGTCGGCACCGGATACTTCGATGATCTTGCGGATCAGTGAGTAGCCGTTGGAGTGCGGGCCGGACGAAGGCAGGGCGAGCAGGGCGTCGCCGGCGGCCACTTTCGAGCCGTCGATGATCTCGGCTTTCTCGACCACACCGACGCAGAAGCCGGCCAGGTCGTAGTCTTCGCCTTCGTACATGCCAGGCATTTCAGCGGTTTCACCGCCCACCAGGGAGCAGCCGGACAGTTCGCAGCCAGCGCCGATACCTGTGACCACCTGGGTGGCGGTTTCGACGTTGAGCTTGCCGGTGGCGTAGTAGTCCAGGAAGAACAGCGGTTCGGCACCGCATACCACCAGGTCGTTAACGCACATGGCTACCAGGTCGATTCCGATGCTGTCGTGCTTGTTCAGGTTCAGTGCCAGGCGCAGCTTGGTGCCAACACCGTCGGTGCCGGAAACCAGTACAGGCTGCTTGTAGCCGGCCGGGATTTCGCAGAGGGCGCCGAAACCGCCCAGGCCGCCCATGACTTCCGGGCGCGCAGTGCGCTTGGCGACGCTCTTGATGCGTTCGACCAATGCTTCACCGGCGTCGATGTCTACACCGGCGTCCTTGTAGCTCAGGGAGGGTTGCTTGCTCATGATCCAGGCCTTTAGGGGGGATTCAGGGGTAACGACCGAGTCTGGCGGGAAGGCTGAACGGGTCCTGGCGGGAATGCCGCGCAAAACAATTCAGGTCACCCGGCCATTGCCGGTCTGCGAAGGCGCGCGATTTTATCAGGCTTGAGAGGCAGCGGCCATCCTCGGGCCGACGGGCAGGGACATATCGGCAAAAAAAAGCCAAAAATGCCGACGCTGGTGACCTCGCGTGTCGCTGTATAAGGTAGAGCCGTTTACCGTCTATGGTTATGACGGAGTAAAAAACTTCCAGCGATCGCGTGAATGTTTTGCCGGGGCGCGTGGTCACAGCCCTGTTCGAATTGATTCATGCGGTGTGTTCCAGCCGCTTTCTGTCGTCGGGAATCTTCCATGCGTCTGTGTAAATTGCTGTTTGCCGGTGTGTTGTCAGTGCTCAGCCTGGCCAGCCAGGCCCAAACCGTCAAAGGTCTGTATCAGGTCCGTGAACCGGTCAGCAACCAGACCCCGCAAGAGCGCGACCAGGCCACCCAGCGTGCGCTCGATACCCTGGTGTTGCGCCTTACCGGAGATGCCAAGGCCTTGCAAAGCCCCGGCCTGGCCGCCCTGCGCAAGGACCCGCAACAAATCATCAGTCAATACGGCTACGATGCCGGGCCGCCGGAAAGCCTGCAGGTCGAATTCGATCCGGCGAGTACCGACCGCGCGTTGCGCCAGGCCGGGTTGGCCTTGTGGGGCGCCAATCGGCCGTCGATCCTGGGATGGTGGCTCAACGATTCCACTGAAGGTTCGAGCCTGGTGGGCGACGGCCAGTCCAGTGCCGAGCCCTTGCGCCGTGCGGCCCAGCATCGTGGGTTACCCTTGCGCCTGCCGCTGGCCGACCTGAGCGAGCAACTGGTCGCCACCGCGGCCAATCTGGAAGGTAGCGATTCAACGCCGCTGCGCAGTGCCTCCGAGCGTTATGGCGCCGATGGCCTGCTGGCGGTGCACGCGCGTGAGGACGGCGGTACCTGGCAAGCCAAGTGGCATCTGTGGCTGGGAAACCAGAGTGAACAGGGCAGCGTACAGGGGGCGGACAGTGCGGCGGTCGCCGACGCGGTATTGCTGGCAGTGAGTGAGCGCCTGGCGCCGCGCTTTGCCTCCAAGCCGGGGGCGTCCGGCGAGCAGTTGCTTGAGGTGCAGGGCATGAACCTTGAACGCTATGCCGCGCTGGGGCGCTTGCTGGAGCCCTTCGGTGCCCGTTTGCAGCGGGTGGTGGGTGACCGGATCGTGTATCGGGTCAATGGCAGCAGCGAGCAGCTGCGTGCGCAGTTGAGCCTGGCCAAGTTGCAGGAGGTGCCCGTCGCGGCGCCTGCGCCACTGGCGCCAGGCGTCGAGGGTACGCCTGCGGCAGTGGCGGCAGCACCCAAGGCGCAATTGAATTTTCGCTGGTAGTTTTTCTTTTCCTATATAGAAGCAGGAGTGGTACATGGCCGATTCGCGGCGTTGGGTTTGGCTGGGTGGGGTCGTCCTGCTGTGTCTGTTCATTTATCTGTTGCACCCGATCCTCACGCCGTTCCTGGTGGCGCTGGGGCTGGCGTACCTGTTCGATCCGATGGTCGACCGCCTGGAAAAGTACGGACTGTCACGGACCTGGGGCGTGGTGGCGGTGTTTGCCGTGTTCACCTTGATCGTCATGGCCTTGTTGCTGGTCCTGGTGCCGATGCTGGCCAAGCAGTTGTTGCGCCTGTACGAACTGGCGCCGCAGATGCTCGACTGGCTGCAGCACACCGCGATGCCGTGGGCGCAGGCCAAGTTGGGGCTGGCGGACGGCTTCTGGAAGTTCGACAAGGTCAAGGCCGCCATCAGTGAGCACATGGGGCAGACCACCGACATCGTCGGGGTGGTGCTGAGCCAGGCCACGGCCTCCAGCCTGGCGCTGATCGGGTTGCTGGCCAACCTGGTGTTGATCCCGGTGGTGAGCTTTTACCTGCTGCGCGATTGGGACGTGATGATGGCCAAGATCCGCAGCCTGCTGCCCCGTGATCGTGAGGCGCGGCTGGTGTCGCTGGCCGGCGAATGCCATGAAGTGCTGGGCGCCTTCGTGCGCGGGCAGTTACTGGTGATGCTGGCGTTGGGGGTGATCTATGCGGCGGGCCTGATGCTGGTTGGCCTGGAGCTGGGGCTGTTGATCGGCCTGATTGCCGGCCTGGCGGCCATCGTGCCTTACATGGGCTTTGTGATCGGGATTGGCGCGGCGTTGATTGCCGGACTGTTCCAGTTTGGTGGCGACCTGTACCCGATGATCGGGATTGTCGCGGTGTTCATGGTCGGCCAGGCCCTGGAAGGCATGGTGTTGACGCCGTTGCTGGTGGGTGACCGGATTGGCCTGCATCCGGTGGCGGTGATCTTCGCGATCCTGGCCGGCGGCGAGTTGTTCGGCTTTACCGGGATCCTGCTGGCGTTGCCGGTGGCGGCGGTGATCATGGTGCTGGTGCGTCACGTGCAAGATTTGTACAAGGATTCGGGAATGTACAGTGGGGCCCAGGGGCCCGAGGCGTGAGCGCGTCTGGCCCAATCCTGGCAAGTTAACGCAAACCTTTGATTTTGCTTATGGTCTGTTGCATTGTGCGGCTGGCTTCACGGGTATAAACTTTGCAAACTTTACACAGAGGCCACTAACGGTTCCTTTGGAACTGTTCAGTCAGCATGAAACCGATTCAGCTGCCCCTAGGTGTGCGTCTGCGTGATGACGCCACCTTTATCAATTACTACCCTGGCGCCAACGCCGCTGCACTCGGCTATGTCGAACGCCTGTGCGAAGCCGACGCCGGCTGGACCGAAAGCCTGATCTATCTGTGGGGCAAAGACGGCGTAGGGCGTACGCACCTGCTGCAGGCGGCGTGCCTGCGCTTCGAGCAGTTGGGCGAGCCGGCGGTGTACCTGCCGTTGGCCGAGTTGCTGGACCGGGGCATCGAGATCCTCGACAACCTCGAGCAGTACGAGCTGGTCTGCCTGGATGACCTGCAGGCGGTCGCCGGGCGGGCGGACTGGGAAGAGGCGCTGTTCCACCTGTTCAATCGGTTGCGCGACAGCGGCCGGCGTTTGCTGATCGCGGCGTCGACTTCGCCGCGGGAATTGCCGGTCAAGCTGGCCGACCTCAAGTCCCGTTTGACCCTGGCGTTGATTTTCCAGATGCGTCCGCTGTCCGATGAGGACAAGTTGCGCGCCCTGCAACTGCGTGCCTCGCGCCGCGGTCTGCACCTGACCGACGAAGTCGGGCATTTTATCCTGACTCGCGGAACCCGCAGCATGAGTGCCCTGTTCGAGCTGCTTGAGCGCCTCGACCAGGCGTCCCTGCAGGCTCAGCGCAAGCTGACCATTCCCTTCCTCAAAGAAACCCTGGGCTGGTAAATCCGCGGCCTGTAGCGCGTTTCGGCAGATTTCAGGCGTCAGAAAACCCGCAGGCGAACGGCGTTCGTCATGCGTGCAGATTTAAAATGGGCTTAAGCGCTTAGATGGCAGGGCGAAACTGCAAAGTCACATTTAAATCGATTGAATTTGCAAATGAGGATGATAGAAGGCATAGTCTCGGCTTCTTTACACAATTCAGCCACGGTCGTGCCCATGCTAAAGCGCTTCGCACCCCTCGTGCCTCTCGCACTCGTCACCCTGTTGTTTGGTTGCGCTGCACACTCCCCAGTGTCCCAGCAAGAGCCCCAGCAACAGGTCAAGAACTCTGTTACCGCGCAGTCTTCCGCTGTTTATCAGGAAGAACTGGCAACCGAAAAAGAGCTGGCCGCGTTTGCGGGCCGCAAGCCTTACCAGATGCCGGTCCTGGCCGACAGCATCCTCGAACGTGGCATGTCCCTGATCGGTACCCGTTACCGTTTTGGCGGCACCTCTGAAGCCGGTTTCGATTGCAGCGGTTTCATCGGCTACCTGTTTCGCGAAGAAGCGGGCATGAACCTGCCACGCTCCACCCGCGAAATGATCAACGTTGATGCACCGCTGGTTTCGCGCAGCAAACTGGAACCGGGCGATCTGCTGTTCTTCGCCACCAATGGTCGTCGCGGGCGTGTCAGTCACGCCGGGATCTACCTGGGTGACAACCAGTTCATCCACTCCAGCAGCAGCCGCAGCGGCGGTGTCCGGGTCGATAGCCTGGGCGACAGCTACTGGAGCAAGACCTTCATCGAAGCCAAGCGCGCACTCGCCATGGCCCCGACCACGGTCACAGCCCGCAAGTAAGCGGGCAGGCTGGCAACGGCGCTCCAGGCGAGCGCCAGCCAGCGCAAAAACGATCTCCCCGGCAATACCCCTTCTTTTTGTAGTGCAAACTTAAAGTCTTACTTGAAGTTTGGCGCGTAGCCGCTAGAATCCTGATCTATTGTTGATCAACTAACCGCGTAAGCCCTGCTTACGCGGTTTTGTTTTCAGCCCCTCGGCAGTGACAGCCGTAGCCAGATCAGGATGTTCGGTAATGACGATGTCGGCCCGCCTTGCACTCATGTTCTGCGTCGCGCTGCTCAGTGCCTGCGCCAGCCGCACGCCGCCACCGGCCAAAGTGGTCCGCGCGCCGATTTTTGCCCCTACCCAGAATTTCTCCCCGGCGGCCGAAGATGTGCTGTTTCGCGCCTTGGGCCTGGTGGGCACCCCTTATCGCTGGGGTGGCAATACTCCGGATTCGGGATTTGATTGCAGTGGCTTGATTGGCTATGTCTATCGGGATGCCGCTGGCATTTCCCTGCCGCGCACCACCGGTGAAATGATTGGCATGCAGGCGCCGAGCGTCGGCAAAGAAGCCCTGCAGACGGGTGATGTGATCTTCTTCGCCACCAACGGTGGCTCACGGGTCAGTCACGCTGGCATCTACGTCGGTGAAGGGCGCTTCGTGCATGCGCCGGCCACCGGTGGTACGGTCAAGCTCGACAGTTTGTCCAAGGCCTATTGGCAAAAAGCCTACCTGAGCGCCAAGCGCGTATTGCAACCCGAGCACCTGGCGCACAATCCCTAGTTCACAATGGGTTGGCAGAGGTGGTGATGACCGCGCGTACGCTCAATCTCGACGATGCCCTCTACCAGTACCTGCTCGACGTCTCGCTGCGCGAAACGCCGCTGCAGCGCCGTCTGCGTGACGAAACCCAGGCGCTGCCCATGGCGCGTTGGCAGGTAGCGCCGGAGCAGGGCCAGTTCCTGGCGTTGCTGGTCAGGCTCTGCGGCGCGCGCCGGGTCATTGAAGTGGGGACATTCACCGGTTACAGCGCCCTGTGCATGGCCGCGGCCTTGCCGGACGACGGCCAACTGATCTGCTGCGACATCATCGGTGACTACAACGCCACCGCGCGCCGCTACTGGCAGGAAGCCGGCCTCGACGAACGCATCGAGCTACGCCTGGCGCCGGCGTTGCAGACCCTGGCGCAGATAGAGCAGCAAGGACAGGGCGGGAGTTTCGACCTGATATTCATCGATGCCGACAAGGCCAACTATCCGGCCTACCTGGAAAGCGCTCTGCGCCTATTGCGCAGCGGCGGCCTGGCGGTATTCGACAATACCCTCTGGAGTGGCCGGGTCCTCGAGCACCAGCCCGAGAGTGCCGATACTCGCGCCATCCAGGCACTCAACCTGGCCTTGAAGGATGATCCGCGGGTCGACCTGTCGTTGCTGCCCCTGGGCGATGGCCTGACGCTGTGCCGTAAACGCTAGGCGCTGGGGTCATTGGCGGGCGGATACCCGCCATACCTTATTGCCCACGTCGTCGGCCACCAGCAAGCTACCCTGCCGATCGATCACCACCCCTACCGGCCGGCCCATGGCCTCTTCGTCCTGATTGAGGAAACCGCTCAGCACATCCACCGGCTGCCCGCTCGGTTTGCCGGCACTGAAGGGTACGAAGATCACTTTATAGCCGCTGTGAGGTTTGCGGTTCCACGAGCCATGCTGGCCGATAAACGCACCTTCGGTGAACGGGCCTGGCAACGTGCTGCCTTCGGCGAAGGCCAGGCCCAGGGAGGCTGTGTGTGGACCCACCGCGTAGTCCGGGGCGATGGCCTTGGCCACCTGTTCCGGGTCTTGCGGGCTGACGCGCACATCGACGTGCTGGCCGTAGTAGCTGAACGGCCAGCCATAGAAACCGCCATCCTTGACCGACGTGATGTAGTCCGGCACCAGGTCGCTGCCGATCTCGTCTCGCTCATTGACCGCCGTCCACAGTTTGCCCGAGCTCGGCTCCCAGGCCATGCCGTTGGGGTTGCGCAGGCCCGAGGCGAAAATCCGCTGATTGCCGGTGGCGCGATCCACCTCCCAGATGGCGGCGCGGCCCTGTTCCTGCTCCAGGCCGTTTTCCCCGACATTGCTGTTGGAGCCCACCGTGACATACAACTTGCTGCCGTCACGGCTGGCGATGACATTTTTGGTCCAGTGGTGATTCAGCGTGCCACCGGGCAGGTCGATGACTTTCATCGGTTTGGCGGTGATCGAGGTTTGCCCCTCGACATAGTTGAAGCGCAGCAAACGATCGGTGTCGGCGACGTACAGATCGTTGCCCACCAGGGTCATACCAAACGGCGAATTGAGGTTTTCGATAAAACGGCTGCGGGTTTCGGCCACGCCATCGTGGTTGCTGTCGCGCAACAGGGTGATGCGGTTGGCGCTTGGCACCGCGGCCCCGGCGCGGTCCATGACCTTGCCCATGACCCAGCCACGGATGCCTTTGCCATCTTCTGGCTTGGCTGGCGCATTGGTTTCTGCGACCAGTACATCGCCATTGGGCAGCACGTAGAGCCAGCGCGGATGCTCCAGCCCTTCGGCAAAGGCGTTTACCTGGGTGCCGGAAGCGGCGGTCGGCTTGGCACCATTGGCCCAGCCGACGGCGGGTGCGATATTGACGGTGGGAATCAGGGTTTTGTTGGGTTCAGGCAGCTTGGGCGAAGGCCCGGTGCCATCCTCGACCCTGAGGTTCGAGGACTCTCCGCAGGCGACCAGGCCTGCGGCCAGGGCGATGACACCGATGAGGCGGGACTTGGACATGCGGCTCTTCCTTTGAATGCACCACTTAATGCATAGAGGAGCCGGCATGGCCTTAGGTTCAATCCATCAGGTGCGGCTTTAATTGACGCTCCCCCCCCAACCCACTAACCTTCGCGACTTGTTTCAGGTGCTCGGTGACCCCTGGGTCGATCGAGTGAAACAGGGAAGCCGGTGAGCGCGCGTTCTATGACAGAACGGGTGACGATCCCGGCGCTGCCCCCGCAACGGTAAATGAGTGAAAACGACGCTTTGAGCCACTGTATCGGTATCCGGTATGGGAAGGCGCGTCGTCCGGCCAGCGTGCCACTCATGAGCCCGGAGACCGGCCTGATCCATCCAGCGGCATCACGGTGGGCGATGCCAGGCTTCTTGCCGTCTATTTCTATGCCTGCCCGCCGTTATCCAGCCTCAACGGAGAGCTCCCCCATGACTGATTCCCCTGATCGTGACGAACGCCACCTGGCGCGCATGCAACGCAAAAAAGCCGTGATCGATGAACGTATTGCCAACTCGCCCAACGAGTGTGGGCTACTGCTGGTGTTGACCGGCAACGGCAAAGGCAAAAGCAGTTCGGCGTTCGGCATGCTCGCCCGCGCCATGGGCCATGGCATGCAGTGCGGCGTGGTGCAGTTCATCAAGGGCCGCAACAGCACGGGCGAGGAGCTGTTCTTTCGACGCTTCCCGGAGCAGGTGCGGTTTCATGTGATGGGCGAAGGGTTCACCTGGGAAACCCAGGATCGCCAGCGCGATATCGCCGCTGCCGAGGCCGCCTGGCAGGTGTCCCGCGAACTGCTGAGCGACCCGGCCATCGGCCTGGTGGTGCTCGATGAGCTGAACATCGCCCTCAAGCATGGCTACCTCGATCTCGATCAGGTGCTCAGCGACCTGCAAGCCCGTCCGCCGATGCAACATGTGGTGGTCACCGGCCGCGCCGCCAAAGAGCAAATGATCGAACTGGCGGACACCGTCACCGAAATGGGCGTGATCAAGCATGCGTTCCAGGCCGGGATCAAGGCGCAAAAAGGCGTCGAGCTGTGAGCCTCTGTTCATGACTGGCAGTCGTTTTTGCCCGGCGGTACTGATCGCCGCGCCAGCCTCCGGCCAGGGCAAGACCACCGTCACCGCCGCCCTGGCCCGTTTGCACCGCAATCAGGGGCGCAAGGTCCGGGTGTTCAAGTGCGGCCCTGATTTTCTCGACCCGATGATTCTCGAGCGCGCCAGTGGCCAGCCGGTGTATCAATTGGACATGTGGATGGTCGGCGAGCAGGAAAGCCGCCGGCTGTTGTGGGAAGCTGCCGCCGAGGCTGACCTGATCCTGATCGAAGGGGTCATGGGCCTGTTCGACGGCACCCCGTCCAGCGCCGACCTGGCGCGCCACTTCGGCGTGCCGGTGCTGGGGGTGATCGACGGCACCGCCATGGCCCAGACCTTTGGTGCGCTGGCATTGGGCCTGGCGCGTTATCAGCCGGACCTGCCGTTTGCCGGCGTGCTCGCCAACCGGGTGGGCACCCTGCGCCACGCCCAGTTGCTCGAAGGCAGCCTCACCGAAGGCTTGCGTTGGTATGGCGCATTGTCCCGGGAAACCGGGATTGAATTACCGAGCCGGCACCTGGGCCTGGTGCAAGCCAGTGAGCTGAACGACTTGGACCTGCGCCTCGATGCCGCCGCCGAGGCCCTGGCCAGTAGTTGCCAGGTGGCCTTGCCGCCTGCGGTGGAGTTTGCCGCGCCCGACGTGATCCCCGCCGAGCCTTTGCTGGCCGGCGTACGGATTGCCGTGGCCCGGGATGAAGCCTTTGCTTTCACCTATGGCGCGAGCCTGGACTTATTGCGCGCGATGGGCGCCGAGCTGCGGTTCTTCTCGCCGATCCGCGACAGCCAGTTGCCTGAGGCTGATAGCCTGTATCTGCCTGGCGGCTACCCGGAATTGCACCACGTGGCGTTGGCGCGCAACACCGCGATGCTCGACGCCATTCGTGACCACCACGCCGCCGGCAAGCCGCTGCTCGCCGAATGCGGCGGCATGCTGTATCTGCTGGACTCGCTGACCGACGTTGAAGGCACGCGCGCCGAACTGGTGGGTTTGCTGGCAGGCGCTGCGGTGATGCAAAAACGCCTGGCGGCGCTGGCGCTGCAAGCGGTCGAACTACCGGAAGGCGCGTTGCGTGGGCACACCTATCACCATTCCCTGACCAGCACCGAACTGACTCCAATTGCGCGCGGCCTGAGCCCCAATGGCGGGCGTGGAGCCGAGGCGGTTTATCGGCAAGGACGGATGACCGCGTCCTACGTGCACTTTTATTTCCCGTCCAATCCTGCTGCGATCGCCGCATTGTTTGCGCCAGGCCTTGAGGCCACCATCGCGAGCAGGCTCGCTCCCACATTGGAAAGTGGATTGCCTGAAGAAATGCAGTCCACTGTGGGAGCGAGCCCGCTCGCGAACGGCTCATGACCGACAACGCCTTTACTGAAGCCGAGCGCCAGGCGGTCTATCGCGCCATCGCCGAGCGCCGTGACATGCGCCACTTCAGCGGTGGCACGGTGGAGCCGGAGCTGCTGCGCCGTTTGCTTGAAGCTGCGCATCAGGCGCCCAGTGTCGGCCTGATGCAGCCATGGCGTTTCATTCGCATTAGTGACCGTGCCTTGCGCGGGCAGCTCCAGGCGCTGGTGGAGGAGGAGCGCATCCGCACCGCCGAAGCCCTCGGCGAGCGCAGCGATGAGTTCATGAAACTCAAGGTCGAAGGCATCAATGACTGCGCCGAAGTGCTGGTCGCCGCGTTGATGGACGATCGCGAGCGGCATATATTCGGCCGCCGCACCTTGCCGGAAATGGACATGGCTTCGTTATCCTGCGCAATCCAGAACCTCTGGCTGGCCTCCCGTGCCGAAGGCCTGGGCATGGGTTGGGTCTCGCTGTTCGAGCCGCAGGCACTGGCCGATCTGTTGCAACTGCCGGCCGGTGCCAAGCCCGTGGCGATTCTCTGCCTGGGGCCGGTCAAGGCATTTTATCCGGCGCCGATGCTGGCCCTTGAAGGCTGGGCGCAAGTGCGTCCGCTGCATGAACTGCTGTACGAAAATGTCTGGGGAGTGAGTCAATGAGTGTGGCGTTGTTGAGTGTCGCTGGCGTTGCGCTGGATGCGCTGCTGGGCGAACCCAAGCGCTGGCATCCGCTGGTGGCGTTCGGTCGATTTGCCGGGCGCATCGAACAGCGCTTCAATTCTGCCGGCCGTGGCTGGCGCAGTCATGGGGTGACCGCCTGGGTGCTGGCCGTGGTGCCGCTGACCCTGCTGGCCACGGCGTTGTCCTGGCTGCCCTACCTCGGTTGGATCGTCGAGATCCTGGCCCTGTATTGCGCCCTGGGCTTGCGCAGCCTGGGCGAGCATGTCGAGCCGGTGGCCCAGGCGCTGCGTAGCGATGACCTGGACGCAGCGCGCACCCGGGTCAGTTACCTGGTCAGCCGCCAGACCAGTGAGCTGGACGCCACCGAAGTGGCTCGTGCGGCCACCGAGTCGGTCCTGGAAAATGGCAGCGATGCGGTGTTTGCCGCGCTGTTCTGGTTTGCCGTGGCCGGTGCGCCCGGGGTGGTGCTGTATCGCCTGAGCAATACCCTGGACGCCATGTGGGGCTATCGCAACGAACGGTTCGAACGCTTCGGCTGGGCGGCGGCGAAAATCGACGACGTGCTCAACTACATTCCCGCGCGCCTGGTGGCCCTGACCTACGCGGTGCTCGGCAAGACCCGGCTGGCCCTCAAGTGCTGGCGTACCCAGGGACCGACCTGGGACAGCCCGAATGCCGGCCCGGTGATGGCTGCCGGGGCTGGCGCGCTGGGCGTCGAGCTGGGCGGAGCGGCGATCTATCATGGCGAACTGCACCAGCGTCCACCCTTGGGCGAGGGCGTGCCGGCGGACGCCAGCTCCATCGACCGTGGCTGGCAGTTGGTCCAGCGCGGGGTATGGTTATGGTTGCTGATCCTCTGTGTGGGGGCCGAGTTTTATGCTTGAACACGGTGGCCGCCTGCGCAAGGCGGCGTTGCACTACGCGATTGCCGAAGCCGACTGGCTCGACCTCTCCAGCGGGCTGGCGCCCTGGCCGTGGGCCATCCCGCCGATTCCCGTCAGGGCCTGGGCCCGCTTGCCGGAAACCGAGGACGGCCTGGAGCAGGCGGCCCGGCAATACTATGGCGCGACTCAGGTGCTGCCGGTCGCTGGTTCGCAGATGGCCATCCAGCTGCTGCCGCGCTTGCGGCGGGCCGGCAAGGTCGGCGTCCTGTCGCCCTGTTACGCCGAACACGCCGAAGCCTGGCGACGTAATGGCTACATCGTGCGCGAGGTGCTGGAGCAGGAGGTGGAGTTGTTCATCGACAACCTCGACGTGCTGGTGGTGGTCAACCCGAACAACCCCACGGGCCTGAGCCTGACCCCGGAACGCCTGCTCGACTGGCATGCCCGCCTGGCCCAGAGGGGCGGCTGGCTGGTGGTGGACGAAGCGTTCATGGACAACACCCCGCACCTGAGCCTGGCGTCCTTTTCCCATCAGGTCGGGCTGATCGTGCTGCGCTCCTTCGGTAAATTCTTCGGCCTGGCCGGGGTACGCCTGGGGTTTGTCCTGGCGGAACGGCGGTTGCTCAATCTGCTCGCCGAGCAGGTGGGCCCCTGGGCGGTTGCCGGGCCGACGCGGGTGCTGGGGCAAGCCTGCCTGCTCGACAGCGAAGGTCATCGCCGGCAGCGCCAGCGCAGCGAAGAGGCGAGCGAACGTCTGGTCCAACTGCTGGAGCACCATGGCTTCAAGCCTCAGGGCGGCTGCGCGTTGTTCCAGTGGTTGTGCACCGAACGTGCCGAGCACTTGTATGAGTTTATGGCGCGGCAGGGCATCTTGCTGCGCCTGTTCAGCCACAACAGCAGCCTGCGCTTCGGCCTGCCAGCCGACGAAACCGACTGGTTGCGCCTGGAGCGAGCCTTTGTCGCCTACGCCAAGGAAACCCCATGCCAACGTTGATGGTACAAGGCACCACGTCCGATGCCGGCAAAAGCACCCTGGTGACGGCGCTCTGCCGTTGGGCGACGCGCCAGGGCGTGCCGGTGGTGCCGTTCAAGCCGCAGAACATGGCGCTCAACAGCGCGGTCACCGCCGACGGTGGCGAAATCGGCCGGGCCCAGGCGGTACAGGCCCAGGCCGCGAACCTCGAACCCCACACCGACATGAATCCGGTGTTGCTCAAGCCCAATAGCGATACCGGCGCCCAGGTGATCATTCACGGGCGCGCGGTGACCAGCATGAATGCCGTCGCCTACCACGACTATAAGGTCATCGCCATGCAGGCGGTGCTCGCCTCGCACCAACGCCTGAGCGCGGCCTATCCGCTGGTGATGGTGGAAGGGGCGGGGTCGCCGGCCGAGATCAACCTGCGGGCCGGCGACATCGCCAACATGGGCTTTGCCGAGGCGGTCGATTGCCCGGTGGTGTTGATTGCCGACATCAATCGGGGCGGAGTCTTCGCCCATCTGGTGGGCACCCTGGAGTTGCTGTCGGCCAGCGAGCAGGCGCGGGTCAAGGGTTTCATCATCAACCGTTTTCGCGGTGACATCGCCTTGCTGCAACCGGGCCTGGACTGGCTGGAGGCGCGGACCGGCAAGCCGGTGATCGGGGTCTTGCCCTATGTCATGGACCTGCACCTGGAGGCTGAGGACGGCATCGACCAGCGCCAGGCCGACAAGGCCGAACAGGTGCTCAAGGTGGTGGTGCCGGTGTTGCCGCGCATCAGCAACCACACCGACTTCGATCCGCTGCGCCTGCACCCCCAGGTCGATCTGCAATTCGTCGGGCCGGGCCAGGCCATACCGCCTGCCGACCTGATCATCCTGCCGGGCTCCAAGAGCGTGCGCAGCGACCTCGCGTACTTGCGCGCCAACGGCTGGGACAGCGCCATCGCCCGTCACCTGCGCTACGGCGGCAAGCTGCTGGGCATCTGCGGCGGCCTGCAAATGCTCGGCGCGCAGTTGCATGATCCACTGGGCCTGGAGGGGGCTGCGGGCTCCAGCGCCGGGCTCGGCTTGCTGGCCTTCGACACGGTGCTTGAGGCCGAGAAGCAACTGCGCAATGTGCGCGGCCGCCTGGTGCTGGAGAACGCCGAGGTCAGTGGTTATGAAATTCATGCCGGGGTCACCCGCGGGGTGGCCCTGGAGCAGCCCGCAGTGTTGCTCGACGATGGTCGCAGCGATGGCGCCCAGAGTGCCGATGGGCAAATCCTCGGGACTTACCTGCATGGCCTGTTCGAGTCCCCGGCTGCGTGCAGTGCACTGTTGCGCTGGGCCGGGCTCGCGGATGTGCAGGCAGTCGATTACCACGGGCTGCGCGAGCGCGATATCGAGCGCCTGGCGGACCTGGTGGAGAAGCATCTGGATACCGGGCTGTTGCGTGGGCTCTGTGGTTTGTAGGTTGACCGGCCTGGGCGCTTCGCTGCGCAGAGCCGCCGCCCCTGATACCGCTCAAAGAAGGTAAAGACCATGCTGCAATTGATCCTCGGCGGTGCCCGTTCCGGCAAAAGCCGCCTGGCTGAGAAGCTCGCCGCCGACAGTGGATTGGCGGTGACCTACATTGCCACCAGCCAGCCGCTGGATGGCGAAATGACTGCCCGGGTCGCCCATCACCGGGCGCGTCGTCCGGCCGAGTGGAGATTGATCGAGGAACCCCTGGAGCTGGCCCGGGTACTGCGCGAAACCGCCAGTGCCGAGCGCTGCCTGCTGGTGGATTGCCTGACCCTGTGGCTGACCAACCTGCTGATGCTCGACAACCCCGAGCGTCTGGCCCAGGAGCGTGAAGCCCTGTTGGACTGCCTGGCGTCGCTGCCGGGAGCCGTGATACTGGTCAGCAACGAGACCGGAATGGGGGTCGTGCCGCTGGGCGAATTGACTCGCCGTTATGTCGATGAAGCCGGTTGGTTGCATCAAGCCCTGGCTGAGCGCTGTCAGCGTGTCGTGTTGACTGTCGCCGGCCTGCCCCTGACTTTGAAAGGTACTGCGTTATGACTCAATCCTGGTGGCTGAACCCGTGCAAGGCCGTTGATCGCCAAGCCCTGCAAGACGCAGAGCAGTTGCAGCAGCAACTGACCAAGCCGGCCGGCTCGCTGGGGCAGCTGGAAACGCTGGCGGTGCAGTTGGCGGGGCTGCAAGGCCGGCTCAAGCCGAGCGTGAACCAGCTGTGGATCGGGATTTTTGCCGGTGACCACGGGGTGGTGGCCGAAGGCGTCTCGGCCTTTCCCCAGGAAGTCACCGGGCAGATGTTGCGCAACTTCGTCAACGGCGGCGCGGCCATCAGCGTGCTGGCGCGCCAACTGCAAGCTCGGCTGGAGGTGGTCGACCTCGGCACCGTGACCCCGTCGTTGAATCTGCCGGGGGTGCGCCACCTGCACCTGGGTCCTGGCACCGCCAACTTCGCCCGCGGCCCGGCGATGACTCCGGCCCAGGGCGTACAAGCCTTGCAAGCCGGGCGCGACACGGTGTTGCGAGCCCTGGCCGAGGGCGCGGAGCTGTTCATCGGCGGCGAGATGGGCATTGGCAACACCACCGCGGCCAGTGCCTTGGCCTGTGCCTTGCTGGATTGCCCGGTGGCCCAGCTCACCGGGCCGGGCACCGGCTTGGACACGGCGGGCGTCAGTCACAAGACCCAGGTCATCGAACGCGCCCTGGCCTTGCACGCGGCGCAGCGCGGCGACCCGTTGCAAACCCTGTTCAACCTCGGCGGCTTTGAAATCGCCGCGCTGGTCGGCGCGTACCTGGCCTGCGCCCAGGAAGGGCTGGCGGTGCTGGTGGACGGCTTTATCTGCAGCGTCGCGGCCCTGATTGCCGTGCGCCTCAATCCGGCTTGCCGCGAGTGGCTGCTGTTCGGCCATCGCGGAGCGGAGCCGGGTCACCGGCATGTCCTGCAAACCTTGAACGCGCAACCGCTGCTCGACCTCGGCTTGCGCCTGGGCGAGGGCAGCGGTGCGGCGCTAGCGGTGCCCTTGTTGCGCCTGGCCTGCGACCTGCACGGGCAGATGGCGACCTTTGCCGAGGCGGCGGTTGCCGATCGCCCGGCATGACCTTGCACCTGGACCTGCTGCGCCACGGTGAAACCGAGCTGGGCGGCGGCCTGCGCGGCAGTCTGGATGACGCGCTGACGCCGCTGGGTTGGCAGCAGATGCGCGCCGCCGTGGTGGGCGCCGGTCCTTGGGATCGCCTGGTCAGTTCACCTCTGCAACGCTGCGCGCGGTTTGCCGAGGAACTGGGGGCGCAACTGGGCCTGCCGGTAAGCCTGGAGCAGGATCTGCAAGAGCTGCACTTTGGCGCCTGGGAAGGGCGCAGCGCTGCGGCATTGATGGAAACTGACGCTGACGCCCTTGGCCGGTTCTGGTCAGACCCCTATGGTTTTACCCCGCCCGAGGGCGAGCCAGTGAGCGAGTTCTCGGCACGGGTGTTGGCGGCGGTGCAGCGCTTGCATCAGGCCTATGCCGGTGAGCGGGTGTTGCTGGTCAGTCATGGCGGGGTCATGCGCCTGCTGCTGGCGCGCGCGCGCGGGTTGCCGCGCGAGCAATTGCTGAACGTCGAAGTCGGCCACGGCGGGCTGTTCTCCCTGCAGGTCGAGGCAGACGCCATGCTTCGGGAAGAGCCGTAGACATGTTGCCATTGTGGATCGCCCTGCAGTTTCTCAGCAGCCTGCCAGTGCGCCTGCCGGGTATGCCGTCACCCCAGGAGCTGGGGCGCTCGCTGCTGTTCTATCCGCTGGTGGGCCTGTTGTTCGGCGGGCTGTTGTGGGGCCTGAACGGACTGTTGGCGGGGGCGCCGGCGCTGTTGCACGCGGCCATCCTGTTGACGGTCTGGGTGGTGCTCAGTGGTGGCTTGCACCTGGACGGTCTGGCCGACAGTGCCGATGCCTGGCTCGGTGGTTTTGGCGATCGTGAGCGCACCCTGATCATCATGAAGGACCCGCGCAGCGGACCGATTGCCGTGGTCACCCTGGTGCTGGTGCTGCTGCTCAAGTTCGCCGCCTTGCTGGCGCTGATCGAACAGCAGGCCACGGTCGCGCTGATTCTCGCGCCACTGCTCGGGCGCACGGCCTTGCTCGGCCTGTTCCTGACCACGCCTTATGTGCGGGCGGGGGGGCTGGGGCAGGCACTGGCTGACCACTTGCCACGCCAGACCGGCCAGCGGGTGCTGCTGCTCAGTGCGCTGGCCTGTGTGGTGATGGCGGGTTGGAGTGGGGTGATTGCGCTGGCGGCGGCGGTCGGGGTGTTCGCCGGCGTGCGTCATTTGATGGTGCGGCGCCTTGGTGGGACAACCGGGGATACGGCGGGGGCGTTGCTGGAACTGCTGGAAGTGGCGGTGCTGATGGCGTTGGCGCTGGCTTGAATTGAATCGGAAAATCGTAAGCAAAGCTTGCATAAAGTTAAACGCGGGTATATACACGCACCATGCTAGCCTCTCAGTGTTTATGCACCAACCTGCGTCGCGCCGCCCGTGGCGTCAGCAGGCATTACGACGGCGCCCTCGATGGCTTCGGGATCAACGTTGCCCAGTATTCTTTGCTGTGCAATCTGCAGCGCCTGGATCAGCCGAGTATTTCCACCCTGGCCGAGGCCATGGGGCTGGATCGCAGCACTCTGGGACGTAACCTGCGGGTGCTGGAAGGTGAGGGGCTGGTGCGGTTGGTCGAGGGTGAAGACCAGCGCAACCGCATCGTGCAATTGACCGAGGCCGGGCGTGAGCGCCTGGCAGCGGCCCTGCCGGCCTGGGAGGCGGCGCAACAACGCTTGATCGATCGGTTGGGCGCCGAGAAGCGCGCAACCTTACTGGCCTTGCTGGACGAACTCGCATGAAGCGGGTTTTTTCGAGTTTAAGCGGGTATATACCCGCGACTGGAGAATAATAATGACATCGATGTGGCGTACCAGCGGTTGGGTGTTACTTGGCAGTGCGCTGATTCTGGCGTTGTCCCTCGGGGTGCGGCATGGCTTCGGCCTGTTCCTGCCACCGATGAGTGAGCAGTTCGGCTGGGGGCGCGAAGTGTTCGCCTTCGCCATCGCCTTGCAGAATCTGATCTGGGGCCTGGCGCAGCCCTTTACCGGCGCGCTGGCCGATCGCTTCGGTGCCGCGAAAGTGGTGCTGGTGGGGGGTGTCCTGTATGCGGTGGGCCTGGTGTTCATGGGCCTGTCCGACTCGCCCCTGTCACTGTCGTTGAGTGCCGGCCTGTTGATTGGTATCGGCCTGTCCGGGACGTCGTTTTCGGTGATTCTCGGCGTGGTTGGGCGTGCCTTGCCGGCGGAGAAACGCAGCATGGGCATGGGGATCGCCAGTGCCGCCGGCTCCTTCGGCCAGTTCGCGATGTTGCCCGGTACCCTGGGGCTGATCGGCTGGCTCGGCTGGTCCAGCGCGCTGCTGGTGCTGGGTGTGCTGGTGGCGCTGATTGTGCCGCTGGTGAGCATGCTCAAGGACAAGCCGCTGCCGGTGCTGGGTCATGAGCAGACGCTGAAGGAAGCCCTGCACGAGGCCTGTTCGCACTCCGGCTTCTGGCTGCTGGCGTTCGGCTTTTTTGTCTGTGGTTTCCAGGTGGTATTCATCGGTGTGCACTTGCCGGCCTACCTGGTGGACCAGCATCTGCCGGCCACCGTCGGCACCACGGTGCTGGCCTTGATTGGCCTGTTCAATATCTTCGGCACCTACACTGCCGGCTGGCTCGGTGGGCGCATGTCCAAGCCGCGCCTACTCACCGGTCTGTACCTGGCGCGCGCGGTAGTGATCGGGCTGTTTCTGTGGATGCCGGTCACTGAGACCAGCGCCTACCTGTTCGGCATGGCCATGGGTTTCCTCTGGCTGTCAACGGTGCCTTTGACCAACGGTACGGTGGCGACCCTGTTCGGTGTGCGAAATCTCTCTATGCTGGGAGGTATCGTCTTCCTCTTTCACCAGTTGGGGTCGTTCCTCGGTGGCTGGTTGGGCGGGGTGGTGTATGACCGAACAGGAAACTACGACTTGATCTGGCAAGTAGCGATTCTCCTCAGCCTGCTGGCGGCCGCCTTGAACTGGCCAGTGCGTGAGCGTCCGGTGGCGCGTCTGCAAGCCCAGGCGAGCGCAGCATGAGCCGGATCGCCTTCAAGCTGGTGGCGGCGGCTCTGGTTGCGCTGCTGTTGGCGCTGGCTTGGTGGGGCTGGCATCAGGGCGGCCTGGCCATGATGCAGCTGGGACTGGGAGCGTGCTAAATAGCCACTTGCCATCATTCGTGCAGGGCGAGTAACGTCGCCCTCTGACGACTTCTCGAGGACACCCGATATGCTGATGCGCTGGCTAGCTGTTCCCGCTCTGCTGTTGCTGGTCACAGGTCCGGCGCTGGGCGCCGAGTGCCCGGCACTGCTGTCGGGCTCATTGCCCAAGCTGCATGCCAAGGAATCCATTGAGCTGTGCCAGCGTTTTGCCGGCAAACCGCTGGTGGTGGTTAACACCGCCAGCTTCTGTGGTTTCGCTCCGCAGTTCAAAGGCCTTGAGTCGTTGTACCAGCGCTACAAGGACCAGGGGCTGGAAGTGCTTGGCGTGCCGTCCAATGACTTCAAGCAGGAGTCCGGGGATGGCGCCGAGACGGCCAAGGTCTGCTACGTCAATTATGGTGTGACCTTCACCATGACCGAACCGCAGAACGTCCGCGGTGCCAGTGCCACCCATCTGTTCAAGGTGCTGGCCGAGCAAAGCAGTTCGCCGAAGTGGAATTTCTACAAGTACGTGGTGGACCGCCAGGGCAAGGTGATCGCCAATTTCTCCAGCCTGACCAAACCCGAAAGCCCGGAATTCATCGCCGCGGTGGAGCAGGCCCTGGCCTCGAAACCCTGAATGCCAGTCATTAAAAAGCCCCGCCTCTGAGCCAGAGAGCGGGGCTTTTTGCTGTTCAGCCAGCGCGCTATTCAGGCGCGCCGTGAATCAGAAGCGGTAGGTCGCGCCCACACCAAAGCCGTTTGCCCAGTTTTCATACTTGGCGTTGTAGCTCTGGCCACGGTCGTTTTGATTGTTGACCTTGACCGCTTCTTCCTTGAGGTAGGAGTAGGCCATGTCGATGGTCAGGTCTTCCGTTGGGCTCCAGCCGGCGCCCAGGCTGAAGATGGTACGGTCGCCAGTCGGGATGCGTGGGGAGCGATCAACGTTGTTGGTCGGGGCCTGGTCAAACGACAGGCCGGTACGCAGTACCCACTGTTTGTTCAGTTTGTACGAAGCACCGATGGCGTGAGCCCAGGTGTCGTGCCAGTTCTGCTCTTCGGTGATTTCACCGAACTGCGAGCCCAGCACGCCAGGTACGCCCTTGTTCTCCACGGTGATTTCTTTCAGGCGGCTCCAGCGGGTCCAGGTGCTGCCTGCGTACAGGGTCCACTGGTCGTCCAGGGCGTGGGTCACCGAGAAGTCCACCGACTCAGGGGTGGTCAGGTCCAGGGATGCGTCGTACTTCTGGTCCTTGCTCTGGCCAACCAGCGGCAGCAGGCCGTAGTTGACCTTGGTGTTGCCTTCGAGCTTGTACTTCACTTTCGAGTGATAGGTCAGGCCGACGCGGGTGCTGTCGGTCAACTGGGCCAGGACCCCGATGTTGTAGCCCAGGGCGGTATCGTCGCCCTTGATGCGCACGTGGCCATCGGGAGCAGCCTGGGTAATCGACAGGTCGGATTCTAGCTTGCCTTCGATACGGTTGATGGTCGGACCAAAACCGATGGAGACCTTGTCGTTGAATGCGTAGGAAACAGTTGGCTGCAGGGTCACGACTTTAACGTCGCTCTTGCTGCCGAAGTATTTGCCGGCAAAACCGTTCTCGTAGTCGGTGACCAGGCCAAATGGCGCGTACATGCCAACGCCGACGGCCCATTGGTCATCGATCGGCTTGACGTAGTAGCCCATGGGAACGGCAATGAACGGAACCATGTCGCCCTGGTTGGTGCCATTGTTAGGGCGGGAGCTGGCATTGCTGATGTCGGTGTGGGCATCGAGCATGGCGACCCCGCCAGTGACTTGTTCGCGCTTGAGGCGCGCCATGCCGGCAGGGTTACCGAAAATTGTGCTTGCATCATCGGCGACAGAAGAACGCCCGGCGAAACCAGTACCCATCCCGCTGATGCTTTGTTCGTTGATGGCAAAGCCAGCTGCGAAGATCTGGGTGGATGCCAAAGTAACGGCGAGGCTAAGGGTGGTTTTGAGCATGACTTTTTTCATTATTAGAACTCCGGGTGATCACCGGGGCGAAAACTACCAACATTTTCGACTCAGCGCTATAGCCGGTAATGCTTGAGATAGAGCGGTTTTGTAGGACAATCCGACCAAAATCGTCGCTTTTTCGCCGATCTTGCAAATTGCCCGGTCAGCAGGCGACCTGATTCATCGGTGAAACACAGGCGCGCCATGCGCACGTGAAGTCGCGCAGGCGTCCTTGGGGTTGGAAGGTCTGGCGCCAGATTCGGGCCATGCCCAGCAGATCATCGGGTTCGGGCAGCGGGGTGTTTTGCTCTTCGATCAGCAACCAGGCAATGGCCGTGGCGTAACGCAGGTTCACCGTCAGTTCGAGGTGTGGGCCACTGAGGAAGGCATGCTGGCTGGCGAGGCCGCGCACCAGGCTGGCACGTTCCGGGTCCAGGGCCAGGTAGTCATCCCACAGGGCCTGGTGACGAAGCTCGGCAATCCGGTACAGGCCGTGGCCACGGCGGTCATGCAGGGCGGAACCGAGGGCTGACTGGCTGGCGGCGACACCCAGCAGCAGGGATTCGGCGTTCGTGCTGTGTCGTCCCAGGTAAATCAGGGTAGGGCGGATCACAAAACGGCACAGTTCGCTGGCAGCGATACCCATAAGGCCCTCGAAACGTTAAGTGAGCGGCGATACCTGAATGGGGGGCTTGGCAGCGGTAGGTCGACTCAGGCTCGCCGGAAGCGGATCATGCCGCTTGAGTTGAAGTGTAGTGTCATATTCTTGCTGTAAAGGACTGTTTTTAAAATATTTCCAGCTCGCAGTTATAACCCTTATATCGGTTGGTGCTTAAGCCGGGATGGGGTGCTGGGAAATATCAGGCAATAAAAAGCCCCACATTTTCAGCGGGGCTCTTGCGGTGTCCAGCCTTTCTGGCGTCTCAGGCAACCAGTGCCTGGCGAGTACGCTCGATCACGGCCTGCAGCGGCTCGGCGCTGGAGTACTGGTCGGGATACAGGCGTTCGCTGTGACGAGCGATCCCGTGTTCGTTGACCAGTGTGAAGCTGAAGCAGCCTTTGCGAGCGGCCATGATCAGGCAGTTCATTGGGGCAAAAGCGTTGGTTAGGGTGCGAATGGCATCCTGAGTATGGATTTGAGTCGACATAATTATTGGTGTTCCTGCAAATGACACGGAATCTGATCCGTGCAGCGTTAAAACGTTCCAGTAACGTCGATCACCATTGATCGAACGAAGAACCTGACTGGAACAAAGCAGCCAGTTGAAGCGCTATTAAATGTGCGCGCTTGGGCCGGCAGGTAGGTACTTAGGAGGGCAGGCAACACATCAAGGGCAAAGGTTCTGGGCCCGGGGTGAAGATCCTGATCAATCTGCAGGTTGGTTCGGTCAGAGTAAGTGAACTTCGCAACACCCTTTGCATTCGATTCAAAGGCTGTGTTGTCGCAAGCGTTACCTGGAAACCATCGAGGTGGTCGATCCCGTGATGTCGGTAGAGGCTTCTCTTTAGGGAAGGTATACCGCGGGAGGTGTTCGACCAGAATTGACTTTCAGCTTGGTACTAACGCTGCGGATAGTAACGGATTGAATTGCTTAAGGGAAGTGTGTTAGGCAAAAAACATTTGCTTACGTTTGCCGGGTTGTTACCTCTGCCTGGCAAAACGCACACAAAAAGTGCGGCGATATAACCAGCGCACAGGTACTTGTGCACAATAGACGGGCAGGGTGTCACCCCAGCGGTATTTCCCCGCTTGGCGTAGTGGGTGCCTGTAGTGAAAATTTAAGTCAATGAAAAACATCGCTTTTTTTTACTGGTGAAAAAATCGTCAGTTTGAGCGGGAGCCCCATTCCACAGGGCTTCTGGCGAGTTCGGGGCGGGTTGTCCACTGAGTTATCCACAGCTTCTGTGGATTGTCCCGAGCGCTTGCTCTAGGACGGGCGTGCCGGTTTTTTTTCGGCTTTACCCGTACGAAAAAAGGAGTAAAGTGGCGCGCCTTCCGGTCTGTCCCACAGTGCTTTATGAAGTTTCGCTCAGTATCAACTTCTGTTACCTCCCCACCCTCAAGTGTTACCGCCCCCAAGCGCATGTCGATGCGAGTGGCCGAGTGGTTGCTTGACAGTCCCCGCCTGGGCGATAACCCCAACGTCAAACATTTTGCCGGGCGTTTGCTCAAGGCGCCTGCCCGTGAAGGGGTGGTGGCCGCGCAAAGCCGCCTGGGCCAATTGATGTGCCGCGAGTGTGGCAATGCCCGCGACCGCCGCATTGGCCAGGATCTGCTGCGTCAGGCCGCACGTGCCGGTGACCGGCGGGCCCTGCGCGAGCTCGGGCAGATCGAAGACTGAGCTGTCCAAGCCTCGGCGGCTTGGTTAACCTTCGGGCTTTAATTCTTCGGCAGGAGTCGTCATGGCTATGGACTTGACCAGTGTGTTGCTCGGTCTGGCGGGCGCTGGGTTGCCGTTACTGTTTCTGGCGTGGCAACTGCAACGGCGCCTGAGCCTGGCACAGGCCGACCGGGCGCTGCTGGAGGAGCGTCTGGGCACCGCCCAGTTGGCCCAGGACGGCCTGAGTGCACAGCTGGATGCCTGTCGCGATGAAATCAGCGACCTGGGGCAAGCCAACGCCAGCAAGCAAGCCGAACTGGCGGCCGTGCGGCGCGAAGTCGAACTGCTGCAGATCGAGCGCGACAACGCCCGTGACGCGGCCCATGCCTGGAACCTCGAGCGCAACAGCAAAGAGACCGAGCTGCGGCGCCTGGACGCCCAGGCCGCTTCGCTGAATGCCGAATTGCGTGAGCAGCAGGACAGCCATCAGCAGCGCCTCAACGACCTGCAAGGTTCGCGCGACGAACTGCGCGCGCAGTTCGCCGAGTTGGCGGGGAAGATCTTCGATGAGCGCGAGCAGCGGTTTGCCGAGACCAGCCAGCAGCGCCTGGGCCAGTTGCTCGACCCGCTGAAGGAGCGCATTCAATCCTTCGAAAAACGCGTCGAGGAAAGCTATCAGGCCGAGGCGCGCGAGCGTTTTTCCCTGGGCAAGGAGCTGGAGCGCCTGCAGCAACTGAACCTGCGCCTGAGTGACGAGGCCACCAATCTCACCCGTGCCCTCAAGGGCCAGAAAACCCAGGGCAATTGGGGCGAGTTGATTCTGGAGCGGGTGCTGGAGCATGCGGGCCTGGAGAAGGGCCGCGAGTACCAGACTCAGGTCAACCTCAAGGGCCCGGATGGCGAGCGTTTCCAGCCGGACGTGTTGATCTACCTGCCGGGCGACAGGCAGGTGGTGGTCGATTCCAAGGTCAGCCTTACGGCTTATCAACAGTACGTGGCTGCCGAGGATGCGGCGCTCGGTCAGGCGGCTCTCAAGCAGCATGTGCAATCCTTGCGCAATCACGTCAAAGGGTTGTCCGACAAGGATTACAAGCGCCTCGAAGGCCTGCACAGCCTCGACTTCGTGTTGTTGTTCGTGCCCATCGAAGCGGCGTTTTCCGCAGCGCTGCAGGCGGAGCCGAACCTGTTTCAAGAGGCCTTCGATCGGCATATCGTGATCGTCAGCCCGACCACCTTGCTGGCCACCCTGCGGGTGATCGACAGCCTGTGGAAGCAGGAGCGCCAGAGCCAGAACGCCCGGGAAATCGCCGAGCGTGCGGGCTGGCTGTACGACAAGTTCGTGTTGTTCATCCAGGACCTGGACGAAGTCGGCAATCGCCTGCAGCAGTTGGATAAAGCCTACAGCGCGGCCCGCAACAAGCTGACCGAAGGCCGTGGCAACCTGGTCAGCCGCAGCGAGCAGCTCAAGCTGCTCGGCGCACGGGCCAGCAAGAGCCTGCCATCGGACTTGCTGGAGCGGGCGATGACCGATGTCGACGGCCTGGCCGAACTGCCCGAGTAACCCCTAGCGCTCGCCCAGCCAATCGACCCGGTATCCGATCTGGCGCCGGCTGCGCCGTCGAACGCAGCCTCGCGTTGCTCGACAGCTGCTACGGGTTCGTCGTCCGGGTGATGGTCAAAGCGGCAAATGCCGACTCAACAAGGCGCGCAACGCCGCCGGTTTCACCGGTTTGGCCAGGTAATCCAGGCCCGCGGCATGCACCTGGGCGACCATCTCGGGGCGGCCGTCGGCGCTGATCACCACGCCCGGCACCGGCTCACCCAGGCGGGTGCGCAGCCAGGCCATCAATTGAGTCCCGGTTTCGCCGTCATCGAGGTGGTAGTCCACCAGTGCCAGTTGCGGACGCATGCCGTCGCTGAGCAGGGTCGCGCATTCCTCGCGGTTACGCGCGGTGAACACCTGGCAGCCCCAGCGCGTAAGCAGGCTGTTCATGCCGATCAGGATGCTGTCCTCGTTATCCACGCACAGCACCTGCGCGCCCGTGGGCAGGCAGTCATTGAGCTCGGCAACCTTGCCGGGGGCGCTGGTTTGGGCGCGGGCCAGTGGCACGCTGACGCTGAACACGCTGCCCTTGCCTGGCCATGAACGCACTTGCAGTGGGTGCCCGAGCACCCGGCACAAGCCATCGGCAATTGCCAAGCCCAGCCCCAGGCCTTTCTCGGCGCGGGTCTGGTGGCTGTCCAGGCGCTTGAACTCTTCGAAAATCACCTGGCGCTTGTCTTCCGGAATCCCCGGGCCACGGTCCCAGACTTCCAGGCACAGCTGGTCGCCCTTACGGCGCACCCCGAGCAGCACCGGGCCCTTGGCGTAGCGGAAGGCATTGGTGAGGAAATTCTGCAGCACCCGGCGCAGCAATTTGCTGTCGCTGTCGACCCGCAGACGGCTGCCGCGCACGCGGAACTTCAGGCCTTGCTCGCGGGCCAGGGCCTTGAACTCAGCTCCCAGAGTGTCGAACAGCTCGTTGAGCACGAAGGGCTGGCGATCCGGGTTGATCTTGCCGTTTTCCAGGCGCGAAATATCCAGCAGATCGCTGATCAGGTCCTCGGCCGAACGCAGTGAACTGTCCAGGTGATGCACCAGTTGCTGGGTTTCCGGGCTCAGGTCCTCGTCGCGGTGGGACAGGGCGGCAGAGAACAGGCGCGCTGCATTCAAGGGTTGCATCAGGTCATGGCTGACCGCCGCGAGGAAGCGGGTTTTCGACTGGTTGGCCGATTCGGCCGTGCCTTTGGCTTCGGTCAGGGCGACGTTCAGTTGCGACAGTTCGTGGGTTCGCTCGGTGACGCGGCGCTCCAGGCCTTCGTTGGCCTCGGTCAGCGCCTGCTCGGCTTCGCGGAATGCGGTGATGTCGGTAAAACTCATGACAAAACCACCGCCCGGCATCGGGTTGCCGATCAACTCGATTACCCGGCCGTTGGGGAACAGCCGCTCGGAGGTGTGGGCGCGACCCTGGCGCATCCAGTGCAGGCGCCGGGCCACGTGTACTTCCGCCTCACCGGGACCGCACAGGCCGCGCTCGGCATTGTGGCGAATGATGTCGGCAATCGGCCGGCCGACGCTGATCAAACCGTCGGGGTAGTTGAACAGTTCCAGGTAACGGCGGTTCCAGGCCACCAGCTTGAGTGACTGGTCGACCACGCTGATGCCCTGGGTGATGTTTTCGATCGCGCCTTGTAGCAGCGCGCGGTTGAACTGCAGCACTTCCGAGGCTTCGTCGGCGATGCGTACTACGTCCTCGAGCTGCATTTCCCGGCCTTCAATCGCGGCTTTCACCACGGCGCGGGTCGATGAAGCCCCCAGGACACCGGCGAGCAAGCGCTCGGTGTGGGCGATCCATTCACCGTCGGCATTCTGGTTCGGGTTGAAGCCTTTGCCCTGGCGATAGGCGAAGCGGATGAAGCTCTGCCGCGCCCGCTCTTCGCCCACGAAGCGGGCGGCCAGTTGCAGCAGGTCGTCGATCTGTACCGCGAGCAGCGAGCGGGCACCGGGCCGCGCGCTGATCTCCTGGCCGATGAAGCGCCCGGCCTGCCAGTGTTCCGAGACCCGGGTGCGGGACAGCACCGAGACCCAGGCAAACAGGGTGAAGTTACCCGCCAGTGACAGCACTACCCCCTGGGTCAGAGGGGTGATCGGCAGGTTCAGCGGGTTGCTGTGCAGCCAGCCGAGGCCGGGGAAACTGCTCAGCGACCAACCCATGCTGTGAGCGGCAATCGGCAGGATCAGCGTGTAGAACCATAGGAAGGTGCCTGCGGCCAGGCCGGCGAATACGCCGCGGCGGTTGGCCTGTTTCCAGTACAGCGCGCCAAGCATCGCGGGCGCCAACTGAGTGACCGCGGCAAAGGCGATCTGGCCAATAGTGGCCAGGCTGGCGGTGGAACCGAGCAGACGATAGGCGACATAGGCCAGCAGCAGAATCACCACGATGCTCACACGACGGACCGAGAGCATCCAGTGGCGGAACACTTCGAACGGGCGCTCGGCGTTTTTGCGCCGCAGCAGCCACGGCAGCAGCATGTCGTTGGAAACCATGGTCGACAGCGCGACACTGGCGACGATCACCATGCCGGTGGCGGCCGAGGCACCGCCGATGAATGCCAGCAGCGCCAGCGCCGGATGGGCCTGGGCCAATGGCAGGCTGATGACGAAGGAGTCGGGCAGCACGGAGCTGGGCAGCAGCATTTGCCCGGCCAGGGCAATCGGCACCACGAACAGCGCGGCCAGCGCCAGGTAGGCGGGGAATACCCATTTCGCCAGGCGCAGGTCCTGGGGTTCGATGTTCTCCACCACCGTGACGTGAAACTGCCGGGGCAGGCAGATGATCGCCATCATCGCCACCCCGGTCTGCACCACCATCGACGGCCAGTTGATGGTTTCCTTCCAGTATTGCTCCAGGCGCGGGGCGAGCATGGCCTGGTCAAACAGGTCGTCGAAACCGTCGTACAGGCCGTAGGTGACGAATGCGCCGACGGCCAGAAAGGCGAACAGCTTGACCAGCGACTCAAAGGCAATCGCCAGCACCATGCCCCGGTGGTGCTCGGTGGCATCCAGATTACGGGTGCCGAAGACGATGGTGAACAACGCCAGGATCAACGACACGATCAGCGCCGTGTCCTGGGCGCGGGTGCCCATGGCGTCGGCACCGGCGCCGATCAACAGGTTGACCCCCAGGACGATACCTTTGAGCTGCAAGGCGATGTAGGGCAGCACGCCGACCAGGCAGATCAGCGCTACCACCACCGCCAGCGACTGGGATTTGCCGTAGCGGGCGGCGATGAAGTCGGCAATCGAGGTGATGTTTTCCTGCTTGCTGATCATCACCATTTTTTGCAGGACCCAAGGCGCAAACACCAGCAACAGAATCGGCCCCAGGTAAATCGGCAGGAATGACCAGAGCTGTTCGGCGGCCTGACCCACCGCGCCAAAGAAGGTCCAACTGGTGCAATAGACGGCCAGCGACAGGCTGTACACCCAGGCGCGCATACGCGGCGGCAGCGGCGTGCTGCGGCGGTCGCCATAAAAGGCGATGGCGAACATGATGGCCATATAGGCCAGGGCGACGGCGGCGATCAGCCCGCTGGACAACGACATGGAAACTCCTGGCAAAAGACGCCCGGGATGGCAGCCCGGGTGGACAGTCTCGCACGATGTTCAGGCGGCGTCAGTGTCGACCAAGGTCTCAGCGTGGCGGGGTGTCGCAGGGCGATCTTGAGCGAGCCGAGCCTGAGCGGCGCATTTGCGTTAGCCTTGGCCAACAATCAGTACGGACTCCAAGGATTGCCCCCACCGATGAAGATCATCCGCAGCAAAGCGTTTACCGGCGAACGTGCCTGGGCGGCGCTGGATATCGCCAACATGAATGGCATCACTACCCGCCTGCACTGGACGGACCAGCCATACAAATGGCACGTCAACGATGGCCAGGAAGTGTTTGTGGTACTCGATGGGCAGGTGCAGATGCGCTACCGCGAGAACGCTGTCGAACAGGCAGTTTTGCTGGAGGTCGGGGACATTTTTTACGCCGCGGTGGGGACCGAGCACGTGGCGCATCCACAAGGCCCGGCGCGGGTACTGGTGATCGAATCCGAGGGCAGTGTGTAGAACGTATATCTGCAAAATAGATAACAGTTAGAGATATTACCCGTTATATAGATATTCGATCCGGTTCTATCATGGGCTCTACCTCATCAGGGGACAGGAGCTCAGCATGCAATGCGCCACTAGCCGCAAAATTCTCAACCGGCCCTTGAGCCAGTTACAGCACCCGCGCGAAGTGATTCGCCAATTCACGCCCAACTGGTTCGCTGCCACCATGGGCACCGGGGTGCTCGCATTGGCTCTGGCCCAGATGCCGCTGGCGATCCCAGGGCTGCGGGTGTTCGCCGAAGGCCTGTGGCTGTTCAATATTGGCCTTTTTCTGTTGTTCAGCGTGCTGTATGCCGCGCGCTGGGTGTTGTTCTTTGATGAGGCGCGACGGATTTTCGCCCACTCCACGGTGTCGATGTTTTTCGGCACTATTCCCATGGGCCTGGCCACCATCATCAATGGTTTCCTGGTGTTTGGCGTGCCGCGCTGGGGCCAGGACCTGGTCCAGGTGGCCGAGGTCCTGTGGTGGCTGGACGTCGCCATGTCGCTGGCCTGCGGCGTGCTGATCCCGTACATGATGTTCACGCGGCAAGAGCACAGCATCGACCAGATGACGGCCGTCTGGTTGTTGCCGGTGGTGGCGGCGGAAGTGGCTGCAGCCAGCGGTGGCCTGCTGGCCCCGCTCCTGGCGGACGCCCATGGGCAACTGGTGATGCTCTGCACCAGTTACGTGCTGTGGGCTTTTTCGCTGCCGGTGGCGTTCAGCATCCTGACCATCCTGTTGTTGCGCATGGCCTTGCACAAGCTGCCCCACGAGAACATGGCTGCGTCGAGCTGGCTGGCGTTGGGGCCGATCGGCACCGGGGCGCTGGGCATGTTGCTGCTGGGCGGTGACGGGCCGGCGATCTTCGCGGCGAATGGCATGCCGGGAGTCGGTGAAGTGGCGGCGGGACTGGGGCTGATCGGCGGCATCACTTTGTGGGGTTTTGGCCTGTGGTGGATGCTGCTGGCCGTGCTGATTACCCTGCGCTACCTGCGCGACGGCATTCCCTTCAATCTCGGTTGGTGGGGCTTTACCTTCCCGCTGGGCGTCTATTCGCTGGCCACCCTGAAGCTGGCGAGCACCCTGGACCTGGTGTTCTTCAGCCTGTTCGGCTCGGTACTGGTGGTGCTGCTGGCGAGCCTCTGGCTGATCGTCGCCAAACGTACGCTGCAGGGTGCCTGGCGCGGTGAGCTGTTTGTCTCGCCGTGCATCGCCGGATTGAAGAAATAGTCTTAAGGTTGTGGCCTGGATCGCCGAGCGACATTCCAATAAGAGCATCCAAGCCACTCAGGGACATGGAAGATGAGTCACCCTTCGCAGTTCACCTTGCTTCGCAAGCGGCGCTTCCTGCCGTTTTTTCTTACGCAATCGCTCGGGGCGTTCAACGACAATATCTTCAAGCAGTCGTTGATCCTCGCCATTCTGTACAAGCTGGCCATCGAGGGCGACCGCTCGATCTGGGTCAACCTGTGTGCGTTGCTGTTTATCCTGCCGTTCTTTCTGTTTTCGGCGCTGGCCGGACAGTTCGGGGAAAAATTCGCCAAGGACGCGTTGATCCGTCTGATCAAGCTGGGCGAAATCGCCATTATGGCGGTGGGCGCGGTCGGCTTCATGTTCGATCATCTGTGGCTGATGTTGCTGGCATTGTTTGCCATGGGCACCCACTCGGCACTGTTCGGCCCGGTGAAATACTCGATTTTGCCCCAGGCGCTGCGCGAAGAAGAATTGGTCGGCGGTAACGGCCTGGTGGAAATGGGCACCTTCCTCGCGATCCTCGCGGGGACTATCGGTGCCGGGATCATGATGTCCTCCAGTCACTACGCGCCCATTGTCTCCACGGCGATCATCGCTATCGCGGTGCTCGGTTACCTGGCCAGTCGTGGCATCCCCCGTGCGGCGGCCTCCACGCCGGAGCTGCGGCTGAACTGGAATATCTTCAGTGAGTCCTGGGCCACCTTGCGCCTGGGTCTGGGGCAGACGCCAGCGGTGTCGCGTTCGATTGTCGGCAACTCATGGTTCTGGTTTGTCGGGGCGATTTACCTGACGCAGATCCCGGCGTACGCCAAGGAATGGATGCACGGCGACGAAACCGTGGTGACTCTGATCCTGACGGTGTTTTCAGTGGGGATTGCCCTGGGCTCGATGCTCTGCGAAAAACTCTCCGGGCGTAAAGTCGAGATCGGCCTGGTGCCCTTTGGCTCCTTTGGCCTGACGGTGTTCGGCCTGCTGCTGTGGTGGCACTCAGGCGGTATCCCGGACAGCGTCGAAGGCCATGGCTGGCTCGAAGTGCTCGGCTTTGCCCATACCTGGCTGGTGCTCCTGGACATCCTCGGGCTGGGGGTGTTTGGTGGTTTCTACATCGTGCCGCTGTATGCGTTGATCCAGTCGCGCACTGCCGAACACGAGCGGGCGCGGGTGATTGCCGCCAACAACATCCTCAATGCGCTGTTCATGGTGGTGTCGGCGATCGTCAGCATTGTCCTGCTGAGCCTGGCCAAGTTGACGATTCCCCAATTGTTCCTGGTGGTGTCGCTGCTCAATATCGGGGTCAATACCTACATCTTCCGCATCGTCCCCGAATTCAGCATGCGCTTCATGATCTGGCTGCTCAGCCACTCCATGTACCGCGTCGAGCACCGCAACCTGGAGCTGATTCCCGATGAGGGGGCGGCGCTCCTGGTGTGCAATCACGTGTCGTTTGTCGACGCTTTGCTGATTGGCGGCGCGGTGCGTCGGCCGATTCGCTTCGTGATGTATTACAAGATCTACAACCTGCCGGTGTTGAACTTCATCTTCCGCACTGCCGGGACGATTCCCATCGCCGGGCGCCAGGAAGACATCCAGATCTACGAAAGGGCTTTCAGCCGTATCGCCCAGTATCTGAAGGACGGCGAACTGGTGTGCATCTTCCCGGAAGGCAAGCTGACTGCTGACGGTGAGATCGATGAGTTCAAGGGCGGGCTGACGCGGATACTCGAGCAGACCCCGGTGCCGGTGATTCCATTGGCCCTGCAAGGGTTGTGGGGCAGCTTTTTCAGCCGCGACCCGAACAAGGGTTTTTTCCATCGGCTATGGTCGCGGGTGACCCTGGTGGCAGGCCCGCCGGTGGCCGCCGAGGCGGCAGCGCCGGCGCAGTTGCAGGCACGGGTCAGCGAGTTGCGAGGTACGCTGCGCTAGAACTGCACAAATAAAAAAAACGCCCGCGTCATGCGGGCGTTTTTTATCCAGCTGATCAGGCCGCGCTGATCTTCAGCCCGACCAGTCCGGCAATGATCAGTGCAACGCTGGCCAGGCGGAACAGCGCCATGGATTCCCCAAACAGGATGATCCCGGCGATGACCGTGCCCACTGCGCCTACACCCGTCCAGATCGCGTAGGCGGTGCCCAGCGGCAACTCCTTCATCGCCAGGCCCAACAAGCCGAGGCTGATGGCCATGGCGACGATTGTCAGGGCGGTGGGCAGAGGGCGGCTGAAGCCGTCAGTGTATTTCAGGCCAACGGCCCAGCCGACTTCAAACAGGCCGGCGAAAAACAGAATGATCCAGGACATGTAAAACCTCCATCGATTGACGGGGCCGTCCCCAGATTAATGACTCGATCGAGCCGCGAGGTCG
>Ga0213827_1000387_pt1 | contig 38753 bp, 31 predicted proteins | sample MC6MC0898MG_FD_180669 | JGI IMG/M metagenome (GOLD analysis project Ga0213827, IMG submission 180669) | Enriched soil aggregate microbial communities from Iowa State University, Ames, United States - MC6-MC0898-MG | ecosystem: Environmental > Terrestrial > Soil > Unclassified | place: USA: Iowa...
TGTGCCTGGCGTGAACAAAGACAAACCGGCAGAACAGTCGCCGCCGATGTAAACCCTTACGGCCCTATCGCCGGCAAGCCGGCTCCCACAGGGTCAGCGCAAGTCATAGGGTTTGCGCTGACCCTGTAGGAGCCGGCTTGCCGGCGATGAGGCCAGAACAGGCTAACCCTTGGCCCGCCGAGCCTTGAAGAAGTCACTGAGGATCTGCCCGCATTCTTCAGCCAGCACACCACCCTCGAACATTACCCGATGGTTCAGGAAGCCCTGGCTGAAGAACTGCCCCTGGCTCTGCACGATACCCGCTTTAGGCTCCAGCGCCCCGTACACCACCCGCGCCACCCGCGAATGCACGATCAACCCTGCGCACATGCTGCAAGGCTCCAGCGTGACGTACAAGGTGCTGCCCGGTAGCCGGTAATTGCTGGCGGATTTCGCCGCCGCGCGGATGGCGACCATCTCGGCATGGGCACTGGGGTCACTGTCGAGAATGGGTCGATTGAAACCCTGCCCTATCACCTGGCCGTGCTGCACCAGCACCGCACCGACAGGCACCTCGCCCATGGCTGCACCTTCGCCAGCCAGGGCCAGGGCCAGGCGCATGAATTCCTGATCGCGGCTGCGATCGATGATCTGCGGGCGCATCAGACCACCGCAATCGCGGCCATCAGGCCGGTTTCCATGTGGTCGATGACATGGCAGTGGAACATCCAGGTGCCCGGGTTATCCGCCACCAGCGCGACCTGGGCGCGTTCGTTCTTGCCCAGCAGATAGGTATCGGTGAACCACGGCTCGACGATATCGTGGCGATTGGAGGCGATCACCTTGAAACTCATGCCGTGCAGGTGGATCGGGTGCTGGTACTGGGTCATGTTCTTCAGCTCGAAGATGTAGCTCTTGCCCTTCTGCAGCGTGGCGATTGGCCGGTCGGCGCAGGTCTTGTCGGTAATGTCCCAGGCCTGGCCGTTGATTTGCCACAGGCTCGGCGGCTTGCCGTTCTCGGTGTTGACCGAAACCTTGCCGACCCATTCGAAATTGAAGTTCAGCTTCTCGGCATTCTCCAGGTCCGGCTCAGCCACCGGGTTCGGCGGCAGGGCTGGGGGCCAGTCGCTCGGCGCGTCGTTGCTGGCCACCGAACGCAAGGTGCCCAGGCGCACGAAGCCGTCGCGCAGGGAGATTTCTTCACCCGCCTCGGGAATGCGAATTGCCAGGCAGATACGCATGCCAGGGCCCAGCCAGTATTCGTCGCCCAGATCACGCGGAGTGACCGGGTTGCCATCGAGGGCGTAGATCTTCGCCTCGAAATTGCCTTTGAGATTCAGGCGGTAGGTCCAGGTATTGTCCAGGTTCAGCAGGCGCAGGCGCACCACTTGCCCGGCCGGCAGTTCGGTCACCGAATTGGCCTGGCCGTTGATGGTAATCAGCCGCCCGGCCGTGCCGTTGCGCGCCGCCTCGCGGGGAATGCTGAAGGGCAGCCAGGCGCCCTGCTCGTCCACGTGCCAGTTTTTCAGGCTCATGGTGCGCTCATGCAGGAAGCCGGTAGGCTCACGCTCCTCGACGATCAGCGGGCCCACCAGGCCGCGGCCAAGCTCTTCGGAACTGCTGACATGCGGGTGGTACCAGTAGCTGCCGGCGTCCGGCACGCGGAACTGGTAGTCGAAGTACTCGCCCGGCTTGACCGGCAGCTGCGACACGTACGGCACACCGTCCATTTCCAGCGGCAGGCGGATGCCGTGCCAGTGAATGGTGGTCTCGACAGGCAGGTGGTTGATGAAGCGCACCCGCAACCAGGTGCCCTGGCGTACTCGCAGCTCCGTGCCCGGCGCCGAGGGGCCGAACGCCCAGGCCTCGGTCTTGAAGCCCGGCACCAGCTCCACGTCCAGGGGCGCTGCGATCAGCTCGTAGTCGTGCCCCGCGTTCTCGTCCTCGACCTTGCCCAGCCAGTACCGCGCCGCGCCTCCGGCGCCCAGGCCTACCACAACCAGGCCGGTGAGGCCTTTGAGCATTTGTCGACGGGTGAAGGACATCGGTGCGGGTACCTCGTTTCTGCGCAATCAAGCTGCCAGCAGGGCTGACGATGAAGGGCGAATACGATACACCTGCAAATGCGAAAGATTAAGTGAAGTCTTGTCGCAGGATGGTATGCGGTCTGTCACGGCCAGATACAACAAGGGCGCCTCGCGGCGCCCTTGTGGCTCAACTTATTCCCACTCGATAGTGGCCGGCGGCTTGCTCGACACGTCGTAGGTGACGCGCGAGATGCCTTCGATTTCGTTGATGATACGGCCGCTGACGGTTTCCAGCAGCTCGTACGGCAGGTGTGCCCAACGTGCGGTCATGAAATCCACGGTTTCGACGGCACGCAGCGCCACGACCCAGGCGTAGCGACGGCCGTCGCCGACGACGCCAACCGATTTGACCGGCTGGAACACCACGAAGGCCTGGCTGGTCTTGTGGTACCAGTCGGCTTTGCGCAGCTCTTCGATGAAGATGTGGTCGGCGCGACGCAGGATATCGGCGTATTCCTTCTTCACTTCACCGAGGATCCGCACGCCCAGGCCCGGGCCAGGGAACGGGTGGCGGTAGACCATGTCGTACGGCAGGCCCAGCTCCAGGCCGATCTTGCGTACTTCGTCCTTGAACAGTTCACGCAGCGGCTCGACCAGCTTGAGGTTCATTTCCTCCGGCAGGCCACCGACGTTGTGGTGCGACTTGATCACGTGGGCCTTGCCGCTCTTGGCGCCAGCCGACTCGATCACGTCCGGGTAGATGGTGCCCTGGGCAAGGAACTGGATGTTTTCCAGCTTGCTGGCTTCGGCATCGAAGATGTCGATGAAGGTGCGGCCGATGATCTTGCGCTTCTTCTCCGGGTCCGCTTCGCCTTCCAGGTTACCCAGGAACTGGGCCTCGGCATCGGCGCGGATCACCTTGACGCCCATGTTCTCCTTGAACATGGCCATCACCTGGTCGCCTTCGTGCAGGCGCAGCAGGCCGTTGTCGACGAAGACGCAGGTCAGCTGGTCGCCGATGGCGCGGTGCAGCAGCGCGGCAACCACGGACGAGTCGACGCCACCGGACAGACCGAGCAGCACATTGGCCGAACCGACTTGCTCACGCACCTGCGCGATGGCGTCTTCGACGATGTTGGACGGGGTCCACAGGGCTTCGCAGCCACAGATTTCCTGAACGAAGCGCGAAAGGATGCGGCCGCCCTGTTTGGTGTGGGTCACTTCCGGGTGGAACTGCACGCCGTAGTAGCCGCGTGCATCGTCGAACATGCCGGCGATCGGGCAGCTCGGGGTGCTGGCCAGCACGTGGAAGTCGCCCGGCATCTGGGTGACCTTGTCACCGTGGCTCATCCACACGTCCAGGCCCAGTACGCCGTCACCATCGACGTGGTCTTCGATGCCGTCCAGCAGGCGGCTCTTGCCGACCACGTCAACGCGGGCGTAGCCGAATTCACGCAGGTCGGAACCGGTGACCTTGCCGCCCAGTTGCTCGGCCATGGTCTGCATGCCGTAGCAGATGCCCAGCAGCGGTACGTTCAGGTCGAACACGGCCTGCGGCGCGCGTGGGCTGTTGGCTTCGTGCACCGACTCGGGGCCGCCGGCGAGGATGATGCCGCGCGGGTTGAATTCGCGGATCGCTTCATCGTCCATGTCGAACGGGTGCAGTTCGCAGTACACGCCGATCTCGCGCACGCGGCGGGCAATCAGCTGGGTGTACTGGGAACCGAAGTCGAGGATCAGGATGCGGTGAGCGTGAATGTCGAGGGCCATGACTCAATCTCGTCAGTGGAAATCGGAAACGACGCGGGGCTGTCGTGACAGCCCCGCATGCTGATGTTGCTGGAAGCCTCAGCCTACGCGGTAGTTAGGGGCTTCTTTGGTGATCTGCACGTCATGCACGTGGGACTCGGCCATGCCGGCACCGGTGATGCGCACGAATTCCGGCTTGGTGCGCATCTCTTCGATGGTCGCGCTGCCGGTGTAGCCCATGGACGAACGCAGGCCGCCCATCAGCTGGTGGATGATCGCGGCCAGGGCGCCCTTGTAAGGAACACGGCCTTCGATACCTTCCGGTACCAGCTTCTCGGCGCCGGCCGAGGAGTCCTGGAAGTAACGGTCGGACGAGCCTTGCGCCTGTGCCATCGCACCCAGCGAGCCCATGCCGCGGTATGCCTTGTAGGAGCGGCCCTGGAACAGCTCGACTTCACCCGGCGCTTCTTCGGTACCGGCGAACATCGAACCCATCATCACGCACGAAGCACCGGCGACGATGGCCTTGGACAGGTCACCCGAGAAGCGGATGCCGCCGTCGGCGATCAGTGGCACGCCAGTGCCTTCCAGTGCGGCGGCGACGTTGGCGATGGCGCTGATTTGCGGCACGCCGACACCGGCGACGATGCGGGTGGTGCAGATCGAGCCAGGGCCGATACCGACCTTGACCGCGTCGGCGCCGGCTTCAGCCAGGGCCTTGGCCGCAGCGCCGGTGGCGATGTTGCCGCCGATCACCTGCACTTGCGGGTAGGTCTCCTTGACCCAACGAACGCGGTCGATCACGCCTTTGGAGTGACCGTGGGCGGTGTCGACCACCACCACGTCAACGCCGGCGGCAACCAGGGCAGCAACGCGCTCGCCGGTGTCCTTGCCGGTGCCGACCGCAGCGCCGACGCGCAGGCGACCCTGGTCGTCCTTGCTGGCCAGCGGGTAGGCCTTGGCTTTTTCGATGTCCTTGACGGTCATCATGCCCTTGAGGCTGAACTTGTCGTCGACGATCAGGACTTTTTCCAGGCGGTGCTTGTGCAGCAGCTCGCGGACTTCGTTCTTGTCGGCGCCTTCGCGCACGGTGACCAGGCGCTCTTTCGGCGTCATCACGTCGCGCACCTTGGCATCCAGGCGGGTTTCGAAGCGCACGTCACGGGAAGTGACGATACCGACCAGGTCGCCGTTCTCCAGCACCGGAACGCCCGAGATGTTGTTCAGGCGGGTCAGGTCGAACAGGTCACGCACAGTGGCGTCGGCTTCGATGGTGATCGGGTCCTTGACCACGCCAGCCTCGAACTTCTTGACCTTGCGTACTTCGCCGGCCTGCTGTTCGATGGTCATGTTCTTGTGGATGATGCCGATGCCGCCTTCCTGAGCCATGGCAATGGCCAGACGCGCTTCGGTCACGGTATCCATTGCAGCGGAAACCAGAGGGATGTTCAGCTCGATGCCACGAGTCAAACGGGTCTTGAGACTGACTTCATTGGGCAGTACCTCGGAATAGCCAGGTACAAGGAGGATATCGTCGAAAGTCAGGGCTTCTTGGCTGATACGCAGCATCGCGGGGGCTCCCGGGCGGGAAAAATGGAAGCGCGCCATTATACTCATCCACGGCGCGCCGCTCAATGCAAAATAAGGGCCTTCGGTCAGCGTTCTGGCAGTTTTACCTGCACGACCGCCACTGGCTGGTCCAGCCAGTCGGCGAAGCTGTCGAGAAAGGCCTGGGTAAACCCGGCCTCGCCCCAGTTGTTGAAGATGAACCCCAGGTTGGAAAAGGCACATGGCTGCAGGTAAATGAAGCCATTGATGTCGTCCTCGAAGCCGCACAACGGGCAGGTGAAGTTGTCGCTCACCCCCGGCATCCACTCTTCCAGGCTTTCGAACAACGGCTCACCCACTTCGCGGCGGCACTCGGGGCAGCCGGCTTCTTCGAGGAAGCCGTCATTGGGGGTGTATATGCAGCGCTTGAGCATCACTTCCAGCCCATTCACCGGTGCGCCAAGCGGCAGCTTTTCAGGGTGCAAGGCGACCTTGCGCGCCCCTTCAGCCAGCGCATGGCCCATGCGGTTGCCGGTGCGGCCACAGGTGGTCAGTTGCTCCTCGACCACTTTTTCGCGCACCAGCCAGCGCAGGATGGCCCGGGCACGGGCCTCGTGCACCGGCACGGTGGAGAGTTTCGGGACGATGATGCTCTGGGTGTTCATGGATCAAACAGGCCTGCCAACTGCGGTAATCGGGTAATTCTACCGCTCACGCGCTCAGGTAGCGACCAATCAGCGCCAAGCCGCTGGCCAGTACCAGCCAGGTGACCAGGCGCACGAAGGCTTCGCGCGACAGTTTGAGGGTCAGCCGACGGCCCACCCAGAGCCCGATGAACATCACCGGCAGCAGGCAGGCGGCGAGCAGCAGCAGGCTGGTATCGGCATAGACGCCGGCGATCAGGAACAACGACAGGCGCACCACCGTGCTGCAGCTGATTAGCGCGCTCTGGGTCGCGCGCACTTGCTCCTTCGCCTCCAGCCGCGCACTCAGGTAGATGGCATAGAGGAAACCGCCGCTGCCGAACAACGCGCCGAACAAGCCGCCGATCGTGCCCATCGGTATTGCCCAGAAACCGGAAAGCCTGGCTGGCCGTACTTTCACCGCCAGGCCGTAGATCGCGTAGGCGGTGACGAACAGGCCCATCAGCAACAGCAACAGGTCGGATTTCAGGTGCAGCAGGAACACCACACCCAGGGTGCAGCCGACAGCCATGCACGGTAGCAGGCGCAACAGTTCGCCCCGCACCACGTCGCGGCGTGACGGCAGCAGGTTGCCGAAGGCAGCGACAAAGTCCAGCAGCACCAGTAGCGGGATGATGCGTGACAACGGCATGAAATGGATGAGGACCGGGCCGGCGACCAGCGCGGTGCCGAAGCCGGCGATGCCGAAGACCATGTAGGCTGCGGCGACAGCGAGCAGGATGGGGAGCCAGTCGGTGACAGACAAGGAAAGCTGGGCGAGCATTGTGCGATTTCCGCTGATAGACCGGCACAGGGTAGCCTGTTCTGGCCTCATCGCCGGCAAGCCGGCTCCCACAGGGTCATGCCTTGCAGCCACCTCTGTGGGAGCCGGCTTGCCGGCGATGAGGCCAGAACAGACAACCAGGTATCTAGTCATTTATGATGCCCGGCATGATCAAAGACCCCTTCGAACGACTCGGCCTGGACCGCGAGGTCCTCACCGTCAGCCAGCTCAACGGCCGCGCGCGCGTGCTGCTGGAAGACGTGTTCCGCAGCGTCTGGGTGGAAGGCGAGATTTCCAACCTCGCCCGCCCGGCCTCCGGCCACATGTACTTCACCCTCAAGGACAGCGGCGCACAAGTGCGCTGCGCGCTGTTCCGGCAGAACGCCACGCGGGTACGCCAGGCGCTGCGTGACGGCCTGGCGGTGCGGGTGCGTGGCAAGGTCTCGCTGTTCGAAGGGCGTGGCGACTACCAACTGATTCTCGACACCGTGGAACCTGCCGGTGACGGCGCCTTGCGCCTGGCCTTCGAGGCGCTGAAAGAAAAGCTCGGCGCCGAAGGCCTGTTCAGCGCCGAGCGCAAGCGGCCACTGCCGGCCCATCCGCAGCGTATCGGCATCATCACCTCGCCCACCGGCGCGGTGATCCGCGACATCATCAGCGTGTTCCGCCGCCGTGCGCCGCAGGTCGAGCTGAACCTCATCCCCACCGCCGTGCAAGGCCGCGAATCCATCAACCAGATCGTCCGCGCCCTGCAACTGGCCGACAGCCGAGGCTTCGATGCGCTGATCCTGGCCCGTGGTGGCGGCTCGCTGGAAGACCTGTGGAGCTTCAACGAAGAAGCGGTGGCACGCGCCGTTGCGGCCTGCGTCACGCCGATCGTCAGCGCCGTGGGCCATGAGACCGATGTATCGATCAGCGATTTCGTGGCCGACGTCCGCGCCCCTACGCCATCCGCCGCCGCCGAGTTGCTGGCCCCCGACAACAGCGGCCTGCAGCAGCGCCTCGAAGGCTTGCAACGGCGCCTGCTGCTGCGCATGCAGAACCGCCTGAGCCACGACCGCTTGCGCCTGGACTCGCTGACCCGGCGCCTGCGCCACCCCGGCGAGCGCCTGCGCCAACAGGCCCAGCGCCTGGACGATCTGGACATGCGCCTGCGCAGGGCATTCACGCTCAACCTCAACCAGCGCCGCGAACGCCTGGCACGCCTGGACACGCGCCTGGCTGCGCAACACCCCGGGCGCACGTTGCAACTGCTCAGCCAACGCCTGGACAGCCTCGCCGAGCGCCTGCCACGTGCCATGCGCGACGTGCTGAAGGACCGTCGCCAACGCTTCCAGGCCCAACTGCAGACCCTGCAAGTGGTGAGCCCGCTGGCGACCCTGGCGCGCGGTTACAGCATCCTGCTCGACGAGCATGGCCAGGCCATCCGCAGCGCCGAGCAGACCCGCAACGGCCAGCGCCTGACTGCCCGCCTGAACGAAGGCGAGCTGCTGGTGCGGGTCGAGGACAACCACCTGACTCCGGTCACCCTTTCCCTACTGGACTGACACATGCCCCGCCTGTTCGCGCCCCTGCTTGCCCTTTCCCTGTTGTTGCTGGCCGGCGGCGCCCAGGCCAGCTACATCACCCGCACCCTGAACAAACCGGTACCCGGCGGCGTCGCCGTGGTCGACCTGGGCCCAGCCAGTTCAGCGCCAAGCGCGCGCTTCGATGGCAAGCCGGTGCTGGTGGTGAAAGAGCAGGACAACTGGCTGGCCATCGTCGGCATCCCGCTGACGCAAAAGCCGGGCACTGCAGTGCTGACCGAAGGCGGTCGCAACCTGCCGTTCAGCGTGGGCAGCAAGAAGTACCCGGAGCAGCACATCACCCTGAAGAACAAACGCCAGGTCAACCCCGACCCGGCCGACCTGAAGCGCATCGACCGCGAGCTGGCCGAACAGATCAAGGCTTACCGCAGCTTCAGCCCCAACCTGCCGAGCAACCTGGTCCTCGACAAGCCGGTCAGCGGCCCGCTGTCGAGCAAGTTTGGCGTGCGCCGTTTCTTCAATGGTGAAGAGCGCAACCCGCATGCGGGGCTGGACTTCGCGGTGCCTGCGGGTACGCCCATCAAGACGCCGGCCAATGGCAAGGTGATCCTGGTGGGCGATTACTTCTTCAATGGCCGCACGGTGTTTGTGGACCATGGCCAGGGTTTTATCAGCATGTTCTGCCACATGTCGAAGATCGACGTGAATGTGGGGCAGCAGTTGCGTCGTGGTGATGTAGTCGGCCGGGTTGGCTCGACCGGGCGGGCGACCGGGCCGCACATGCACTGGAACGTCAGCCTCAATGATGCCCGGGTTGATCCGGCGATTTTCATTGGCGCTTTCCAGCCCTGAAAGCGGCGCCGACCTTTTCGCGGGCAAGTCCGCTCCCACAAGGCCGGCGGCGTCCCCGAGCCTTGTGGGAGCGGGCTTGCCCGCGAAGAGGCTGGCACCTCCATCATCACTTCCCTTCGCTTGCGCCATCAAAAAATACAGCGCAAAAACCTCAAAGCCTTAAAAGATTAGGCGCTATATAATCTCGCCATTAAGCTTTTTTTAAGCATTCCTCTCAATTTTCCGCGAGCACTTGCCATCCCTCACCTGTCTGGTTAGGGTTGAGGCATGAAAACCTTCAGCACCCTCATCCTGCTCCGACAACATCGCAGCCTCTGCCTGGTCAGCGCCCGACTACCAGGCTGAATCGCGTCGCCTCGCCTCTTCATCTCGTTATTGCTCGGCAGGCCCGATCTCGGCCGCACACAAAAGGATTGCTTCCATGACCATGCTCAAAGATCCATCGAAGAAGTACCGCGCTTTCCCGACCATCGACCTGCCTGACCGTACCTGGCCGTCGAAGACCATCACCGAAGCGCCGATCTGGTGCAGCTCGGACCTGCGTGATGGCAACCAGTCGCTGATCGAGCCGATGGATTCCGAGAAAAAGCTGCGTTTCTGGAAGACCCTGGTGCAGGTTGGCGTGAAGGAAATCGAAGCTTCGTTCCCGTCCGCCTCGCAAACTGACTTCGACTTCGTGCGCTCCCTGATCGAAGACGGCCACATCCCGGACGACACCACCATCCAGGTGCTCACCCAGGCGCGTGAAGACCTGATCGCACGCACCTTCGAATCGCTGCGCGGCGCCAAGAAGGCCATCGTCCACCTGTACAACGCCACCAGCCCGTCGTTCCGCCGCATCGTCTTCAACCAGGACAAGCAAGGCGTGAAAGACATCGCGGTGAACGCGGCCAAGCTGTTCGTCAAATACGCCGCCCAACAGCCGGAAACCCAGTGGACGTTCCAATACTCGCCAGAGACCTTCAGCGCCACCGAGCTGGAGTTCGCCAAGGAAGTCTGCGACGCGGTCATCGAAGTATGGAACCCGACGCCTGAGCACAAGGTCATCCTCAACCTGCCGGCCACCGTCGAAGTCGCCACGCCGAACATCTACGCCGACCAGATCGAGTGGTTCTGCCGTAACGTCAGCCGCCGTGACAGCGTGATCATCAGCCTGCACTGCCACAACGACCGTGGCACCGGCATCGCCGCCACCGAGCTGGGCCTGATGGCTGGCGCCGACCGTGCCGAAGGCTGCCTGTTCGGTAACGGCGAGCGCACCGGCAACGTCGACCTGGTGACCCTGGCGTTGAACCTCTACACCCAGGGCATCGACCCACAACTGGACTTCTCCGACATCGACGGTGTGCGCAAGGTGGTCGAAGAGTGCAACCAACTGCCGGTGCACCCACGTCACCCGTACGTCGGCGACCTGGTCCACACTGCGTTCTCCGGTTCGCACCAGGACGCCATCCGCAAAGGCTTCGCCAAGCAGCAGGAAGGCGAACTGTGGGAAGTGCCGTACCTGCCGATCGACCCGGCCGACATCGGCCGCAGCTACGAGGCGGTGATCCGCGTCAACAGCCAGTCGGGCAAAGGCGGTATCACCTACCTGCTCGAACAGGAATATGGCATCAGCCTGCCGCGCCGCATGCAGATCGAGTTCAGCCAGGTGGTGCAGGGTGAAACCGACCGCCTGGGCCTTGAAATGACCGCCCAGCAGATCTACAGCCTGTTGCACAAGGAATACCTCCAGGCCAACAGCCCGTATGCACTGGTCAGCCACCGCCTGCAGGAAGAAAACGGCCACAGCGCCGTGGAAGTGGAAGTCGCCGGCGAAGGCGAAACCACCCTGCACTGGCGCGGCAAGGGCAACGGTGCCCTGGAAGCGCTGGTGGCCGGCTTGCCGATCGCCGTGGAGATCATGGACTACAACGAGCACGCCATCGGTGCCGGCACCAACGCCAAGGCGGCGGCCTACATCGAGCTGCGCGTGGCCGGTGGTCGCCCGGTGCACGGCGTGGGTATCGACGAGAACATCACCACTGCCAGCTTCAAGGCACTGTTCAGCGCGCTGAACCGCTCGCTGAGCCAGCAAGAGGCGAAGGCGGCGTAAGCACTATTGCAACAAGTAGAAGCCCGCATCAGTGATGCGGGCTTTTTTGTTGCCTGTACCGGCCTCTTCGCGGCGGTTCGGCGCCCCGGCAAGCCCGCTCCCACAGGATCACCACAGATGCCAAGCCTTGTGATGAACCTGTGGGAGCGGGCTTGTCGGGGCGCCGAACCGCCGCGAAGAGGCCAGCACGATCAGCACATAATCTACAGGCAAAAAAAAGGGGCGCCGACCAAGCGCCCCATAAGCCGTAACGCACACAACAAATTCAGTTTGAGTCCAGCAGCGCCATCGCCTCGGCACTGCACGCTTCGATCCGCGCCCAGTCGCCGTTCTTGATCCAGCTGCTGTCGAGCATCCAGGTCCCGCCCACACACATCACATTGGGCAGCGCCATGTAATTGCGCACGTTCGCCGGGTTTACGCCGCCAGTGGGGCAGAAGCGGATATCGCCGAACGGGCCGCCAAAGGCCTTGATCGCTGCCACGCCGCCGCTGATTTCAGCGGGGAACAGCTTGAACCGGCGATAACCCAGCGCATAACCCATCATGATTTCCGACGGTGTGCTGATACCAGGCAGCAGCGGGATATCGCTGTCCACGCCAGCTTCGAGAATGTCCTGGGTAATGCCCGGGGTCACCACGAATTGCGCGCCAGCGGCCTCGACTGCTGCAAACATGCCGCGATCGAGTACCGTACCGGCCCCTACGCACAGCTCCGGGCGCTGCTCGCGCAGCACCTGGATGGCCTTGAGGCCATACTGCGAACGCAAGGTTACTTCCAGGGTACGGATGCCGCCTGCGGCCAGTGCATCGGCCAGGGGCAGGATGTCTTCCTCACGGGCGATGGTGATCACCGGCAGGATGCGCGCCTTCTCGCAGATCGAGTCGATCCGGGCGGCTTTGTCGGCCATCGAGAGCAGAGGCTGTGGGCGTTCAAGGGTGGTCATGACTGTGGATCCTTTGCTCATGGGCACCAGTAGATGTCCAGGGGGGCGTGAAGAAAGGCGCGAATTGGCATTTCGTTAAGGTCGTTGCCCGCCAGCGCGGCGCGCAGGGTAGCGAGTTTGCCCGGGCCTTGTACGGACAACGCGATGAAGGCGGCGCTGGCCAGCAGCGTACGGGTCAGCGACAGGCGCTGGTGCGGCACGCTCGGCGCCAGCAACGGCAGGCAGCGGCGTTTGCTGTTCAGGTCGAGGCCTTCGGCCAGGTTGGGGCTGTTCGGGAACAGTGAGGCGGTATGGCCATCGTCGCCCATGCCCAGCACCAGCACGTCGATGGCCGGCAATTCGGCCAGCACCTGGTCAGCTTTCAGCGCTGCCGCGTCAAGGTTTTCCGCCTGCTGATACAGGCTGACAAAGCGGGCCTTGGCCGCTGCGCCCTGGAAGAAGTGACGGGCAAGCAAGCCGGCGTTGCTATCGGCGTGTTCCACCGGCACCCAGCGTTCGTCAGCCAAGCTGACGGTGACCTTCGACCAGTCCAGCGCCTGGGTTGCCAGCTTCTCGAGGAAGGGCACCGGGCTGCGGCCACCGGACAGCACCAGGCAGGCTTGCCCCTTGGCGGCAATGGCTGCACGCAGGCGTTCGGCGACATCAACGGCCAGCGTCGCCGAAAGCGCCTTGGCATCATCCAGTTGATGCGCCTTTACCGTTGCCGGCAATTGCAGTTCAGATATCCCCATACCACGCCCTCCCATCCCTTGTAATCAGTGCTATCGAGCTCATCGGCCCCCAAGACCCAGCCGCATATGGCTTGGGCGCATCACCTGCACTCTGCCAACCAGCGATCAGCTGGTCGCACCACTTCCAGGCGTATTCGATTTCGTCCTTGCGCACGAACAGGTTCTGGTTGCCGCGCATCACTTCGAGCAACAAGCGTTCGTAGGCATCCGGAATGCGCGCGGTGCGCCAGGTGTCAGAGAAATTCAGCTGCAACGGGCCGCTGCGCAGCTGCATGCCTTTGTCCAGGCCCTGCTCCTTGGTCATTACCCGCAAGGAAATGCCTTCGCTCGGCTGCAGACGGATGATCAGCTTGTTGCCGACCTGCAGACGCTGCTCCGGAGCAAAGATGTAGTGCGGTGTTTCCTTGAAGTGGATGACGATCTGCGACAGCTTCTGCGGCATGCGTTTACCGGTGCGCAGGTAGAACGGCACGCCCGACCAGCGCCAGTTGCGGATGTCGGCACGCAGGGCGACGAACGTTTCGGTGTCGCTCTGCGCGTTGGCGTTGTCCTCTTCCAGGTAGCCGGGCACCGGCTTGCCATCGCTGTAACCGGCGATGTACTGGCCGCGCACCACGCGGGTGCTCAGCCCCTCGCCGGTGATCGGCGCCAGGGCCTTGAGCACCTTGACCTTCTCGTCACGGATGCTGTCGGCCGACAGCTCGCTGGGTGGGTCCATGGCAATCAGGCAGAGCAGCTGCAGCAGGTGGTTCTGGATCATGTCACGCAACTGGCCGGCCTTGTCGAAGTAGCCCCAACGGCCTTCGATGCCGACTTTTTCAGCGACGGTGATCTCCACGTGGGAGATGGAATTCTGGTTCCACTGGGTTTCGAACAGGCTGTTGGCAAAGCGCAGGGCGATCAGGTTCTGCACCGTCTCTTTGCCCAGGTAATGGTCGATGCGATACACCCGGCTTTCCGGGAAGAAGCGCGCCACGGCATCGTTGACCCGGCGCGACGACTCAAGGTCGTGACCGATGGGCTTTTCCAGCACTACCCGGGTGCGCGAGGCCAGGCCAACCTTGTCGAGGTTCTCGCAAATTGCGCCGTACACGGCCGCCGCTGTAGCGAAATAGGCAATCAACGGCAGCTCGGCAGGTGCCTGCTCGGCCAGGGCCTGGTAGCCCTCCGGCTGCAGGAAGTCCAGGTGCTGGTAGCTCAGGCGCCCAAGAAAACGCCCCAGCGCCGCCGGCTCCAGGTCGCCCTCGGCCACGTGCTTGCGCAAATGGGCCTCGATGGTAGCCAGGTGCTCCTGCGCGCTGCCCGCCTCGCGGGCCAAGGCCAGCAGGCGGGTATCCGCGTGCAACAAATTGGCGCGGTCGAGCTGGTAGAGCGCAGGAAACAGCTTGCGCAGTGCCAGGTCGCCGAGGGCGCCGAAGAGGGCAAAGGTGCAAGGTTCGACACTGATCGCAGCCATGATGTTGGTTCTTTCCTAAAGTTGGTCTAGGAATACCGCTTTCACATACGGTTTTCAAGGGATAATGTAGTAAAAACCACAACATTACACACAAGTGTTACAGACAAGTGGTGCGCCACCCGTACCGCCAGTACGATAGACGACCGTGCAAAAAGCCTGCTGCCTCGGCAGCCGGCTGTCTTCTCGACCCAAGGACATACCCATGGACCGCGTGCGAAACCTCCTGGAGCAGATCCAGGGACGCCTCGACGAGCTGAACAAGGCCGAACGCAAAGTCGCCGAAGTCATCCTGCTCAACCCGCAACAAGCCACCCGCTTCAGTATTGCCGCGCTGGCCCAGGCGGCGAAGGTCAGCGAACCGACCGTCAACCGTTTCTGCCGCTCGTTCGGCGTCAGCGGCTACCCCGAGCTCAAGCTGCAGCTCGCGCAAAGCCTGGCCAGTGGCGCTGCCTACGTAAGCCGCGCGGTGGAAGCCGACGACGACCCGGCGGCCTACACCCAGAAGATCTTCGCCAGTGCCATCGCCTCGCTCGACAGCGCCTGCCAGCAGCTCGACCCGCAACAGGTCAGCCGCGCCGTGGACATGATGATCCAGGCCCGGCAGATCCACTTCTTCGGCCTCGGCGCCTCAGCCCCGGTGGCCCTGGACGCGCAGCACAAGTTCTTCCGCTTCAACCTGGCGGTGTCAGCCCATGCCGACGTGCTGATGCAGCGCATGCTGGCCTCGGTGGCGCACACCGGCGACCTGTTCGTGATCATCTCCTACACCGGGCGTACCCGCGAACTGGTCGAAGTGGCGCGCGTGGCCCGCGAAAACGGCGCATCGGTACTCGGCTTGACCGCTGCGGGCTCACCGCTGGCCCAAGCCTGCAGCCTGAGCCTGCACATCCCGTTGCCGGAGGACACCGACATCTACATGCCGATGACCTCGCGGATCATCCAGCTGACTGTGCTCGACGTGCTGGCCACCGGCATGACCCTGCGCCGTGGCGTGGACTTCCAGCCGCACCTGCGCAAGATCAAGGAAAGCCTCAACGCCAGCCGTTACCCGGTCGAGGACGACGAACTCAGCTAAGCCGGTGCGCCTGCAGCCGCAGGTGAGCGCGCTGCCCCGGCGCCAGGCTCAGGCCCTCGCCACTGCCGCTGGCCGCTTCGACACAGACGAACCCCTGGCATTCACGCCCGCTCACGCCCATCAGTGGCCGGTTGCCGGGGTGCCATACCACGGTGTCGTCACTGTCACCGGTGTCGATGCACAGCTCGCGTTGCCAGGCCGGGTCCTGCAACTGCACCCGCGGCGTCCCGGGGTAGACTTTCTGGCAGCCGCCTTTGAGCTTCAAGGCACCATCCTCGCGGCAGGCTTGCCGGTTCAGGCGGTCGTAACCTTCGATATCTTCCAGCCCAGACAGCGCTATCTCGGACACGTCACTGATACGCCAATAGGCCAGCAGTGCATGGCTCAATTGGCAGGGTTCGCTGTCCTGGTGCTCGGTACTCAGGCTCAGCTCCATGCGGCTGCCCAGCCGGGCATGCAGGTCGACCTGCCAATCGCACAGGTCCAGGCGCCATTTCAGGCTCACGCCCTCCTCGTCCTCGCGGCTGTCCACCAGCTTCCAGTCCAGCAGCCGCGCCCAGCCATGGGCCGGCCACAAATCCTCGCTGGGGTGACGGCCATACCACGGCCAGCACACGGGCACGCCACCACGGATCGCCCCCACCTGCGGCCACTGTTCGGCGCACCACAACCAGGGCCGCTCACCGGCCGGCTGGAAGTGCAGCAACTGCGCGCCCTGGCGGCTGAACACCGCCTGGCAACGGGGGTGATCGATGATCAATACATCGCGCTGCTGGTAACGCTCCCACTCGAATGTCGGCCTGGGCCTCTGTGCGGAAAAGAAGCGATGTAGCGGATGTTCAGGCATGGTTCCAAGCTCTTGTTTTTTGAGATAGCGCTGTCTCGGCCTATTCCCGACAACCACTGCAAGCCAGTGGGTGCCGGGAGCCGAAATTGGATTGGCGTAAATTTACAACAATTAGCCTCAGAATGACGACTGAATCTTCAACCCTGCGACCAGCGCGTTGTCCACCTCATCCACCCCGCCGGGGCTCTTGATGTACTGAAGGTTGGGGCGCACGGTCAGCCAGTTGGTGACATGGAACCCGTAATACAGCTCGGCGTTGTACTCGGTGCGCTGCAGCGGCACGAAGCCCGGGTTGTCGTAATCGTTGATGCCGCTTTGCGCATTAAGCAGTTCGGCGCGTTTTTTCACGTCGTCGTTCACGTGAATACGGGCCACGCCGAAGCCGATGTCGTCCTTGGGCCGGGCATCGAAAGCGCCCTTGTACACCAGGCCGACCTGCTGGTAGTTGTCGACCACGTTGGTGGCCTTGTCATGCACGGTGAAGTTGGCGAACAGGCTGAGACCGCGGCTGGCGTCGCCGCCATGGGCAGTCACCTGCTGCTGCGCCACCACCCACCAGCCGTGCTTGCTTGAATGGGATTTGAAGGCTGCGCCGGTCAGCGCTTGCGGGTTGCCATTGATGTCGTCGTACACATCGTCGGCCTTGGCCGTGCTGTAGTAGTAGCCCAAGCGGTACTCGCCCGGCAGGCCATTGACCTGCGGCGACCACACCGCTTCCACTGGCAGGATCGCACCCTTGGTGCCGCTGCCGCTGAGCTTGAAGCCGTTGCCGGTTTCCAGGTTCGAGGGGTTCTGCTCGAAGGCGCCGACCTGGACGAAGAACTCCGGCGTGATGTTGTACTTGACCCGCAGTGCCCACTGGCTGACCGGCCAGTTGTACCAGATACCGCCTACCCAGTTGCCCACCTGCGAACCGCAGAAGGCCAGGTTCTGGAAGTCGCAAGGGAAGCTGTTGAAGTCTTCGCCTTCGCCGAAGCGCCCGAATTTCACATCCAGGGCACCGTCGAAGTACTTCTGCTTGACCCACATCTGCGTCAGGCGCCAGGTCTGCCCGCGGCCCCACACTTCCTGCACCGAACTGAACTGGCCGGCTCGCGGGTCGCTGATGCGGTCGTTGGACAGGTTGCGGCCGCTGCGCTCGGTGATCGCCAATTTGAATTCGGCATCGTGCCAACCAAAGATCTTCTGCAGGTCCAGGTGCGCGCCAAGGGCGAACTGGTCGCTGTAGCGTGCGGTCTTGTCGTCGTTGTAGCCACCATTGAGGTTGCCGGCGACCTCGCCTACATAGTCGAGGGTGAAGTCGTAGCCTTTTTCCAGCAGTTCGGTGCGGGCACCGCCCCAGTCGCCGGTCATCCATTTCGACTCGCTGGAGAAGGCCTCGGCGGCCTGAGCCCCGCTGCTACCGACGACGGCAAGCAAGGCCAGTGAGCCCAAGGTCCTGATGCGATTGCGCTGTTCCATCCCTTTGCGTCCTCTTTTTTCTTATTGATGGTGTAGACGATTCAACGGCCCTTGAAGCGGGTGACGTTGTCCTTCACTGAAGCATTGGCAGTGTTCAGGTCCAGGCGCTCGCCGCTGTCCGCATCGAACAGCAGCACCCGCGCCGGGTCGAATTGCAGGTTCAGGCTGTCACCCACCCGGCAGGCGACATCCGGCGCCAGGCGGCAGCACACCTTGGTCTGGTTGAGGGTGACGAACACCAGCAGGTCAGGCCCGGTCGGTTCGGTCACCTGCACTTCGGCGCGAATGCCTGGCAGGCCGTTGCCCTCCCCGCTGCCCAGGGCAATCTGCTCGGGGCGGATGCCGAGGATGATCTCGCGGCCATCCATCTCATCGCTGGCCACGCCCAACGGCAGCTCGCAGCGCGCCTGGCCGCTGTCGAGCAAGGCCAACAGGCGCCCGTCCTGCTTGGCGAGGCGCACCGGAATGAAGTTCATCGGCGGCGACCCGATGAAGCTGGCGACGTACTGGTTGGCCGGGTCGTTGTAGATCTGCTGCGGGGTGCCGAACTGCTGGATGATGCCGTCCTTCATCACCGCCACCTTGTCGCCCAGGGTCATGGCTTCGATCTGGTCGTGGGTGACGTACACCGTGGTGGTCTTCAGGCGCTGGTGCATCAGCTTCATTTCGGTACGCATCTCGACCCGCAGCTTGGCGTCGAGGTTGGACAGCGGCTCGTCGAACAGGTAGATCTTCGGCCGCCGTGCCAGCGCCCGGCCCATGGCCACACGCTGCTGCTGGCCACCGGACAACTGCGCCGGCTTGCGCGCCAGCAGGTGCTCGATCTGCAGCAGTTTGGCGACCCGCGCCACTTCCTCGTCGATGGCCGCCTGCGGCATTTTGCGTATCTTCAGGCCGAACTCGATGTTCTCCCGCACGCTCATGGTCGGGTACAGCGCGTAGGACTGGAACACCATGGCAATGTCACGGTCCTTGGGGCTCATGCCGCTGACATCCTGGTCATCGATCAGGATCGCGCCGCCGGTGATGTTTTCAAGGCCTGCGATGCAGTTCATCAAGGTCGATTTGCCACACCCCGAAGGGCCTACCAGGATCAGGAACTCACCGTCCTTGATCGACAGCTGGATGTCCTTGAGGGTGTCCGGCAGGCCACTGCCATAGGTCTTGTTCACATTGCGAATTTCAAGCGTTGCCATGACTTACCCCTTGACGGCGCCGGCCGTGAGGCCGCGGACGAAATACTTGCCTGCCACCACGTAGACCAGCAGGGTTGGCAGGCCGGCGATCATCGCCGCCGCCATGTCGACGTTGTATTCCTTGGCCCCGGTGCTGGTGTTGACCAGGTTGTTCAGGGCCACGGTAATCGGTTGCGAGTCGCCGCTGGAGAACACCACGCCGAACAAAAAATCGTTCCAGATCTGGGTGAACTGCCAGATCAGGCAGACCATGATGATCGGCGTCGACATCGGCAGGATGATGCGGCGGAAGATGGTGAAGAACCCGGCACCGTCCAGGCGCGCGGCCTTGACCAACGCATCGGGGATGCTCACGTAGAAGTTGCGGAAAAACAGCGTGGTGAAGGCCAGGCCATAGACCACATGCACCAGCACCAGGCCGCTGGTGGTGCTGGCCAGGCCGAGTTTGCCGAGGGTGAACGAGGCTGGCAGCAACACGGTCTGGAACGGCAGGAAGCAACCGAACAGCAGCAGGCCGAAGAACAGCTGCGAACCACGGAACCGCCACATCGACAGCACATAGCCGTTGAGCGCGCCGATGGTGGTGGAGATCAGCACCGCCGGTACGGTGATCATGATCGAGTTCCAGAAGTACCCGTTCACGGTGCCCCAGGCCTTGACCCAGCCAATGCCACTGACCACGGTCGGCCAGCTCAGCAGGTTGCCGGTACTGATGTCTTCAGGGGTCTTGAAGCTGGTCAGCAGCATCACCACCAGCGGTACCAGGTAAAGCAGCACGGCAATCAACAGTACCGCGTGGATGGCGATGCGGCTGATGCTCAGCGCCGGTTTGTCGGCAGGGCTATGCATGGCGTTTGCTCCGCAGCTCCGAGTACAGGTAAGGCACGAGGATCGCCAGGATGGCCCCGAGCATGAGGATGGCACTGGCCGAACCCATGCCCATCTGGCCGCGGCTGAAGGTGAACGAGTACATGAACATCGCCGGCAGGTCGGACGAATACCCCGGGCCACCGGCAGTCATCGCCGCCACCAGGTCGAAGCTCTTGATGGCGATGTGCGAGAGGATCATCAGCGAGCTGAAAAACACCGGGCGCAGGCTTGGCAGCACAACGGTCCAGTAGATGCGCGGCAGGCTGGCGCCATCCATCTGCGCTGCGCGGATGATCGACTGGTCAACGCCGCGCAGGCCGGCGAGGAACATCGCCATGATGAAGCCCGAGGCCTGCCACACGGCAGCGATCACCAGGCAATACACCACCCGGTCAGGGTCGATCAGCCAGTCCAGGCGAAAACCTTCCCAGCCCCAGTCGCGCAGCAGTTTGTCCAGGCCCATGCCAGGGTTGAGCAGCCACTTCCAGGCGGTGCCGGTGACGATCATCGACAGCGCCATGGGGTACAGGTAGATCGTGCGGATGAAGCCCTCGCGGCGGATGCGCTGGTCGAGCAATACCGCCAGCAGCACGCCGATGGCCAGGCTGATGGCAATGAACAGGCCGCCGAACACCAGCAGGTTCTTGCTGGCGACCCACCAGCGGTCGTTGTCGAACAGCCGGGCGTATTGCGCCAGGCCTGCCCACTTGTAGGTAGGCAGGAAGGTCGAGGTGGTGAAGGACAGGACGAAGGTCCACAGGATGTAACCGTAGAAGCCCACCAGGACAATGAACATGCTCGGCGCTAGCACCAGTTTCGGTAGCCAGCGCTGCAGAGCGTCCAGGGGTGAGGCCCGCAGTTGGGCGGTTGCTGTAGTCATGGTGTGGATCTCTAAGTACGGGCGGTGCTTTGCACCGCTTCGCGGGCAAGCCCGCTCCCACAATGCCCTGCTCGCCACAGGTGGCGGGTATCACGCCGAACCTGTGGGAGCGGGCTTGCCCGCGAATGGGGCTACTTGGCCGCCTTGATCGCCGCTGCCAACTTCTTCGCGGCGTCCGCAGGGTCTGCCTTGGGGTCGTTGATGTAGTTGGTCACCACATCGAAGAACGCGCCCTGCACGGCCAGCGTGGTGGCCATGTTGTGCGCCATGCTCGGCTGCAGGCCGCCGGTCTTGGCGTCGGCCAGGAAGTCCTTGGCAGAGGTCTGGGCACAGGCATCGAAGCCGTTCGCGGCCATGTCGGCGAGCATGTCGTTACGCACCGGGATGGAGCCCTTGTTGGTGCTGAAGACTTTCTGGAAGTCCTGGCCGAGCACCTTCCTGGCGATGTCCTGCTGGCCAGCCGCAGTGCCCTTGTCGTTCTGCTTGAACACAACCAGCGAGTCGATGTTGTAGAGGAAGGCCTTGTCGGTACCTGGGAACGCTACACACTGGTAGTCCTTGCCAGCGGTCTTCTTGGCCAAGGTCCATTCGCTCTTGGCCCAGTCACCCATGATCTGCATGCCGGCCTTGCCGTTGATGACCTTGGCGGCTTCCAGGTTCCAGTCCTGGCCTTTGCCGTCCGGGTCCATGTAGGTGGCGACCTTTTTCAGCTCGGTCAGCGACTTGACCATTTGCGGCCCGGTCAGCGTCGCTTCGTCGAGGTCGACCAGCGCTTTCTTGTAACCGTCCGCGCCCATCACCGACAGCACCACGCTCTCGAACACGGTGCTGTCCTGCCATGGCTGGCCGCCATGGGCGAGCGGGATGAAGCCGGCAGCCTTGAGCTTGTCGGCGGCGCCGTAAAATTCGTCGAGGGTGGTTGGCGCCTTGTCGATGCCGGCCTTCTTGAAGACTTCGGGGTTGATCCACAGCCAGTTGATGCGGTGGATGTTCACCGGCACGGCCACGTAGTCGCCGTCGTACTTCACGGTGTCAGCGACTTTCTTGTCGAGCAGCGTGTCCCACTTTTCTTCCTTGGCGACGCCTTTGAGTACGTCCGGGTCGAGCAGGCCGGTGGCGGCCCAGTCCTGGATGTCCGGGCCCTTGATCTGGGCGACGCCTGGCGGGTTGCCGGCCACGGCGCGGCTCTTGAGCACGGTCATGGCGGTGGCACCACCACCGCCGGCGACCGCGCCGTCCTTCCAGGTGAAGCCGTCCTTCTCGACCTGGGCCTTGAGCACATCGACGGCCGCTTTTTCACCACCGGACGTCCACCAGTGCACCACTTCGACACTGCCTTTGGAGTCGGCGGCGAAGGCACTGAGCGGGAACAGGGAGGCGAGAGAGATCGCGGCAGCGAGGCGGAGAGTCGAATTCATCGGAATACCTTTCTTGTTGTTATGCCGGCAAGTCGGTCGCTTGCATTGCATGGAGTCTAATCAGAGTGCTCGCTGCGCCAGGTAACGAAGCGATGCGTGAATGTCATCGTTTGGTTACATTGCGCGCGAGCGCGGTTGCAAGGCTTGGCGCTAGCGGCAGCGTGGGCAGCAGCACTGCCTGGTAAGCGTGATAAAGGTCGGGTTTGCCTGCCCAGATAGTCGCGGCAGGCTGGTTGGCAGGGTCGAGTTCGTGGTGCCAGCTACCGGCTGCGCGGTCGATGAAGTGGGTGTCGATGAAAGCCCAGAAGCAGCGGTACCAGCGCTCGTATTGAGGCTCGCCGGTACGTCGTAGCAGGGCTGCAGCGCTGGCGCACGCCTCTGCGTGCACCCAGTGCAGGCGCTCGCGCACAACGGGCTGATTGTTCCAGTCCAGGGTGTAGACGATGCCCGCTGCACCCTCGACGCCCCAGGCATATTGGCAGGCGCTGGCGAACAGCCCCTGGGCGCTGGCCAGCAACCAGTCGGGTGTATGCAACCTGGCCGAACGCAGCGCCGCCTCGAGGTGCAGGGCCAGCCGCGACCATTCAAAAGCATGCCCAGGCGTGGTGCCGTATGGCCGGAAGTGATCAGCGGGGTTATCGCGATTGTATTCAGGCAGGGGCTGCCAATGCGCGTCGAAATGCTCGACGACCCGGTAGTCGTTGGCTGCAGCATGGCCTTGGATGATGCGCTCGACGATGCACAGCGCGCGCTCCAGCCAGCATGTATCGCCAGTGACATCCGCCAGGGCCAGGAAGGCCTCGGTGGCGTGCATGTTGCTGTTGGCGCCACGGTAGGCTTCCGGCTGCAGCCAATCGGTGGAGAAGGATTCGCGCAATGCACCCTCATCCTCACTCCAGAAACGCGCCTCGATGACCCGGATCGCGTCCACCAGCAAACCTTGAGCACCGGCTGCACCCGCCACCACTGCGGAGCTGGCGGCCAGGGCGACGAACGCATGCAGGTAGGCCGCCTTGCCGTTGTCACCGCGCCCATGCGGGTGCGCGAACCAGCCACCGTGCCTGGCATCGTGCAACGGCCCGCGCAAGGCTTGCACACCATGCTCGACCAGCGACAGGCAGCCGGGCACACCCTGAATATGGGCCAGGGCGAAACTGTGGGTCATGCGGGCGGTGATGAGGGTGTCGGCTATGGCCGAGGCCGGCAGCTTGCCTTGAGCATCGAGGCCGGCAAAACCGTCAGTGGCTTGCGCGGCCTTGGCGAAAGACAGCAGGCGCAGGCCTTCGGCGCTGAGCCATTCGCGATGCTCCGGGGAATCGATGTAGTCCATGCGCCCGTATCTTCCATGCCTGAGGTTTGCAGATTCTAGCCAGCCGTCCTGGCTGGGATGTCACGAAGGCCCGCGTGTATGTCACCAGAATGTGACACTTGCTTTGCCTGCACTGGCCCCATCGCCGGCAAGCCGGCTCCCACAAGTACCGCACTGTTCCCTAGGGCAGTGAATTTTCTGTGGGAGCCGGCTTGCCGGCGATAGGGCCAGTGGCTTCAATCAGCGCCTCGCGGCAGGTACAAGGTCACCCGTAACCCACCCTCGCGCAAGTTAAGCAGGCTGACTTCGCCGCCATGGCTGTGGGCGATGTTGCGCGCAATCCCCAACCCCAGGCCGTAACCCTGCTGCTGCCCGGCCAGCCTGAAGTGCGGCTCGAATACCTGTTCCTGTTGCTGCTGCGGCACCCCGGGCCCCTGGTCATCCACCTGCAGGACGAAGCCGTCGGCGCTGTCGATGATGCGCAAGTGGGCCCGTTCGCCGTACTTGATGGCGTTGTCGATCAGGTTGCCGATGCAACGCCGCAACGCCAGCGGCTTGCCGGGGTACGGCGACAGTGCGCGGCCTTCCACGGTGATGCGGCCGTCACGCACGTAGGGTTCGGCGAGGATTTCCAGCACCTGGTTGAGGTCGACTGGCTCGATGTTCTCGTGAATATCGGTGTCCTTCACGCACTGCAAGGCGCCTTTGACCAGCAACTCAAGCTCATCCAGGTCCTGGCTGAATTTGGCCTGCATGTGCTCGTCTTCCAGCAGCTCCACACGCAGGCGCAGGCGGGTGATCGGTGTGCGCAAATCATGGGAGATGGCACTGAACAGTTGGCTGCGCTCGGTGAGGTAGCGGCTGATGCGTTCGCGCATGCTGTTGAACGCCCGACCGACCTCGACTACCTCGCTACCGCCGCCCTCGGCCACCGGCGCCACATCGGCACCCAGCGACAACTCACGCGCGGCCCGCGCCAGGCGCTTGAGTGGCCAGCTCTGCCAGTGCACCAGCAAGCCGATGAACAGCAGCAGCATGGCGGTGGTCAGGACGATGAAGCCGATCTGCTGGCGTGGCAGGCGCTCGGCTTCCAGGCTGGTGTAAGGTTCGGGCAGCAGCGAGGCGATGTACAGCCACTCCCCCTCGCCCAGGCGTATCTGCGTGACCAGCACCGGCGGGTTGAGCGGTTCCAGGGTCAGCGAGTAGTGCGCCCAGGAACGCGGCAGCTCATCGAGCTTCAGGCCGCTGTTGAAGATGCGCAGGTCATCGGGGCCGACGAACTCCACGGAAATGTCCATCTGCGCGCCCAGCCGCTCGTGCAGCACCTGCTGGAACACCTCGATAACCGCCTGCTTGCGCGGTGTGATGGGCAACACCGGCATGTCCAGCGGCTTGTCGTTGAGCGAAACGAAGAAGCGCGTGCCGCCCATGCTGCGCAACTGGTCCAGCACCATCGGCCGATAGGCCACCGGCAGTGAACGGAAGTAGCTGACGCTGGCGCTCATCGAATGCGCCAGGCTGCTGGCACTGGCGCGCAGCCCCTGCAACTGGCTGGCGCGTAACTGGGCGACCCAGATCACGCTCGACAAGCCCTGTGCGAGCAACACCACCAGCAGGGTCAGCAGCAGCATGCGCCCCAGCAACGAGCGCGGCAGCAGGCGCCAGCGCCGCTCAGGAAGCGCAGCAGACATGGGCAGCCAACAGGTAGCCACTGCCGCGCACGGTGCGGATCAGCCGCGGCGGTTTGTCGGTATCGCGCAGGCGCTGACGCAGGCGGCTGACCGCCATGTCGACGATACGGTCCAGCGGCATCGGCTCACGGCCGCGGGTGGCGTTGCCGATGGTGTCGCGGTCGAGGATCTGCTGCGGGTGGTCAAGAAACAGCTTGAGCAGGGCGAAGTCGGCACCGGAAAGGATCACTTCCTCGCCATCGCGGTGGAACAGCCGGTGGCTGACCGTGTCCAGGCGCCAGTCGTCGAAGGCCAGCACGGCGCTGGCCGGCGCTGCCTGGCCGAACTCGGTGCGGCGCAGCAGCGCTTTGATACGCGCCTGCAGTTCGCGCGGGCTGAACGGCTTGCCCAGGTAGTCGTCAGCCCCCAGTTCCAGACCGATGACCCGGTCGGCCTCGTCGGAGCTGGCGGTCAGCATGATGATCGGCACCCGCGACTGACGCGGGTGCTGACGTACCCAGCGGCACAGGCTGAAACCGTCTTCGTCGGGCAGCATCACATCGAGAATGACCAGGTCGCAGGGTGTGTTCTCCAGGGCGCGGCGAAAGCCCTGGCCATCGGCTTCGGCATGCACCTGGAAGCCGGCGCGGCTCAGGTAGGTTTGCAACAGCTCGCGGATTTCCTGATCGTCGTCGACCATCAGGATCGATTTACCGGCAGTGCTCAAGGTGTCCCGCCCTCTTGTTGTCACAGGTCTTTTGCCTGCTGTGAGAGCCGCTTCGCGCCCCAATCGCCGGCAAGCCGGCTCCCACAAAGACCGAGTGCTGTCACGATCCCTGTGGGAGCCGGCTTGCCGGCGAAAGGGCCGCAAAGCGGCCCCATTCACATATCAGTGATCCAGTGTCTGCTGTAATGCCACCCCCGCGCCCAGCAGTCCAGAGAATTCCGCCGTCACCAGCCAAACCGGCACGCCGGCAAAATAGCCACTCATGCAGCCCTTGTCGGCAAAACTCGCGGCAAACCCACTGCGCAGGAACAGCTCGGCGAACCGCGGAATCACGCCGCCGACAATATAAACCCCGCCACGCGCACCCAGGGTCAGCACGTTGTTACCCGCCACGCGCCCCAGAAAGCGGCAGAACTGCTCGACCACCGCCAACGCCCGTGGCTCGCCGCCCAGGGCGGCATCGGTGATCTCGGCAGGGGTCTTGTGTCGCGGTGTGTCGCCGTCCAGTGCGCAGATGGCCTGGTACAAGCGCACAAGGCCCCCGCCACTGAGCACGGTCTCGGCACTGACATGGCCAATCTGGCTGTGAATCTGTTGGTGGATCGCCGCCTCACGGGCATTGCCCACCGGCAGGTCGACATGCCCACCCTCACCTGGCAAGGCCTGCCAGTGCTGCTCGCCAAGGCGCAGCAGGCTACCGACGCCAAGGCCGGTGCCTGGCCCGATCACCAGCGCAGGCCGCAGCGGGTCGGCCTGGCCGGGGCAGACTTCGCGGTACTCGCCCTGTTGCAGGCGAGTCATGCCCAGGGCCATCGCCGAGAAATCGTTGATCAGCAGCAGCCGCTCGACTTGCAGCGTCTTGCAGAACGCGCTGCGGCTCAGCCGCCAATGGTTGTTGGTGAAGCGAAATTCATCGCCATCGACCGGCCCGGCGACGGCCAGGCACACCGCCGACAAGCCACCACGGGCGATACCCTGATCATCAAGGTAGGCCTCGATGGCCTGCTCGGGGCTTGTGTAGTCGGCGGTGGCGAAGACCTTCACCTGATACAGCTGGTTGTCACGCCACAACGCAAAACGGGCATTGGTGCCACCGATGTCGCCAACCAGCAGGTCCTTCATTTTAGGTTCTCCAGAGCCGAGGTGAAGGCGCTCGCCCCCTGTTCGGCCGGGCTGAACGCCATGCGCATGAAGCCGAACAGCTCGCGCCCGCAGCCCAGGTCGTTGCCCAGGGGCGCTGGCGGCAGGTCGCGGCTGGCCAGTTCCTCGGCCGACACCATGACCCGCAGCGTGCCTTCGGCACCATCGACCCGCACGATATCACCATCGCGCACCCGCGCCAGCGGGCCACCATCAAAGGCTTCGGGGCAAACGTGGATGGCGGCTGGGATCTTGCCCGAAGCCCCCGACATGCGCCCATCGGTAACCAGCGCTACTTTGTAGCCGCGGTCCTGCAGCACACCAAGGAACGGCGTCAGCTTGTGCAGCTCGGGCATGCCGTTGCAACGCGGGCCCTGGAAGCGCACCACAGCCACGAAATCGCACTCCAGCTCGCCGGCCTTGAACGCATCGGCCAGCGATTGCTGGTCCTGGAACACCCGCGCCGGCGCTTCCACAACGCGGTGCTCGGGCGCGACTGCAGAGACTTTCATCACCCCACGGCCGAGGTTGCCTTCCATCACCCGCAGGCCGCCTTCGGCAGAGAATGGCCGCGCCACCGGGCGCAGGATGGTCTCGTCGAGGCTGTCTTGCGGGCCTTCGCGCCACACCAGTTTGCCGTTATCCAGGAACGGTTCCTGGGTGTAGCGGCGCAGGCCGTGGCCGGCCACGGTGTTGACGTCTTCGTGCAGCAAGCCGGCGTCGAGCAGCTCGCGGATCAGGAAGGCCATGCCACCGGCGGCCTGGAAGTGGTTGATGTCGGCTTTGCCGTTGGGGTAGACGTGGGACAGCGTCGGCACCACCTCGGACAGGTCGGCCATGTCCTGCCAGGTCAGCTGGATACCCGCCGCCTGGGCAATCGCCGGGATGTGCAGAGTGTGGTTGGTCGAACCGCCCGTGGCATGCAGGGCGACGATCGAGTTCACCAGCGCTTTTTCGTCGACGATCTCGCCCAGCGGCATGAAGCTGCCGCTGGCCTTGGTCATGCGCGTGACCTGTTGCGCGGCCTCGGCGGTGAGCGCGTCGCGCAGCGGCGTGTACGGGTTGACGAACGAGGCGCCCGGCAGGTGCAGGCCCATCACTTCCATCACCAGCTGGTTGGTGTTGGCGGTGCCGTAGAAGGTGCAGGTGCCGGGGCTGTGGTAGGACTTCATCTCCGACTCCAGCAGCTCCTCGCGGCTGGCTTTGCCTTCGGCATAACGCTGGCGCACATCAGCCTTCTGCTTGTTGGAGATGCCGGACACCATGGGGCCGCCCGGTACGAAAATGGTCGGCAGGTGACCGAAGCGCAGCGCGCCCATCATCAAGCCAGGGACGATCTTGTCGCAGATGCCGAGCATCAGTGCGGCGTCGAACATGTTGTGCGACAGCGCTACCGCAGTGGACATGGCAATCACTTCACGGCTGGCGATGGCCAGCTCCATGCCCGGCTCGCCCTGGGTCACGCCATCGCACATGGCCGGCACGCCGCCCGCGAACTGGCCGACCGAGCCGACCTCGCGCAGGGCCTGCTTGATCTGGTCAGGGAAGTGCACATAGGGCTGGTGCGCCGAGAGCATGTCGTTGTAGGCCGAGACGATGGCCACGTTGGCGGCGTTCATCAGCCGCAGGCTCTGCTTGTCGTCGGCGCCACACCCAGCCACGCCGTGGGCGAAGTTGGCGCACTGCAGGCTGGCCCGCATGGGTCCGTCACTGGCCGCGCCGCGAATCAGCTGCAGGTAGCGTTCACGGGTGGCACGGCTGCGTTCAACCAGCCGTTGGGTGACCTCAAGGATGCGCGGGTGCATGTACGGGACTCCAGGCTAACGGTAAGGGCGGTTTACCGGGCATTTCCCCTCCAAACGATTGCGGCCTAGGCTCCAGTGTAAGGGGCCCTGCGCATCGAGGAGGCGGCTCACCCGACCACTCGTTGTATATTTAAACAAAATACTGCCAGTAAAAAGGCTTGTTTTCTATCGCTCAGTGAATAATCTTGTAATTCCAACAACAAAACCGTTTCAGTGAAGCTTCTTTGTGCCACAGGTTTCACTCGGACTGCCAGAGGTACTGCCATGACCCTACGCATCGCCATCAATGGATTCGGCCGCATCGGTCGCAATGTCCTGCGCGCACTGTATACCCAAGGCTACCGCCAGGACTTGCAGGTCGTCGCCATCAACGACCTGGGCGACAGCGCGATGAATGCCCACCTGCTCAAGTACGACAGCGTGCACGGTACATTCGATGCATCGGTGGAGGCCGATCATGAGAGCCTGACGGTCAATGGTGACCGTATCGCGGTCAGCGCCATCCGCAACCCGGCCGAGCTGCCCTGGAAGGCCGAAGCGATCGACGTGGTGTTCGAGTGCACGGGGCTATTCACCGACCGTGCCAAAGCCGCCGCGCACCTGGCAGCGGGGGCTGGCAAGGTGATCGTCTCGGCCCCGGCCAAAGGCGCCGATGCCACGGTGGTGTATGGGGTCAACCACGACATCCTGCGCGCGTCGCACCAGGTCATTTCCAACGCCTCCTGCACCACCAACTGCCTGGCGCCGATTGCCCAGGTGCTGCACCGCGAGTTCGGCATCGAACAGGGCCTGATGACCACCATCCACGCCTATACCAACGACCAGGTGCTGACCGACGTTTACCACAGCGACCCGTACCGCGCGCGCTCAGCCACCCAGTCGATGATCCCGAGCAAGACCGGTGCCGCCGAAGCCGTAGGCCTGGTATTGCCGGAACTTGCCGGCAAACTGACCGGCATGGCGGTGCGCGTGCCGGTGATCAACGTGTCGCTGGTGGACCTCACCGTCAACCTCAAGCGCGAAGCCACCGCCGAGCAGGTCAACCAGCTGTTCCTCGAAGCCAGCCGGCACTCCAAGGTGCTCGGCTACAACACCCTGCCGCTGGTGTCGTGCGACTTCAACCACAACCCGCTGTCGTCGATCTTCGATGCCAACCATACCCGCGCCAACGGCAGGATGCTCAAGGTGCTGGCCTGGTATGACAACGAGTGGGGGTTCTCCAACCGCATGCTGGATAACTGCCTGGCGCTGTGCAGCGCCCGCTGAGGCCGCGTTAGCCCTATCGCCGGCAAGCCGGCTCCCACAGGTTCACCACTGTTCCAAGAGGCAGTGGTTTACCTGGGGGAGCATGCTTGCCGGCGATAGGGGCGGCACCGACGACGACAATCTTTACCTTTTCCTAACACTTCCGGGCTTGACCTACAGGCAAGATGATAAGCATTATCATTAACCTTTCGTCGGCCAGGTCCCCCCGTGAGTCAGTCCCGGTTCAACTCCGTCTTCCTCGTCCAGCGCCTTTCCCTGCTGCGCACCTTGCAGCGCATGGTCGGCAACCCCAGCACTGCCGAGGACCTGTTGCAGGAAACCTACTTGCGGGTGTCCCGTGCCCTGGGCGAACGGCCTATCGAGCACCTCGAGCCTTTCGTGTTCCAGACCGCCCGCAACCTGGCCCTGGACCATCTGCGCACACGCCGGGTGCAGTCGCGCATGCTGGTCGACGACGTCCCCGACGAAGTCCTGCACAACGTTGCCGCGCCGCTGAGCAGCAGTGAAGATGCCGCACATGCCGAGCAACTGCTCAAACACCTGAGCGTCAGCCTCAACCAGCTGACCGAGCGCCAGCAGCGCATCTTCATCCTCAGCCGCCTGCATGGCGCCAGCTACCTGGAGATCGCCGAGCAACTGGATGTCTCGGCCAGCACGGTGCAGAAGGAACTGAAACTGATCATGGCCATCTGCATGGGTGTGGCCGATCGCCTCAAGTGAGACGACCGCTGGCCAGCTGAAGTGAGGGGAAGCGCTTGCCACGCCCCGCCTTAGCCTTGATCATTCGGGAAAATCATTTCAAGGATTCACCGTGACCGACAGCCCCGTCCCTCGCCCGCCGACCGCCGGGCCCGACGCCCGCGCCCGTGCCATGGACGAGGCGCTGGACTGGCTTGTACGCCTGCAATGCGCGACTGAGGCCGACACCCTCGCTTTCGAGCAGTGGCTCAGCGCCGCAGAAGAAAATGCCGAGGCCTACGTCGAAGCCGAAGCCCTCTGGAACGGCACGCCGCTACGCCTTGCTGCCACGCAGATGCACGCGGGCCGGCGCCGTTCGGTACGTGGGCGCCTGCGCGCGCACTGGAAACCGCTGGCGACCGCCGCCGTGCTGCTGGTCGGGCTGTTCACCGTGGGCAACCTGCCGATGCGCCTGCAGGCCGATCACCTGACCGTGGTCGGTGAACGCCAGCGCCTGCAACTCGATGACGGTGCCAAGGTGCTGCTCAACACCAACTCGGCCTTCGCCAGCGACGTGCGTGAAGGCCGGCAGGTGGCGCGCCTGCTGCAGGGCGAGGCGTTTTTCCAGGTACCGGGTGGTGCACAGTTGCCCCTGGAGGTGCAGGCCGGCCCGTTGCGGGCGCAGGTGCGTGACACCGATTTTGCCGTGCGTTACCTCGATGGCGAGGCGCAGGTCCGCGTGCAGCGCGGCGACGTCGACCTGCAGGCCGCCAGCGACCAGCGTATCCGCCTCAGCGCTGGCGATAGCATCAGCGTCGGCCCGCAAGGCTTCGGCCAACGCCAGCGCCCAGACATGCACAAGGACCTTGCCTGGGTCGAGGGCCGCCTGGTGTTCGAGAACTGCCCACTGAGCCAGGTGCTGGCTGAGGTGCGGCGCTATTACCCAGGCTGGATCATCAACCGCAGTGCCCACCTCGACGACATGGCGGTGACCGGTAACTACCGCCTCGACCAGCCGCTGGAAACCTTGCGCGCACTGGCTCACATCACCTCGGCGCAACTGCACGAATACCCCGCCGTGGTCATCCTCAACTGACCTGAAATTTATTTTTACGCGATCGCGCTGCCCCGCCCGTCTCGTTATAGCCAATGCAACTGATTCTTGTTTGAAAACAAGAACAGTCATCATCTATAACAGTTCGCGCGTCTGGGAGCGCTTTCGATGTCCACAGGTCCAACTCGCCCGTCTACCCTTCCCCGCCGTACCGGCCAACTGTCCCTGCTGACACTGGCCCTGCTCGCCAGCGGCGCCTGCAGCCTGCCAGCGCTGGCCGCGGAGCCGGCCCAGGCGAGCAGCCCGCGCATGGGCGACTACCGCTTCAGCATCGCCCAGCAACCCTTGGTCGAGGCGATCAATGCCTTCAGCCAGGTGACCGGCTGGCAGGTTGGCTTCAGCGCCGAACTGGCCGAGGGCGTGGCATCGCCAGGTGTACGTGGCTCGCTGCCTCCGGAAGCGGCACTGAAACAACTGTTGCAAGGCACCGGCCTGGGCTATCGCAAGATCGGCAACGGCAATGTGGTGCTCGAACGCCAGTCGGCGGGCAACGCCATCGCCCTGCAGCAGATGACCGTCAGCGCCACGCGTAGCGCCCAGGACGTAAGCCAGGTGCCGAGCACCGTGAGTGTGCAGACACGCGAGCAACTGGACCGGCAGAACGTCAACAACATCCAGGAACTGGTGCGCTATGAGCCGGGTGTGTCGGTCGGCGGCACCGGGCAGCGCAGTGGCCTGAACGGTTACAACATCCGTGGTATCGACGGTGAGCGCGTGCTGACCCAGATCGACGGTGTGTCGATCCCCGACAGCTTCTTCTACGGCCCCTACGCGCAGACCCAGCGCAACTACGTCGACCCCGAGATCGTCAAGCGTGTGGAAATCCTCCGCGGCCCGGCCTCAGTGCTGTACGGCAGCAACGCCATCGGCGGTGCGGTGAGCTACTTCACCCTCGACCCCGACGACATCATCAAGCCTGGCAAGGATGTGGGTGCGCGCCTGAAGACTGGCTACAGCTCGGCAGACGACAGCTGGCTGACCTCCGCCACCGTGGCCGGCCGCCAGGGCGACTTCGACGGTTTGCTGCACGTCAGCCAGCGCAACGGCCACGAAACCGAATCCTATGGCGAGCACGGCGGCAGCGGCCTGTCGCGCACCGAAGCCAACCCCGAAGATGTGCGCACCACCAACGTGCTGGCCAAGCTTGGCTGGAACTACGCCGACGACGCGCGCCTGGGCTTCACCTACGAGCGTTACAAGGATGACCGCGACCAGAACATCCTCAGCGCCGTGGGCGGCCCGTTCTCCAATGGCACCGGCATGGGCATGTACCGTAGCCGCAACGGTAACGACACCGTCACTCGCGAGCGCTTCGGCATCAACCACGAGTTCGGCCTGGATTCGCTGGTCGCCGACCACATGAAGTGGAGCCTGAACTACCAGATCGCCAAGACCGACCAGCACACCGAAGAGGTCTACTTCCCGTTCAGCCGCACGGTCTTTCGTACCCGCGACACCACCTACAAAGACCGCCAGTGGGTCTTCGACGCTCAGCTGGACAAAGCCTTCAGCATCGGCGCCACCGACCACCTGCTGACCTACGGCACCACCCTCAAGCACGAGAAAGTCACCGGCTCGCGTAGCGGCACCGGCACGTGCCTGGCAGTTGGCGGCAGCTGCCTTGCCGTCGGCCAGACAAGCACCGGCGACGCCCAGGCGCTGGTCAGTGATTTCCCGGACCCGACCGTCAACACCTACAGCCTGTTCGTGCAGGATGAAATCCGCTGGAACAACTGGACCTTCCTGCCAGGCGCCCGCTACGACTACACGCGTATGGAGCCGAAGTTCACCGACGAGTTCCTGCGTGGCATCCAAGGCTCAGGCGCAGCGCCAGGCGCCCTCGACGACTCGGACAAGAAGTGGCACCGCGTGTCGCCGAAGTTCGGCCTGACCTACGCCTTCAACGACAACTACACCTGGTACGGCCAGTACGCCGAAGGCTTCCGCACGCCGACTGCCAAATCGATGTACGGCCGCTTTGAAAACCCGACGCTAGGCTACAGCGTGCAGGGCAACCCAGGCCTTGAGCCAGAGAAGAGCAAGAGCTACGAGACCGGCCTGCGTGGCAACTTCGATGCCGGTAACTTCAGCGCTGCAGTGTTCTACAACAAGTACCGCGACTTCATCGATGAAGATGCCGTGCAGTCGGCCAACCTGGAAACCACCTTCCAGGCCAACAACATCAAGCACGCCACCATCAAAGGCGCCGAAGTCAAAGGCCGCCTCAACCTCGACCACTTCGGTGCACCTGAAGGCCTGTACACCCAGGGTTCGATCGCTTACGCCAACGGCCGCAACGATGACAACGGCCAGCCGTTGAACAGCGTCAACCCACTGACCGGCGTGTTCGGCCTGGGTTACGAGCAGCCTAACTACGGCGGCCTGTTGAGCTGGACCCTGGTCAAGCGCAAGACCCGTGTCGACGACACCACCTTCTTCGCACCAGACGGCCAGAGCTCGCAGTTCCGTACCCCGGGCTACGGCGTGCTCGACCTGAGCGGCTTCTACAAAGTGACCGACGATGTCACCGTCAACGCCGGGCTGTACAACCTGACCGACAAGAAATACTGGCAGTGGGATTCGGTGCGCGGCTATGACGGCCAGGGTGAGGCGGGCGTGACCCAGCCGGCCAACCTGGACCGCCTGACCATGCCTGGGCGCAACTTCGCCATCAATGTGGTGTGGGATATCTGATCTGAGCTGATTTGTACTGGCCCCAATCGCCGGCAAGCCGGCTCCCACAGGTACCCCGCTGCCCTCAGGTTCAGTGGAGCACCTGTGGGAGCCGGCTTGCCGGCGATGGGGCCAGTACATTCAACCTAAAAACCCAGTTTTTTTACTCTCCCACCCCCACTGCTTCGTCTTGTCACTAGACGCCCTCATTTTCCAAGGACACCCCCCATGACCGACCGCCCAGCCCTGCGCTCGCAACGCCTCAACCAGGTCACCCACGCCCCGCACACCGAGCTCGACGCCCTGGTCAAAGCCCACGCGCCGTTCGACAGCCGCGAAAGCTTTGCCCGTTTCGTCGTCGCCCAGTACCTGTTCCAATCGGAACTGCAGGCCCTGTACAACGACCCGCAACTGATCGCCATCGTCCCCGACCTGGCCGAGCGCTGCCGCGCCGAGCAAGCCCGCCTGGACCTGGCCGACCTCGACACCGAAGTGCCGGCTGCCGTGCCCGGCGCACTGCAGAACCCGAGCCTGGCTGAGGCATTGGGCTGGATCTTCGTCTCCGAAGGCTCCAAACTGGGCGCTGCGTTTTTGATCAAGCGCGCCGTTGCGCTGGAACTGTCCGACAGCTTTGGTGCACGTCACCTGGGCGAGCCGGCCGGTGGCCGCGCCGAAGGCTGGAAGCAGTTCACCCGTACGCTTGATGGCCTGGAACTGTCGCCCGAAGAAGACGCTGCCGCCGAGCGTGGCGCAGTCGCTGCCTTCGAGCGCTTCACCGAACTGCTCAAGCATGCCTACGCTGCCGACAACGCGCTGGCCTGATACGCTTCACCCGGCCACCCCTCCGGTGGCCGGACCGTTTTTCGCAGTGAGACCATGACCCAACCTGCCCGCTCGAAACTGTCGCGCCTGCTGTATGGCATCCTGGCTTACGTAAGCCTGGGCATCGGCCTGGTCGCCATCGTCATCCCCGGCCTGCCGACCACCGAATTCATCCTGCTGGCCGCCTGGGCGGCGACCCGCAGCTCGCCGCGCCTGTCGGCATGGCTGGAAAACCACCGGTTGTTCGGGCCGATCCTGTACAACTGGCGCAATGGCAAGGTGATCCAGCGCCGGGCCAAGGTCAGCGCGACCATCAGCATGCTGGTGTGCGCGGGGCTGATGCTGACCTTCCTCGATCATCACTGGCCGGTGTTCCTGGCCATCGCCGGCATGACCTTGGGCAACCTGTGGATCTGGTCGCGGCCAGAGCACGCCTGCCCGCCTGCCTCACAAGCTCAGCAGCCCTGAATAAAGCCCATAGGCCGCCAGCGCTGCACCGGCAAGCACCGCTGCGAAAATCAATTTTTCCCACGTGGTGAACAGCGCCTGGCCTTGCTCGCGCTTGGCCCGGGCAAACAGGATCACCCCCGGCGCATACAGCAACGCCGACAACAGCAGGTACTTGAGCCCGCCGGCGTAAAGCAGCCACACCGCGTACAGCAGCGCCACCGCCGCCACCAGCAGGTCCTTGCGTCGCAGCCCTTCCTGCCCGGCGTAGCTCTCCCCGCGCAGCGCCAGCAGCACCGCATACGCGGCTGACCACAGGTACGGCACCAGAATCATCGAAGACGCCAGGTAGATCAGGCTGGTGTAAGTGCCCGCCGACACCAGCGTGATCAACAGGAAACCCTGGATCATGCAGTTGGTCAGCCACAAGGCATTGGCCGGCACATGGTTGGCGTTTTCCTTGGCCAGGAAGCGCGGCATGGTCTTGTCCCGCGCCGTGGCAAAGAGGATCTCGGCGCACAACAGGGCCCACGAAAGCAAGGCACCGAGCAGCGAGATGGCCAGGCCGATGCTGATCAGCAACGCGCCCCATGGGCCGACGATGTGCTCCAGCACCGATGCCAAGGACGGGTTCTGCAACCCGGCGAGCTCCGGCTGGGTCATCACCCCCAGCGACAACACGTTGACCAGCACCAGCAGCGCCAGCACGCCGAGAAAGCCGATTACTGTGGCCTTGCCGACATCCGAGCGGCGCTGCGCCCTGCCTGAATAAACACTGGCACCTTCGATGCCGATGAACACGAACACAGTGACCAGCATCATGTTGCGCACCTGGTCCAGCACGTTGCCGAACTGCGGGTTGCCTAGACCCCAGATATCGCGGGTAAAGATGTCGGCCCGGAAGGCGAAGGCGGCAATGACGATGAAAATCAGCAGCGGTACCACCTTGGCCACGGTGGTCACCTGGTTGATGAATGCCGCTTCCTTGATGCCACGCAGCACCAGAAAGTGCACCGACCACAGCAGCAAAGACGCGCAGCCGATGGCGATCGGTGTGTTGCCCTCGCCGAACACCGGAAAATAGAAGCCCAGTGTGCTGAACAGCAGCACGAAGTAGCCGACGTTGCCCAGCCAGGCGCTGATCCAGTAGCCCCACGCCGAAGAAAAGCCCATGTAGTCGCCAAACCCCGCCTTGGCATAGGCATACACGCCTGAGTCCAGCTCCGGCTTGCGGTTGGCCAAGGTCTGGAACACGAAGGCCAACGCCAGCATGCCCACGGCGGTTATACCCCAGCCGATCAGCACGGCCCCGACATCGGCGCGTGCCGCCATGTTTTGTGGCAACGAGAAAATGCCGCCGCCAATCATCGAACCCACCACCAGTGCGATCAGCGCGCCTAGGCGCAGTTTCTGTCCTGGTTCGCTCATGCAAGTCCCCATCTTTTGTGTGCGTTGTCACACGCCTGAAACAGCTTTATTTGCATATAAAAGCAGCTACTTATAAGAGGCAAAGCCATTAAAGCTATAGCACTCATAACTCCTTTGTCTATACCCACCTCCTGACAAAAACGCCTATCCATCGAGCAACTTTAATAATGCATTTTACGCCTGGAATTTATTGAGAAATATTTGCGAAAACGGCAAAAGCGACTAGCTTCTAAGCTCGCAGGCTGAACAGAGCGTTTGCTCTAGAAGTACATGGAGGTGCCAGCGCACGTGGCCTGCAGCAGGGCTGTCGGCACTCTCCAGGAGTCATGTGAAGGAATTTTCCTACTTCACAACGCCATGAACTGATCCAAGTCAGCTCATGGCTCGGGCGGCGGATTTATTCTGTCGTCAACTTTCTCCTGGTACGGAGTTGTTAAATGTCTGATTCTTCCGGAAAACTAAAACTTGGTGCACTTGTTGCACTCGTCGTCGGCTCGATGATTGGTGGCGGCATCTTCTCGCTGCCACAAAACATGGCGGCCAGCGCGGGTGTGGGTGCCGTGCTGATTGGCTGGGCGATTACCGCGGTGGGCATGCTCACCTTGGCCTTCGTGTTCCAGACCCTGGCCAACCGTAAACCTGACCTGGATGGTGGTGTTTACGCCTACGCCAAGGCTGGCTTCGGCGACTACATGGGTTTCTCCTCGGCCTGGGGCTACTGGATCAGCGCCTGGCTGGGCAACGTCGGCTACTTCGTGCTGCTGTTCAGCACACTGGGTTACTTCTTCCCGATCTTCGGTGAAGGCAACACCCCAGCCGCCATCATCGGTGCCTCGATCCTGCTGTGGGCGGTGCACTTCCTGGTGCTGCGTGGCATCAAGGAAGCGGCGTTCATCAACCTGGTCACCACCGTGGCCAAGGTCGTGCCGCTGGTGCTGTTCGCACTGATCTGCCTGTTCGCTTTCAGGCTCGACATCTTTACCGCCGACATCTGGGCCACCGGCACGCCGGAGCTGGGCAGCGTGATGAACCAGGTGCGCAACATGATGCTGGTCACCGTCTGGGTGTTCATCGGCATCGAGGGCGCGAGCATCTTCTCGTCCCGTGCGGAAAAACGCTCCGATGTCGGTAAGGCCACGGTCATCGGCTTCATCACCGTGCTGCTGTTCCTGGTGCTGGTCAACGTGCTGTCGCTGGGCGTGATGACTCAACCGGAACTGGCCAAGCTGCAGAACCCGTCGATGGCGGCGGTGCTGGAGCATGTGGTCGGTCACTGGGGCGCGGTACTGATCAGCGTCGGCCTGATCATCTCGCTGCTGGGTGCCCTGCTGTCGTGGGTGCTGCTGTGCGCCGAGATCATGTTCGCCGCCGCCAAAGACCACACCATGCCGGAGTTCCTGCGCCGCGAAAACGCCAACCAGGTGCCGGCCAACGCGCTGTGGCTGACCAACGCCATGGTGCAGATCTTCCTGGTGATCACGCTGTTCTCGGCCAGCACCTACCTGTCGCTGATCTACCTCGCCACCTCGATGATCCTGGTGCCCTACCTGT
>Ga0213827_1000388_pt1 | contig 38743 bp, 50 predicted proteins | sample MC6MC0898MG_FD_180669 | JGI IMG/M metagenome (GOLD analysis project Ga0213827, IMG submission 180669) | Enriched soil aggregate microbial communities from Iowa State University, Ames, United States - MC6-MC0898-MG | ecosystem: Environmental > Terrestrial > Soil > Unclassified | place: USA: Iowa...
CCCCGCCTGCAACAATGTGCGCCTGAGCTTGCAGGCTCGCGAAAGTGGCGGAATTGGTAGACGCCCTGGATTTAGGTTCCAGTGACTGAGAGGTCGTAGGGGTTCGAGTCCCCTCTTTCGCACCAATTGGCCGTGCCCTGATCGCCCTAAGCTATTGAAAAATAAGCTGGCGACGGTCAGTAGTGCTATTGGATTCCCGCTTTGGCAATTGATCCCTGTCTCGGAACGTCACCTCCCGCGTTCGAGGCGGCGGGGAGGCGGAACTGCTCCAGCGCGGACATCCCTTGAAGCGATTGTTCGGCGAGGACCTTGGCGTAAACCGAGGAGGTGGTCTGGATGTCGCGGTGGCCCAGCCACTCCTGCACCAGCTTGATGTTGCCGGTTGCAAGCAGCAGGCGGGTCGCGCAGGAGTGGCGGAGCGCGTGAGGCACGCACTCCTTCTCGTTAGCGAGATGTGTCCCCTTGATGGCCCATTGCCACATGCGGGTCGCCCTGGTCCGATTGAGCATCGAGAAAGGACCTTCCGAGGTGGTGCCGTGGGCCTCCCTACGACGCCGCAGGACCTCCGCCACACGGGCGGTGCAGGGTAGGGTGCGTGGTCGCCCCTTCTTGAGCGTCTCGTGCCGCCAGAAGCGCACATGGAGGCGGCCGCCTTGCTCCACTACCTCGGACCAGCGGATGCCGATGGCTTGGCTCATGCGACAGCCCAAGTCAGCCAGGCAGATGAAGAGGTCGCGGTAGTCAGCACCGTCGCGCACCCGAGGGTGTCCCCCGGCCGGTCCGTTCGGGAGGGTGTCCCAATCCAGCAGCCGCCGCAGGATCATTTCCTCGTCGTCCACTGTGAGAACGAAGGTGCGTGCGTTGTCGCGCTCGTCGGCCAGCCGGTACTCAGGCACCTCGCCCACGTAACGCCCGGCCTTCCGCTCGCGTTTCAGTACCGCGAGGAGGCACTGCATCTTGCGGTTGACGGTGGCGGGGGCCGCGCCCTCCTCGCGCATCCGCTTCGCCATGTTGTTCACGGCGGCCTGATCAATGGCGTTGACCGGCTGATCCGCGCCGAGATACGTCTGGACCACTTTGCAGTTGATCTTGATGGTGTCCAAGGAGCGCTTGCCGCCCCAATGGTTCGGGTCGGCCAGGGCCTCATCCATCGCGGCCTTGAGAGTGCGCGCTCGGGCATTGGCCTTTGCCACCGCGAGCTGCGCGGAGCGCGTCTTGCCTCGGATGAGTTCGCGCAGGGCGTCCTCGGGAATCTCAGGGTCATCGCGCAGGGCGTCGAGGACCGCCTGCTCCTTGCGCTCGGCGGCTACGCGGTCGCGGGTGCCGGTGGACAGGCGCACGCGCCGGTATCCGTCCTGCACGTCGAGCATGTAGTAGCGCTTATCGGGCGCGCCATGCTTGGGCGCTGTCCCTTTGAGGCGAAGGGCCATTTTGGGTCTCCAGAAAAAGAAAAAGCCCGCACTAGGCGGGCCTCGGGTAACGCTGTGTTGTTCTTTATGCGGCGAACTTCGCCGCCATCTTCCTGCTGACTCGTTCGGCCAGCGCGGACAGCCAATGAAGTGCCTTGGCGGTCGGGAAGATCAGGTTGCGTTTGCGATAGGCAGGGTCGGAGCGCTGTTCGAGGAAATCCGGACCGGGTTCCCGATTGCGCTTGATCTGCGAGAGGTCGAGAACGTTTCGGCTTACGGCAGATGGAGAGAGGCCCCCAAGCACCTTCTCCAAATCCACCTGCTGAATACCAGGCTCATCCACAACGGCGAGCAAGGTGAGGATGCGGGTAGCAGTAATGTCCTCGTCGATCTCCTCTCGAAATGCTGACAATGCCGTGGTCAGGATGACCGTCAGTTCTTTCTGCGAGAGATTCATGGCTTCTCATTTTCCTTGTGGGGATGGTTCCCCCGAGGGAGCCATCAGGTTCTATCTTGGCAACGCAACGTAAAGATTACAAGCCCGAGGCCGATATTGGTGGCGTTTTTGCCGATTTTGTCGATCCAGAACCCCCGTTGCCAGGGGGAGGGATGGAAGTCGAAGTCAATTTCATATCCAAAGAATTTCACGTACTTGTCCAGGCACTACTTCCACCCGTCAGGAGCCATCCAAGCCCCCGCGCGCAGCTCCGCAAAACACAGCCCGTCCCCGGCTGCGCTCTTAAAAAAACCATCGTTTACTCAATGACTTACTGCGGGCAGGACAAGCATCAGCCCCAAGGTCACGAAAGCCCCAACCACCGCGACCAAGAACAGCGCCTGCCCGGTACGCACCAGGCCATGAGCCATTCTCTTTCTCCAGTCTCTCATGGGCTGAGATCGCCTTCCGAGTCGTCCTCGGTGAAGCTCGCCGCCAGGCAGCACCGCCCGTCCGCGGTCGTCCAGCCCCAAAGCAGGGCGCGGCCGCAATAGTCTAGTACCACAGGCGAGATTGATCCCGACTCGGAGAATGAATTATTCATGGTCTGGAGGGGTCTGTGAATTGACAGGGGCGTCCTTGGGGACGGGGTAGGTGAGCGCCCATCCGGTTGCCTCGGGGGCCATCGTGAACTGCACCCCGTTCCGCATCAGGCCGAGCATTGCCCGGATGGCGGCGCGGCGCTCCTCATGGGTGAAACGAATGGTCCGCATCATTGGCGAACCTCGTCAGGCTCGGGTTCCAGGACAGCGGCGACCACCTCCTCCTCGATCACCAGGAAGGGGCCGATCTGGTAGGCGCGGACGGAGAGGTTGACGATGATGATTTCCATGGGATTCCTGTTTGGGAAATGGCGTGGCCGCCCGCTAAGATCAGCAGGACCTCAAGCGGAGCGGGAAGATGGAACTAAAGGACTTCATTGCGGGCACGTTGGTGCAGATCGTGGAGGGGGTACACGCAGCGCAGGCCCAGGTCGAAGCGCTGGGCGGCAACGTGAATCCCTACGAGCAGTACAAAAGCGAGTACGGACAGAGCCTTACTCGCGGGGCAACCCAAAGCGTGGGCTTTGACGTAGCAATTACCGCCGAGGAGAACACGGCCAGTAAGGAGGGCATCGGCGTGGTAGTGGCGGCCATCGCCTTGGGAAAGCGGAACGAAAAGTCAGACAGCGCATCGAGCGTCAGTCGTGTCCAGTTCACCGTCCCCCTTGCTCTGCCGGACGGGAAGAACCTCTACAAGTCCCGCCCCGCGGATTGACCGCGCGGCGAGGGCGCTCAACGGTTCCAGAAGTAGAAGCCCGAGGTCTCGTAGGCGTCGCCGCCCAGCCGCAGGTCGCGGCCGTAGCTTTCGTAGTCGAAGTACCGCGCCAGCTCGGCGGGCACGTCCTGCAGCACGCCCTGCTCGTCGATCAGGCTTTCGGCGAAGTCGGCCCAGGAATCGAACTTGCCCGCGTAGGCCTCCCGGAAGGATTCGAGGTCAACGTGGTCGCCCTCGTTGCTGCGGTAGGCAATGAACGCCTCCCGCTCGTCTTCCTCCAGCTCGTCCAGCGCCTCGACGAATTCGCACAGCTTGTCGAGGTCGGGATGCTCGCCCCACTCGCCAGGCACGTCGTCATAGTCGTGGATGGCCCACTCCTCGGCGCTAGGCACCTTGCACTTCCCGTCGCAGACAACGCAGCGCTGGCCGCCGCCGTGGGTGAGGCCGCCGCCGCATTCCGGGCAGTCCACCTCGACATTCGGGTGCGGCGACTCCCGCAAGATGCGTGCGATCTCGTCCCGGACGTCTTCCGCGTCCATGCCGACGATGTCGAGCCACTCGCCGTGCATGACGCCCGCGTTGTAAGAGGCCAGACAGGCCACGTAGATTTGCATGGGATGCTCCAGGCATGAAAAAGCCCGCACTAGGCGGGCTTCAAGTAATAGGGGGTAGGGCGGTCAGTGCGCCCAATCGGGCTTGACGTTCAGGAGGTAGGCGGCGGCCACTGCGCGGGCGGACTCTTCGTCGGCCACGTCGGCGATCCACCACCACCGGTCCTTCCCGGCCCAGCGGTAGACGCCCCAATATTGCGCAGCGCATGGCGCGCACGGCTCAACGCTTCCCTCAAACTCTTGGCGCGGCCCGTAGGAGACCGATCGGTCACCGATGGTCACCAGCTTGTCTCCGGCCGGGAGGGCCAGGTCGTTCTCTTCGTTGCTCATGTCGAACTCCGGACAGCAAAAAGCCGCCTTTCGGCGGCTTCGTGTGTGCCCCGCTGGGGGCCTCAGAAGAAGTATTTGGCGAGACCGATGGCCGCGGCGAAGATGCCGGAACAGACCAGCATCGGATACCAGCGCGCCTCGGCGTTGATCTTGGCCGTTTCGGCGATCAGCTTGGCGATTTCGGCGTCCGTCTTGCGGGCGAGACTGGCGTCCATGTGGGAACCTCGGCGACTCATGGGGTCTCCTCCGAGTCTACCGCGTTCTCCCGTGCGTTGAACGCATCGGCCGCGTCGGCCATCCGTCCCAGCTCCTCAAGCGCCAAGCGGCGACCTTCGCCCGTCCCGCGCTCAACCGCAGCGAGCAACATGGGGAGGACGCCGCGCCAAGTCGGTGTAAGGATGATGGTTCCGTTCATGCAGCGGCTCCAGTGAAGGGAGAGAAGGTGAGGCGGGCGGCCACAAGCGCGCCCAGCGTCGGGAAGAAGCCCACCACGCTGCCGTTGCAGCGGAGTAGCCAGCGGCCGCGCTCGCGGCGACAAGTGAAGGTCATGCGACGCGCTCCAGTTCGGCGGTGATCCACTCGCGGGCGATGGCCTCGGCGGTGGCGAGTTCGGGATCGGCCTCATCGGCCAGTCGTGCCCCCAGCGGCTCGGCGATCTCGTAGCCGAATACACCGGGGAAGCCGTCCGGCTTGCACAGTTCATCGAACAGCCGGTGCAGCATCCGGGCGACGTCGGTCAGGAACTCCCCGACCTCGATAGTCACCGGCACGCTCGCGCTGTGCCACCCGGCTCCCAGCAATGCCAGGTCGATTGGATCGAAGTCGGTGCCCTTGATGGCGCGGTTGACGTCCTCGGCGAAACGCTCGGCCTGCTGCGGCGTCATGGCGGTGGCGGCCAGCTCCTCGTGGTAGTGGCCGTCGCGGTGGAGGAAGACGTTACGGGTGCCGTAGGTGCGCAGCTCAGTCATGGGCAACCTCCACGAAGAGGAAGGCGGCGATGGCGAACTCCTGCGCGCTCATCCAGTCCAGCACCGAGCGCGGCACGTCGATGTAGCTCCCGTCCCCCGTCCCGATCTCCTCGGTGTCCAGGGCGCAGTAGAAGGTCGCCGAAGAGTCGGCGGGGCCGTACAGCATTGCCGGGGTGCCTGCTCCGGGGTCATCCGGGAACACCTCGCGGCGGTCCAGCTCGATCCGCCATATCGGCGCATGGGGGCAGGTCAGGGTCTTGGTATCCATGTTGGGTAGCTCCTGTCAGGCGATGAGTACGTGGGACTTGCGGGTGCGGCAGAAGGAGAAGACGTAGGCGCGTCCCAGCACGAAGACGCGGAGGAACGTGATGCCACCTACGGTTTGCTTTCGGATGCTCATGTGACCTCCGGGGATCAATTGCGATGCGGGGATGCAACAGGCGCAGCTTTGGTGTCGCGGTCGGGGGCCTTGCGCTCCAGGTCATTCAGTCGCGCCCGGTGTTCCCGGATTGCCTTGCGGATGCAGCCCGCCACGAAGAAGTCGCGGGCGGTCATGCTGTAGTCGATGTGTTCCATCGTGGTTCTCTCAGTGAATCCGACCACCAAAAGCCCCAATCACCTAGGGCCTTTGGCGGTCAGACTCCACACGGTGTGTGTGTCGTCTAACCGTCGCCAGCTTCCGGGGTTTCTGTATGACTCGCCTCATGCGGGCCTAGGGGATCGCGTTGGGGCCTTGCGCCCCAGCTCGGGAGGAGTCGTTCAGTCCTCCCCGCTATCCCTAGGTTCCGCCGTCGTCGGCCAGTCCCCCGGTAACTCCCCACTCCTAGGTAGGGGACAACCTTCGCCAGTAACAGGCGTGTTCGCAGTAGGCGCTTTCCAGCACTCCACGGCCTGCGGGTCTCGGCACCATGCCGATCTGCAATCACCACCGGGGCAACCGGCGGGCGGCGTCCATGCCGCTTCGTTCCATCCCTGCCTGTCCAGTGATCCCCCGAAGGGGATGGACCGGGTAAACCTCTTGCCTAGCCTCGGACGCCTTTCGGTAGGTCCTCGGCGCTCCAGCGTTATCCCTATTGGCTCTATGGCGACCTATCCGTGTCGCGGCCAGCGGTGGAGCGTTTCAGCGTGGGGCTATCCTAGCCCGTCCTTCCCGGTTTGTCAATCCCTCCCCGTAGTGGGATGGTCCGACTTGCCGAATCGCGTTGTTGCTGCGATGGGGACTAGATTAGATCAATCCCGGATGCGGTGTCAATCCCCTTTCGGCAAGAATTTGCGAGAGGGCATCAATCGGCCTGTATAGGGCAACACGCGCGTGCGTAGGGCAGGCGGTAGGTGTGTCCGTCGTGGGCGTAGGGCGGGCCGTGGTGGGGCCGTGGTGGGCGTGGGTGGGGCGATGGTGTGCCGTGGTGTGCCCAGGGCGAAACGCGGACACGGTGGGGCCAGGTATCGGCGAATCAAAAAGACAGATAGGGACAGACAGACGCGGATGGATTGCAGGGCGTGGCGGCGTTGGATGGCGGCCGATACCCTAGGTACTGGATACGTGATCCAGTGGTTTGCCTTTGCAATCAATGGGTTAGCGCGGGTGGTGACAGCACAGGTGACGCGCGCGTTCTATCCGGGGTGCCGCTGGAGGGCTTGGGGGGCTACGGGGGGTGACGCGCGCGTTCCGAATCGTCATATGCCTCCTCGGAAATCTGCGGCAAACATTTGCTCCCCTCAGTCCCTCGGATCGGGAACAGCAGCCCGGCCACCGCGGCCCTTGGATACACGCCAGGCGATCATGGCGAGACCGGAGAAGCCCCACAGGACGCACAGGGGAACAGCCCAGGTCATCCCGTGGCCGTGCGCGTAGATCGCTATAAGGGGGTTGATCGGGGTCATGCCCGCGATCAGCAGGATCAAGAGGAGACGCTGCATGGTGGTGATCCGTCGAGTGGAGACTCAGGTGGACGTAGGACACACCGTGAGTACATAGGACTATCGATAGTTATCCTTGTTGATGAATAACTATGAATAGTTCTACTAGGTAAACCTATAGAAGAACTATAGATATACAGGGTAGCACGCCTGTCAAGAGGGGCCGGAGGTCTTCTCCGCCGACCCCATCCTGGTCTTACTTCCTGGGTTTCAGCCAGGTCCGACGTTGGGTGTCGTAAGTGCGAACCGGAGGTCCACTATAGAGGTCCGTGGTGCAAGCCAGGAGTACAGCCTCCGTGGCGGTCTTCCCATCCTTCATCCCGGCCAGGGCAATCGGTGCGCCACTGCCAGCGACGAACAGGTCGCGGCGGACATCACAGGCGAGACCGTCCTCGCCGTAGTAGGCCACCGGGTTCTCCCGCAGGCCGACCACGAGGACGGAGTAGTCACCCATCGAGAGGCGTTCGTCCCCAGCGGCGATCTCTCTGACCGCCTGCTGGATTTCCGAGGAAGTCCCTGCGCCGAACACGATCAGCTCCTTGCCGTCGTCGGTGGTCACCGCGTAGGACTTGTCCTCCTCGTAGCGGATGCCCCCGGCAGTCACCTGGCTGTCGATAGCAACCAGGCGACCGTCGTAGGCGAGGGTAGTCATCGGCGGACGTTGCGCTCCCAGGCGCGACGGGTGAAGTCCTCCAGGTCGATGCTTCGGAAGTCGTCGATCACCTCGCTCACGAATCGACGCAGGTGGACGAACAGTCCGACCGGCAGCACCCACACGCAGAAGGTGGGGAGGAGGAACAGGACAACGACGGCGAGGTAGTGACCGTAGCTGCGTGCAGCAGTCGCCCGCAGGCGCTCCTTGAAGCTCTCCAGCGCCAGCCCGAGGGAGAGCGCTACGTGCCCCTTGGCGGTGCCATAGGCGTGCGACAGGAACGCGATGGCGCGGTTGTAGATGGTCTTGATGGTCACAGTTTGGAGTTCCAGAGAATGACCTCCGCTTCGCGGCGGTCGATGAGTCCTTGCAGGTCCTTGAGGACGCCCTTTACGCGGCCCTTGGTCCAGCGGCGGAGCTGCGTAGGAACGGAGGCGTAGTCGCCAGCGTTGAGCTTTCGCAGCAGAGTGGATGTGGCGAGATTGCCTTCGCCAAGGTTGAACACGAAGTCGATCAGAGCGGCTTCCTGCGGCGCGCTAAGGGGCACGCGGACGAGACGACGGACGGTGGCAGCGGCCAAGGCCAGGTCGGCCTCCAGCAGCTCCACAGCGCGTTGTTCGGTGATGCGCAGACCAGGCTTTACGTCACGGCCAGTGTGGCCGTAACCGATGGTCCATTTGTCAGCGGGGCAGAGGTACGCCACCAGGCGCAGACCCTCCGACTTCATCGTCAGAGGGCGCGCGAGCTGGACAGCCTGGGTCACACCGGGGCGTGAGGATCGAGCTGGCCGCCAGTGACGGGAGCCGTGGGGGTGCCGTCGATGTCGTTGTCGTCGTCATCGCGGTGGCGGAGGAACAGGTACAGCAGGGCAGCGGCCACGAGGGCCATCAGCCAGGCAGCAAGGGTGTGCGACATAGGGGTCTCCTAGTACGTGTCGAGGTAGTTGGTGGGGTGGGGCGAGTTGCCCAGGACGGACCGGATGAAGTCGGCGTACTGCTGATCCAGCAGCTCGGCGGCGTACCGCTTTTCCTCCTCCGTCACGTCGCGGCTCATCTGCTCGGCCCAATAGTTCACGGCCATTGCGAGCGCATCGAGACGGTCGTCATGCCGGAGGGCACCGCGGTCACGGGTGATGCGGGTGAGCTGGTAGAACAGTTGGTACTTCTGATCGGACTTCTGATCCGCACGGAGCAACGAGGCATCAACGACCAGGCGATGCTGGTTCAGCACCGGCTCCAGGATGTTGATGATTCGGTTCTCCTTCGAGGTGCCGTAGTGCTTCACTTCCTCGATAGGGCACGGGTAGATGCGCTGCAGGACGGCCTTGAACAGCTTGGTGAACATGCCGTCGCCGAAGTTGGCTTCCAGCAGGATCACGGACACCTTCTCGGCTCGTGCGATGTGCGCCAGGGTCTCTAGGGCTTCGTCGTCGAAGCCCGCCTTGGTCGCCCCTGCGCGGCGCGCATAGAGCATCCCTCGCAGCATCGAGACCACCGCGTAGCCGGTTTCATCGCCACCACGGCCGGACGGGTCGATTGCCATGACCTTGCCCGTGAACTCCTCCATATCCGGAGCGACGTACATGGGGCGGTACAGGCGGTCGCCAGTGAACCCGACCGAGGGGATGTCCAGAGCGTACTCGTTGCCCGAGGACCACACAGTGCGGACCGGGGCGACCTCGCGGTCGATGTCCATGACCAGCAGGTCGGAGAGCTTGAGCGGGTAGCGCTCGCTGTCCGACAGGGTGGTGTCCAGCATGAACTGGAGCATGAAGCCGGAGCGACCATAGGAGGCCTCTCGCTCCAGCAGGTCCTCATCGGAGAACCGGACGGACTCCGCGTTCTTCCAGGCGAGGCGCTTGGGATCAGCGTCAAACAAGTCGGCCAACAGCGGAGCCAGGCGGTCGCCGTAGGTGGCACGATGCTTGGCATCCTTGGGGAACCGAGCGGGCCAGATGCGGATCGCGTAGCCGCGCTCGGGCAGCTTGTTGTAGATCGACTCTTCGGTCTGCGGGGTGCCCAGGTAGACCACTTCGCCACCGGGCTTGAGGACTGCGTCGAACTCCTTGATGAGTTCGCCCAGCTTCTCTCGCTGCACGATGGTGAGAGAGTTCTTCGGAACCTCGACGTCGTCGGCGACGATGGTGTCCGCACGGGAGCCGGTGAGCTGCCCCGTGATGCCCACGGATTTCACCGAGGGGGACTGATCGGGCAGCGCCGGGCCGACGTCGAATGCAAGGTTGGAGTTGCGCTGATCGCCGCGAGGCTTGAGGTGATGCAGCTCGGGCAGCGTCTCGATGAGGCGCTTGACGAACACGGAGAACGAGTCAGCGCGCTCCTTGCTCGCAGAGACCACCATGATCTTGTGCTGGGGATTCTTCCAGAGAAGCCAGCAGACGTAGGCCGCCGTTACCCAGGACTTCCCGACGCCGCGATACGCCATGATGATTCGACGGCGCGGCCCGGATTGCAGGTACTCACAGATGTCGTACTGGATAGGAGTGGGCGTGGGGAGGCCCAGCTCCTTCCAGACGTACCAGGCGAAGTTGCGGAAGTCCTCGAACGGATGACGAACGTGAAGGCTGGTAATGCCCTCCACTTAGTTCAGTCGGCCATCCTGGGCGGGATCGAACGGGTACTGCGTCATCCGGTCCGCCACTCGACCCATGGGCGAGCCAGGGACCGCGACGGCGGACACGTCGTTGTCCTTGACGAACTGACGGATGACGTTCAGCAGCGCCGCAGCGCCTTTCTCGTTGGGGTCGATGTTGTCGAGAGCTTCCTCGAACACCTCGGCCAGCTTCGAGTGGACTGCGGCGATCTTGTCGATGGACGCGGCGCGGCTCACTTGGACACCACGCGGTTGAACAGGGCCTCCAGGGCGGAGGCACCCAGGGATGACAGGATGCACGCGAGTGCAACCTGGGCGACGAAGGAAACGCCGGGGATCAGAATGACAATGGCACCAGCGGCTACGCCGGTAGCACCAGACAGAACTGCGCGACCGCAAGCCTGCTTCCAGGTCAGCGGTTCGTTCGAGGTGAGCATCTTGGCGATGCCCACGATGAGGCCAGCGCCCGCGAGGGCACCGACCAGCTTCACTTCATCGTGCATAGGTCTCTTGTGTGTAGTGGTGGATTACAGCGGAGTGCCGAAGCTGTAGTCGTAGTTGCCCGTGAGGGTGATCTGATTGACGCCATCAGAGACGACGACGGTGAACGTGCCGCTCCTGGAGGTGTTGCGTCCGGTTGCGCTGACGGTGCCGCTAAGGCCACTGCCGCTGTGCGTTGCGCTGCCCGTTACGGTGCGCGATACGACTGAGTAGTTGCCCGTGCCTCCCGAACAGTTCACGGAGTACCCGCGACTGACGGTCCCGTTGGTCGATTGCGCCCACTGGCCGGACAGCCAGCTCGGCGACAGTGACGCCTGGAAGGGGGTTGCCTTCACTGCGCCATAGAACTGCGAGGCGTAGATCGCGCCGCTTGTGGGAACGCCGTAGTTCGCAGGGACGTCCGGGACCAAACCTCGGCCCCGGTAATATTGGTCCATGTAAATCGGATACCCGCCACCGAACTCGGCACGGATCATTTCCCAGGAGATCGGACCGGAGCCAGGGAGGGCCATCAGGCACCTCCCTCAACAACGGCGAGTCGCTTGCGCAGTGACTGCACTTCGGCGATCAGCAGCGGCACGGCCTTCTCCCACTGGATCGTCTTGATGCCGTTGGCGTGCGTTGCGACCATCAGCGAGTAGACGTCCTCGGCTTCCTGCGCGATGCCGCCGATCTCATGCTCCGACGCCGGATTGAACGTGGGGTTCAGCTCGGCGATTGCCTCGGGGTTCCAGTCGAACTCGCGGACGCGGAACCGGTCGAAGAAGTCGGTCACCTTGGTCGCCGAAGCGTCCACGATGTTCTTCTTGAGGCGAGCATCGGACGCATACGCGACGATGTTACCGGTGGTGATCCAGTTGTTGTTTCCGTCGCGGTAGGCACACCAGGAGAAGGCGTTGCTGGCGAGGAAGCCCATGTTGTTGTCGTTGCAGTGCAGCCAGTGCGTCGTCCCGCCGTCCGTATCGTAGAAGCTGATCGTCGGCGAATAGCTTTCCAGCCTCAAGTCGCCTTCGCTGCCGCCACCACCGGCAATCAGTACACGCTTCCCGCCGTAGGTGCGGATGTACGTATTGTCCTGCATCATCCAGCCGCCGCCGTGGGCTTCGTGATACCAGCCGGTGCCGGACTGCTGCGAGCGGAACCAGCCACCGTTGAGGTAGAGCTGGTCACCCACGGTCAGGCGGGAGGTGACGTATGCGGCCCCGTTCCACTGGAGGTTGTACGAGCTGTTGGCGTTGTTGCGCGTGATACTGGCAATGTCGTCGCCAGCACCGTTGGTGCCATGCAGGTACACCGCGCCTGCCGCGCCCATTCCGGTGAGTCGGAGGGGGGAAGCGTTACCAAGGACGACCTGTCCCGAGAAAGTTGCGCCGGCAGTCCCGGCCTTAGCGTCCAGGGCCGCCTGGAGACCGCTCACGTCGGCGATGGCGTGCGAGTGCGACGCTGCCGCAGCACCGATCTCCGCCAGAGTCCACGCCACGTTCGCCGAGCCGTTGACCGACTTCGCAGTCGAGCCGATGGTCAGGTTGCGGGCGGTGCCCCAATTCGCGGTGGTGATGTTCGCCGAGCCGTTGAATGACGTGCCATTGATGGTCCGAGCGGTGGTCAGCGTGGCCGAGGAGTTTGCAGCGGTTGCCGTGCCTTGCAGCGGTCCGACGAACTGAGCGGCGGTGAAGCTCCCGTCCGGCTTGAGGACGGCCTGCGATGACGTTGCGGTGTTACCGCCCGGACGCAGGTAGATGGACTCTTCGCCTGCGGCGATGACAAGCGCGCCAGTTGAAGGCGAGCGGACTACAGCACCAGCGCCCAGGTCGATTACCTGGTCGTTCCCGACGCTAAAGCCTAGAGAATAGTGCTGCTTACCGGCCCAGGTGTTCGTACCTTCGAGTGTCGCCAGCTCGCGCCAAGGGGCGTTTGTGGTCGTTGCGCAGGTGCGATAGAACAGCTTGTTGGAGGTGCCGTGGTTTGACAGAAGTTGCAGACCGGTTCCGGACTGATACTTCCAAGTCAGGACCGTGGCGTCGCCGGTGTTCGGGCCACCCGTGGGCGATTGGTTGTAGAGCGCCGCAGTCGAGGTGGTGATGGCGTCAATGTCGCCACCAGACACCAAGGGCAGCAGGCCACCCGCGTTTGGAGTGAGGGTTTGAGCGTCGGCCGTCTTGACGAAGCCACTTAGCCGCCAGTCACCCCAGCCTTTGAGGACCGAGGCAGAAAGCAGCCGCGCGGTGGTAGCAGTACCCGCCTGGAGTTCAGCCGAGGACACCACCGAGTAGGTCGAGTTGGCGTCGGCCTGATTGGTCCACTTGCCGCTGGTGCTGTCGTATTTGAGGACCTGCCCATTCGACGGAGAGCTGATCGTGGTGTCCGCGAGGTCCGCTACGGCGTGCGTGTGGGTCGCATCAGCTTTGCTGGCGGGGTCGAAGTTGGCGCTATGCCACACCTCTACCCAATCCTTCCAGCGCCCGGACGCCGTTGTGTCCTTCGTGTCGTTACGGGAGCGTAGGTAGAACTTCTGCTGCGCTCCGTAATAGGCACCGAGGGCGATGCCCGTGGCGCTGTCCGGGGACGGAAGAGAAACTGCCAGGGAGAAGGGGCCGGGCAGACCGTTCTGAGCCACGCCAGCACGATACACCGCGATGTCCTTAACCCCCGCCTGCCAATCTGCACCCGACGTCAGGAGGACCTTCGAGTCGAGTTCGGTCTGGAGGTTTGTGACGTTGGCGATGGTATGGGTGTGCGAGGTGTTGGCCTTACCGTCCAGCGCGGCTTGGGTGGCCGTACTGACCGGCTTCGCCAAGTCGGCGGTGTTGTCCACCTTGTCCAGCCCGACCTGCGCCTTGGTGTGCGTGTGGGTGGAAGCCGGGTAGGTGGAGGGTTTGCCCGTCACCTGGGTGTTGAAGTCCACGTCGTTTCGGGTCGCCAGCGCGCCCAGGCCGCCGATGTCGCCAGCCACGAGCGTCACGTCGCCTTGCTTACCGGCGACGCTGGACACCTGATCGGTGTTGTCGATCTTCTCCCACGAGACGCCATAGAGTGCTTGGTCACCGACGCGCCAGTGGATTCCGCTGATCGTGCCTTCGCCGATCACTTTGTAGAAGTGGCCCTTGACCGGGTTCGCCGGGTACTTGCCAGTGCTGGCGTCCCACGACCCCATGTAGATCAGGGAACCCGTAGCGGCCGCCTGAGCCTGGGTGGCCCAATGCTTCGCCGAGAATTCACCTGACGAGACCTCGGTGCCAGCCGGGGCGTTGGCGTAGAGGTTTGCCTTGTCGCGCGCGGCCTCGGCTGCGGTCTTCGCCGACGACGCCGTCTGTGCCGAGGTGGACGCAGCAGCAGCCGATCCAGACGCGGCGGAAGCGTGGCCCGCGGCCGTAGTCGCCGAGCCAGACGCCTCGCTCGCCTTGGTGCTGGCGGTAGTCGCGCTGTTCTTTGCGTTGGTGGCTTGGGTTGCTGCCGTGGAGGCAGAGCCAGCAGCAGCGGTCGCCGAAGCGGCAGCGGCAGCAGCATCGGCCTCCACAAGATCGGCCACGTCGGTGGTCTCGCCCAGCACCGTGCGCGCAGACGCCAAGGCGGTCTCCGCCGCCGTCTGAGCGGCCTGGGCCGCAGTGCGTGCGGTCTCCGCCCCGGTCTTCGCCGTGTTGGCGCTGGTGGCCGAGGTCGCTGCCGCCGTCTTCGAGGTATTGGCCGCAGTGGCAGAGCCAGCCGCAGCGGTGGCCGAGGTTGCAGCCTGGCCCGCAGACGACGCAGCGTTCGTCGCCGAAACCGACGACCGCCCGGCCGACGTCTCCGCCGCAGCCGCCGAGGCCGCCGCAGCATCCCGATGGGACGTGGTGGTCGTCTCGATGTCGCGGATGGAATCGGCGGTAGCGGCTGCTTCCTCCGCAGAGTCCGCTGCGTCATTGGCCGAGTTGCGGGCGTCTACCGACAGGCCGGTCACCAAGGTTGCGATCTCGCGCACCTGGGCAACCGAGCCAGTCAGGTCATCGGTCATCCCCTTGACCTCCTTCTGGAGCTGCGGGAAGGACGGCAGGGTGTGGTTGACGCCGAGGCCGTCCGTCACAACGACGGTTCCTTCTTCCTGCGTCAGCAGCGAGATCATCTGATTCTCGCGGGTGTTCCAGCGGTCAACGACTTTCGACAGGCGCTGGGCCAGGTCGGAGTTGGAGACGTAGCCGGGAGTGGTACTCATGCGGTAGAGGGTTCCTTGAAGGGTGGTTTATCGAATGCCGAAAGCGAAGCCGCTCACGCCGACGATCTGGAAGTCGGGGTAGCTGGCGGCGTCGTACCCGTGGACCTGGGGGTATCCAGGGGTTGCACGAGCGCGGACGCGGAACTGCCGCGCGCTACCCGTCCATGCGCCGGAGGCGGACAGGGTTACGGTCTTGTCGTAGGTGTAGTAGTCGGCGTGGGTGAAGCTGTTACCGGTGCCGTCCATCACTGAGATCAGTGAGTGGTAGAGGGCGGGTTCGTAGGAGGCAATGACTGCCCAATAAGAATCCCGCAGCTCCTCCAGGATCACGTGGAGGCCGTAGATCAGGCGGTTCGCCGTTACGGTCACGGAGACCGAGGGTGTGTGGCCCTCGCCCGCCAGGACCGGCGCGCCGAGCGTCCAGGAGTGAATCTGAACCCAATCGCCCGTGGCGAGGAAGTTGTTGCCCGAGCGGTAACACAGGCTCGTCGCGCCTCCCCAGCTAATACCGGTCGCGGACTGGAACTGGCCCACGACGTTCGGGGCGTTGACCCGTCCAGCGAACTTCGCGCCGCCACCCCGGTCCACATAGAAGACGGCGTTGTTGCCGTCCTTGCCGCCTGAGCCGACCCACAGCGGGAAGTCGCCGATGTTGGACATTTCGGCGCGGAACTCATTGGCGTTCACGACATTGCCGTTACCGTCGAGGGTGTGGGTCTTGAAGGTGCCGCCGTTGATCGTGCCTGCGTTGGCCGTGAGGGCCGACAGGTTGTTCACCCTGATCTTGTCTGCGGTGATCGTCCCGTCCACCACCAGCGCACCTTGGATGCCCACGGTGGACTGGCCGCCGACGCTGCCGATCACGAAGGGGTACTTCACGCTCGCCAAGTTGCCGCCCTGGGTGTACTGCGGGTGGACAAAGGCGAACCGGTCGGCAGAGACGATGAAGTCGCTGCCCGTCTGAGGATTGGCTGACAGGGCGATGCCAGCGACCACAGGCACGCCGTTGACGGTGCCCGCGTTGATCTTGACCGAGTAGTTCGCCTGCCACTGGCCGTACATGCCGGAATGCTCGCCCGCGACGACCGAGAAGTTCTGCTGGAGCGTGGCGAACGCGCCATCCTTGAATGCCTGCACCTGGGTGCTTGCGATGGCCTGGGCCTGTGCGGCGTCGATCTTTGTTGACTGGAGCTGCTGCACCAGCGCCCCGGTTGGGGACGCAGCGTCGATGTCGGCCTTCCTCCAGGACGAGCCATCCCACATATAAGTCAGGTATGCACCGGTCTGGCCGGTCTTCACCCAAAACGACGGCACCTTGAAGCCGCCAGTAGGGGCGGCAGGCGCGGAGGCCCCGAAGTAGGTAGGAGCCGTGGTCGTCTGGAGGGTGGTGAGTTGGGAAGCCAGCGCGCCGCGGGCGGATGCCTCGGCGGCGATCTTTGTGTCTACCGCAGCAGTGACGTCAGATTCGGTCTTGTCGATCTCCTGCTGGATGCCTTTGCCCACGTCCGTGCCGAAGCGGGCCGCAAGGGCGGTGCGGAAGGAAGTGTTCGCCCCGGTCGCGGTGACGTTCGACTGGAGGGTCTGCTCGGTCGCGGCGATGTTCTCGCCGTGCTTCGTCACGGTAGTCTGCGTGTTCTCCAGGCTGGCCTGGGTGGCATCGGCCTTCTGCCGCAGCGCGGTGACCGTCTCGGCCATGTTGCCTTGCCATTGCGCCGTGGTGGTCCGTAGGGCCTCTACGGAAGATCCTGTCTGGTCAACGCGGGTGTTGACCTTAGTGATGTCGGCGGCGAGGTCCTTGCCCACCTGAGCGAGCTGCCCGGAGACGCGGGTCACGTCGGCGTTCGTCGCATCGACGCGGCCGTTGACCTCGTTGATCTCTTGGGCGAAGTTGCCCTCGACCTGCGCCAGCTTGTTGTCAACCGAGGTGAACGATGCCGACGTCTTGTCAGCCTGAGCCTGGAGCTTCTGCTCGATCTGCGCTCGGTTCTCGCCCATCTGGACACCCAGCAGGCGGGCCGATTCCGAGATAGCTTCATCGGTAGTGGCCTTGACCAAGTCAATCCGCTGGTTGAGCGCGGCGGAGACGGCACTGTCGCCATTGCCGATCTGCGCGTGCAGCTCGGTGGTCGCCGTGACGATGGCCTTGTTCGCGTCAGCGATGGCCTCGTTGACTTCCAAGAAGCGAGCGGCGTTATCCACGCCTGCCTGCTTAAAGCGGGCGAACAGTTCCGTGGTCTCGCGGGCGATGACCTGCGCGGCCTCCTCCACCAGCTCGATGCGGGTGTAAGCGGTACTGATCTTGTCGCCGTAGTCGCGCTTCACGTCGTGGAAGTCGCGCCGGGTCTCGAAGTATTCGAGGTCGATCCGGTTGGCCTCATGGGCACGGAGGATTTCCTCCAGGACCACCTCGGCGTTCATATCAATCAGGTCGATGCGGGTCAGGAGGTCCTGGAGTGCAGGGGACCGCATGACGCCGTCGATGATGACGTTGATGTCGGGATTGCCGGTGCCGGGGCCTCCGCCATTACCGCCGCCGCCGTTGCCCCCGGTGCCGAATTCGGCGGATTCCTGGTGGGCGTAAAGCAGTTGGCGGATGGACTTGTTGAGGTCTCGTGCCGGAAGGTTCGCGCCATCCTTGTAGGAGATCAGCGGGGAACCGATGGGGGTGAATCGACGCAGCAGGACAACGAAAGGTGCGTCCAGGATTCCGTCCTGGGACGGCAGCTCTACGGTGGTTGCGTCAAGCCAGGTCATCGAGACCTGACGTTCAGCGTCCTCCTTCCCCACGAACGCGCGCACGTGGTCGCGGTCAATGAAGGGGAACGGGACGTTCAGCCGGAGCGCGTCGCCAGGTCCGATCTCGAACCGGACGAACGACAGTCCGCGTGCTTGCTCTTGCATCGAATCCTCAGAAAAGGGCGAGGCCCCTTTCGGGGCCTCGGGTGGTGTTACTTGTCGGTGCCGTCCTTGCGGTCGGGGAAGTTCTCCCTGATCGCGTAGTCGGCGAGGTTGCGTGCGCCTGTCATGTTGTTGAAGGCCCAAATCTTCCAGAAGTCCTGCATCTGCTTCTCCGTGATCTGCTCGTCGTCCTTGATGGCAGCACCGATCATTCGGCTGGAGCCGTAGACGCGGTTTGCCAGGTCGAGCGTGGGGATGCCCATGATTCCGTTAGACAAGCCGGTCGAACGGTTGTTGGAGAAAATCGGGTCGTTGCCGAGCGTGTCGGCCCACACGAAGTCGGTGATCGACGGGATCGCCGTTGACCAGCTCGATTGGGCGATGCTGTTCTTGTAGAAGTTGGCGGTGGTGAGCTGCTTCTTACGCTGCTCCTCGTTGCCGATGGTGTTGATGTACGTGCGCGCTGCCCAGCCCATACCAGCCGCCGAGGCCGACAGCGTGACCATCATGTAGGTTCGCCAGTCGTCGTAGTGGTGGAATGAGTTGAGGAAGTGTCGCGTGTAGCTGTTGACCATGAAGCTGCGGAACTGCGTGACCAAGCGCCCTACGGTCGAGTGCATCAGCTCGATGGAGTCAGATGCGTCGCCTTCGAGAAATTGATGGCGCGAGACGCGGAACAGGAACGCAGCCATGCGCTCCCTGGTCTCGAACGAGACCGCATTCGGGTCGATCTGGTCGATCTTGCGCTTGCCTTTGAGGTAGCCGAACAGGTCGGCCTGTGCCTTCTCGTCGAGACCCCAGGACCGCAGACGTGCCACCTCGGCGGTACTCAGCTTCTTGGCGTTCGCCATATCAAGCATCCGCAGCATCGTGGCCCGTCCAGCGATTCGCTGGAGCATGGTGTTCACGGGAGCCATCCCTGACATCACCGAGGTGACATGGGAGGCACCGTTAAGTGCGTTGTCGAAGCCGACCCCGAACCGGTTGTTACCGAACGTTGGAGGAGCGAGGGCGTCGTCGTCCATCCGCATGAAGGGAGGGTTGCGCAGCCAGTCGGTGCCGGGTGCGAACAGCGACTCCATCACGCGGGCCTCTTTCGAGGTGAGCTTCCCGTCCGCACCGCGGATCAGGAATTCCTTGGCCGCCAGCGTGGAGTCAACGAAGTTCCGCACGCCTGCGTGGGCGATGGTGGGGCCGAGTTCCGCGAACAGCGAGAAGCCGACCTGGTTCATCACGCGGGAGAAGTTCCAGTTGCGGAGGGCACGCGCATAGCGCGACCCCTTGGACGCCGGATCGAGTTCAGTGGATCGGCCGAAGGTGGATTTGATGCCGATGTCCACCATTCGCTCCAGGTCCTTCACGTCATCCCCGGCGCGCTTGGCGTCGAGCTTGAGGTTGGACTGGAAGCGGTCGAGCTGTGCCCGATTGCGGACGTTGAGCTTCGACGACAGGGCGGACCAGCCGGTCACCTCGCGGAGATACCGGGCCATGACCGACTCGACGTCATTGTCGAAAAGGTCGCTCATCTTCACCTGGATAGTCTCGCCTGCCTCGTTGGTCAACGTGGTGGAGAAGTTCTCGTCTAGGTCGATTCGCTGCTTCGCGCGGGCGAGCTTGCTAGCCTCGTAGGTCTTGCGTTCGAGGTTGCCCATGATTTCCTGCATCCGGACAGGCGCGACACCAGCTTCCGCCAGCATCTTCTCGATCTCTTCGACCGAGTCGGAATCGAGGGGTCGCACCAGCAGTGCCCCACCGTCCCCCTCGAAGTTCGCCTGAGCGCGCTTGAGGTAGCTATTGGAAACTGCGGACAGCAGCTCATCGTCGATCTCATCGCCCTCGTCAGCGAGGGCCGCCCATGCCTTGCGCATGGCGGGCTTGACCAGCCCGTCGCGGACCTGATCGAACGTCAGGCCCTTCTCGCCGAAGAGGGATTGAAAGCCCTTCTCGCTCCAGTAGCGCGGCAGGTAGTTGGGATTGTTCCGGATGTTGTCGAAGCCGTCGAGGCCGGATTCCTGCGCGAGCTTGAGCGCGTCGCGCATCGTCTGGCGGACGCCTTGGGCGGCCTTGATGGCCTCGGGGGAGACGTCGGTGTCGCCACGGACCGCACGTCCGATCTCCTCGTTGAACTGACGGCGAGCGCCGTAGTTCCACCAATGAGTGCCGGTGCGGTCCTTGAAGTCCGCCCATGCCGCGTTGGAGGTGCCGCGCCATTCGGTCTCCAGGGTGCCGAGGTGGCGCTTGGAGAACTCGGTGGCAGATTCCTGCACGGCGATGGAGCGATCGGTGTAGCCGACGCCGTCGCGGAACAGGCCGCGGCCCGCCTCGCGGACCAGCGTGGACTTGGCCTTACCCATGCGCGCCGCCAGGTCGCGGCGGATGTTGGCGTAGGCAGGGGTGATGTGCGCGTTGGTGAGCGCTTTGTCAGCGAACTCTACCTCGCGGTCGGTTCCCTCGCGGAGCGGGGAGATACCGGGGGTGCGGTCTTCCGGGAGGTTGGGGACGCGGGCGGCGGATAGAGAGTCCTTGCCGAAGGTGCCGGTTGCCAGCTCCTTAACACGGGCTGGATCGACGTCTCCGTCATACAGCGCACCTCGCCGCGCACCCAGCGCACCAGCGAACGCGAAGGACGTAGCGGCGTTGAGCGCCAGGTCTTCGAGGTGCTGGGACGGGTCGTACTGCATGGATGCGCCTTGGACCACCGTGGTGACGGCTGCTGCCTGGAGACCGGAGCGGGCCATGTTGGCGATGCGTCCCGCCTTGGCGGCATAGCCGAGACCACCTGACGCAAGGTCGATACCGGTGGCGACAGGGTCAGTGAGGCCGAGGGCGATGTTGCCACCGAGGCCAAACTGCGCCAGGTCTTCGTCCGCCATCTGGTTCTGGAAGGCGATGCTCTCCAGATAGCTCAGATGCTCGTCGGAGGTAGCCTTGCCGAACAGCTCCCACTGCTCGGGACGAAGGCCCAAGGTCTCCCAGCGTTTCCGCGCATCGTTGGGGATGCGGTAGTCCGGGGTCGGCTCGAAGCCGAGGGAGGTAACGAAACGGTCGATGAAGCCGATGCCGCCTTTGACCTGCGCGGCACCGATACCATCCCACACGGTTGTCTGGTCCTTCCGGCGCTGCGCCTCCTCTCGGGCTGCTTTGTTCTCGCGGACGGCGTCCACGGCGGACTGTTGGCGCACAGGCGCGAGCTTGGTCTCGTCAGCGCCAGGAAGGTTCTCGAACATGCGGGTTATTTCCTCGTCAGGTACTCCAGGAAGTCCTCGGGGACTGCTGGGGTTGCGTTGGTAGGGGCGGGGGTTCCGAGCGTCTTGCTCAGGTCGTCCAGCGCGGGGGCTTTCCACAGCGGCTTCTGTTGCTCTACTGCGGCCGCGGGGAGGCCCGGTCGGGCGATCACGGCGGGCACTGGCTGGTCGCTGCTGGTGGAGCGCTGCTGGCGCAGACGGCGGGCGGTGTTAGCGAAGGAGCCTGCCTCCGCCGCCTGGCGTTGCTCGACGGCGTGCCGAGCGCGGTATTCGGCCAGGTCACCCTCCCAGCGCTTGTGCCCGGAGGCGATCATTGCCGGGGAGAACCCGATGGCACGCTTGGTGTCCGGATCGGTCAGCGGGTAGCCATCCTTGCCGACCACCTGCCACTGAGCGGGGTTACGCGGATTCGGGACAACGCGGAGGTCGTCTACGTCCAGGTCCAGCTTCTTCGCAACGCTGCCCAGCAGCACCTCGGTCGCCTTCTCGGCACCCTTGGGCATACCGATGTTCGGAACGCGAGCGTTGTTGACCACCGTGTGCTGCGAGTCGAGGCGACCCACTGCGGCACGGATGGCGTCCTCGCCGGTCACGCCCGAGTTCATTGCAGCGAATCGTTCGGCCTCCTCGCGGATGCGAAGGATTTCTCGGGGGTTGCGCTGGTGACCATCGGCGGTCTCTAGGTACTCCTTGATCTTGTCCTTCCAGGCGTCGCTGACAACCTGGCGGGCTTCCTCTGCCTGGCGCTTGCCCTGACCGAAGGTCTGGACCGATTGCTCGAACGACAGGCCGATGTCCCGTGTGTTCCGGTAGTGGGCTTCCAGGATTCCAGCAGAGTCGCCCGAAGCGACGCGAGAGGCGTACACCGGGTCGAACGTGCGGAGCTGCGAGTACAGCGTGGTCGCAGCCTCGAACGCTTGCTTGTTGCTCGGAGTGGCGCGGTCGAGAATCGCGGAGAGCTGCGGGATAGGCACGCCGAGGTTGGCGTACTTGCGGATCAGCGCCCCGCGTTGTGCTTGCGGGGTCGCGTCCCATTCCTTGCCTGCGGCCTTCCGAATCTCCGAGTCGGAGAACGAGTAGGCATTGCCGCTTGCGATAGCCGCGCGGAGGGCTGCGTCCTTGTTGCGCTCCTTCGCCTCGGACTCCCAGCGGCGGAGCGTCTGCTCCTGCTGGGTGTTCCAATGACGCCGGAACTGCATCAGCTCGCCGCCTGACAGCCCGAACTTCTCGGCGTACCCGTCGATGGCTTTGTGCGTCAGGCGGCCCTTGTCCGCGAGGTCCTGGAGGGACCACTCGGCCTCGGCCATTGCCTGGTCGCGGGCTTCGTCCTGGCGCTTCTTGATGACGGTTGCGCCAGCGGCGGCTGCGCGTTGTAGGTCATCCTGATACTTGGGGCTGTTCATCAGGCCCGGAGAGCCGTCGTCACGCGGCTTCTCGAAGAAGCCCACGATGTCGGCCGGGTCGCGTTCGCCGGACGCAAGCAGGTCCACGGCGGCGCGAGCCACAATGGCATCCACGTCGTCGCGGTTGAGGTAGGCGAACTCTTCGGAGTCGAGGTTCTGGTACAGGGCCTTCATGCCGCCCTCTGCCAGCAGGGAGCCGTCCTTCATGCCCTCGCGGGCAATGACGGTCAGCGACTCCTCCTGGCGGGCAAAGGTCTCCTTAACGGAATCCTCGGTCCACTTGAGGCGGACAGCATCGGCCGCACGGCCCACCGCAGGAAGCAGGGCTTGCTTGACCTGGGGGTCTTGGAACTCGGGCGCAGCCAGCAGCTCGCCCAAGGAGGCGCGGAGGGTAGGCTCGATGTCGGAACCCGGCTCGGCCTTGGCGAGCTGCTTACTCGCCTCGACCTGCCAGTCGCGGATGCGCAGCGCACCATCAGTCTTGAGGTATCCGCGCCGCCAGGGTTCGGACTGAGCGGCCAAGGCCTCCGCCGCTTGGCGAGGGGTTCCAGCCAGGTCTTCTTCCATGCGAGCCGACTGGCCCGCCGTGGTGTCTTCCTTGGCCTTCTTCTGCGCGCCGAGCGCGGCTTGGCGGCCAGCCATATTGGCTACCCGTCCGAGGACGGCCGCGGCGGTGCCGGTGAGCGCACCAGCACCACGTGCTACGCCAAGGTCCGTCTGGACGGCAAGCGCGGGTGCTTCGCTGTTACGCCCGACGACGTCGGTGCGCCGGGTGATCTGTGAGCGGCCACGGGCCATGCTTAATCTCCGTCAGGGATGGATAGGCGCTTGTAGTCGGCGATGTTCCCGTAGGCGCTCATGCCTGCCTGGGCGACACCGCCAAGGGCCTCGGCGTTATTGGATCGGACGCGCGCACGGCTCTCCTCGCCAGAGGCGATGATTCCGTTGCGGCGGTTCTTGTCGATGAGGGCGATGTCACGGCCAGCCTGGCCCATGATGTCGTTTGCGATGATCGAGACCGAGTTGCCTGACACGGCGGACTCGGCAGCAGCGGCGCGGAAGGAAGCGCGCATGGCGCGTGCTTCTTCCATGCGAGCTTGCGTCTTCTCGGCAGCAGCATCATTGACCTGATCCTGCTGTCGCTGGGCCAGCTCCTCGGTGGCCTTGTTGTTCTGGTTGGTCTGGTACATGGTCGTCATCGCGCCGACAGCGGCGATGCCGATCTGCACGGCTACCGGGTTACACATGCGTGTTTCTCCACGAGGACGAACGGCACCTTGGCGGCACCGAACTCGTCGAACGTGCAGACCTCGCGGAACCCCAGCCAGCGGAGCCAGCGCAGGGTCGTCGCAGCCTGCGCATCGACGAAGTTGAAGAGGAAGGTGAACTTGCCCGCCCACCGGTCGGTGATGCGCAGCGTCTCCCTGAGAAAGACACGGCGGGACTTGGCGGATACCAGGTGGTCGGTGCCCAGCAGCCACACACCGGCAGCGCCGTCGAAACGGGCGTACCCGAAGATACACAGCACGACGCCGTCGTGGACCGCCGCGTAGCAGCGGTCGCTCTCGGTGATGGCGTATACGAGCGCCTGGAGAGGGGTGTGCCCATGCGACGCCGCCACCTCCAGGACGTCGTCCTGTCGCATATGGTCAGCGACGAAGGCGATGTCGTCGGAAGTGGGGCGTCGATAGGTCAGGGTCATAGGCGGCTTCGAGTGACAAACATGCCGCGCCACTGTGCAGACTGGAACCAGCACTGGAACGGCAGACGGTTGACAAGGTGGATGCGGCAGGCTTCCGCGTTGGACAGCACGGGGAAGCGCCGCGAACCGGAGTGGAACGTGGGGGACGAGGTGCGGAACGCCGAGTCGTTGAGGACGCGGGCGGTGTATGCACCGCTATGCGCAGCCAGGAAGGTCTCGCGGCGGCCGGTGCCCTTGCTCTCGACCTCGACCTCGAAGTAGGCCGCATCCTTGTATGCGACTTCGATGTCGCGCACCTGGAGGCGGCCGATCAGCACGGCCTGCTTGTCCTCGGAGCGCATAAGCGGCCGGGTCAGCGTCAGCCTATGCTCGTAGTCCATGCCGACGACGACGCGGCCCTGCGCGTGGTTGCCAGGCAGCACCAGTCGTGTACCGCCATTCGCCCAAGCTGTACTTGCGGGCAGCTCCAGGTATGCACCAGGGTCTTCCCAATCGTCCGTCTTGAGGACGGTGACGGCCATACCCTCATCAGCGATGAAGGGTAGGTCGATCCAGGTCTGATTACCGAAGGCTTGGTAGGAAGGCTGCACCACCGTCATGCGGTCCATCAGGTAGGTGTAGTCGGCCGTGACGTCGGAATCTTCCTGATTCAGCGCCAGGTTGAACCGCAGCAGCTCGCAGCCGCCCGCGGGTGAGGCGGCCACCACGTACAGGGTGTCCGCAATGCAGTGCATGTGGACCACACGGCCAACACCCGAGATCGTCCAGCGAGTCCAAGAGGACTGCTGCTTCTCGTCGCCAGCCCATCGCACGAAGTAGGCGTACACCTGCGATTCGCGGGGATTGTCCAGCGCCACGAACACAGCATCGGCCTGGTCGCCGGTTGCGAGCGCGCGGATGCGGCCGGGAATGTAGCGGGGAACATGCGCTGTCACGTCGGCGGCGTCGCCGGTAACCTCGGTGTCGTCCATGAAGTATTCGCGGATCGTGGCGTACTTGCCTTCGTCATCGACGGAGTACAGAGACTCGCCCATCAGCCTCGGCTTCACCCAGGGGGAGGAGCTGTAGGAATTGACCGGGTCGGACTTGACGTACTTGGATGCCATGTACGGTTCGGCAGTGAGCATGTGCTGGCCGCCTGCCGCCGCCAGGAACAGCGACGACTTGAAGGGCACCGCGTGGTAGAGCGTGGTCACGCCATTGGTCACGACCGCGGTGTCGATGGGGTCGCTGTCGAGGACCTGGGTGACCGACGTCCGCCAGAGGTTGTACGGGTCGGTGACCTCGGACAGCAGCACGTTCTCAGTGGAGAGGAAACCCAGGCGCTCCCGATGAAGGAAGACGTCGCGGATGCGCTGGCCGTCCAAGGACGGCGGCGGGTTCGAGTCTTCATCGCCGGAGAGGCGCGCGGTCCACTCGGGGGCACCGAGCGAGAACCAGAAGCCGTCCGCGTGGATGGGGTCGGGGATGCGCTTGAGGATCAGCGGCATCGTCTTCGAGTCGAAGCGGTGTTTGATGCCGGGCTTGGCTACTTCGAGGTAGACCTTCTCCGACTGCTTCTGGACGTAGTAGTCGTCGAACTCCGAGAGATCGGAGCCAATGACGTTGTAGATAGCACCTGTCGGCACCATCGCTGCGTCCTTGCCGCTCGGCAGGTCGGACATCGTCTGCACGGAGCCGACCAAGGTGCCGGGCGACAGTTCGTCCGACAGCTTCACCGACACCAGACGGTTCACGATGAAGGTGGTGTCGGCGTAGGTGCAGGTGGAGAACACCGACCACGGGCGCTGGCCCTGGGTGTCCAGATAGTCCAGTGCGGCCCCTGTGACGTTCACGGTGTATTCGTAGGCCGTCTCATGGTCAAACACTCGAACCGAGCGATGGCCGACGACCACGATGTAGCGCTCGGTGTCGTCGCGGACGATGGAGTGGAAGTGTGAATCGGGATTGAGGTCGGCGCGCAGGTTGCCCACGAATTCCGCTGGCGGGCGCTTGCCCGCGCCCATTGCCGCGTGCATCCAAGCGTTGACCGCCTCGGAGAGCTGTGATGGCGACCGGACGGTGTCGTCCTGTTGCGAGGTGCCGCCAAGGAAGGTCGGATAGGTTCCGGAGACCAGAGGCATTAGACGTCCCAAATGTCAGAAACGTCCGACGAGCCGGACAGGAAGTTGTGGCCGCGCGCGTAGACGAAGTCGGCGTGTTCAAGCCCGAAAATCTCGAATGCTTCCCGCTCATGGTCTTCGTTGAAGACGTAGAGCTGGTCACTGCCGAGCTGCTTGGTCTGGAAGATTCGAGCTGCGCGGATTGCGATGTAGCGGCGGGCGGACTCGGGAAGGTCCTCGAAGTCCAGATGCCACACGATGTTGGTGGCGGTCGGTGCCGCTGAGAATTTGTCCTCGCCAGTGCGGGGGTTGATGACGCGGGTTCCTCGGACCACCAGAGGGGTGCCGCCGCGGACCGGGGTCATCTTGAGGATTGACGCGGGCGGCAGTACGCGTCCCTCGGCGTCCAGGGTGAACGTGTAGGTGTCCTGCTCGTTGAACCACCAGCCCTTCGTCTGCACCTCACGGCTGACAGCGCGGAGGGTATCGAAGGCGATGGACGCGTCCACGTTGCCGAGTGCTTCCAGGTCGCTGATCGGGGTTTCTCCGATTGCGCCGAGCATTTCGTTGACGGCCTCCAGAGTGGTCGTCGGGGTAAGTTCCATTGCCATGTGGGTAGGTTCCGGGCAAAAAAACGGGGGACACCCGTGAATGGATGTCCCCCGTAGGTGGAGAGAGAAGGCCCGCCGATTTGCGCTTACGTGCAGAGGCGTGGCGGGCGTATTGCGGGTTAGGCCTTCGACAGCTCGATGGCACCACGCGGGTCGAGTTCACCGTGGCCCAGCGCGTACTTCGCCAGCATCAGGGTGCCCTGCTTCTCGCCCTGGTAAACGTCTTCCAGGGCCAGGTCCAGCAGCTTGAGCGTGCCCACCGCCGAGCGATGGAAGATCACGCCCACGGTGTTGCTGTAGTCACCGCGGTACTTCGACAGCACCTTCGCGGCCGAGGTCTCGTTGGCCTTCGGCATCGAGTTGATCTTCACCAGCGGGATGCGGGCGATGGAGGCGATGGTCGCCTGGCCGTAGGAGCCGTTCGATTCCGGGTTGATGTCGCGGTCGATCAGGTCCTTGTTCTCGGTCAGCAGATACCACTGAGCCGGGGACAGTGCGCCCGTGAACTCATTGGTGTTGTCCGGCAGCAGCTTCTCGTCGAAGATCATGCGGGCCTGGCGGAAGGCATCGGCCAGCACGCTCGGGTCGGAAGCCAGGGTCGCCGCCGAGATCACGGCACCGCCCGGCTGGCCTTCGACCTTGCCTTCGGTGATGCGTGCGGCACGGATGGCGCAGCGCAGCTCGTTCAGCATTCGCTTCTGCGCCAGTTCCAGGCCCTGCTGGCGGGTGTACTCGGAACGCACGTCGTAGTGGTTCATCGCTTCGTCGATGTTGGCGATGAAGGCGTGCGAGATCAGCATCGGGTCGAGCGTCAGGATCGTCTCGTTGTGTTCGACGATCATGCCGTTGATCTCGGTGCCCGGCACGTGGTACTCGGAGCCGATGGTGCCCATGTTCGGGAACGACGCCGACTTGCCGCTGTCGATGTTGCGGTTGGTCACGCGGCCGTCGAGCTTGTAGTTCTCGACGTAGCTGGTGATGACCTCGGCGGTGTAGTTCTGCTTGAACAGTGCCCAATCATCGCCCGATGCCTGGACCTGACCGATGCGGGACGGATTCGCGTTGCTCATGTAATTCCTTGGATTGAATGGAGGGGGGTATTAGCGGAACAGGGCGCTGACACGCAGGCGGTCGGAGACCTCCTTGCGGTACGCCGGGTCTCGGCGATAGCGCGGATCGCGCATCGCATCGGTGACCTGGGCTTGCGACAGGAACGGCTTGACGCCGCTGTCTGCGTTCGGCGCAGTCTTGCCCGCGATGAGGCGGCCATTGCCGCCGCGGAGAGCAACGATGCCTTGGACGGCCAGCGCGGCGCGGCCAGAATCGCCGGAGGTCACGGCCTCGTTGAAGGCACGCTTCTGCTCCGCACTGAGGTTGGTCTTGGCCCACTGGACCAGGCCCTTGTACTGATCGGCACCGCCAGCGGCGGAGAACACGGAGTTCTCGTAGTTCGCGCGGCGCGCGCCCAGGCCTTCGACATAGACGTCCACCAGCTCCTTCGGGTAGCCAGCTTTCGCCAGCTTCTCGTAGGACTCGGTGGACAGCGCGCCAGCGGAGTTGAACTCCTCGGCGAACGAGTCCAGGTTGAGACCTGCTTTCGACAACGCATCACGAGCGTCGTCTTCGGTGGTGTCCTCGACGGTCAGCGCCGAGGTGTCACCGTTGCCGCCCTTGTCGTCGGCCGGCTGTTGGGTAGCCGCGAAGGCGGCTTCCAGTTCTTCCACGGTGGCGAACTTACCGCCGAACAGGCGGCCGTCACCGTCACCGGTGCCGCCCTGTGCGGGCGGCTGCTGGTTGGCTGCGGGCTGGCCTTCGATCTGCACGATGGTTTCGGACTTGCCCGGCTGGCTCATTACTCGACCTCGGCGGCGACGGCGTTGCGGATCACCAGGCCGTTGGCCTTGCGGGTGATCTCGATGTTGCCCTTCTTCTCGAAGGCCGGTTCAGCCTTCGGCTGCTTGGCGGGCTTCTGGTCCTTGGTGTCGGTCTGTTCGCTCATCTGCTTCTCACTGAGTGGGTGGTTGGGTCATCGCTGACGCGATGTTGGGTGCGGCGCGCACCATTGCTTCCTGCATCGCACCGTCCTGCTGCTCGGCGGCGAGTTCGTCGTCGGAGCGGATCAGGCCCTTCGTGGAAATGTCGGAGGCGGATGCGAGGCGAGCGATGGCTTCGCCAGAGTTGAGGCGACGGGCGACCTCTTGGTCACCGACGAGAGCCTTGGCGGCTTCGCCGAACTCCATGAGCTTGTTCAGGTCGTGACCGCGGCCGAGGGCTGCGATGCCGACCGTCACGCGGGGCTTGAGGAGTTCCGTGGGGAGCTGCGGCAGACGACCGGCGCGCTGGAGCTTGTCCAGGCGGCGGCGGATGAGCGGCAGCAGTAGTTGTTCAGCGGACATCGAGTAGAAGCCACCGAGGGAGTCATCGAGTTCCTGGGACATCACACGGATCTCGTATGCGGTCACGCGCTCGCCGGGTCGCTGCACTGCGGAGCGCACGCCGAAGATCAGCTCCAGCGATTGCTTGAGCTGGTCGGCCTCGGTGCGAACGAAGTTCAGGTCGTAGGCCTTCTCAAGCTGGAGCGTCGATACGTCGGCCGCGTCGCCTCGGAGGACGGCACCGGACTCGGCTTCGACGAGCTGCTTCTCTCGGATAGCCGAGGTCGGCTTGAGGAACATGATGATTTTCGCCATCGCAGCGGCACCCTTGCGGATGGCCCTGCGCAGCGCTTCCAGGGACTCGAACGCTCCGACATAGTCGTACACCAGGCCCTCGCCGTAGTCGTCCGTGAGGGACGGCGGTGCAGCCACAGGAATCCAGGGACAGGCGTCGATGGGGTAGGTGCCAAAGGTCTCAGGGACCTCTACGCCTTCCACTTCCTGCACTACCTCCCACTGCTGGCCGTCTTCGGATCGACGAATCCAGGTGTAGAGATTGACGTCGTCGTTCTTCGTCTTTTCGTCGCGCTCGGTTGCGAGCTTCTGCACGACCGCGGCGCGGATCGCCTCGGGCAGCATCGCGGGTGCGATCTTGTCCAGGGTAATCATTTCCAAGGTATTGCCCAGGCCGTCCTTGTCGATGACGAAGGACGTCAGCGGGTAGAGCTTAGGCTTCCCCTCATCGGGGTCGTACAGCAGGAAGTTGCCGGTGACGATGGCGTGCTTGGCGGCTTCGGAGAGAACCGAGCGGATGCCGCTGGTCTCCAGGTCGTTGATGACCAGGCGCTCCACGTCCACCAGCGCGGCCTCCAGTTCGGAGGTTTCCACACCAGCCTGCTCGGCGATGTTCTCGGTGTCGGCTTGATCGGGGGACAGCTTGAAGATGCCCGCATTCGGCGGGAGCCACGAGAGCATGATCTTCGAGCCAAGCGCGTTGACGCACTTCGGGCCAGTGTCGATGTAGGCCGAGCCGGGCGAGCGGTTCTTGGCACCCTCGTCCACCCACAGGCGGGGGAGGGTGACCTTGGCGCAGCGCTTGGCGCGGGTCTCGGCTTCCTTTCGGTTGGTCTTGAGGTCTGCGTAGCGCTTCGCGGCCGTTACTTCATCGGCCGAGGACTGCTCATTCGCCATTGGGAATGGTCAGTCCGGAGTAGGTTGAGTCGTTCAGGTCGAGGCGCACCTTGGTCCGACGACGGGCGGCTGCTGCCTGCCCTGTCGGCTGGGTGTCCTGGCGGGTGAGGAGGACGGGGTCTTTCTCCTCCGCATCCGGCATCTTGGGCTTACTGCACATTTAGCGGCGGTTGCGTTCCTTGATTTCGACGAGCCGCAGTTCCTTGAGTTTCAGGATCAGGCGGCGCTCGCCTTGGCGGAGAAGGAACTCCTCGCGGCAGTCCTTCGGGTTGTAGATCGCCTCGGGGTACAGCTCGTCGAGGCGGTCGATCAGTTCGTAGGAGTGGAGCGGGATGTCCATAGGTGTCCTAAGTAGAACTAAGGTTGGGAAACTTGCGTTTCCCCCGATGATGACGACTAAAACCCCGGCTTATTCAGCCAGGGCAGCAGCCCAGGAACGGAGGTTGTGGAGGGGGCCGTTGTTGTCCACGACCACGTCCACCAGGGCAGCGGAGACGCCGTTTTCGGAGGCATGGGCACCCACCTTGACGGCCGCCCGGCGCTCGACCTTGACGACCGCGCCGCCGTGCCAGTCGTGGATGAAGTCGGCCTCGTTGTCGAAGCGGACGTCCGAAACGACCACGCCGGTCGCACCTTCGCGGCGGGCCTGGCGAATCTTTTGTTCCACGACCTTGATCCACAGGTCACGGTCGATCATGTTGCGGCCCCATTCGGTGCCCACGGTCTGCATCAGGTGACGCGGGGTCTGGCCGTCCAGCCAGTCGAGGGGTTGCTCCTTCTCGGGGCCGTCTTCCATCGCCGACAGCGGGAAGCCGGTGATGTCCGCCACGAAGGCCCGGATCGGGGCTGCGAAGGATAGCTTGATGAAACCGTGGTCGTTGACCAGGTAGTCGGCCAGGGTGTCCTTGCCGCTGCGGGCCAGGCCCGTGATTCCGATGATCTTCATGGGGACTCCAGAAAAGAGAAGGCCCGCGCTAGGCGGGCCAGTGGGGGAAATAAAATTTCGTTCAGGAAAGGCCGTGACGAGCTTTGTTGTTTCCCCCGGATGCATGGATACTTTGCTCAGGCACCGGATTGCCGGGGCCGCAACCAAGGAGAAATGGCATGGCAGACGCTGATCGCCGCGTGGAAGTTCGTTACACCCACAAAACGGAAGAAGGCCGCTTCATCGAGTGGGGCCGCACGGTCACTCATGACGAAGGCAACAATCCGATTCCGGTGTCTTGTGCAATCGTCGAACTCGATACCGGCAAGGTGATCGAGGTTGAGCCGAACCAGATTCGCTTCTTGGATCGTTAAGCGGGTTTCCACAGGTTTACAGTCCCGCTCCGCGGGCTGTAGTCCCCGTACCGCAGAATGCGCGCGAGCCGGGCTTGCTGGATAGCGTCATCAACCGTGAGTGGCGTACTGCCACCACGGGGGATTCTGGTGGTGTAAGCGGTCTTCACTGCAGTCCACAGGGCCGCCAGGTGGACCTCGGGGGTCTCGTCCAGGTGCGCCTCGTGGACAGGCATCAGCAGCTCGTCGGCGAGCTTGTGGCCGATGCCGGGGAATCCCGTGTAGTGATCGACGGTGTCGCCCGTGAGCGTCTGCTTCATCCAGAACAGGTTGGCGTCATGCACGCTGATCGTTCGCGTACCGAGGTCGGGCTTGTTCGGGTTATAGAGACGGCCAGGGATCGTCTGCATGTCCTTGTCGATGGACACCATGATCCGGTTGCCTGGGCAGCGCTTCGGACGCGGGTGCGTCATCAGCAGGCCCAGGATGTCGTCGCCTTCCAGGTTCTCGATCTCGACGATCTTGTCCGCGTACTCCCGGTACACGAACTCATCCAGGATGTACCAGAGGGCAGGCTTGGGTTTCTCGTTGCGGTTGGCCTTGTAGTCCGCCTTCACGTCCTTTCGGAAGTTGTGCTTCTTGCAGGACAGGGCCAGGACATACTTGGTCGTGCCAAACTTCTCCAGCAGGTCCTCAATGAACTCGTCGAGCTTCACCTTGGCGCGCTCGGGCTGGATGGCTTCGACGGTGTTGCCGTCGCCGTTCCAGTCGATGTTGGCGGTGTTTGAAAAGGCGAGCTGGTAGCGGAGGACGTCCGCGTCAATGATGAGAGTGGGGGACTTGTCGCTCATGCGGCGTCTACCCACTGCCATCCCAGGAATCCCGTGGTGAACCAGCGGTGCAGTCGGGTGGGGCGAGTCTGAGCTGCCACCAGGAAATTGCCCCCGATGCGCCAGTAGCCCGCAGGCTTCGTCATATGGAATACCGAGGTCACGGGCGCTCCTCGGGATGGCGTTCGTACCAAGCCTGTAGGTCCGCCGCATATCGCTGCATACCGGCCTGATAGCCGGGGCCATCCCCGTTGGGAAACTCGTGCAGTTCGCACACGGTCTGCGGCATGGGCACAAGCTGGATGCCACCGCCCAGGTCGAAACCGAGGCCAACGCCGGACGGCATTGGGGTCAGGACGATGTCGGTGCGGGAGGCGAGACACGCCCCGTGATCGGGGAACGGCGGCCAGGGCTTCATATCGCAGGCCGTCACGGCGAGGCACAGGGCCGCCAGGATCGCAAAGCGCTTCACTTCTCGTTCTCCTTGAGGACTTCGCGGGCGCTGACCTTGTCGGCGTTGCAGCGCATGAGACCGTCCTCTGCGTTCCCGCCGAAGCGGTAGAGGTCGTAGGTGGTGGTGGTGGGATCAGCCATGACCGCGTCGAGGGACTTGTGCGTCCCTTCGATCACGGTGGGCTGGAGGAACTGCTCAGGGTTTGCGCGCACCGAGGTGTGCGTCGCGCAGCCCGTCAGGAATGCGCTCATCGAGATAAGCGCGAACAGCAGGTTCTTCATTGCGTGCGGTCTCCACGGAACGATCCACGCGATTGCGTGCGTCCCGAATTGCTTGGTCGAGGGTGGCGCGGCGGATCGCCTCCCGGTTCAAGGTGGCGACCGACTGCTTGAGTTCGTCGAACTGCTCGGCTGTTTCTTCGAGCTTGCTGACGCGCTCCATTGCGGAGCGATAGGTGTGGACTGCGTAGGCACCAGCGCCCAGTGCAGCGATCAGCAGGAGGACGCCGATGCTGCGGAGGATGGTTGCAGGGGTCACGTCATTGGTGTTCCTGGTAGTAGCACGCGACTCGCAGCAGCTCGGCCGGGGTGGCATCGCTCTTGATCTGGTTGGCGCGCGCGGAAATGACGCGCACGTTGCCCCGGACATAGCCGAGATCAGGGACGATGCGGTCGAGGGTTGGGGAGTTCGGGCCTTGTGCTTTGCGGCCCGCAGCGCGGAACAGCGGGATGCCCAAAGCCGGGCAGTAGTCAGGGACCAACAGGTCTTCGGCCACGAGGTCGAAGGGGAGGTCCTTTCGTACTGCCCGGCGTCTGGCTTGTCGAACGAGTGCGAGCGCGACTTCCCGTTTCCCACGGGTCAGTGCGTTTCGGCCCAATTCGCTCCCACCTTGTATTCGCCATCGAGCGGACAGCGGAACCCGAAGTAATCGCCAGCCTTACGGATGGCGGCCTGGGCGGTCCTGCCGACAAACTCGGCTCTGTCCTCGTCCACTTCGATCTGCCACTCATCGTGGATGTTCGCCAGGAACTCGTAATGGACGCCCGGCACCAGCCCTGCGGATTGCAGGTCCGCGTCGAGGATCACCAGCGCCTTCTTCATTACGAGCGCACCGGCCGACTGCAGGAGGGTGTTCAGCGCGGCATGGTCGCTGCGGATGTGCAGCTTTCGTCCGTCGAGGCCAATCAGGTAGCCGACCTCGGCTGCTCGCTTCTTCACCCCCTTGACCAGCTTCTCCAGCGCGGGGAGTCCCTTGAGGAACTTGGCGCGGAGCTGGCCGCCGACCACGCGGCCTTTGCTCACGATGCTGCCGAGCTTCGCGTCGCCTGCCCCGTAGAGGAAGGCGTAGATGAAGGTCTTGGCATTGTCGCGGGTGGGCAGACCTGCGGCGGCCTGGTTCACCGAGTGGATGTCGCCTTCGAGAATCACCTTGGCGTACTCGCCGCCATCGTGACGTGCCATGAAGTGCGCGAGGCACCGCAGTTCGAGGCCACTGGCGTCAGCACCTACCTGGCGCTTGCCCCTGGGCACGGTGAACAGTTCACGACATTCCGACCCGTAGGGCACGCCACACTTGGGCACCTGGGCGATGTTCGGCTTCGAGTGCGTCATCCGGCCGGTGACCGCAGCGTTCTGGTTCACGTTGCCGTGGATTCGACCGCTCTTTTTCACTGCCTTGAGCCACGCCTCGTCGCCCTCTGCGAGCTGTCCGAGACGCTTGTTGACGATGAAGTATTCCAGCAGGAGCGGGATGATCGGGTACTTGAGCGGTGCCAGCACGTCTTCGTCGATCTTGACCTGGCCCTTTTCGGTGTACTCGACCGGCCGCCAGCCATAGAGCGCGGTCAGGCGGTCGGCGATGTGGGCACGGGAGGCCGGATTGAACACAACCTCCTTGTAGACCACCGCCTCTACGCCCTTCACGTATCCCCGGCGCTTGTCATCCCGCTTCGGGATAAAGCGCTTCTTCACCACCTTCCAGGGCGGGATCACTTCGCGGAGCTGGTCGCCCAGGAGTGCGCGGCGCACAACAAGGACCTTTTCCAGCTCGCGGGCTTTCTCCTGGTTGAACAGGTAGCCCCAGCGCTGCTGGCGGGAGAGGATCGGCGCAACCGCCTGCTCAAGCTCGATGGCTTCCTGCGGGAGTCCCTTGGACAGCAGCAACGCCAGCAGCTTCGTGGTCACCACGACGTCCTGATCGCAGTAGTCGTCCATTTCCTGAGACCACTGTGCCCACGGGTCAAGCCCGCGGTCCTTCATCATCTGCGAGTAGTCGCCCTTCCACTCGCCGAGGCGGTAGCCCCAGGCTTCGAGGGAGTGGCGGCCGATCATCTTGCCGGGCAGCACCGGGTTCGCACCCTGCTTCTTGCGTGCCTTGAAGTCTCGGTCCTTGAGGTCCGGGTAGATCAGCGTGGAGATTAGAAGCGTGTCGTAGTACGCCCGGACCTTGAAGCCAGGGTAGACCTTGGCGATTGCCGGGATGTCGAACCCGGCGATGTTGTGGCCGACAACGCGGTCGGCATTTTGCAGCCTCTCGATTGCTTCACGGATCGTCAGTTCGCCCGTGCCGTGGTCGTTGGCCGAAAGAACGGGACCAAGCGGTTGCCCGGCCTCGTCTACTTCCTGGAGGGAGATACAGTGAATCGTGGTGAGCTGGTCGAGGAGGCCGTCAGTTTCACAGTCGAACGTGAGCAACGACCTGCCTCCTTACGGGTAGCCGTGGTTGGTGACGGGGATCGCGCGAACGCGGCGACGGGCGCGGATGATGTATTCCGGCTCCGGGGCTTTCGGCGGGAGGTTGACGCCCTGCGGCGCATGGCCGGGGTAGTCGTCCTCGGCGTCATCCTGTTCCGGCTGGTCCGGATGGAGGGTGTAGCCGTAGTCCTCGACGTAGTGAGTGATGCGGCGGATCGTCCGCTCGGTGCCGTTGTTGTTGAGGATGAACACCAGCTTCGCGGATGCGTCAGCGATGGCTTCCGGGTCGGACACCACGACGACTTGTTCGCCGAGGCAGACAGCCACATGGGCGCAGCAGCGGAGGTCGAAGCGCGCGCAGTGTTCGTCGGGAGTGCCGAACTCGAAGCCGATCAGGCTGACGAGCTTGCCGCACGGTGAGCGGAAGTTCTTGATTCCGTTCGGTGCTTCCTCGCTTACCCAGCCCGGCTCGGAACTCAGCTCGAACGAGGCACGGTAGAAGTCAGCGCAGCTCTTGAAGAAACAGTCGATGTCCTTGATGGCGGTCCCATCGTAGAACGCGCGCAGGCTTCCGCCACCCAGGACAACCAGGTGGCGGACTTGTACCGGCAACACGTCGAACAGGGACCGAGCGTGCTGCTCGGCAGTCATAGAGGTCCCCTTAGCGGATCAGGCTGGTGATGCGGCTGGCGACGCGCTCGGCGCGGCGCGCTTCTTCTTCATGGGCCTGTGCCTTGGTGACGGCCGCGTTGGCGCGCTCACGCTGGGCTTCGGCATCGCGCAGCTCGCGCTGGGCCACGGTCAGCAGGCGGTCAACCTGGCCTTCCATGTTCGAGACCAGGGCCTCGACGGTGTCCTTGCGACGGAACGGGGCGGTGACGACGGTGGTGAACAGGGCGATCAGTTCCTTCATTGCGGTAGCTCCTCAGCTTTGATTTGAATAGCGATGCGGCGACCCGGCTTGCCGTACATGACGCGGCAGGCTTGGTCGGAACGGGGAAGTTGGTAGGGCAATACCAGGCCCTCGGCGAACGAGAGCGGGGCGTCTTCGGGGATGAAGCCGACGACCGTTCGGCCGTCAGTAGTCGGAGGTCCGTACACCGGTTTCGTCTCGGAAGGGGAGGTCGTCGTCGAACGACGGTTCCTCGCTGTTGATGAGGCGGCCGGTCGCGTGGTCATACGTGTAGTGCAGGACCTTGCCGTTCGACTGGCCGGTGAAGCGGTCCTTGAGGACGCGGAAGGTGGTGCAGTTGCGCTCGGCTTCGTTCTCGGCCTGGGTGTTTCGCTCCAAGCCAAACGCGAAGTGCGTCCAGAAGCCGATTGCCCGACTGCCCTTGAAGTGGCGCAGCATCACGCGCCCGCCCTCTTCGTGGGGCTTTCCTTCCGGGGTGGCGAGGTGGGAAACCAGGTAGATGCACACGAGGTGGCGTTGCGCGAACTGAGCGATCTTCGCCATCGTGTCTTCGAGCATCTTGCGTTCGTCCTCCGCACCCGCGGCGAACGAGGTCAGGTTGTCCAGCACGATGTGCTTGACGCCCTCGGCGACGGCCATATGGCCCATCTTCTGCTCGATCACGTCCCAATCGGTTGAACCGAAGTGGTCGTAGACGAACACCTGGCCTTGGTCCAGGATCTCGAACGCGGCAACGAGTTCGTCCTGCGTCCAGGTTCCATCCGGGACGTGGAACCGCTTGCCGCCGACCTTTCCGGCCATGCGTTTTGCGGTCTCCACCGGCTGCTGCTCTAGGAAGAACAGGCCGACACGGTCGCCGGTCTCCTGCGCGATGAACGCAGCTTCTTCCATCAGCCAGTCGGTTTTGCCGATGCCGGTGCCTGCGCCGAAGGTGTAGACCTCGCCATACCGCTTTCCGTAGGTCAGCTCGGTCAGGCGCGGGTCGTGCCAGGGCATACCCATCGTGACCGCAGTGAGGGCCTTCTCCTTGAGTGAGCCGAACGTCACGACACCATCGGGGCGCTTGGTCTGCGCCTGGTAGATCGCATGAACGATGGCCTCTGCCTCGCCCTTTTGCAGCAGCTCGGACGGGTCTTTGGCCGGGAGCTGGGCGATCTTCGCCTTGCCCGGCGTGAGCATCAGTGCCACTTCTTGCGCGGCCTTCTGCCCCGGCTCGTCCATATCGAACATGAGGACGACTTCATCGAAGCCCTCGACCCACTCCAGCTCGCGTGCGATGCACTTGGCTGCGCCTTGTGCGCCGTTCGGTAGGGAGACCACGGGCCACTTGAGCGAGAGCGCCTGGGCCACGGAGATCGCGTCGATCTCCCCCTCGGTGATGACCAGGCGACGGCCTGGCTGGTAGAGGTGCTGGCCGTAGAGGCCGCAGCCTTTGCTGTCGCCGATGAAGGAGAACTTCTTGTCGGGATAGCGGAGTTTCTGCGCGACGATCTCGCCGTCGCGGCGGTAGGTCGCAATCTGCACGGTCTTGCCGTGCTTATCGGTGCCGAGCCAATAGCTGTACTTGCGGCACGCTTCTTCGGTCAGGCCACGCTTCTTGAGCGCGGCCGGTTCGCCACGCGCAAAGTCGGTCATGGTGGTCCTGCGGGGTTGCTGGGGTCTCGCCCCCTCCTCGTCGGAGGGGACGTATGCGTCACAGGCGAAGCAGAATTGATGCCCGTCCGTGTAGAGCGAATTGGCGTCTGAGCTGCCGCAGTTCTCGCAGGGGATGTGCTGCAAGAACTCGCTGTCGTTGTCCCGGTTACTTCCCCGCACGCTCCACCGACCACATGCGCTTGCGGTAGGAGACGCCCAGGCGGCGGTTCAGGCCGCTCTTGACGCGCTGGTAGTTGCCCGACTTGCGGGCGGCGGTGACGTCGCCCTTGACGGAAGCCTCGAAGGCCAGGCGCATGACGGACGGGATGACGGTGGTGGTCTGGTTCATGCTGCGTGGTTCTCCAGGAAGGTGCGGAAGGCCGCGACCTCGGTGTCGAGATCGCCGTCGTACAGGTCGAGTTCGGTGCGGCAGTAGTCGCGGTAGGCGTTCAGCACCTTGTCGATGCGG